>Ga0070724_10000634_pt1 | contig 23771 bp, 22 predicted proteins | sample tdDd001_FD_67278 | JGI IMG/M metagenome (GOLD analysis project Ga0070724, IMG submission 67278) | Marine sediment microbial communities from the Atlantic coast under amendment with organic carbon and nitrate - tdDd00.1 | ecosystem: Environmental > Aquatic > Marine > Coastal > Sediment | place... | reverse complement strand
GGATATGAGGTGGTTAATATATGTCAGCTGAGATGATGTACAGATATGTACTCAATGGGGTTAAAGATGGTGTGTATTTTGTGGATGTAAATCGGAAAATTACATTTTGGAATAAAGCAGCTGAGGATATTACAGGTTTTTCTGCTGATGAAGTTAATGGAAAGTATTGTTTTAACAATATACTTAACCATGTTGATGACGCAGGCTGTGCCCTGTGTGAAGATGGATGTCCACTTCATAAAACCTTGGCTGATGGGCAAATAAGAGACACAACAGTATACTTGCACCATAAAGAAGGTCACCGCGTTCCAGTTACAGTACATGTTATGCCAATATATGAAGGACATAAAATAATTGGAGCTGTAGAGACTTTTTCAGATAATGCCGAACGTGTGCGTTTTTTAAGCAGTATGAATGAATTGAAAATACTAGCTTATCAAGACCAGTTAACACAGTTACCCAATAGAAGATATTTGGAAAGTATACTTGAATCCAAACAAAATGAGTTTACTCGATTAGATATCCCATATGCAATTGCAATGATGGATATTGATCATTTCAAGAGAGTGAATGATACCTACGGACACGATACTGGAGATGAAGTATTGCAGATGATCTCCAAGGTATTTAGATCAGTTGTAAGAAAAAGTGATATAGTAGGACGTTGGGGTGGAGAAGAGTTTTTATGTATATTAAGCGATATAGAAGAAGATGAATTAAAACAGACACTTGAACGTATCAGAATGTTAATTGAAAATTCGGCCTTACGAGGTGAGACAGAAGTCAAAGTAACCATTTCAATTGGTGCTACAATAATTAATGAAAATGACTCAACAGAGGAACTTATAAAACGTGCCGATGATCTATTGTATAAAAGCAAGACCAATGGTAGAAACTGTGTAACGATTAGCCTATAAGACAGCTTAAATAGCCAAATGACCAGGGCAAAGATAATATCAGAATATAAAGGGTGATTCTATGAATACGGAAATGCTTTACACAATAGGAATAGGAAACATAAGAAGTCATATTGCAGTTAATGTTATGCAGAATTTATTATTTTTGTTTACAATTGATATGACTAAACCGACTCGAGGGATACTTATTGCACTGTTTTTAGCATCGATAGTAGCGTCTATTGATATGGGTGTAATTCAGTATTATAACAGTGCAGATGCTACAGTAGGTGGCGGAACAAGGTATATTAGGAACGTAGACGATAAACTTCGTATATTTAGACGTGTAATGTTTGTATCCTATTTGGGAAGTTTAGCATTACTAACATTACTATATTTTGCAGGTGCTGGAGTTGCTTCTTATTTTGTTTTCACAGGACCTGGAAGTGTAATTGTGTTTATATGTGTTATGGCAGCCCACGATTACTCCGTAAATATGCGTTATGCTGAGTTAAAACGTACTGACTGGGTTTTCGATTATAATCATAATCCTACTGTTAGAACAGCATCAACAACCTTAAACGTTGGGATTAAGATGTTTGACGATAAAAATCAGTTTGTAATTAATGAGACAGCTCAGCCTATGGAGGTGGACTCCGTATTTGATCAGTTACCACCTGGAACAAAAATGACTGGAAACAGAGTTAAAAAACCAGAGTTTAGAGAGATTCGTTTTAATAAAGAATTTAAGTATAGTAGTGTTAATGCCTTTAAATCCATTAATCTAAAAAAAGAATCCAATCATGACATGAAGATGTTTAATCACTATATGAAGGCATTAAGTAAGTATTCTACACTTTATATGATTGAAGACGGATATGTTTCATGTTTAAAAACAACAGTATCACTTAATAAAGAACAAGTTGACAAGTATATAGAAGAGAATGATTATGTAAAGCGATTTGTTACATCTAAAGATGCAGAAGTTGCCTATATTTCTATGATGTTAAAGCCAACACTGGCTAAGATGTCGTACAAAAAATTTGTAAGCAAACAAACGAAATTTATTGAAAAGTACAAACTTCGTCAAACCAATACTGGACTTTATTTAACTGAAATAGCTGATGGTGAAGAAATACTTGAACAAGATATATCTTATTTACAACAGTATATGTCTTTAAACTTTGATGAATACGAATGTAAGACCTTAAATAGTGGATCAAATGAAACTGAGTTCAACTCTTTGCAAGATAAACTTGAAGGCTTTCCGCGCGGTAAGAAGGACAAAAATGAGCCTCTAAAGACCTTACACAAGTTAGAAGTGGGTGGAGAAGCAATTTACTTCTTCAAAGAGGATTTGAAAACCCTAAGTGAGTTAGATGAAATTGTGTTTACTAAGTTCATAAACCGAGATTTAAAAGAAGTATATGAAAAACATGGTATAGATGATTATTAAACAGAGATTAGATCTGTACATTGTGGCATTTGCTACACTGAAGCCATTCAAAAAGACTGATTCAAATATCGAATCAGTCTTTTTTTGTTTTTTTGATTAGTAACATTTCAATGTGAGGAATTCCATCAAATTCTTTAATCTGAAGGCTATTCTTCATCCTCTTCATTTTTAGGTTCAATCAAACGCCCCATATAAAGCTCTTTAACTTCAAACTCGATACCAGTCATGTTTTGAATTTTCATAAGCGGAGCCACTTCTCTGTCTGTGATTAAAGTGATTGAAGTCCCTTCGTTTCCTGCACGCCCTGTACGACCTGCTCTATGAGTATATTCGTTTAAGTCTTCCGGAACATCCATGCTAATTACATGTGTAATATCTTTTAAGTCAAGCCCACGTGCAACCAAGTCGGATGCAACCAGAACATTGTTCTTTCCACTTCTAAAACTATCTAAAATTGATTTTCTTTCATTCTTAGTAGCGTTACCATAGATGGCAACTGCTTTAATTTTATGGTATGCCAATTTCATTGCCACTTCTTGAACCAATTCATTTCGATTGATAAAAATGATGGCTTTTTTAGGTTTAACAGCATGAATGATTTTACGCAGATTAGCAACTTTATCACGGCGTTCACTTAATATACAAATGTGTTTTATAGTTTCATTCATTGGCTCATAGTCAATGTTTACAAGTTTTGGATCTTTCATTAGAGCAATAGCTCGTTTTATAGATTCCTCTGGTAAAGATGCAGAGAAGACCATGATCTGACGATCTCTCATTGTTGTCTTGATAACTTCCATAACAACCGGAATGTTGTCATCAGAAAACAGTTTATCGGCTTCATCAATGACGATTGTCTTAACTTGGTGAGCTTTTATCTTTCTCTTTTTTATGAGTTCTAGAACACGACCAGGTGTACCAACAATAATGTGTGGTTTCTTTTTTAATGCTTCTACCTGTCGCTTAATATTTACTTGACCAATAATTGTTGTAGAACGAATGTTGCGTCCAGAGTCATTTGAAAGTTGTTTAATTACATTATTAATTTGAACAACAAGTTCGTGTGTTGGTGCAATTATAATTGTATGAAGATCTTTTGAGTTTGGATCAATTTTTTCAAAAGAAGGTAATACGTATGCTAGTGTTTTACCACTTCCCGTCACAGCTTCCGCTATAACATCTTTATGTTCAAGAGCCGTTGGAATTGCTTCAAGCTGAACGCTCGTTGGAACTGTTATCTTATCTTTGGCAAGAGCTGCCATAATATCTTCACTTATATTTAACGCTTTAAATGTGCTCATAATTTTCTCCTATTAGTTTTCCATCCGTAAATTTTATAGTGTTCGGTGCCATTTGTCAATTTATCTGTTGTAGATCTTTATATGTTTCTTTAATTACACAAAGAAAAGAACCAATAAGGTTATGTTGTTCCATATTGATTCTTCATTTTGCTTAGAAAAATGATTGTTATTTAAGGATAATGTTTGCTCTAAACTCGGGCTCGTCGTCTAAAGTGGCTTCAACATATGACAGAGGTATGCGGCCTGGAATTATTGTTGCATGTCGAATTTTAAAGTTATGACTGCGCACATAAGCATGATAAGAATCTTCATCAAATCGTGTATAGGAAGGGTAACCAGCTGCACTAATTAATTTAGAAATCATGAGTGCACCTCTAGATTGATTATGCAAATAATTGGGTGCAATGAGTTTGCCACCTGGTTTTAAAACCCTCTTAATCTCATTCATAGCATGATCAGGGTGGGGTAATATATGAAGGGCATTAGAAAGAATGATCACATCGTAGGTATCATTATCTGCGTTAATAGCACATACGTCTTGGACATCAAAACTAATATTTTGATAGCGAGAGTGAGATTTAAGCAGATTAGCTCGTTGTATCATTTCAGTTGAAATATCACTTGCTTCAATGTATTTGCAGTGTGGACACAGATCAAGTGCAATCCGGCCTGATCCTGATGCAAGTTCTAATATTTTATCTTCATAGTTAATGTGGTCAATTATTTTTCGTTTGATTTCATTGTATGTATTTTCTTCTGTTGAAACAAAGTAGTCATATAAGGAAGCAAGTCGATTCCATTTCTTTTTTAAATCGTTATGATCCATACATTTCACCCTTTTTCTATCAAATCGTTTGAGGAAAGTACACTTATTTAGTGTATGTATACCCTGTGAATTTCCTTTAATCAAACATAAAGGAAAATTTATGTATATTTATCTTCATTGTAATTATATCTATAAACTTATGCGTGAGCAATATTTAATGAACTTTATAATACCTAGAATATACACGTGTTCATTGCTGTGTAATAAAGTGAACAGGTGTATAAAGGGGGATTGACCACTATGGTCAATAATGGTTGTAAAACTATTGACCGATACGGTCAAAAATCGTATTATAGTAATTGACCAGATTGGTCAATTGCTGTTGTGGAGGTAGACTATGAGTCAATTTGATAAATTTGAATCATTATCAGAAGATAAGCAGAAGAACATAATGAATGCAGCCATGAAAGAGTTTGTAAAAGGTGGTTATAACAAAGCCTCGGTGAACTCTATTGTTGAAGCTGCAGAAATTTCAAAAGGATCTTTGTTTTATTATTTTACGAGCAAAAAGAAGTTATATTTGTATCTGTTTGAATACTGTGAAGGTTTGATCATTTCTAATGCTAAAAAACACTTGTCCAAGGAACATGCAGATTTCATACGACATATGAGTGAAACAATGACTGGAAATATGAACTTGCTTAAAGATTATCCACTTGTATATGGATTTGTACGTTCATGTAAATCAGAGCAAAGTGCAGATGTTTATCATGAAATACAAGAAATAAAGGGTAAATCAAATGATGAAATATTAAGTGAAGTATATAGAAATGTAGACACATCTTTGTTTAAAGAGGATATAGATGTTCAAAAAGCAATGTACACCATTAAATCAACCCTCTTTCAATTAGTACATGAGTTTATGCGAAGTGGGACAGATGAAAAGATGGCATTAAAATTAGAAATAGATAGTTACTTAACCTTTTTTAGACTGGCATTTTATAAATAGGAGAAAATTATGCACATGAGTGATGCGCTCATAACCCCAATCGTTGGAAGCTCAATGTTAGCTTCGAGTTTGGGTGTTATGGCTACAGCAACAAAAAAACTAGATATTGAATCAATGGAACACAGGATTCCCTATATGGGGGTAGTTGGAGCGTTTGTATTCGCATCTCAAATGGTGAATTTTGCAATACCAGCTACTGGGTCAAGTGGGCACATAGGTGGGGGTATGTTGTTGGCAATCCTTCTAGGACCCCATGCTGGATTTTTGACAATGGCCAGTGTTCTGCTCATACAAGCCTTATTTTTTGCTGATGGTGGACTCCTTGCATATGGATGCAATTTGTTTAATCTGGGTTTCTTCACCTGTTATGTTGCCTATCCAATTATTTTTAAACCAATTTTGGGCAAAGTGACACAAATTGTAGGAGATAAACAGAGTCAGTTCAGACTTGGGCTTGCCTCAGTTCTTTCAGCTGTTATTGCTTTACAGTTAGGAGCTTTTGCTGTTGTTCTTCAAACTGTTATATCTGGACGTACCGAATTACCTTTCATGGAATTTACCATGTTCATGCAACCCATTCATTTGGCTATTGGACTTGTTGAAGGTCTTGTTACGGCAGCTGTTGTAATATATATCGCTGGTCAACGTCCTGACTTACTTCATATTACAAATACTAGCTCGATTGAAAAAACTGGTCCAAGTACAAAGTCATTAATAAGAGGACTCGCGATTGTAACAATTGTTGTTGGTGTCCTAGTTTCACAGTTTGCATCTGCAAGTCCCGATGGATTGGAATGGGCACTGGAAAATGTTTCTGCACATGAGATAGGTGGAGGTGTGTTGGAAGAGATTCAAGGAAGTATTGCCGTCTTGCCGGATTATGACTTTGCTAACGATGTGTTACCCAGCACAGTCGGTGTAGGGGTATCAGGTTTCGTAGGAAGCCTACTTACACTCATGATGGTAGTTGGAATTGGACTAATAGTACGTAAAAAGTCTAAGAGTCAAACATAATCTGTTTACCTGTTACATATGTTTAATGAAGAATAGGACAAATCATGTCAAAGCGTATGGAGAACTTGATAAGAATTAGCCAACTAGAAGAACTCGCAAGAAGAGACAATTGGCTAAATAACATACATAGTCTCATAAAATTAATCATCACAATTGTATACATATTTTTAATTTCATCAATAGGGAAATATGAACTGACTAAGGTCTTGCTATTTATGGTTTATCCTGTGTTTATATTAACTGCAGCCGATATTCCAATAAAAACATTCGTTGGGAAGATGATCATACCTATATGTCTTGGAGCAAGTTTAGGAATGTTAAATCCGTTTTTAGATAAAACGAGTGTTAATTTATTTGGTTTGACAATAATTTCTGCTGGGTGGTTGTCATTTGTCGTTCTATGGTTGAAATCAACGGTTTGTATTGCTGCAGCATTTATTTTGGTATCCACCAGCCCCATTGAGCAAATAGTGGGTGCTTTAGAATCTCTAAAGTTCCCTAAATTTATGAGTATACAAATACTACTTATGTTTAGATATATAACTATTTTGATCAGTGAGTTTGAAAGGGCCCTGACAGCTTATAGTTTGAGAACACAAGGTAGAAAAGCCTTGGAATGGCATGTATGGGGTTCCTTTATGGGTCAAATATTTATTCGGACAGCTGAAAAATCAGTTCGACTGTATGAGTCAATGAAGTTAAGAGGATTTAATTTACAGACAGCATTTACTCAGAAGCAAAAAGTTAAAAGTATAGATGTATTGTATATGTTTATATGGGTGGGCATTTTTACTGGTATTCATATATGGATTTAGAGATGAGTAGGTGTCAGAAATGCAGAATATTATTGAAATGATAGAGGTATCATTTGCTTACCAAGATGAACCCCCTATATTTAACCAATTGAATCTTTCAATTAAAAAAGGAGAGACCATTGGAATAGTTGGTTCTAATGGTGCTGGTAAATCAACCTTGTTGAAATTACTAGTTGGTCTTGTTGAAAAAAATAAGGGTACAATAAAAATCGCTGAAAAACATCTCACCTCGAAATCACTACAAGAAATCCGAAAATATGTGGGTTACGCTTTTCAAGATGCTGACGCACAGCTATTTATGCCCACGGTTTACGATGATGTAGCATTTGGACCGATGCATATGGGGCTTAAAGGCGAAACACTAGATAAGGTTGTACAGTCAGCTTTAAAAACAGTAGGAGCTTATCATTTAAAGGATAGGCCACCCTATAAGTTGTCAGGTGGTGAGAAACGTTCTGTTACTATAGCAACTGTATTGTCGATGAACCCTGAAATTATAATTTTAGATGAACCAACTACGGGCCTAGACCCAAAGTCAAGAAGAGGCTTGATTGAGTTATTAGAAGACTTGAGTCAAACTAAAATAATAGCAACACATGACATGGAACTTACGCGGGAACTATGTGACAGAATCATAGTAATGCACGAAGGATCCATTGCTGCACAAGGACCTGCTGACGAAATATTTAATGATTACAAGTTGTTGGAAACATGCCAATTAGAACAACCATACTCAATGAAACCTTGTTCAAAGTGTGGTTTATAAGGAGGAAGAAATGAAAGTTTTGTACTATGACTGTTTTAGCGGAATTAGTGGTGATATGAATTTAGGTGCATTAGTAGATGTTGGAGTTGACCCAGATTATTTAAAAGAAGAACTTTCAAAACTTAATATAGATGAAGAATTTGAATTGATAATAAAACCGGGAATGAAAAACGGCATAAGTGGTACAAAGGTGGATGTACTTGTTAAAGGGGATCCACGTAGAGATGGTCACGGCCATTCACACGATCATGGACATAAACATGAACACGGTCACACGCACGATCATGGACATACACACGATCACGGTCACACGCACGATCATGGACATACACATGAACACAGCCATACGCACGATCATGGACATACACATGAACACAGCCATACGCACGATCATGGTCATACGCATGATCATGACCATTCACAGGGTCATGAACACGGCCACACACATGACCATGGCCATCATCACCATCATGATAGGAACTATAAAATAATTAAAGAGATGATAAATTCTAGTGGCTTGAGTCATGCTGTAAAAGAATTAAGTATCAACATGTTTTATGAAATAGCAGTTGCTGAAGCTAAAGTTCACGGCAAATCTGTTGACGAAGTTCACTTTCATGAAGTTGGAGCAGTAGATTCCATCGTTGACATTGTAGGTGCAGCTATTTGTTTAGATGCACTGAAAGTGGACAAAATTATGGCATCTACTGTACAACTAGGTGGTGGTTTTGTTATGTGTGACCACGGAAAGATTCCAGTGCCTGCACCAGCTACAACGGAAATTCTAAAAGGCATACCAGTAAAAAGTGGATTGGTTCAATTTGAAACGACAACACCAACAGGTGCAGCTATCCTAAAAGCAAATGTCGAGAAATACACTGATTCTCATGCATTAACAATCGAAAAAACAGGATACGGTTTAGGTACTAAAACATTTGAAGTGCCTAATGTCCTACGTGTTTATATTGGTGAACTGGAAACTGAAAAGGACTATGAACAATCCGTTAAAGCAGACCAGTATCTTCTTGAAACGAACATAGATGACATGAGCGCTGAGTTATATAATTATGTCGAGACTAAACTGTTTGAAAAGGGTGCACTAGACGTGTACAAAACACCTATTATTATGAAAAAAGGTAGACCTGCAGTGAAACTAAGTGTCCTTATTCGAGATAAAGATCGTGAGGAAATTTTAGACGTAGTATTTAATGAAACAACATCTGGTGGTGTTCGAGAGTACCTTGTAACAAAACATATGATGAAGAAAAAATACCGAAAAGTAAATACTGAGTATGGTGAAATACAAGTTAAGGACTTTTATCATAAGGATGCATGTATTAAAAGCAAAGCGGAATACGAGGACTGTGCAAAAGCTGCAAAAGAACATAATGTATCTATAAAAAAAGTATACGACGCAGTTTGGAAAGTAGAAAACAGAGGATAAGGTTGTAAATTATGAACTTAAATAAAGAAAAATACAATCAACTAATTGAATCGGTTAAGGCACTTGGTACTGTAGCGGTTGCTTTTTCTGGAGGTGTAGACAGTACGTTTTTAGCTTATGTTGCAAATGAAGCATTAGGAAATAAAGCCATAGCGATCACTGTGGATTCCCCCTATATACCTAGGTGGGAGATTGAAGAAGCCCTTGCTCTAGCTAATAAAATTGGTATAAAACATGAAATAGTACGAGTTGATTCAGTAGATGACAGTATCATAAATAATCCTGCAGACCGATGTTATCTTTGTAAAAAACTTGTGTTCAAGAAAATTCTTGAGACAGCTCAAAAACAAGGCTTTGAGTTCGTAATGGATGGGTCTAATTATGACGATACCAAAGACTATAGACCAGGTATGGTTGCTTTAAAAGAGTTAGACATTAAAAGTCCACTGCTTGTAAATGCATGGACAAAAGACGAAATAAGACAAGCTTCAAAAATTGTTGACCTTGAAACACATGACAAACCAGCTTATGCATGTTTACTAACGCGAATTCCATACAACACAGAAATCAAAAGTGAAGATCTAAGAAAGATTGAAGCTTCTGAAGTGTATATGATGTCAATCGGATTTAGAGCAGTTCGCGTACGTTGCCATGGTGACTTGGCACGTATTGAAGTAGCGCGTGAGGACAGAAAAAAACTATTTGATGAAAACCTTTTAGATGAGATTTCAGATAGACTTAAAAATATTGGCTTCACATATGTTACTTTCGAAGCATCTGGCTATAGCATGGGGAGTTTGAACAAGGACATTGGCAAGTAAGAAAGATGGGGTAAGTACATGGACGTTAAATCGTTGGAAAAACTCTTACAAGATGTAAAAAGCGACAAAGTAAATGTTTCTGATGCCTTAGAGCAACTTGAAAATCTGCCATTTTCAGATTTAGGATTTGCAAAGATAGATAACCATAGAGAAATTCGAGTTGGGTATCCAGAAGTAATATATGGTGAAGGCAAAACAGTTGAACATGTTGTTGAAATTGTTACACACATGAATGACCGTGGTGACAATGTACTGGTAACTCGGTGCAGCGTGGAAATGGCCCAAGGTGTCTTAGAGGCTTGCCCAAATGCCCACTATAATGAGCTTGGTCGTACTATTTCTATAGTAAATAATGAACTGAAGCAAACTGAAGATTATATTGCAATCGTTGCTGCAGGCACATCAGATTTACCTGTGGTTGAGGAAGCATATGAAACTGCAAAAATTTTAGGAAACAAAGTCGTTAAAATTACTGATGTAGGTGTAGCAGGAATACATCGACTGTTTGCAAACATTGAAGAAATTCGTGGCGCTAAAGTGGTTGTTGTGGCTGCTGGTATGGAAGGGGCACTGGCAAGTGTCCTAGGGGGTCTGGTTAGTAAACCGATCATTGCGGTTCCTACAAGTGTTGGTTATGGAGCAAACTTTGGAGGCATGGCTGCCTTACTTTCCATGCTAAATAGTTGTGCGAGCGGAGTTAGTGTTGTAAATATCGATAATGGTTTTGGAGCAGCATATAACGCAAGCATGATCAACAAACTATAATAAGTTGAAAAAATACGACAATCAATGAATATCCATTGATTTACATGAATAAAGCTTCGCAATTAGGACGAAATTTCCTATTAGCGAAGCTTTAATTATACCAATTGGTATATTGTTGAAATACTTGGTGTATTTTATTACACATAAGGTATTGTAAGGTTTATAGAACATGGGAAAAATTAACATAATCTTGATTAACTCAAAAAATCTCTGGATTTTGTAGGGTGTTTTGTTGTATTCTTATTATTAAGCATGCTAAATATAAGTGTGCTTAATATACGGGATCATAATATACGATGACAAAATTTTTAGGGGAAATGGAGTTTGGTTTATGAAGAAAAGTTTTAAGTTGAAGTTGGCTGTATATTTTTGCATAGTTATTCTACTTGCATCTATAGCAGTTGGCTCCGTACTAACATTTATGTCTGCACAAAAGATTGGTGATGTTAGGAATGAAACGTCTGAAAGAATTGCAGCAGAGACTACTGCTACAATAACTACCTACATGCAAGGGTATTCAAGTTTAATGGATATGATGAGTATTGACTCTAATGTTAACTCAACACCATTTTACAAGCCAAGTGCAGCTTGGTTGATGCGAGCATTTAGAAACTTAAGTGATTCTTATCCAGAAATCAGTTATGTATATGTTGGGTATGACGATTTATCCAATTTTGAAGGTGATGAAGTTTTACCTGAACTACAAACGTTTAAAGACAGTGGTTACAATGCTCAAGAGGGACTTTATAACTCTAGTAAAGGGTTCTTCGTCTATCCTCATTTTAAGGCAGATCCAGATTACTTCCCAAAACAAAGAGGTTGGTATGGATTAGCATTAACCAGTGATGATGTGGTTTGGACAGATTCTTATATTGATGCCTTCACTGGTCTACCTGTAATTACAGTTGCAAAACAATTTAAGAGTGATGGTAGAACATTGGGTGTTATTGGGGCAGATATAATCTTAACGACCTTAGCTGAGAAATATTCAGACGTAAGTATTGGAAATACAGGATACATCTTTATTACAGATCCTTCAGGAAATATTATTAGTCATCCAAACATGGAATTACTGGGTAAAAGTTTTGCTGAGGAAGAGTTCTGGCCATCAATGGAAAAAGGTGAGGACGGATATATTAGTTATACATATGATGGCGTTAGAAAAAACTTGTTCTTTATGACAGAACCAGTAAGTGGTTGGAAGATTGCTGTACCGTTTGGAAGTAATGAAGTATCAATCGACACAAAACCACTAATTATCAATGCAATACTAATCATTGCAGGGTCTTTAGCTTTAGGATTGGCAGTTGCTTGGTATATTGCATCACATATTACTAAAGACATTAATAAAGTCAATTATGTCTTAAGTCGTGTCTCAACGGGTCACTTAACTGATAAGGTTATGTTAAAAAGACAAGATGAAATTGGACAGATGAGTTCAAATCTAGATAGAACAGTAGATGTTCTGAGGGATTTGATTCAAAACATCATCGAAGGTTCACAAAATGTCATGAGAAACTCAGAAGTGTTAAACCAAGTTATGCATGAGAATCTTGCAGCAACAGAGGAAATTACTAACTCCGTCCAAGAAATCGCTCAGGGTACTAATGAACAAGCTGAAGACGTTTCAGCAAGTAGCGAAATTGCACTTGAACTTTCTAGTAAAGCAGATATGTTGGTAGAACGCTCCAATGAGATGAGTGCCCTATCAAACAATGTCTCTCACGAAAGTAAGCTAGGCATGGATGTAGTCAATGACCTTATGTCCAAAAACGCAGTGAAAGAAGAATCGTCAAAAGAGCTATCTAATGTAATTAATAACGTAGATGGTCAATCTAATAAAATTAATGATATAACAGAGACCATTGCAGATATTTCTGCACAAACAAACCTACTTGCTTTAAACGCATCAATTGAAGCAGCAAGAGCTGGAGAAGCAGGTCGTGGTTTCGCTGTTGTGGCAGAAGAAATTAGAAAACTTGCTGAGCAGTCAGCGGGTGCGAGTGAGAACATCAAAGATCTCATAATGGAAATGCAAGATCAATCCACACGCGCAGTTGTAACAATGGAAACAAACAGGAAATTAGAGCTTGAAGAGTTAAAAGTGATAGAAGAGACCTCACAACGTTTTAAAGATATCTTTGAAGATATTGAAAACTTAGTTGCAAAGATCAGTGAAGTAGAAGGTGCTAATTCAGACGTTAGCAGAGGTGTTGAGGAGTTAAGAGATCGTGTTACACACGTTGCATCGGTTTCACAACAAACGTCAGCAAATAGCCAGACTATATCTGCATCAACTGAAGAACAGCTTGCAAGTTTAAACGAAATTAAGAACCAAACAGATACCTTAAAGGCTCAGGCTAATGCATTAGAAGAAGTTGTTAAACAATTTAAGGTATAAAGAACATACTGCTACCGTTGAAGCATATGCTCAGTTGTACTTGTACAATCTAAAAGGGAAGATATCCATGGATATCTTCCCTTTTGATTGTACAAACTTACTTGGAATAATTAAGGCACCAATCACTTTTCTGCCTATAATACTCACGACTATTCACCAAATACTCTATGAACGTCTTTCATTTTATCAATAATAGGTAAGTCATATGGACAACGTTCTAAACAGGTCCCACACTGGGTACAGGCGCTTGCCTTTACAGCTTGTTTTGAATAGTATGTCTCAGCATAACCGACCATTTTATATCGTGTATAATACCCTTCAGCAATAAACATAGAAGGAATATTTATCCCGGCTTCACAAGGAAGACAATAGCCACAACGTCGACAGAAATTGCCATGAAGTTCTTCAATGACGGCATCAGCCTCTTTTTGCTCCTCAGGAGTAAATGCATAATCACCAGTAGCAACAGAAACATTCTTCATTACTTCCTCAGGTTTTTCCATGCCTGGTATTACTCCAGATACACAGTCATTTTGCAGAATATATTTTATGCTAAGAGCCCCATTTTTTATGGCACCCCCTGCTATTGGTTTCATACATATAACACCAATATTTCTTGCTTTAGCTTTCTTAAAGAGCTCAGTTGCCTGGTATTCAACCAAGTTATAAGGGAATTGAAGTGTTTCAAATGGCATATCGTCAATGATTTCCATCATAAAATCTGCGCTGTGTGCAGTGATGCCTATATGACCGATTTGACCTGCTTCTTTAGCTTCAAGAAGTGCTTTATAAGCACCTTGGTCACCCATTACCACTTTATAGTCGTCCATATTTTTAACTAAATGAAGTTGGTATAAGTCAATATAGTCTGTTTGAAGGTTCTTTAAAGATGTTTCGACCTCTTGTTTCATACCTTCGTAGTCTTTTGCCATAGACTTAGTAGCAAGAATAAACTTATCACGTCTGCCTTTAAGAGCATTACCTAAGAAACCTTCACTAACGGTATATCCTCTTGCTGTATCGATAAAATTTACACCTGTGCGTTCAAGTTCATCTAAAATTGCATTTACCTTGTTTTGATTCACTCTTTGAATTGGTATGCCGCCAAATCCAACACAGACAATTTCAAGTCCGGTTTTCCCCAAAATTCGTTTTTCCATAATACGCTCCTCATATGTGATCATAATACGGAAATAGTATAGCATACATGTTAGCGGTATGTGTAACATGCGTTGGATTCTAGAGTTTATTTTATGAGTTTTATACCACCCATCGATTCTACTGGCAACATTTTCGTTTCTTCTGATCCAGCTGTAATAGTGATGTTTTTACCATTCATAATTACAGTTTTGCCAATTACACGTCCTTTGATATCTATATCGTCACCATTGAGAATGATTTCATTTTTAGGTGAGTATAATATTCCATCAAAATCAATGTCAGCGCCATTAAGAATAATCTTGTCATTTTCAGAGTAGACAGCTACGGCATCACTACTGGATTGATTTAGACTTTTTCCATTAAAAATAATTTCACCCGTTGCAAATAAAAATCCTACCCCATTAAAGTTAGTACCATTTACAATGATTTTTCCATCAACATAAATTGAACCTGTTACATCTATCATAGGTCCATTAAATATTTTTGTTCCAGTATAGTAGTTTCCAGATGCTTGTGCTTGAGCTTTGATTATATCTTTATAATCAGGCATATCGATAACAAAATGGTCAGGATCTTGTTCGGAAATACTTATGTTTTGACCATTAATTTTGATGCCATCTACAGCTTCAGCAATGCCATTTAGAGCAATATTTTTACCGTTTAGGCGTAAGTAGTTATTGGTGTGTGTCTTTCCATTTACCACCATGTTTTCACCGTTTAATATCAAATCTTTAGAAGTACTCCCCGAAAATAGAGCATAGTCAAATACAGCATGATAACCACTTGATCCTATTTGTGCAGTAGCGGATCGCACCAAATTAGTACTATCCATACCAAATGCAGGAGCAAAGAAGAACTGAACAGGGTTTTGTGCTTCCACTTCAACTTCGGTTGCATCAGCATTATATGTTACTGTTATGGAATCTGCTGAGTAACCGTTTAACCCCGCATATTCTTCAGCAGCAGCAGTAGCTGCTATTTGATCGGGTAATTCTTGTGCCGCCGCCAGTGTAGCAGCATCTACTGCATATTGAAGATTTTGTTTTTCAATGACCACGAGTCCAACATCTACGACTAGAGCACATAGTGCAACAATCCATACAATAGCAATAGCAACCACTATGGTGGTTGCGCCTTTTTCATTATTTAAGACATTTCTCATATAAATCATCCTCAATTGCTTTACATAAGTAAGTATAACTCTATTATAAGTTCAGTTTTCGTACTATCCAATATGACAATGGTCCATTTTCTTATGACTATTCTCATAAGGATTTGGGACGTGAGTGTATGTGATACAGGTCAACAACAAGGTATAATGGAAGTATCCTTATTAATGGATGGGGTGATTAAATGGATATGTTTAATAAGCTAAGAAACAATAGAGGGCAGTCTATTGTTGAACTTGCAATATTACTTCCTGTTCTTGTAATGATCATGTTAGGTATTCTCCAACTGGGATTGGTCTTTAACGCTTATACAATGATTTCTAATGGTGCAAGAGAAGGTGCACGAACAGCGTCTGTTGGTGGTGATGACGTCGCTGTATTAGCTGCTACAGGAAACAATACGACTTCTCTGGACCAGGCTAATTTAACCGTTAATATTACACCAAGTGCTGGGTCACGGACCAGTGGAAATGCAGTAGTGGTAAATCTTTCATATGATGTGGATGTTATTGTGCCACTTATAGGTGGTATTATTGGAGATCCCATTCAATTAAACGCATCAAGTACTATGCGTGTTGAATAGGCATGGTTAAGGTTCAAGCTAAAGTAAAGCTTGAGCCTTTTGTGTTTTTTTGAAACTTAGAATTACATGGTATTTGATAATTTCACCTATATTTTATTTTGAATCGTTAAGATAAAATGAGATACTATTTGAATAAGGAGGAAGTGTTATGAAATTAAAAGTTCTTGTTGCAGACGATGACGTGGCTCTACGCAGTTTAATCTGTGATATTTTAAATAAACAGGGGTATCAAGCTATTCCAGCAATAGATGGGGATGATGCTTTAGAAAAATATTATTCTGAACCCGATTTAAGTCTTTTGATTCTGGATGTAATGATGCCGGGTGCTAGTGGATTTGAAGTTTTAAGTCAAGTACGTGACTTGTCAGAAGTGCCTGTACTTATGTTAACAGCCCTTGGGGATGAAAGTAATGAAATAACAGGATTCACAGGTGGTGCTAATGATTATATTTCTAAACCATTTAGTTATCCAATTTTGATTGCCCGTGTTGAAGCCCTTCTTAGAAAAGCTAAAAGAGAACGTACTTCAGATTTTTCAATGGGTGCCTTATCAATTAATCGTTCTGCACATCAGGTTTTTGTGAATAATAGAGTGGTTGTTTTGAATAATAAAGAATATCAGCTATTAGACTTACTTGCATCTAATAGAGGTATAGTCTTAGAACGCAGTAAAATCCTTGATACGATCTGGGGGTATGATTATGATGGGGACGACAAAACCATCAACACCCATATAAAAATGCTTAGATCAAAATTGGGAGATTGTGCGGCTTACATCATTACGATAAAAGGCACTGGGTATATGTTGGATGAAAGATAGGTGAGAACAGATGCAGGAGACTCAGAGAAAAAGTACCATTAGAATGAAATTATTTCTTGTGTTTTTTCTTTCAATAGTTACCTTAACAATAGCAGGTCTGCTTTTGAATATTTTATTTCTAGAAAAATACTATGTATATAAGAGTAAAACATATTTCGAAGATATGCGTGACAATGTATTTATGGAATACTCAATTAATAGAAGTGAAATAGAAACATACTTAGAGGACATTGGGAAAAGACAAGAAATGAATCTGGAAATATCAGATGAAAAAGGTGTTATTGAGTTTAGTTCTATTGCAAAGGGACAAAGAGGTGAGTCCCTCCCTAAAGAAGTGAATCAGGCTTTTCAGCAAAACAAGGACCAGTTAAGTACTAAGTATGTCTATATGATAGTGACAAATGATAAAAATGAGGTAGACAAGAAAAAGTTACTTTATATGGAACGCCTGTCTCCAAGTCAGTACTTGGTCATGTCTAAACCTGTGTCATGGATCACAGAAAGTGTTCAGATAACAAACCAGTTTTCATCGATTACAGGTGCCATAATAGTATTAGTCGGGGGTTTGTTGACTTACTTCATTTCAAGTAGAGCAACAAAACCAATATTGGAAATGAGTTATGTTGCAAAAGAAATCTCACAGCTTAATTTCAGTACACAAGTGTCAGTGAATAGGTCTGACGAACTTGGTGAGTTAGGGCAAAGTATAAATACGATCTCTGAAAAGTTGAGCGAAAGTATTGATGGACTTAAGCTTGACATTGAGAGAAGAAAACAATTGGTTCGAGATATTTCACATGAATTAAAGACCCCTATTGGTGTAATTAAAGGGTATTCAGAAGGTATCCAGTATGGTGTTGCAGATACACCTGAAATGGTGGAAAAATACGTATTGACCATTGTTGATGAGTGTAACCGGATGGATAACATGGTTAAAGAACTCATTGAATTATCGAGATACGAGTATGTTGAACGTGATGCTGAAAAAAAAGTTGTTAGCGTCGCGTCTTTATTAGAGACTATTCAAGAACGATTTGATCCACTTTTTAAGGAACATAATATTTCAGCGGAGTTAAACGCAGAGCCTTCAGCTACCATATATGCTGATTACGCATTATTAATGCGAGCTGTATCAAATTTTATTACAAATGCTATTAAACACGTTGACGACAAACGTATTCTTAAGATTGATGTGATTAACTCTAACTTAAGTACAACGATTTCAGTTTACAACAGTGGCTCCAGGATTCCTGATGCAGAGAAGAATAAAGTTTGGGATGTATTTTATAAAGTTGATGCAACAAGAGTTAAAGATCAAAAGTCTGGTAGTGGTATTGGTTTATCTATTGTGAAACAGATTGCCGTTTTACATGGTGGCTCCGTTTCAATTGAGAATGAAGAAGAGGGTGTATGTTTTAAAATTTTGATTCCTAAAAAAATCTCTTAGAATTTCACTTAGTTTTTATTTTGACCTTCTACAATACAAATATAGCAAGAAAGAAATAAGCAATTCCCCAGCTGGTAATGGTATGAAAAGGTGTAAATAAAAGCAGAGTTGAAAGGAGAATACAATGAATAATAAATTTAAAACTCATTTTTTAAGTGGAGTAATGGTAATGAGTCTAGCTGTGACAGGATGTGTAGGAACTTTTGCGCAGAAAGATCAAGTTGATGTTATATCATCTGCATCACAAGAAAAGGGAAATGAATCGTCTAAAAAGCAAAAGCCACCTAAAGAAGAAAATGGGGGGAGCAAGTATTCAATTGATCAAGCTATGAGTGAAAGAGCCCAACTCACTACAATTGCTTTTTCTGGACTTGCATTTATAACAGGCAGCGCTGGTGCAGATACCTTTATGCCTCCAGGTAAAGTTGCAGATTTCTTTGGTTTCCAATATATGCGCGATGTTGATGAAGCGGGTTATGGTCACAATACACAATTCCTAACGCGTGTTGCAAATAATATTCTTTACATTTTAAATGATGAGCAAACGGATAAACTTGTTGCACTTGCTGAAGAACAAGCAGAATTGTACACCGAGTTTGCTTATAACAGGTTTCCACTTATGGATGCATTTAGACGTGCTTTAGAAGGTGACTACCCAGAAGGCACAAAAGCATTAGATGTTGAAAATGTTGGAGCCTATACTGCAAACTTATATGAAATAGATGCAGATTTAAGTTATAATAGAGCTCTTGTTATGGGTGAGATTATCAACTCATTTACTGAGGAGCAAGTTGCTTATTTAGATGAAATGGATTTTAATAATTTTAATACATGGCCAGATGTTGATGAAGATGAGTCACTGAAAAAATCCATGACGCATACAGAGTTCGTAGCGGTCATGACATATGCAAGTGAAATGTTTTCATGGTATAAAGGTAGCGTTGAAGCAGATATCTACTTCTGCCCTGAAAGACATGGCACTTACTTTGGTGGATTCTTTATGAAAGATTATCCAGCAATGAATGATCCGGATTATTTCATTAGTACTACAATAACGGGAAATAAAGGAGACATCTTTTTAGATATACTAAATGATTCTCAGCGGGCTTTAATTGAAGGTATTTTAGATGAGCAAGCAGATGCAATGAACGAAATAGCTCAGATTAGAACTTTGGTTTCCGAGGAGTTAAGATTAGCACAAGCTGGTGGCACGATCAATAAAGATGTTGTTTATAGTCTAATTAAACGTTATGGTCAACTCGATGGTGAAATTTCTGCACTTTATGCACAAAGGTTTGCTGATGTTAATGCAACATTAACTGATGACCAGGTCAGCCAGCTCGTTGAGTTAAGAGACTTAGATGTTGTTCCAGATGGCGCTTACATGTTCTCAGCTCCTGTAGCTATGCCCAAAATTCCTTCGAATGACTTTATGTTTGGAGTGGGTCAAGTGACTGACGAAGCAGCGAAGTACCAAGCACCTGAATCCTTTACAAACATTGAAAATCATAAAGGAATAGAAGGTAAACGTCCGCCAAAACCTCAAGGTGAAGAGGATGGTAAAAAAGATAAAAGACCACCTAAAGAAGGATCTACAGATGATAATGCAATAAATTAGTGCATATAACATTATAGTTAATGTCACATAAAAAGGGATTTACACTAGAACTTACGTGTAAATCCTTTTTTTATTTTAAGATTTAATTATATGTTTCAATGTGGATACAATTGAAAAATCTTTCAGATAATTTGGTAAAATGCTAATGAGATTAAGTATAAGGAGTTAAATAATGTACATTCAAAACCAATGTATTCCATGTATGACAAAAGCACTTGTGAAATTAGCTGAAAAAGTGTCTTCAACAAAAGAAGTTCAAAGAGATATCATCGAACACGGATTAACCCTTTTATCAAAGAGTCCCTACGGTCGTACCTCACCAGAAGTAACGGCGGACATATATAGATATGCTAAGGAGGCTTCTGGAAACACTGATCCTTATAAAGAAGAGAAAGATAAGTATAATAGAATCGCTGAAAAACTCATTGATGAACTTTGTTTAGAAGAAAGGGTTAGAACGAGCGACTTCCCCCTTGAAACAGCTGTACGGTTGAGCATTGCTGGAAACATAATTGACTATAGTTTAGGCCATGATGTGGACCAATCAAGTGTAGTTGATTCCATTAATGAAAGTTTAAAAACAGACTTGTTTGGAATGAACATAAGAGCTTTTGAACAAGCGGTCGCCGATGCCAATAGGATCATGATTCTTTCGGACAATGCAGGTGAAATTGTTTTTGACAGACTTTTAGTCGACCAGCTTCCTAAGGAAAAAATTATATATGTTGTTAAGAAAGGTGCTATAGTAAATGACGCTAATATGGAAGATGCCATAACATCTGGTATGATCCAACGTGTCAAAGTTATCGACAATGGTACTTCAATTCAAGGCACAGTACTTACAGCTTGTTCAGACCAGTTCAAAAATGAGTTTCATAAAAGTGATCTTATCATTTCAAAGGGGCAAGCAAACTTTGAAACATTAGAAGCTATCAAAGATAAGACAATCTATTATTTATTTCGAGCTAAATGTGAAGTCATTGCAAATCAAGCGGGATGTGAACATGGTGACTTCGTTTTTATGAAAAATTAACAGATTGAATAACAGCTTCTTTAAAAGTTGCTTCAAAAAAGTTACTTCAAAATATAATGAAAAAGACAATGAATGTTAAGACTTTCTTTGGATTTTGGAGATATATTAAACATAAAGGAGGCGTTTATGTCTGATATACTTATAAGACCATATAGAGCTTCAGATTACGATCAAGTGATTCAACTTATGGTGGATGCATTCTACAATAAAATTGCTTCATTAGGAAATTTTACGAAAGCAGAGATCATATTACTATTTGATGCCTTAGACGTAATTCCGAATGATAATTTTGAAGGGATTTATGTCGCTCATGATGAAAAGAAAATTTTAGGTGTAGTGACCCTTAAATGGAAAGACCAACAAGCACATGAAATTAAATGGGGTGAAGCATTAAAAAAATTATACAAGTCTTTTGGTGTTTTTAAGTCCAGTAAAGCTTTAGTGGGTTTATCCCTATTAGAGCATACACTTGAAAAAGATGAATGTTATATCGACAATATTGCAGTCAGTTCTGAAGCAAGAGGTAAAGGCATTGGAACCCTTTTATTAAAAAAAGCACATGAAATATCAATAGATTTGGCATTCCACCATGGAAACGTGCGCCGTTTAACCCTTCATGTTGTTGAGAGTAATGATAGGGCAAAAAAACTGTATGAGAAGTTCGGTTTTACTACCTGTAGGACTGATACAAGTCTATTAATGAAACACCTTATTAATGAAGAAACTGCATATTTCATGGAAATGAGTGTGTAAAAGCGACTCCTTATGGAGTCGCTTTTTAGCTTAGTTTAGAACACTCAAGATGTTCAGTTGCAGTATTAAGAACTTGAATTTTGTCATGACATAATAGGGAATGTATTTCTTTTTTATGGTTCATAAAAGCTTCAATGACTTGTGGGTCGAATTGACGGTCTGATTCCATAATTAGAACATCCATGGCATCGTGAAAACTTAATGACTTTCTATAAGGGCGCTCAGAAGTCATGGCGTCGTATGCATCTGCAACTGAAATGATCCTTGCTTCTAATAATATCTTCGAACCAGATAAATTGTCAGGGTATCCGTAACCATTAAAGTGTTCATGATGTTGCCTTACAATTTGGCTGACATTTGTGAGCATACGTGAAGCTTGAAGTATTTCCTCACCTTTACTGGCATGATTCTTTATAATATTGTACTCAAAACTATTTAAAGGTCCTTTTTTATTAAGTATTTCTTCTGGGATGCATATCTTGCCTATGTCATGAAGGAGTGCAGCTTCTTGTAATGTATCTTTATTAACTTCACCAAAATCCTGGGCAATAACTTCAGATATTTTTGCAACGCGCTCAGAATGTCCTTTGGTGTACTCGTCTTTTGCTTCTAGGGTGTTAACAAGTACATTTAGCATTTCAAGATGATTTTCATGAGTCGTCTTTATTTTTTGGTCGACTGTTTTACCTAAGGCATTGATGTTTAGTGATAACTCATTAAGTTCGTAACTAAAGGATGGAGATACAATATATTGGTAATCGCCATGTGCCACCCTTTGAACACCAGAAACAATTTTGGATATGATTACGTGAACTCTATGACTTAGTGTTGCTATAAACAGTATACATATAACGCTAATAAAGAGTAGAATTCTAGCTGAATGGTTATATAATTTCCATGCTAAACCGTCAAAGGAATGGGTCGAGTAGGTAAAGGTTTGGCTGTAGACAATTTCATCATGATTATTCCTAATTTCTATAGGGATATTTAAAGTTTTCGGTGTGCTATGTATAACGTTAGTTCCGGCTTGATCATTCCAGAGTAAGGGGATCTTAAAATCAGCGAGATTTATAGCGTACGTGCAAACAATAAATCCATTGGTCACTGGTGAAGCTTCCTGTTGTAAAACCTCAGCTAGTACAAGGTAGAGCTGGCCGTCAAGTTGCATAAATACTTCTCTTGGTTCAGTGGTGAGTTTTAACTGGTCATAAAAATTGATCAGTTTTGTACTAGCATTTACTGAGTCAGGCCCAGCGAATACTGAGAACTGGTCATTTAAGTAAACAAAGGAAGTGGTTGCAGAGCCTATACTTGACTCTATTAAATTGCTTTGAAGATATTGATTGATAGAAACCTTGTTCTGGCTAACTATGGATTTTTGAAACGAATCCAGATTTGTTAGGTGAATCAAATTATTTTTCAAACTTGTCGTATGTAATTTGAGTTCCTTTTGTATGAGATTTTTCTGACTTGTGATGATCATTTCGTGGGCTTCTTGGACTGTATCGTTTACAACCATTCGAATCCCCATAATTTCTACTGCAGTTACCAAAGTCATTCCAACGATGAAAACTATTATGAAACTTGGAATGAGTTTAATTTTCAAAGTGTTCGCTCCTTGACTGATTATTTGTGTTCGAAAAATACTATACTCGGATTTCAGTATTATATCAACCATCCAAAATTATGAATAGATGTCATTAATCCCAATATACTCGACACATGTCCCGAAT
>Ga0070724_10000633_pt1 | contig 23790 bp, 18 predicted proteins | sample tdDd001_FD_67278 | JGI IMG/M metagenome (GOLD analysis project Ga0070724, IMG submission 67278) | Marine sediment microbial communities from the Atlantic coast under amendment with organic carbon and nitrate - tdDd00.1 | ecosystem: Environmental > Aquatic > Marine > Coastal > Sediment | place... | reverse complement strand
CTTTTAGATGTTTCCTCGTACTACCAGATGATCGCGAAAGCTGTGGTGATCCTACTGGCGGTACTCATTGATAATAAAAACAAGTAACTCCCTATAACTTACTTTTCCAACAACCCGAAATCGATGAGCCAGACATGCAGTTTGGCTCTCAAATACAAAGGACGATAACGATGAAAAAGATAGCAACCCTCCTCTCTGCTGCCGTACTTTCTGCTACTGTTTCTGTGTCTGCACAGGCGCAAGATACCTTGGCGATTGTACTGTCTACGCTTAACAACCCATTCTTCGTCACCATGAAAGATGGTGCTGAAGCGAAAGCGAAAGAGCTTGGTTATAACTTGATAGTGCTGGACTCACAAAATGACCCTAGCAAAGAGCTATCCAATATCGAAGATCTGACCATTCGTGGTGTAAAAGCGATTTTGATCAACCCAACCGATTCGGACGCGGTTTCTAACGCCATTCGCATGGCAAACCGTGCCAAGGTGCCAGTACTTACGCTAGATCGTGGTGCAAGCCGTGGTGATGTGGTGAGCCACATTGCGTCTGATAACGTCATTGGCGGTGAGATGGCGGGCCACTTCATTGCAGAAAAAGTGGGCGCGAACGCCAAAGTGATCCAACTGGAAGGCATTGCCGGTACGTCTGCGGCGCGTGAGCGTGGTGAAGGCTTTATGAATGCAGTTAAAGGCAGCCAACTTGAGTTGCTCGCTAGCCAACCAGCCGATTTTGACCGTACTAAAGGTCTGAATGTGATGGAAAACCTATTAGCGGCCAACCCAGATGTGCAAGCAGTATTTGCTCAAAACGATGAAATGGCACTGGGCGCGCTGCGCGCGGTACAAGCGTCTGGTAAAGACATCAAAATTATCGGTTTTGATGGTACTGATGACGGCATCGCGGCGGTTAATCGTGGCAAATTGGCGGCAACGGTTGCTCAACAACCAGACATGATTGGTGCGCTGGGTATCGAGACTGCGGATAAAGTCCTAAAAGGGACGAATGTAGACACTTACATTCCAGTACCTCTGAAAATCATTGCGAAATAATTGTTAATGAAGGGGGGGAGCGCCGCTCTCCTCTTTACTTCTTATGCCCAAAGAGTAGATAGGTTTGGCAGACCAAACCCATGTACTTTTTGATGTAACCAAGGATATGAGTATGAATAAGTTGGTGGTATTAGGCAGCGTAAATGCTGACCACGTTCTTCAGGTGCCTTCTTTCCCTCGCCCGGGGGAAACGCTTCATGGCCGGAACTATCAAGTTATTCCCGGTGGTAAAGGGGCCAATCAGGCGGTAGCGGCCGCAAGGTTGAACGCTGATGTGGGTTTTATCGCTTGTATTGGTGACGATGCATTCGGTATCAACATCCGTGAAAGTTTCCGTTTAGATGGGATCAACACCGCTGGGGTGAAGTTGCAGCCCAACTGCCCGACGGGTATCGCGATGATCCAGGTTTCCGACAGCGGGGAGAACAGCATTTGTATCTCTGCAGAAGCCAACGCGAAATTAACCGCTCAAGCACTTGAGCCAAACCTTGAACAAATTCGCCAAGCGAATTACTTGTTGACTCAATTAGAAACGCCTCTTGATGGCATTGAAGCGGCGGTGAAAGTGGCGAAGGAGCATCGCACTAACGTTATTTTAAATCCGGCACCGGCTCGAGAATTGCCGGATGCACTGCTCAATTGCGTTGATGTGATCACACCAAACGAAACGGAAGCTGAGGTATTAACCGGCATTACGGTAACCGATGATCATTCTGCTCAGGCCGCCGCTAATGTCTTGCACCAAAAAGGCATTGAGATTGTGCTAATTACCCTTGGCGCGAAAGGGGTTTGGCTGAGTCAAAACGGCCGTGGTACCTTAATTGCTGGCTTTAGGGTGGATGTGACCGACACGACGGCAGCAGGCGACACATTTAATGGCGCACTTGTTACTGGCTTATTAGAAGATATGTCTTTAGAATCAGCTATTAAGTTTGCGCATGCCGCTGCGGCTATTTCGGTTACTCGTTTTGGCGCACAAACTTCTATTCCGAGCCGACAAGAAGTCGAGGCATTTTTAGCTCAGCATTAATAACTAAGGATCACACATGGCAACGATGAAAGACATTGCAAGACTTGCAGGGGTATCGACTTCTACCGTTAGCCATGTGATCAATAAATCTCGTTATGTGAGTGAAGAGATCTCCTTGCGAGTGAATAAGGCGGCAGAGGAGCTCAATTATGCGCCTTCTGCTTTAGCGCGTAGTTTAAAAGTCAACCGCACCCGCACCCTAGGCATGATAGTGACCACGTCGACCAACCCATTTTTTGGCGAGGTGGTAAAGGGGGTTGAGCGCCGCTGTTATCAACAAAATTACAATTTGGTGTTGTGTAATACCGAAGGGGATAACGAACGGATGCGCTCTTCAATTGATACGTTGCTGCAAAAGCGAGTCGATGGCCTGATCTTGATGTGTTCCACCCTTGAAGGCGAGCGTATTGATATCTTTGAGCGCTATGCCGATATTCCGGTGGTGGTCATGGACTGGGGGCCGATCCACTTTGCCAGTGACAAGATCCAAGATAATTCATTACGTGGGGGCTACCTTGCCGCCAAATGTCTGATTGACGCCGGTCATAGCGAAATTGGTTGTATTACCGGGCCGCTAAATCGCCATCAAGCACAAATGCGTTATGAAGGCTATAAACGCGCGATGAACGAAAAAGGGCTGGAGATAAAAGCCAACTGGATCGTTGAATCTGATTTTGAGTGCGAAGGCGGTTATCAAGCCTTTCAAACCCTATACCAAAGCGGGCCATTGCCTAGTGCCTTGTTTGTGTCTAACGATATGATGGCCATGGGGGTGATCAATGCCGCGGCACAAAAGGGTATTCGCATTCCAGAAGACCTTTCTTTGGTGGGCTACGATGATATTCATATCGCTAAGTTTATGACCCCAGCCTTAACCACCATCCATCAGCCTAAGTATCGCCTAGGTCAGGCTGCGGTTGATACCTTGCTGAATAAATTGGATAAACTCACCGATCAACCGCAAGTGGTGCAACTTGAGCCGGCATTGGTCGAAAGAGCGAGTGTCAAAGTACTCACCTAGCCAAAGCGTCACTAAGCTTAATTGGTACTTTATTCAGTGACGAACAAATAAAAAGCCCGCTAACGTTAAGTTAGCGGGCTTTATTATTTTTAAGCTAAAAAGCGATTACGCTTCTGAAGCTTGCTCTGCTTGAATTGCTGTAAGAGCAACAGTGTAAACGATGTCGTCTACTAGTGCGCCACGAGACAAGTCATTTACAGGTTTGCGCATACCTTGCAGCATTGGACCGATAGAGACTAGGTCTGCTGAACGTTGTACCGCTTTGTATGTTGTGTTACCTGTGTTTAGGTCAGGGAATACAAATACAGTTGCTTTACCTGCAACAGGAGAGTTAGGTGCTTTAGAAGCTGCTACGTTCTCCATGATTGCTGCATCGTACTGAAGAGGGCCATCGATAACGAGATCTGGGCGTTTCTCTTGAGCAATCTTAGTTGCTTCACGTACTTTATCAACGTCTGCACCCTTACCAGATTCACCAGTAGAGTAAGAGATCATTGCAACGCGAGGGTCGATGCCGAATGCTGCTGCAGAATCTGCAGACTGGATAGCGATTTCAGCCAGTTGCTCTGCGTTTGGATCTGGGTTGATCGCACAGTCACCGTAAACCAATACTTGGTCAGGTAGTAGCATGAAGAATACAGAAGATACGATAGAAGCATCTGGTGCAGTCTTGATGATTTGGAACGGAGGAACGATGGTGTTTGCCGTAGTGTGTACTGCGCCAGAAACCAGACCGTCAACTTCGTTGTTCTCAAGCATCATAGTGCCTAGGAATACTGAATCTTGTAGCTTCTCACGAGCCACAACTTCAGTCATGCCTTTCGCGCCGCGAAGCTCTACAAGGCGTGCAACGTAGTTTTCACGTACTGCTTCAGAGTCGATGATCTCAACGCCAGCACCTAGCTCAACACCTTGTTGAGCCGCTACGCGACGGATTTCGTCTGGGTTACCTAGAAGCACACAAGTCGCGATACCGCGCTCAGCACAGATAGCTGCCGCTTTAACGGTACGTGGCTCATCACCTTCAGGAAGAACGATACGCTTGCCTGCTTTACGAGCAAACTCAGTTAGCTGGTAACGGAATGCTGGTGGGCTTAGGCGACGGATACCTTGAGTACCTTCGCTTAGAGAGTCGATCCATGGGCCGTCGATGTGGCTTGCAACGTGCTCATTGATGAACTCGATACGCTCTTTATCGTCAGCAGGAACTTCTAGGCTGAAGCTCTGAAGGTTCAGAGACGTCTGCCAAGTGTTGCCTTGCGCTTTGAAGATAGGTAGGCCAGTTTCAAAAGCAGGCTTACATAGTGCTTCAACTTGCTCAGGTAGGTCGTAACCGCCAGTTAGCAAGATAGCACCGATTTCAACGCCGTTTTTCGCAGCCAGTGCAGCGGCAACGATAACGTCAGGACGGTCTGCAGAAGTTACTAGCAGTGAACCTGGCTTAAAGTGTTCGATCATGTGCGGTAGAGAGCGTGCACAGAAAGTGATGCTCTTAATACGGCGAGATTCGATTTCACCTGCGTTAACGATTTCAGCGTTAAGGTGTTTAGCCATGTCGCACGCACGAGTTGCGATTAGGTCGATGTTCCAAGGCACGCAGCCAAGAACACGGATTGGGCTAGAGTTGAAGATTTGCATAACTTCAACGTTCGCTTGTTGTGCGCTGTCTGCATCATCAAAGATTTCAGATAGGTCAGGACGAGTACGGCCTGCTTCATCAACAGGAGCGTTAAGCTTGTTGATGATAACGCCTTTGATGCTTTTGTTCTTAGTGCCACCAAAGTTTGAACAAGCCACTTCAATGCGCTCTTTAAGTTGCGCAGGGTTGTCTGTACCAGGAGTTGCAACGAACACGATTTCTGCGCCAAGTGTTTTCGCGATTTCTGCGTTTACTTGGTTAGCGAATGGGTGTTTGCGAGTTGGAACCAAGCCTTCGATAAGAATCACTTCTGCATCGTTGATTTGGTTGTAACGCTCAACAACTGTTTCTAACAGCTCATCCATTTTCTCGCTGCCGATAAGGGTTTCGGCTTGAGACATTGGTGTTGGCTCAGCAATTTTGATATCGCTGTTAGTACCAATGATGGTTGAAGTTAGATCTGGCTGATCGCCGCCGCTACGTGGCTGTGCGATTGGCTTGTAAAAAGAAACTTTAACGCCCTTGCGCTCCATTGAGCGAAGAACACCCATGCTAACACTAGTAAGACCAACACCAGCGCTAGTAGGGATAAGCATAATAGTACGGGACATGTGAGGAGTACCTATGACTATCTGAAAAAAGCTCAACTTGTAATTATTGATTAAAATTGAGCGGCTTATAGAAAACTGGCTAACGAATGTTAGCCAGTTTTTTTAATTAAAGACCTGCTAGTTCTGCAGTGTCTTCAGCGATAACTAGCTCTTCGTTAGTAGAGATAACCATTGCTGGGATGCGGCTGTCGGCTGTAGTGATAGTGCCTTCTTTACCGAAACGTGCTTTAAGGTTAGCTTCGCCATCTACTTCGATACCGAAGATGCCTAGACGGTTAAGAACCATTTCACGGATTGGGCCAGAGTTCTCACCGATACCGCCAGTGAATACGATAGCGTCTAGACGACCTTCAAGAGTTGCTGTGTAACCCGCAACGTATTTAGCAAGACGGTGACAGAATACGTCCATTGCGCGAGTTGCTTCCGCTTTCTCGCCGTAGTTGTCTTCAACGAAACGACAGTCAGAAGTCACTTCAGTTAGACCTTGTAGGCCAGACTCTTTAGTTAGCATAGTGTTGATTTTCTCAACAGAGTAACCTAGTGCGTCGTGCATGTGGAAGATGATTGCAGGGTCGATATCGCCACAACGAGTACCCATTACAAGACCTTCAAGAGGAGTAAGACCCATAGAAGTGTCTACAGATTTACCGTTCTTGATTGCACATACAGATGCGCCGTTACCTAGGTGACAGTTGATGATGTTTAGTTCTTCAACTGGCTTGTCTAGTAGGTTCGCACACTCACGAGTGATGAACAGGTGAGAAGTACCGTGCATGCCGTAACGACGGATAGCGTGGTCTTTGTATAGGTTGTATGGAAGTGCGTATAGGTACGCTTCTTCAGGCATAGTTTGGTGGAAAGCAGTATCGAACACAGCAACGTTTTTCAGTGCTGGGAACGCTTTTTGTGCTGCTTTAATACCAATGATGTGAGCAGGGTTGTGAAGAGGCGCTAGCGCTGAACAGTCTTCGATACCTTTAAGTACTTCATCAGTGATAAGTGCAGATTTAGTGAACTGCTCGCCGCCGTGTACAACACGGTGACCGATAGCTGCTAGGTTGTCAGCTAGTTCTGGCTTAGAAGCAATAATAGTTTCTACCATGAACGCTAGTGCTTCTTCGTGAGCAGCACCGTTACCTAGTTGTGCTTCGTGCTTGCCGTCAAGTTTCCACTTGATGCGAGCTTCAGGAAGGTGCAGACATTCTGCAAGACCAGTAAGGTGCTCGTCGCCGTTTTGCGCGTCAACAATAGCAAATTTAAGAGAAGAACTACCGCAGTTTAAAACTAAAACTAGCTTAGACATGTGTATGGTTACCTGTTATTTCGTCTGAAAAATTCAGTTAGGGTGAAAAATCAGTCACAAGAGTACACTGCATTTATAAAATCAGCATTACTCGTGCTCAAAAAACTTGAATTTCCGTATAAAGAGACACATCTACAACTGGAAGATGCGCTTGCCATCCTAGCAAAATGACTCTTAGAGTTGCCTAAATTGTAAATAACGGCAACAATGAGATTGAGGGTCTGCTAAGGATAGCGATAATGGCTCAATATAACAAAAAATTTTGAATGCATTTTAACTAGAATCAATTTTTTTGCAGCTTTTTTTTAATTGTTGTAGGTTTATTTTAGTGAGAGGTCGATATGAACGATAAAGTTGGACTGATCCACAGCCTAAAAGATGGCCAAAAATATATGGATATTTGGCCGATGCGAAAGGAGCTCACGCCTCTCTTTCCAGAGCAACGCATCATTAAGGCGACCCGCTTTGGTGTAAAGGTGATGCCTGCGGTTGCCGCTATTAGTGTGTTAATGCAAATGGCGTTTCAAAATCAACAAGCCATGCCTCAAGCGATAGTGATGGCTCTGTTTGCCATTAGTTTGCCACTGCAAGGTATGTGGTGGCTGGGCAACCGTTCTAACACTCAACTTCCTCCGGCGCTTGCAGGTTGGTATCGCGAACTGCATCAAAAAATCTTGGAAGCGGGCGGCGCGCTTGAGCCGATTAAAGCTAAACCTCGTTATAAAGAGCTCGCGACTACGCTTAATCGTGCTTTCCGTCAGTTAGACAAGAGTGCGCTGGAACGCTGGTTTTGAGCGAAGTCGTAGAAGTAGTAAAAGCGAAGTGCGAAAAGCTCGGTAAAAGCTAACCGCTGAGCGAAAGCCGCCGGCTGCCTACATGGGTTTGTGGTGTTGCTATTATTGAAAAGAGCCAGAGTGAAAGAGATTTCGCTCTGGCTCTTTGCGTTATATGCTTTTTAACCCGTAACCTCAAAGCAAGCCCACAACCGCGCTGTATTGTAGTGAATGAAGCAAATTGTTGTTTTGCGCTTGTCAAGGTGGTGGCTGAATTTAGATTTTTGGTATTTGCCTGAAAAATGGCCACATCAAACCTCCCCCGATATTATCCCTCATACGGTAAACTACGCAATTTTGTGTGTGGTTTATCATTAAATGCTACTTTTGTTATTTCACTGTTAAATCCCACTTCCATTTAGGACCGTTAGCTGGTAAAAATGTGTACAGCTGCGTAAATAAATGCGTACAGAATAAAAAATATAATTTTGCACCCATAGCAAATGTCACTATCTTTCTCTGGTTGCAAACCCAACCTCATTACAATTTATTGCTGGATCAAGGAGTCAAGATGAAAGCAAATCGAATTATTGTTGCTGCGTGCCTAGCGGGCGCGGCGCTTATGTCTTCCACAGGTGTAATTGCAAAAACGGCTAAAGTCGCGGTATCACAAATTGTGGAGCACCCTGCACTAGATGCCACCCGCCAAGGTTTGCTTGATGGCTTGAAAGAGAAAGGCTATGTCGAAGGAAAGAACTTAGAGTTTGATTATAAAACGGCTCAGGGCAATCCGGCGATCGCCGTACAGATCGCGCGTCAGTTTGTGGGTGAAAATCCAGACGTGTTAGTTGGTATCGCGACTCCTACCGCTCAAGCGTTAGCCTCGGCAACTCGTAGTATTCCAGTAGTCTTTACCGCAGTGACGGATCCTGTTGGCGCTAAGTTAGTAAAAGACATGCAAAAGCCGGGTAAAAATATTACCGGCTTATCCGACTTATCTCCGATTGGCCAACATGTCGATTTGATCAAAGAGATCTTACCGAATGCGAAAACCATTGGGGTGGTGTACAACCCAGGTGAAGCGAACGCGGTTACTTTGGTTGAGTTGCTCAAGCAGCACGCGACCGAAAAAGGGCTTAAAGTCGTAGAAGCCACTGCGCTAAAAAGTGCTGATGTTCAATCGGCTACTCAGGCCATCGTGGCGAAAGCGGATGTGATTTATGCCCCAACCGATAACACAGTAGCCAGTGCAATTGAAGGAATGATCGTCGCTGCTAATCAAGCAAAAACCCCAGTATTGGGCGGCGCAACCTCGTATGTTGAGAAGGGAGCGATTGCAAGCCTTGGGTTTGATTACTACCAAGTTGGTGTACAGACGGCTGATTACGTTGCTGCCATCTTAGAAGGTCAGGCGCCAGGTGACCTTGCGGTTAATGTGGCGAAAGGCTCGGATCTTGTGGTGAATAAGTCTGCGTCGGCAAAGCTTGGCGTGACGATCCCTCAGTCGGTGCTTGACCGCGCGACTAGCGTTCAATAACCACTTGTAACAGGCGGCCACGTTGCCGTCTTTACGTTAAGCAGAGAAGGAGTTGTTGATGTCTGCTTTTGCATTTTTTGGCGCTTTAGAGCTGGGCCTTATCTATGGTTTGGTTGCTCTAGGTGTTTACCTTACGTTTCGGGTACTCGATTTTCCTGATTTGAGCGTGGATGGCAGTTTTCCTATGGGGGCAGCCGTTGCGGCGACCGCCATTGTTGCAGGGATCAATCCTTGGATTGCGACTGGCTTAGCCATTGTCGCAGGCGCCGCTACCGGATGGGTGACCGCTTTTCTTACAGTGCGTTGCGGCATTCTTCACTTACTTGCTTCTATTCTTACCATGATCGCCGCGTTTTCAATCAACATCCGAATTATGGGGCGGCCAAATATGGCATTGCTGGGGGAGGAGACCATTCTGACCCCGTTTGAAGCGATGGGAGACTCGATGTATGTGCGCCCATTAGTGGTCGCAGTGTTGGTGCTGCTGTCGGCGATATTTATTATCCGTTTATTAAACAGTGACTTTGGTTTGGGTTTGCGAGCTACTGGTGTGAATGCGCGCATGGTGGCCGCTCAAGGCGCAAGTACCGCGTTTTATACTTACTTCTGTTTAGCGATATCAAACGGCTTTGTTGGTTTTGCTGGTGCGCTATTTGCTCAAACCAATAGTTTTGCCGATGTCACTTCCGGTGTTGGTACCATAGTTGTCGGCTTAGCCGCCGTTATATTAGGCCAAACCATGATACCCGGTCGGAAAATATGGGTCGCGGTGGTGGCGGTCATTGTCGGCTCGGTGTTGTATCGTTTAGCGGTCGCGTTCGCACTCAGTTCCGGCATGTTCGGACTGCAAGCCTCTGACTTAAACTTGGTTACCGCTGTGTTGGTTGCGCTCGCGTTAGTCGCGCCAAAGCTAAAAGGAAACATGCAGGCAAAAAAGGGCGGTAAGCCAGTGAAAATGAAATCAGCAGTATCATCCAAGGAGGTAGCATGATCCATTTAGAAGATATTCAAGTTACCTTTAACGCTGGCACTATTTTGGAAAACCGCGCGATCCGAGGTATTGATTTAACCGTACCGGAGCATCAGTTCTTAACGGTGATTGGTTCGAACGGGGCGGGCAAGTCGACCCTACTTGGGGCTGTGACTGGTGAAACCCCAATGGCGGGTGGTCGAGTGCTGATTGACGATACCGACGTTACTAGGTGGTCAGTGGATAAACGCGCGGCGCAATGCGCGCGAGTATTCCAAGACCCGCTTGCCGGAACTTGTGGCGATTTGACCATAGAAGAAAATATGGCGCTGGCGTATATGCGTGGCAAACAACGTGGCTGGAGTTTGTCGCTGTGTGGCAATCGACGTAAGCTATTTCAAGATCGCATCAGTATTTTAGGCCTAGGCCTTGAAGATAGGCTCGGTGATAGCATTGGCTTGCTTTCCGGTGGTCAAAGGCAGGCGGTGAGCTTAGTGATGGCCACGCTGTCAGACAGCAAGTTATTGCTGCTGGATGAACACACCGCGGCGCTCGACCCACGTATGGCGGCCTTTATTATCGACCTCACCAAAAAGATAGTGAAAGAGTTTAATCTAACGGTAATGATGGTCACTCACTCGATGAAAGATGCGCTGGCGTGTGGCGACCGCACGGTGATGCTCCATCAAGGGAAAGTAGTCCTGGATGTCGCGGGGGATGAGCGTACCCACATGAAGGTGCCCGACTTGTTAGAAATGTTCTCGAAAGTACGTGGGGAAGAGTTAGCGGATGACAGTTTGCTGCTTAACTAGCGACAACCTTGTATCGAAAACTACGCCCTAAGGCTCAGCCTAATGAATGTGATCCCTCTTCAATTTGAAGGGGGATTTTTTTTGCCAACAGGTCGCCTACACTGAGGTTTATGCCCCTATAAGGATCTCTTGATATGCCCAGCCAATTTCTATTTCACGCCCAAACCAAAGATGGATTGATAGTGAAGGGTAATGAACTGACCATTACGCTGCTCACCGACGCCTCTGCCTACACCAAAGTGCAATTGCGGCACGAACCCGACAACGAAGAGTATTTGGTCGACATGACCTGCATCGGGGCAAAAGGCCGGCTTAAAATATGGCAGGCTAGCATACCAGTGAATCTTGACCGAGCGGTTAGTCATTATCTGTTTAAGGTGGTCGCTGAGGATAAGCAGTACTGGCTCGATGGTGCTGGTATCCATAGGCGTATGCCAGGGAAAGAATCACACTTTAAGTACAATTCTCAACATAGGCCGCCAGAGTGGGTTTCTGAACAGGTTTTTTATCAGATTTTCCCTGAACGATTTTGTAATGGCGATCCGGCTCTCAGTGTTAAAACTGGTGAGTACCCGATACAGGGCGGCGCGAAACAAGTGGTGGCCAAAGAGTGGGGCGATGCCGTTTCGTCTTCAGGAAAAAGTGGTCAGGTGGAATTCTTTGGTGGTGATTTAGCAGGGGTGCACAAAAAGCTGGACTATCTTGAGCAACTGGGCGTTTCTGCGCTTTACTTAAATCCTGTCTTCGCGGCGCCAAGCAATCATAAATACGACACGACCGATTATTTTAATGTCGACCCGCACTTTGGTACTAATCAAGATCTCGCGTCGCTGAGCCACGATATTCATCAGCGTGGTATGAGACTTATTCTGGATGCGGTTTTTAATCATACCTCAGCGGAGCATCCTTGGTTTGACAAATATGGCGTCACGAAAGACGGCGCATATCACTCCCCACAATCCGGCTACCGTGACTACTACTTTTTTGATGGCGATAGCCGGGACTATGTAGGGTGGAAAGGGGTGGCGAACCTGCCAGTACTCAATTTTGAAAACCCCAAAGTGCGTGATTATATTTACCAGTCAGATCAAGCCGTGATCCGCCACTGGTTACGTGAGCCATACTGTGTCGACGGGTGGCGCTTTGATGTTATTCATATGTTGGGAGAGGGCGAGGGTGCACTCAATAACGCCCATTATGTTCAAGCTTTTCGCCAAGCCACTAAGCAAGAAAATCGAGACGCTTTCGTACTGGGGGAGCACTTTTTCGAAGCCAGCCAGTGGTTGCAGGGTGACCAAGAAGATGGCGCAATGAACTATTACGGCTTTGCCCACCCAATACGCGCTTTATTGGCCCAAAGAGATATCGCCTACGATCCGATTGAGATCAGCATGAAAGAGTGTGTGGACTGGATGATGGAAGCTAAGGCAAAAATTCCTTGGCACAATCAGTTGAGCCAACTTAACCAACTCGACAGTCATGATACCGCACGTTTTTTAACCTTACTCGAGGGAGATGAGCGCAAAATGAAAATTGCGGCGGTATTGTTATTTGCCTATTTGGGCGCACCTTGTCTTTATTACGGTACCGAAGTCGGGTTAGAAGGGGGCAATGACCCGGATAACCGCCGCTGCTTTCCTTGGGAGCGTGTTGCGAGCTCTGATTGGTTTGGATTTTACCAGCGATTAACTGCCTTAAGGCGAGAGCGTATTTCACTACAAAAAGGTGCCTTGCAGACATTGCATTGTTGCGATAAGGCTTGGGTGTTTAGCCGTCAGTACGGCGAAGAGGTGACGATTTGTGCTATCAATCTTTCTCCTCATCCCCAGTTGCTTTCCTTGCCTGTCTGGCAGTTAGGTATCGAAGAAGGGGAGGTTTGTGACATGTTGGAACAGACCGAATTGGCCATTGAGAAAGGCGAGGTGGCCATGCCATTAGGCGAACAAGAGGCTAAGCTTTTTAAATTAGTGCATAGGCTAGGCTATTTGTATAACGGCTAAGCGACTAAATTTTGTTATAATCACCCTTTCCCTATTTATTGGCCTATTGAAGCTATACTTTCAATAGGTCTTTGTTTTGTTTGAGAAGAGTGTGTTAGTGAAGAACAACCAATATTTCAGCATGACCTTCATCAGTTTCGTTCCAACGGTGTTATTACTTGGCGCGATAGGCTTGATCGTTGCGATTTATTGGCAGCGCACCGAAGACGATATCTTACATGAGTATCACCATATAGAGGAGTCGCTCAAGCGAACCGGTAAAATGGTGACGGCGATTGATTACAGCTTTAGCCATCAAACCGAAACGGGCTCGGTTCTAGAGCTCAGCGCGAGAAAGAAACTGGTTGATGGTTTTTGTCAGATCTCACCAATTGATCAGGTGCTGCGCTCTGAGTCGAAAACCGATGATATTCCCGCTATTGATATTACTTATATGATTGGTGGCCGCCCGAGCATGTGCGATCCGAGCTCGGATGTGTTTTCTTCTATGCGTGATAAGGTGAATTTCGCCGCATTGCTTTCTTTTTTGCATGATATCGATCCGTATTTGTTTGGTGTTCATTACGTGCATCGATTGGGTTATGTGGTCTCTTCACCAAGTAACTTTGTAAAAAAGCTTTCTCATTCACGGCTCAATAGCTTAATAGGTAGTCCTTACTGGCTTAGAACCATGCTTAATCGAACCGAAATTAGTGTGTCTGGCCCTTATGAGCCGTTTTTTTACCACGGTCAAATGCTCAGTATGACCACGGCTGTCTACCACAGCGAAGGTTTTGAAGGCCTGCTCTCTTTAGATATAGATCTAGGTAAGTTGCTTGCTGGGAGTGAAAAAATTCCGGGTAAAATAGTGTTGATCGATACCAATAGTCATTCCATTGATTCAAATGACTATTTGGTCTATCCCTTAAATATAGAGGGAGTCGTGTTTAATCATGCCTTGGTATATCAATGGGATACATGGACTGAGCTCAAGGCTCTCCTCAAGGAAGAGCAATACAGCTTGATGTTGGCGCTGTTTTTCTACTTGCTTTCGGTGACGTTTCTTTTTTATATCAATTCCAATGTAGAGCGAGCTTACTATGAGCGCATCGCCTCACGCGATCCGATGACCGGTTTGCTTAATCGCCGTGGTATGGAAACGTTTTGGCAGCAAGCAGAACGTAAAGCCTATTTCGCGATTGCGATCTTAGATATTGATAACTTTAAGCGTATTAACGATAGCTTTGGCCATGATGTGGGCGATGAAGCGATCTGTTTTGCAGCTAACCAAATTCGCGCAAGTGTGCGTAGCAATGATGCAGTGGCGCGGTTTGGCGGTGAGGAATTTGTTATCTTTGTGACAGCCGATACAAAGCAACCTTTGTATCAAGTGATGGAGCGCATCCGTATTGCGATCAGCGAGGGTTCATCTCAGGTAGTCGAAGGGGGCTTTACCCTTTCCGGCGGAGTGAGCGTAGTGAGCAGTGGTCAGCAGCAGGATTTTGCCGCTTTGCTCAAAGCGGCAGATAACAAGTTATATAAAGCGAAATCGAACGGCAAGAACCAGTTAGTTTACTAGGCTCGATAGCGAGAGTTCATCGCGATAACGCTGAATGTGTTCAACAATCGGCGCGGCTTTATTAAAGGTACGGATCTCACGAAACAGGTCGGCCGCTTGTGGGTAGTGCTGACGAAGGTAAGCAAACCACTGTTTGACGCGATTAGGGTAGTAGAGGCCCTTATCCCCTTTGATTTCATACTGAGAGTAGCGAAGCAGTAGGTCGACAACATCTTGCCACGGCATGGCGGCGTGATTGTATTTCACCACGTTACCAAGGTTAGGGATGTTAAACGCGCCGCGGCACACCATGAGTGAATCGATACCCGTGGTTTCGATGCACTTCTGGCCATCTTGGTAATTCCAAATTTCACCATTCGCGATAAGTGGCAGTGCGCTCTTCTGACGAATTTGCTCTATGTAGTGCCATTTGATTTCACTCGCCTTGTAGCCGCCATCTTTGGTTCGGGCGTGTACCGTCAGCTCGTTTGCGCCAGCTTGTTCAATGGCATCGACAATCTCAAAGCACTCATCAGGGTGCTCCCAGCCTAAACGGATTTTCGCGGTTACCGCGACATCGTCGCTTACGGCGTCACGGCACGCTTTAACCACTTGATAGATGAGTTCTGGCTGCTTTAATAGCGCGGCACCGCCATTGCTTTTATTCACCATCTTGGCCGGGCAGCCAAAATTGAGGTCAATACCTTTTGCGCCGAGATTAGCTGCGCGCACGGCATTTTCGGCCATCCATTTAGGATCTTGGCCAAGCAGTTGGATATGAACTGGCACCCCAGATTTGGTTTGCGAGCCTTGCTCTAGTTCGGGGCAGAGGCGATGGAAGACGTGATCGGGCAGCAGTTGGTCGACAACGCGGACAAATTCCGTTACGCACAGATCGTAGTCGTTGATCTCGGTTAAGATCTCGCGCATCAAATGATCCAGTACGCCCTCCATTGGGCCTAAAACAACTCGCATAATTACTCGCCTCAGAAATTAGAGGCGAGATTGTAGAGTGTTAGATGGGAAAAGTCACTAACCGCTAGGTGTTCCGGTTGTCACTTCACTTTCGCCTGTAAATGGTGAGTAATATAGTATTGGAAGCTTTTCACCAAGGCTAAAACTGGTGGTGTAATAGTAATAGCATTTCTGATCGCCTGTATACCATGAAACGATGTCGTGCTCAGATGGAAATACACTTGAGCCATGGTCGCGAATGGTTAGTTCGGTATTCATCAATGCTCCCCAAAGTTTCGAGCAATCTTCACCTCTTAGCTTTGCCCCTGCTGAAATAGGACCTTGGTCAACCGATAGTGGGTACCCAGCAATAGAAGGGTAAACATTGCCATCCCCATACCCAGCCAAAGGCTGTGAGCTATCGGGTTCGCCCGAGGTTAGCCACTTATCGTGGTAGAGTTGGGTTGCGGTTGTAAAGCTTGCAAACGCCGCTTTAGCTCGGGTTTCGTGAGTGTCTCGGGTTAAGTTAATAAATCGCGGCGCGGCAGTGACGGCTAAAATACCTAAGATTACAATCACAACCACCAGTTCAATTAGGGTAAACCCTTTGGTGTTTTTGTACATATCTGGGACTCGCAAGCAAATTAAAGGCTTTGATCACCACCTCGTATAGATTTTGGAATATCGAGGTTGGTGTATAAATTATTGTTATATTGGTATAATAGCCATAATAACATTTTTATAAACAAACGTAATCTTATGTATCAAATTGTAAATTTACCTGCAGGGTGGCAGGGGCCGAGTGCGGTGTTTTTTGAAGGGGCGATCTTTGCCTCAAACCTTGCGACCAAACCACTGCAACCTGAGGTTTGGTTAAATGAGATCGCAGGTGAAGGCAGCGATGAAATTAATCCGCTGGTGGTTGGCCAAATCAACCGACAGTACAACCTGTTAAAGCGTAGTGAATACTCACCTTTTACCTTGTTATCCGAGCCGTCACTGGAAGAAAACTTAGCCGAATTTGCCGAGGGCTTTATGGCTGTATGGCCAGTTATCGAGCAGCAGTGGCAGGACGTGCAAATGGGCGATGGTAGCTTACGCATGTTGCAAGCGCTGCTGACAGCCTTGATGCTAGCAATTGACGAAGAGCAAACTCGCGAGCAAATGGAGCAAGCAGGCATTGTCCCTGCGCCGACCCTGAACGACTTCATTGAGCAATTGGACGTTATGGTCACGGAAGTGGCTTTGGCCGCTGACGAGGCGATGGTAGGCGGAAAATCGCAAAGCGTGAATCCATTCAAAGACATCGGCCGTAATGATCCGTGCCCGTGTGAAAGTGGTAAAAAGTATAAACAGTGCTGCGGTAAGTAGCGACATGCTGAGCCTTGGTACTAAAAAAGCTCCCTAAGGAGCTTTTTTTGTGTTTGCGTTATGGTCAACGCGATTAAGCTTTTGGCTTAGCAAACTGAGAGGCAATAACCACACCGAGCGCAGCCAGCATGCCGGCAAAGATAATGACCAACCATTGCGGCATTGATAGGCCGACAAACTCCCAAACCACTTTGCTGCAGTCGCCGTAAGCGTTAAACATCCACGGGGCCCATTTGTGCAGTGGCGCCCAAGTTGGAAAAGTGACGAAAATATCACAGGTAGCAAACGGAGATGGATTAAATTGGTAATCGACGTGTTGCATTGCAAGCGTTAAACCTTTGTAAGCACTTGCTCCCCAAACGGCAAACCCCAGCCAGCGTACGATGAGGTTTTTCGGATTGAGCATACCGATAATACCAGCGGCCCCTACACCAACCATAGCGACGCGCTCATAAATACACATCACACAAGGGGCGAGCATCATTACGTGCTGAAAATACAGGGCGCAAAGTTCAAAGGCAACAATGCTCAGTAAAAGTAGCAGCCACGACAGTCGAGACTCTGAAAACTGTTTAATGGGGTATAGAAAGCTCAACTTAGATAATCCTCAACAAAAAAAAGCTCTGATTACTCAGAGCTTTGTAACTTGAATTAGTTCGCTATTCAATGTTTTTTTTTAATGACCGACTGAAATTGCGGCGCCAACGGCTTTTGCAGAGTGTGGGATTATCCAACCCATGTCATAGAACCAAGCTGTCATTGGCTCCAGTAGGAAAGCGATACCAAACAAACCGACAAGAGTGAGTACGATGGTGTAAGGCAGAGCCATGATCACCATGCGGCCATATGAAAGGCGAATTAGCGGTGCCAGTGCTGAAGTCAGCAAGAACAAGAACGCCGCTTGACCATTCGGTGTTGCAACAGACGGCAGGTTAGTACCTGTGTTGATCGCAACGGCTAGTAGGTCGAATTGACTACGGTCGATAATGCCTTCAGTAAGCGCTAGTTTCACTTCGTTGATATAAACCGTACCGACGAACACGTTATCCGATACCATTGAGAGCAGGCCGTTTGCGATGTAGAACATCACCATTTGTTGGCCGCCTTCTAAGCTCAGTACCGCGTCGATCACTGGTTTGAATAGATGTTGGTCGATAATTACCGCAACAATCGAGAAGAACACTGCAAGTAGCGCGGTAAACGGAAGGGCTTCTTCAAACGCTTTACCAAGTGCATGCTCTTCAATAACCCCTGTAAAGGCGGTAGCAAGAATGATAACGGATAGACCAATAAGGCCAACAGCCGCCAAGTGCAGCGCTAAGCCAACAATCAGCCAAACTGCGATGAGACCTTGGATCCATAGGCGAGCGACGTCTTGTTTGGTACGACGCTTACGTTCTTCTTGGTCATAGTCTTCTAGAATGTGACGAACACTGTCCGGCAACTCGGCTCCGTAACCACAGATCTTGATTTTCTCAACTAAGAAACAAGTAAATAGGCCACAGAATAGAACCGGTAGCGTAATCGGCAACATGCGTAAGATAAACTCACCAAATAACCAACCTGCTTGGTCGGCGATGATCAAGTTTTGTGGCTCACCTACCATGGTCATCACGCCACCTAGGGCAGTACCGACACCAGCGTGCATCAATAACGAACGCAGAAACGCACGGTAGTTGTTGAGGTCTTCACGACTTACGTCAGTTAAATGATCATCAGTTGTATGGTCATGGGAGGTGTGACTGCCTTTACCAGAAGCAACTTTGTGGTAAATGGCGTAGAAGCCTACGGCGACGCTTATCACAACCGCAATAACGGTTAGGGCATCGAGAAAGGCCGATAAAAATGCAGCAGCAAAACAAAACGTTACCGATAGTATCGCCTTTGAACGCACGCCGAGCAGTATTTTGGTAAAGATGAAGAGCAGCAAATGCTTCATAAAGTAGATGCCAGCAACCATAAAGATCAATAGCAATAATACTTCAATGTTGGCAACTAACTCATGTTTTACTTGCCCGGGGCTTGTCATACCAATGGCTACTGCCTCGATAGCAAGTAAGCCACCTGGTTGTAGCGGATAGCATTTTAATGCCATGGCAAGGGTGAAAATAAATTCAACCACTAATAACCAACCAGCAACAAACGGGTCAACTAAGAAAAAAACAATAGGGTTAATAACTAAGAACGAGATAATGGCGAGTTTGTACCAATCTGGTGCTTTGCCAAGAAAATTCTTAATAAAGGCGTTTCCGAGTGACATCGGCATGATAAGACTCTTTTGTTGTAAATTTCACACTGCAAGTGTGTCTGTATCCATGAATAAAGAAAGTCTAATTATTCTTTATAAATTCATCGTTAAAAAGTCGACATAGAAAAGCAACAACCGTAGAGATCGCTTTGTGGCCTTGCCATGTCACTCCCTGAATAAGACAAGCACTCCTAATTTCGTCCGCAACTCTACTCCTACTCAATTTATAGTCAATAGGAAAATGTTAGGGTCGTTAAAACAGGAACTTGTTTTAACCCTTATACGGCCGTAATTGTATAAGGATAACACGATTTGTTACTTTTGCTTACACTTTCGCTGTGCAATGCAAATAATAAGTCAGACTTATATAAATCATGGGTTTAACAGTTATTCATATGCTTTTCTCTGCTTGGGTCATGATACTAAGTGTTATTAATTGAAAGTAAATGTTTCAACTGTTTCAGTTAGTTAATTGTTAAAAATGATAAAAAATGCGACTTATTTCACGTTATCCACTTTAAGTCTATAAAGTGAGTGAATTTGTCAGTTTTACGGCCGAGAAAACACTTTTTGATAAAACAGTAATTTTCGTGATTGAGCAAAGTAGTGGTATGATGAGTGCAATTTTTCGTATTGAATACCACCGGATAGTTGAATTCATGGTTATAAAGGCAAAAAGCCCAGCAGGTTTTGCTGAAAAGTACATTATCGAGAGCATTTGGAAAGGACGTTTCCCTCCTGGCTCAATTTTACCTGCCGAGCGAGAGCTATCAGAACTGATAGGCGTAACAAGAACGACATTGCGCGAAGTACTGCAGCGCTTAGCTCGTGATGGTTGGCTTACGATTCAGCACGGTAAACCGACAAAGGTGAATCAGTTTATGGAAACCTCGGGTTTGCATATTCTTGATACCTTAATGACGTTGGATGCAGATAACGCCACTAGCATCGTAGAAGATCTATTAGCGGCTCGTACTAGCATTAGCCCTATTTTTATGCGCTATGCATTTAAAGCGAACCAAGAAGCTTCAATGAAAACTATTCAGGGAGTGATTGATTCGTGCGAGCAGCTTCTACAAGCATCGAGCTGGGATGAGTTTGTTGAAGCTTCACCATATAAAGACAAGCTTAAGCAAAGCGTAAAAGACGACAACGAAAAAGACGAGCAGAAACGTCAGGCGATCTTAGTTGCCAAGACGTTTAACTTTTACGATTACATGTTGTTCCAGCGTCTTGCTTTCCATTCAGGAAACCAGATCTACGGTCTGATTTTTAACGGCCTGAAGAAACTGTACGATCGCGTCGGCAGCTTTTATTTCTCTAACCCAGAGTCTCGCGACTTAGCGCTGAAATTCTACAAAGAGTTATACCAAGTGTGTGAAGCGGGCAACCGCGAAGTATTGCCACTGGTGATCCGCCACTACGGTTTAGAAAGTGCTCAGATCTGGAACGAGATGAAACAAGAGCTTCCACACGACTTCACCGAAGACGACAGCTAATACCTCTGGTTTGCATATTGAATAATAAAAGCTCGCGCACTCCGCGAGCTTTTTAGTATCCATTTACGCGATATATAAAAAAACCACTTGCCAGCAGACAAGTGGTTCTTCAAAAATTTAGCCTTTAGCCTTTAGCCTTTAGCCTTTAGCCTTTAGCCTTTAGCCTTTAGCCTCTTCTTACATCACACGCATGCCAGGTTGAGCGCCTTCGTGTGGTTCTAGGATCCAAAGATCGCTACCACCAGGGCCGGCCGCTAAGATCATGCCTTCAGACATACCGAACTTCATCTTACGAGGTTTTAGGTTTGCCACCATGACGGTTAGCTTGCCTTCTAGCTCTTCTGGTTTGTAAGCCGACTTAATACCAGAGAATACCTGACGAGTTTCACCGCCGATATCCAGTTGGAATTTAAGTAGCTTGTTTGCCTTAGGCACTTCCTCACAAGAGATGATGCGAGCGATACGCATATCAACCGCGGCAAAAGCATCGAACTCGATCTCTTCTGCGATTGGTTCTTTGTCTAGCTCGGTTTGGCTTGCTTGGTTTTTTTCCGCTTCGGCTTTTTCTTTTGCTGCCATCTCAATCGCGGCATCTTCTTTTGATGCTTCGATCATTGCTTCGACTTTCTTCGGATCAATTCGGTTAAATAGCGCTTTGAACTTAGTGATCTCATGGTCAGTGAGTGGTTGTGCCACACCTTCCCAAGTTAGCTCTTCGTTAAGGAAGGCTTCAGTGCGAGCTGCAAGCTCTGGCATCACTGGTTTCAGGTAAGCCATGAGTACGCGGAACAAGTTGATACCGACAGAACAGATATCTTGCAGTTCTTTGTCTTTGCCTTCTTCTTTCGCTACAACCCAAGGGGCTTTTTCATCCACGTATTGGTTGGCTTTATCTGCCAGTGCGGTGATTTCACGAATCGCACGACCAAACTCACGAGTCTCAAACAGCTCAGCGATGCGGCCTTCTGCGGCGACAAACTCTGCGTATAGCTCAGGCTCTGCAAATTGCGCTGAAAGTTTGCCTTCGAAACGCTTGGTGATGAAGCCGGCGTTACGCGATGCAAGGTTAACGATCTTGTTCACAACATCAGAGTTCACACGCTGGGTGAAGTCATCAAGGTTCAGGTCGAGATCGTCAATGCGGCTGTTCAGTTTCGCAGCGTAGTAGTAACGTAGACACTCAGGGTCAAGGTGATCAAGGTAAGTCGCCGCTTTAATGAATGTGCCTTTTGACTTAGACATTTTCGCGCCGTTTACCGTTACGTAGCCGTGCACGAATACGTTGTTTGGTTTGCGGAAACCAGAACCTTCAAGCATGGCAGGCCAGAATAGGCTGTGGAAGTAGACGATGTCTTTACCGATGAAGTGGTAAAGCTCAGTTGAGCTGTCTTTTTTCCAGTACTCGTTGAAGTCTAGGTCATCGCGCTTGTCACATAGGTTTTTGAATGAACCCATGTAGCCAATCGGGGCGTCTAGCCACACGTAGAAGAACTTGTTGGTTTCGCCTGGGATCTCAAAACCGAAGTAAGGTGCATCGCGTGAGATGTCCCACTGCTGCAAACCAGACTCGAACCATTCCTGCATTTTGTTGGCAGTTTCATTTTGTAGTGAACCAGAACGCGTCCACTCTTTTAGCATGCTCTCAAACTGAGGCAGGTCAAAGAAGAAGTGCTCAGAATCTTTCATTACCGGCGTCGCGCCAGATACGGCTGACTTAGGGTCAATCAGATCGGTCGGGCTGTAGGTTTCACCACAGTTGTCACAGTTATCGCCGTATTGGTCTTCTGACTTACACTTAGGGCAAGTACCTTTTACGAAACGATCCGGGAGGAACATCTCTTTTTCTGGGTCAAACAGCTGAGAAATCGTGCGGCTAGAAATAAAGCCGTTTTTCTTAAGCTCAAGGTAAATGTGAGACGCCAGTTCGCGGTTCTCTTCACTATGAGTGCTGTGATAGTTATCAAAACTGATATCAAAGCCCGCAAAATCTTTTTGATGCTCTTCGCTTACCGCGGCGATCATCTCTTCTGGTGTAATACCCATCTGTTGTGCTTTCAGCATGATTGGCGTGCCGTGAGCATCGTCTGCACAGATGAAATTAACAGTGTTGCCGCGTAGGCGCTGGTAACGAACCCAAATATCCGCTTGGATATGCTCAAGCATATGGCCAAGGTGGATAGAACCGTTTGCATACGGAAGGGCACAAGTTACCAACATTTTTCTTGGATCAGTTGCCATACTTATTATTCGCTTTACTAGATGGGTATTAAAAACTAAGCCGTCAATACTACCTTAAGCAGGCTCTGACTCCAAGGGAGTCGAGCGAGGTTCCCCTTATATTTTTTGGGGTTTGGTAAAAGTAGCGCAAGTGGTAGCATGGCAAGAGATTTTTTGGAGGTCGTGATGGAACAATTTCAATCAAAGCTTGCCCTTTGTCAGTGGCTTAATCAATTTCAAGATCCGCTATTGGCGGCTCAGTGGAGCGAAAGCGCTGGGATAGTATCAGTGCTGGCATCGGGGCGAGTTAAAATCTCGCTGCCTTTTGCCTGCCAAGAGTTGGCGGATAAGTTATCGCTTTGGCTTAGTCAGCAAATAGAGCAAGGCGAGGTCGCGGCGTTTGATTATACGATTGAGATAGACGTTGCCGCTTTGGAAACCACGGTGAACGCGGCGGTGAAAGGAGTGAAAAACATCATTGCGGTCACCTCGGCGAAAGGTGGGGTGGGTAAATCGACCACGGCGGTCAATATTGCGTTGGCACTATCGGCGATAGGCGGCAAAGTCGGCTTATTAGATGCTGATATTTATGGCCCTTCGATCCCATTGATGCTAGGTCGTTTAGACTCAACGCCAGGTGTTCGAGACAACAAATGGATGCAACCGATAGAAGCGCATGGTTTATACAGCAATTCCATTGGTTACCTCGTCGATAAGGAAGAAGCGGCGATATGGCGCGGGCCAATGGCATCAAAGGCATTGAGTCAACTGCTTAATGAGACAGAATGGCCAGATTTAGACTACTTAGTGATTGATATGCCACCGGGTACCGGTGACATTCAACTGACGCTGTCACAACAAATTCCAGTGACGGGCGCTATCATAGTGACCACTCCTCAAGACTTAGCCCTCGCCGATGCGCGTAAAGGCGCGGCAATGCTAGAAAAAGTGTCGGTTCCTGTGGTGGGAGTAGTGGAAAACATGAGCTACCATGTTTGCAGCCACTGCGGCCATCAAGAAGCGATATTCGGTCACGGCGGGGCAGAAAAAATGGCCCAAGACTATGGCTTATCTCTGCTTGGCCAGATCCCGCTTCACCTTCAACTGCGTGAGGATATCGATAACGGCACACCAAGTGTGGTTGCGCGCCCAGATAGCGAACACGCCGAGCAATATCGCGCGTTGGCGGCTCAGGTTGTCAGTCAACTTTATTGGCAAG
>Ga0070724_10000631_pt1 | contig 23819 bp, 21 predicted proteins | sample tdDd001_FD_67278 | JGI IMG/M metagenome (GOLD analysis project Ga0070724, IMG submission 67278) | Marine sediment microbial communities from the Atlantic coast under amendment with organic carbon and nitrate - tdDd00.1 | ecosystem: Environmental > Aquatic > Marine > Coastal > Sediment | place... | reverse complement strand
TTGCTCTTGCATCTTAAATCTTCTTTTAATTCTTTATTTCAAAATTTTGCATTGCTACATACTTACCATATCCACTTTCATTTGGATATCCTAAAGGATTACAATAACAAGTAACTCCATGTTCTATAAAATCAAGTTCTTCATGAGTATGTCCAAATATCCAATATTTCATATTTCCTTTTTTTCTGTACTCTTCTCCTTCAAAGGAAAAGAAAACATTAGAAGGATTATTTTGAAAGTTAATATTTATATGTTCATCTTTACATGATGGATTTATATGAGTGATCATTACATCACACTCTTTATAAACTTTTTCAATTTTTGTTTTTTCAAGTTCCCAAATATCATCAAAGTTCTCAACTCCAAACATATAGTTTGAATCATTCATAAAGCTTTTCCACATCTCATTTATATTATCTCTAGAAAAGTTTTGTGTAGGGTATTGTCTTAATAAATATCCATTGTTATACCAGGAATCGCAACCTCCAAACTTTACTCCATTAATTTCAATAATATCACCATCTAAGCAATACATATCTGATTCTTGATTAATTAGTTTCCTCATATTATTAACTCTTTCAAAAGAGTCTTTAAATTGAAGTTTTGATTCATGATCTATTAAGTAATAGTCATGATTTCCAAGGACACAGATAATATATTTATAGTAATGCTCTTTTAGATATTTTAATACTCTAATATTTTGCCAATTGTAATGTCCTATATCTCCTGCAACAATAAGAACTTCTCCAACATCTCTATTATCTTTTGTAATAATAGGATTAAAGAGTCTATATATATCTTCATCTTTGATTCTATTGTTTTTTGAAAAGTAAAAATCTAGATGTAAATCACTTAAAAAATCAATTATCAATTTTTCTCCTTCTAAAGATGGTGAGTAACTTTTTTAAAAACTAAAAATAAGTACATATAAATCATTTTACTACGTTTTTTTGTCTAAAAAATTAAAGCAATTTTCACAAAAACGTTAGTGTGTTATTAAATATAAAAAACAATTTCTACAAATCCCTATTTAAAGGATTTTAAAAATTTAGAAATTTTTTAATTGATATGAAAAATAAGCTATTGAAGTTTAATATTTTAATTGAGAGAATTGTATGGTGAGTTAAAATATAAGAATTTTAGTTGTGTAAATATTGATGTATATTTTCTATAAATACTAACATATTAAGAGCTTATATTTTAGAGTTTTTATAAGAATGTTTAATATAGAAAATGATACCTTGTATTTTTTCCAAAATACACACTCCCAGCTATAAATAGTTTTAAAGAAATATGATTATTATCTAAGTATTAAAAAATCTAAATCAAATCTCTAACATATTCCTTTATTTAGGCTTCTGTATTATCTTCAGTAAAAGATGGATCTTCAAGCTCTAAATATTTAACTACCTTTTCTATTTTGTAACCATATTCTGGTTCATTTTTCAACTCAAATAGAATTTCTGTTATTGTACTTAAGAATCTATCATAACCTGTATCATACTTATTTTTATTCCAATTAATGAAATGAATTATACTTTTTAAGAAGCTTCCAGATCTAATTATTTCACTTTTGTATGTTTCCCTATCAATACTTTCTAAATCAGCTGCTTCATTAAACCCCCATTCACCACTCCTTCTAGGATTATTAAATATATCAATAGCTCCTTCCAAAGTTCCAGACGTATAGGAATTCATTTCAATTATCTTATCTGTAATATAACTATCAAGAGAAGAATCAAAATCCATAAAAACGTCTTCTTCACTTGTTATTTCATAAGAGTTTCCATTTTCAAATTTACGATCAATAAATTTTTTCATTTTTTCGATTGCAAATGTTTTATATTCTGGCTTATCCTCAATTTCAATTAACTTATTTATATAATTAATAAACACCTCTAGTTCCACTATATCTACAATATAGTCTTCACCTTCTTGAAGTTTTGCATATAAATCAGTTTCAAATTGTTCTTTACTATAGGTCAATTCATAATTAAACTTTAAATTTAACTCTCTAGCTTCTGAAGATATTTTAGTTCCGTTTTCTATTGATTTAATTTCATTAACAGCTAATTGTAAATACTCTCTATCTACAATTGAATTTTTAATATAATTATCAACACATTCCATTACTTTACTAACAAAAAGAAAATCTTTTTCAGTATCGTCTAATAAGTGAAATAAAATTTCTTCATAATCTTTATTCTTTTTGAATTCATTATCACCTGCAATATATTTATCTTCTAAATATTCTTTCAAGATATTCAAGTCATAATCATTAAACTTAGAATTTAAAATAGATAATCTAATTATCTCATATGCAATTTGAGACTCTATATCTGGATAATCTCTTACTTCTTCAACAATGAACTCAAAATCATTAAGTGCATTTATTAATCTTTTAATTACTCTGATATTGTTAATTCCTTTTTGAGTTAAAAACTCCAAAGGATATTGATTAAACACTTTTAATCTATCAGCAACGGCATTAAATGATTCTTCAACTGTAGGTCTATAATGTAGGTCATAATCAATAACTTTATCTTTATAGTCAGATAAAACTTTTTTATTCTCTATTTCTTCTTGATTATAAATCATTACAATCTTGCAATTTTTTTGTTCTTTAAATTGAGATATCAATCCTAAAATATCTTTTGAGTCTAATTTATCAGATTTTCTTTCAAAGTCGTCGAAACAGATAACAATGTTTTTAAAATCTGATTTAGGTATTAAAGATAAGACATTAGATACTTTTACACCAGCAAACCCAATAGATCCTACACTACTACCTAAAAAACTTTTTATCTTTTCAGTTTGAGAAACCTGCATTACAATATCTGATTCTATATCTGAAAGAGTATCTTTACCAAATAAAGATACATATGCAACTTCTTTACGTTCTAATTGTTCAGCTAAATTTTCTTCTACAAATTTATTCCAAAAGTGAGTTTTACCAATTCCCCACTCTCCATTAAGTGCGATTACAAAGGATTCGTCTAATTCAAATAAATCTTTTAATCTTCCATTTACTTTTTCTACTTCACTTACAGGTGGCATTGTATTTCTCCTAATTTTAAAGCTTTTTCTCAAATCCTCTAAGAGTTTCTTCTTTCTTTTGATAATCACTAATAAACTTTTTAATTAAAGCCCAAAAGTCCTTAGAATGGTTTTTATACTGAATATGAGCTAGTTCATGAACAACTACATATTCTATTAAAGAAGAAGATAATTTCATTACTTCAGGATTATAAGTAATTTTGTTTGAAGCAGAACAAGATCCCCATTTAGTTTTAGACTTTCTGAAAAGTATTTTTTCTGGAAACAGCTTCATAATATCACTATACTTTTCAGTAAGTTTATTTAGTTTCTCTTTTGCCTTTTTAAGATAAAAAGACTCAATAGATTCCTGTAATAAATCTTGATTGATTATTTTTGGAGTATGTATCTTAAATTTAGAGTGAATGAAAGAAACTTCATAAGTTTCTATATCTTCTTTAATAAGTTCTACATAATAGCTTTTCCCCATATAAAAAAGTCTTGAACCTGTAATAATATTTCCATAATCAATAGATTCTCCAAGCTCTTCAAGCTTTTTCAAAATCCAAGAAGCTTTTCCTTTAACTAATGCTGCTAATTCTTCATTAGAAGTATTCTCATTTGTTTTTACTAAAACTCCTATATCCCGCTCTACAGTGATATAAGTATTTTTGCATGACTTACTCTTAAGAACTTCGAACTCTATTGTTTGAGTTCCGTAATTAACGCTGCTTATCATTGATTCTCTAATATCTCCAAAATATCAATTGGAAGAGATTTTAAAAGCTCTTTATCAATACCAGCTGTTCTTAGAAGTGATTTAATATTTTTTCTAATTTCTTTTTTAATATCGTCATGACCAAACCAATCAGATTTAGATAAATAAATACCTACTTTATCAAATATTGCTAATGTAAAATCTTTTGGATTATCAACAACTTTTTCAAGTTTTTTATAAACTGGAAATTGCTCTTTAGAACCTAATCCTAGTCTAATCCACTCTTCTTTAGAGTTTTTAATCTCTTCTTGAAGTTTGTCAAATTCCATTAGAAGCTGGGCTTGATCAATTCTTTCTTCTTTTCTAGCTTTAATTAACTTCTCAAGTCTTCTTGCTAAGTCTTCATAGAACTCTGGATTCTCTTTTTTATTTGCTTGTATAGTATGTTTAATTCTATTTGCAATTGTAAGTTCTTTTGTCTTACCACCTTTCTTCGCTAACTCTTCTTCAAATCTTTTTGAATCAGTAATATCTACTGCTTCATCTAAAAGATAATTTACTCCTGTAGCTCGTAGGTGTTCGTCTATGATCATTTGAATTTTAAGAGTTTCTTCTCTTGAAATTTTGAGGTTATCAGGTTCATGAGTATTTATAGCTTCTAGTTTAATATCGTTAAACAATTTTAAATCATAATCAAAATTAGTAGCAAATGAATCAGGTAGTACAATATCCATTGATTTATTAAAGACTTTTATCAATTCAATGAACTTATCCCTTAAGTCTTCAGGCTCTAAATATAAAACACATTCGTCCACATATTTAGATCTATTTTTAACTCTATCAATTTTTATATCATTAAAGAAAGATACCATTTTAGAATGTCTATTTTCCAAAATAGTTTTTTCATTTTCTAAATCAGTCATAACGTCAGTAGCTTCTAAATCTCCAGAGAATATTTTTAATGCGTCAGACAAGTATTGAGTAATACCTGCATAATCAACTACTAATCCATACTCTTTTCCAGATTTAGTTCTATTTACACGTGCAATTGCTTGAAGTAAGTTATGTTCTTTTAGTAATTTATCAATATACATACATTGAACTATTGGAGCGTCATAACCTGTTAATAGCATATCAGAAACTATTAAAATAGCTGTATTATCAAACTGTTTTTCACCAGCTTTTGATTTATCTGATTCATTCCCAAAAGGTAATTTAAACTCTTCTATTGCAGTTTTAATATCCTCTTCTTCAACAGCTAATTCTCTAAATTCTTTAGGATCCTTTTTATTATCAAAACTCATAATAACTTTTGATTCAAATGAGTTCAGTCCTTGTTCTTTTAATTTTAGAAAAGCTTTTTGATAAGCTATTGCTTGATATCTATTATGACAAACTAACATAGCTTTATAATTATTAGGATATATCTTTTCTTTAAAATGATCAATTATATTTTTAGAAATTTCTTCTACTCTTCTTTTTGCAGTTAAAAATGTATCTAATGAACTAGCTTTACTTTTTAATTTTGCTTGTTTTTCTTCACTTTCATTTCCAAACACAGAAGAGAATACTTCATTCATAAGTTCTTTCTCAATAAAGTAATTAGGCATTCCTGTTTGGTATCGAATAGCTAGAGTATTCCCGTCTTCTACTGATTCTTTAATAGTATATTTGTCAAGATAATCTTCACCACCGTAGAAAGTTCTTAAAGTAGATTTTTCTTCTTTATCAATTGGTGTTCCTGTAAATGCTATAAACTTCGCATTAGGAAGTGCATTTCTCATATATGCAGCTGTCATTCCATATTGAGATCTATGAGCTTCGTCAATCAAAACAAATACATTTTCTTTATCTGTTAAAACTTCAACTTCAGCTTTTTTCTCTTCTGCTTTCTCTTGGAATTTATGAATTGTAGTCATAAGAATCTTTCCATAGCTATCTTTTATCAACTCTTTTAAATTATCAATACTTGAAGCTTGTTGTCTATTCTTATGTCCTGTATTAAAGAAAGTTGTACTTATTTGATTATCTAAATCTATTCTATCCGTAATTACAATTATTACAGGGTTTTCAAATCCTGTACTTTCTCTTCTTAATTTAGTAGCTAAATAAGCCATAGTAATCGACTTACCAGAACCTTGAGTATGCCAAACTACTCCACCTTCATTTTTAGCCTTTAGATTGTCAATAATTTTATTAACAGCTCTTAATTGTTGATACCTTGGAAGTTTTTTAATTGTTCTTCCTTGATCAATTTCAAAGATTGTAAAGTTTCTAATAATATCAAGTAAAACGTCTTTGCGAAAAAGTGAATAAATTAATATATCTTGACCAGTAGGTTTTCTATCAATTAAAGTTTCTAGTTCTGTTGTATCTTCAGCTCTAAATTTTGAGTAATGAGCAAATTGTGCTCCAATAGTTCCATATAAAGCTTTTCCTTTATTAATTGCTACACATATTTGATTATATTGAAATAATTTAGGAGAATTCTCTTGATAATATATCAAATCACTTACAGCGTCAGTAATATTTACCTTTGGAGATTTAGCTTCAATTATTACAAGAGGAAGACCATTTATATATACAACAATATCAGGAATTGAATTTTTTGCTGCACCATGATATTTCATTTGGTTAACTACTAAAAAGTCATTGTTATCGATATCTTCATAATCAATTACAAATACAGGCTGTGGTTTAGAGTCATTGTTAGGTTTTTCTGTAATTGAATCTTTTTTAGTAATTAATTCTAGTAAAAATTGATTCGCTTCCATTAGAGTTGAAGCTTGAATATTCTTTATTTTTCTAACAACTTTTTCAAGGCTATTATCATTTAGCCAAGGATTAATTTTAAGAATACTCTTCTTTAATCTGTCCTCTAGTATAACTTCATTAATTGAGTTTCTTGTATCAACTTCAGAAGCTGCAAAATAATCATATTTTAGCTTTTTAAATAACTCTATGGCAGGTAATTCACTTTGTATGTATTCTGGTGTGTTTTGACTCATACTAATTCTTTTTAAATTTTTTCTTTTTTAACTTTCTGGGCAAATCTTTTTTGCTAAGTTGATTCTGGATGAAGTTTTTTTCTTTTTGAATAAAGCTAAATTCATCAAACATTACAGATAAGGATTGTAAATCTTTATCAATCCAACCTAAAACATTTATAATATCTGTATGCACTTGAGTAAGGTTCGATTGATTAAAAACTGGTTCATAATGAAAAACCCTATTTCTTAAATCTCTAATATTATCAATAACGTTTCCCACAACAACTCGATCTGCATCAATTGAGTTTTGAACAACATAATTAGGGAATACTAAAGGAAATATCTTTCTCCACATATTTGTATATTTATTGTCAGTAGATAATAAAATTTTAGTCCAAAAACCAAAATTAAGTTCTGCAATTATCTTCCCATCATTTAAAGTTATCCCACGTCTAGTTAAATTATGTTTTGCTCCACAAATCATTTTCCAACACTCAACAGAGTGTTTTTCTTTTCTTGGCTTATATCTATTTCTTGCATTCGTTTCAAATAAAAAGAAAAAATCACTATTAGGATATTTATTTTTAAAGCTGTCATAAATTGCGTTTCTTAATGCCACCTCAAGGTTTTGTAAAAGGAAATAAAAGTTTTCTGATATTTTTGCATTTAATACATAATTGACTAGAGTTGCCTTATTTGAATTTGAATGATTTTTATATGTAGATAATCTATTCACCGATATAGTTTTTTCTATGTTATTAAAAAAGTCACTAGTCACTAATTTTATCCTTTAATCTTAAATTTATTATAATTTTATTATAATTTCCTTAATAAGCCTCGGATTCACCTGAAGTCATAAGTAAGGATTGCCTCTCATTATGAAGCTGTCTGAGGTACTGACTCATTTTCATGTATATTTTCAATACACAAATTCAATAAAGCCAACATCCTAAAAAATAAGTATTCGATATGTTTATCTTCAGTAATTATAATTTTATCTTGTTCATAATGTCTAATGTTATAACTATTACCAATTGAAGTTAACTCTCTGAATTCATTATTAATAAAATCATGATCAAACCCTGTACTAATTAAATTTACTAATTGTTCAGAAGAAAGCCTTTTATTTGGATCAAAATAAGTTTTTATTCTTTCAAAAGCGTCCCATAACTTTTCTAAAGCAATTTTTTTATCAGCAGGATTTTTAAATCTTTCTTTTGCTTCTTCTACTAATTTATTTAGCTCCTGATCAATAGTTAATGTTTCTTCAACTGTTGATAATTCTATTAAAGAAGATCCATTAGTTAATAGTTTTTCTTCCAGGTATCCTAATAGAGATTGAAAAGTTTGGTGAATAAATTGTCTTCTTTGCTCATAACAACCCGTTCCACTATATTCTGTTTTTATAAATTGCCAAAATTGTTGAATATCTCGACAACTTTTTATATAATTTGGTAATAAATCTTTTGTAGAAGAATCAGTTATAAACTTAGTTCTTATTTCTTTATAGTTTCTTGAATCAAAATCTCCACCAGTTGCTCTAGCTAAAACATTTTTTTGTAAATGTTCTGCAAATTCAAAATCATTTTCTAAATAATCTAATTCTTCATATATATCATTATTCATTTTCAACCTTATTTATTTGTTTTTCATATTCAGCACATTCTTGAATACCTGAATCATTAGGAAAATCTTTTTTATAACCGTTTTTTAGATATGTTAGGGTTGAAGACAATCTTTGTATTGCTATTTCTAACCTCATATCCATTTTAAGAGGATTTGGAAAAATTTCTGGATTGTTTTTTGATAAATCTGGTCTTACTAAATTTTTTCTAGTTGCTCTTAAATTTGTTTGTAAAGTTAAAACCTCTAAATAAATAAAATGAATATCCGATAAAACACTATTATGAACAATTGTAACAATATCTAATGTTTTAATATCTTGTAATAGATTACCTATATCTTCAACTGTATCAAAAATTCTATCTATATCAATATAAGTTACTTTTTCTCGCTTTCTCTCATTTTTTAATGTAATTAAACGCATTTTTATGAGACATAGTTTAAAGAATATGTCACGAACTAAATTTGAATGTTCTCTATTTTTTAATTCTATATCTCTATTCTTTAGCTCTATATTTTTATTTATATTTAAAAGCATAGTATATGAAGCTAAAAGTGCAGAAATTAAAATTCCTACTGCTGCAACTAATGGTAAAATTTTATCAATATTTCCACAAACAATATTCACAGCTATTACCAATAAAAGTAATATCAAAAAAATCCAAGAAACTTTTTGTAAACAAGTGATTATCTGTTCAGTAGAATATTTAGCAAAATATTTATTTATTTTTAAATATCCTTTTAGAAACTTATATTTAGATAACATTAAACCCTAACCTCTCCAGATAATAACTTCTGCATTAAACCTTTTTTTAACTCTTCAAAAGATTCTTTTTTATCTTTTAATACTTCAAGTTTTTGATCAACTGTTGAAAGGATCTCTGCTATTTGTTCTTGTTCTTCTAGTGGAGGTAATGCAATTTTAATAGATCTTAAAATAGCTAGATTCAATCCGCCTCTACCACCTACACCTGTTGACATAGCTCTTATCTCTTCGTATCGTGAATCAAGATTATGATAAATAAAATACATATCCAAATCTTCACTAGGGAGTATTGACGCTACAGATTGATTAGTCGATAGCTCTGTCTCAGTTATAGCTACAGTACCTCTTGTTTTACCTTGACCAGCCAAACCCATTAAAACTGAGTTTTTAGGAACAAGCTTTGCAGCTGAATTATTTAATCCCTCTTCAGAAATCATATTATCCGTATCAAAAACAATTTTCTTATTAACTTCACCAGAAGACAACCAAGGAACTTCTTGAGGAGTCCAATACTCTTCAATTTTTGTAGAAGGAGTACCACCAGCAGTTAATGAAGTTAAATCACCTAATTTTGTAACTTTCCATGATTCAGGTCGTTTCCCAAGTTCCATTTCATTAAAATTTAAATGACCAATGCCATTTGAAAAAAGTTCTTGTCTTAAACCTTTTTTTAACTCTTGAGTTTGTGAAATATTATCTTCAACAAAAGCTATTTTTTGATCAACTGTACTTAAAATATCAGCGATTTTCTTTTGTTCTTCGAGAGGTGGCAAAATAATATTTAAAGGATTAATATGTTTATTATTAATTTGTGGAATGCTTGAAGTATCAGCAATATTAGATAATTCAAAAGAAATTAACCAATAATATAAAAATTCATTATCAATTGTTTTTTTTGTAATTAATCCCATTAAATTTGTATCTATATAACCTTCAATATCTAAAATTCTTACTTTATTAGTAAATATCGCAGCGCCTCTTTTAGGAAAAATTATTGTTCCTTTCTTAAGATTTTGATAATCTGATTCGTCATATATATATTCACTTTCAGATAAATATTTTTTACAGAAATTAAGTTGATTGACTTTAAAAAACCTATAAGTACTACCTTCGAAATCAAACTTTGAAGGTGATTGACCACTAACTATTTTTACATGTTGTTCTAATGTGTCAAGTTTCCAATCTTCAGGTAATTTACTCATGACATAAACCCTAAATCTTTTAAATATCCATTTAATTTAGAATCAATCTCACTCTCTTTTGTTTCAATATCATTAATTCTAATTAAAACTTTATCTATCTCAACAATCTCTTCCTCTTCGCTTGTATCAATATATCTTGCGATATTTAGATTATAATCATTTTCTTTAATCTCAGACATATCAACGATTCTCATAAATTTTTCAATATCTTCAAGAGAATCAAAAGCTTCAACTATCTTAGTAATATTTTCAGGTTGTAAAAAGTTTTGATTTTTACCCTCTTTATATTCACTTGAAGCGTCTATGAAGATCACTTTATCTTTCAGCTTATCTTCTTTAGATTTATTTAGGATAATAATACTAGCAGGAATACCTGTATTATAAAATAGTTTTTCAGGTAATCCAATGATAGCTTCTATATAATCATTTTCTAAAAGTGCTTGTCTTATTTTACCCTCACTAGAGCCTCTAAATAGAACACCATGAGGTAAAACTATTCCCATTTTCCCATTTTGTTTTAGAACGCTTAACATATGCTGTAAAAAGGCAAGGTCTCCATAACCTCTAGGAGGTATACCATATTTAAATCTTCCATATTCGTCAGATACTAAATCATTATACTTTGGAGTAATAGGTTTACCTTTAGCGTCCGTTTTAATATCAACTTCAGCAGCTTCCCACCATTCCTTCAAGCTAAATGGAGGATTAGCAATAACTCTATCAAATGTTTCTAGTTCACCATTTTCAATATGTTTTGGAGATCCTAAAGTATCACCCTTTCGTATATCACTATCTTTAAAATTATGAACTATCATATTGATTTTACAAATAGCCCAAGTCCCTAAGTTTTTCTCTTGACCTTTAAGTGTACAATTCACAATATTATTTGATAGTTTTCCTCCATTCTCTGATACATATTTTGCTGATTCAATTAACATACCCCCAGAACCACAAGTTGGATCATATATAGTATTTCCTGCTTCTGGCTTAATCAATTGAACTAAAAGTTGAACTACTTCTTTTGGAGTATAAAATTCTCCACCTTTCTTACCAGAATCGTCTGCAAACTGGCAAATTAAATATTCATAGGCATTACCTAGAATATCTGGATTTTCCAAATCATTATTAGCTAATGAGTATTTATTAAAATGTTGTAAAAGTCTTGATAATAAACTATCAGGAAGTTTTTCACTATCCCCGAAATGAACAGCAGTCATAACACCTTCTAAAGAAGTATTATACTCTTCAATTGCACTAAACGCTTGATCAATTGATTGTCCAATATTTTCCGTTTTTTTAATAATTTCATTCCACCATGCTTTTTCTGGAATATTAAGTTTATGGTAATCTTCGTCCTCTATTGCTTCTTCTAAATCAATTCCCTCTTCTTCAGCTGCAATTCTTGCTTCTTCAAAGAATTGATCACTAGCTCTTTTTAAGAACATAAGACCAAAAATATAATTTTTAAAGTCTGAAGAGTCTATATGCCCTCTTAAAATATTAGCTGAATCCCACAGCCATTTTTCTAGTGTTTCAATATCAAGTTTATTACTCATTTATAACCTTTTAGTTTTAAATCGGAAATTATTATACTACTCACCCACTTTAAAGGTGTTTATTTAATATTTCTTTTTATTATTTTATACTATATATAATTTCTGTTTTTAATTTCTGTTTTCTTATTTCTTCAATTGACAAATTTTTAATGTCCATATTCATTAATTCTGAGATATTATTAATATTGTTCTTTGCAATTAAATTTAGAATAATTCCTCTATAGGCTTTTGCCCAATGAGAAACAACTTTCCCATCTTTTATAAACTTCATAGTCACATACGGTTGTTTCAACTTATAAAATTTTTCATAGAATCCTGCTCTTAAATCTATAATCTCTTCATCTTTTAAATATGTATCAATAGCATCTGTGAAATTTTCATTATAAAATTTCTCAAGTGCAAGCTCACCTAGCTTTTCTCCTTGCTTCAATTTATAATCAGGTAATCCAAAATCTCCTGCAAGAACTGGCCCAAAAAGATTAGAAAAAATCATGACATTATTATCAATATATTTCTTTTCACTATCATTTAGCTCTTTATATTCTAAATAATCAAATGCAACTCCATCATAACGTTCAATAACTTTCATTAATTCTTTATCTAAAATATCACTTTTATAATAATCTATTACATCATTTTTTTTAGTTCCAAATAACTTTGAAAGTTCTTCTTCTGAACTGATATCAACATACTTTCGATAAATATCTATTGCTTCTTTTCGTTTTTCAAACAACTCAGGGAAGATAAAACTATCTACACTAATTTTTTTATCTTCGCCACCTTTAAATTTTGCTTCACTTGGGGAGAAAAGTATTTTCATTTTTGTACTCCAATTTTTTATTTTTATCTTCTAACATATTTAGTAAAAGCTCTAACTGTTTTCTATCTTCTAAGTTATAATGCCATGTTTGAGATAGTTTCTCATATTTAGGTAAAAAACTTAAAACTATTTGTTCATTTGTTAAATTTTCTATTTCATGAAAAGTATTATTTTGAGCATGATACCGAATCAATTTATTTGCAATTATATTTGAAATATCGAAGATAGTTTCATTGTCATCATTCACTCTTTTATACGATTGTACAAGTGTTTCAAGATATCCATGATCAATATTTATTGAAGGAATCATACCATAAATTGGTTTATCATCGACAGATTTATTAGATTCATTATGACATTCTAGATTGTTTGGATTTTTACTATTATGCTTATTGTTTTTAATATGTATGTATTCTTTGTATGATGTATTTGCTTGATCTAAAACTTCTAGCCAACCTACAAATTCCTCAATTTGTTCTTTTACCAATGTTTTTAATCGACTATTCTCATGATTATGTCCACTTTCTCTGTTTTTGATAATTAAATCATTAAATTTCTGAATTTTTATCATTGATAATTGAACCTTTAGGCCGATATCTTCTAAAAACATATAATTACTTATTAAATATGGACATAAACTACACCTTTCAATAATTTTGTCATGGCATTGCATTCTTGTACATATTCCTGCTGATCTTGATTTCCAAAATTTTGGATCACTTTCAGAAATAGATTCAAGAGAAACATCTTCATCTATTGAAAGTGTTCTATTTGATAATTGAAAAAAACAGTTATCTTCAAGAACTTTCAATAGTTGTTTTGGATTAGTTGACTTTATTTCATCAGCTATCATTTCCTTTTTTAAAAAAAGATTTGAATTTTTATTTAAATTAAGTTCATCCGTTATATCAAGATTATGTTTATTTAACCAATTATTTATAAGTTCATCTTGATTAACATGATAATATATTGTTAATATTGTATTATATCCACTATGTCCACTTAGCATTCTTACAAGCTCAAGGGGCATCCCTGCTCTAATATTTCTTGTTATACCGGTATGTCTTAAAGAATGAATATCATACTTTCTTTTGAAAGTAGTTATTTCTTCCGAACTCAAACTATCAAGTTCACTTATACTTTTTGGAAGTTCAATATTTGTACTATATACCAAATTGTAATCTTTACCTTCCTGCAAAAATTCCATTTGAGCTTGAATTAATACTTTTGTCCAATAGAGTAAATGTTGTTGGGAAGTATATGTACTTAAGCCTTCACTATCACAAAACAAAGGAATAATTCCCTCTTTTAAAGTTGAATCGTCAGGATATACTCTTGGGATATTAGGAGCATATTCTTTGCTATACTCTACAAGTTTTTCAAGGAACAAAAGTTCACTTTTCCAAATATTAGGAACAACTAAAGGGTCTCTTCTTTTTTTGTTTTTATCACTTACAAAATAAAAACCTTTTATATTACCATTTTTATTATATTGAAGAATTTTATCTCTATCAGTCAATCGTAATGTTTCACCTCTTACAGGTATCCGTAGATGCAACTTAATGATAAGCGGTTCAAAAGGCCTAACCCTATCTAAATGTTCCCACCAAGACATATCCATATTTACACTATAATTTCTGAAATAATTACTTTTAGGAGGTCTATTTGTTACTATATCATCTAATTTATGTATTATCTCATCTTCATCAATAGGAACTCTTCTTGAAGGTTTTGAGATATATCTAGGAATTTTTTCTTTTGTACAAATTCCATCATATCCTTTAGTATTAGAAAAAATCTCAACAAAAATTGATATTTTACTAGTTTTACTACCTCCTTGAATATCAAGACTATCAACATATTCTTGATATGTTAATATAGTTGATTCTGGGTAATCAAATACTTTCTCTAAATTGTGTCTATTTAATTGCATTCCATTATGGTTAAATGTAATAAAATCTAAAAAGTGTGAGATTTTTGAAGATGTTACCCTATAATAAGCTTTAGGAGTTTTTGTTTCTTTTAACTTTACTTTTCTATCCATATATTTAGTAGAGATATTTATCAATTCTTTATATGCTTCTACTTCCATATATTTATAATATGCGTCAGTAAATTTTCTTTTATGACTAGATATATTTAATCTCGAACCTAGCTTTATAAATACTTTTTTTAATCTTTTGGATAATTTTTCATCAAAGATATCTATAGATTTAAACATATTGTCATTTATTTCACTAATCTTAATCTTATAATTTAAACTTGTAATAAAAAAAAGAAATAATCTCTGATCATCTATTTCTTTTTTACCTAATCTATTTTCTTTTAAAAGTTTTTTAAACCCAGTAATTATTTTATTAGATTTATGTAAGAATGGAAGTTCAGATTGTACTTTCTTTTTCTTATAATAATTTTCAATAACAAATTCTATTGAAAATATTAATATTTCTTTTGAAAATAAGTATATTAAAAAGCCAATAAACATATTTTGCCTATGAATTCCATATTGTTTTTCAGAGGAAAGTACTTCTTTTAGAGATAAGTGAATAATATCTTCAATAGACAAACTTGATATATGAAGTTTTTCATGTAATAAAAAAAATATTTTTTTATTTTCTGTTTTTATATTAATTTGCATATCTTTTAACAACTCATTACGTACATTAACTCGATTTTCCGATAATTTTTTAATATAAAATTCTAAATAATGATTCCATAGATCTTTTAAAATAAAATGCTTTTCATTTAAAATGCAAAGGTCAACATCATTATCATTTATATAAAGAGGAAGCTTTTCTACAATTTTAACTCTTGCTTCTCTTTTATTTATTAAATATTTTTTATTGTCTTCAATAGTATTAGATAATTTTTTTACTTTCTTATCGTTTACATCCAATACTTTTATTCCATACTCCTTTAAGATGTAGTCTTTATATCTTAGTATATTTTCTTTACTTATTTTTTTCAAAGATATTCTTTTTGAAAAACTACTAATTGCTCCTGCATATTCTTCATCTATACCTCGTTTTTTCATATATTCACATAACTTATCAATTATTCCTTGTTCATCAAGCTGCCTATTATTTTTTAAAAGTCTAGTTTCTTTTAAAGGTATTCCAAGTCGTATTATATCTTCTGAGTAATTGTATAATGAAGGTTTTGTGATTTCATCTTTTATATGCTTATGGATATCTAGAATTGAAAAATTTTTATTTTCTTTTTTATACTGATTTACAATCTCTGATTTAGAAAATTTTTCTATTATACTTAAAGACTTTTTCCTTTTTTCATCATTATTAAGAAAAGATATTTTTATCTTATTCATAAAAGTTTTTATTTCTTTACTTGAAATCATAGAAGCGTTAGCATAAAATTTTTCATTATGTTTTTCATATAGGTATTCTTGAAGTTCTTTTACTGTTATCAAATCTTTTTTCAAATCTTCTTTGAAATATTTCAAAGCATTTTCAACTTTTTTAAGTTTCTTTTCCCTTTTCATAGAATTAAAGTCATAAATTTCAATGCCTGCTTCTTCAAACAACTTTTTATAATTAGAAAAGTCAAACTTTCTTTTTTGAAATCCTTTTGGCAACTCTTCTAAAGAAATATAATCAAAGAAGTTTTTATTAATTTCAGTAAAACTAATCTTATTTATACCTTTTTTCTTTAATGAGGGGATAATTAGATTCACTATTGCTCTAGCAGAAATATATGGAATATCCATTATAACTCCTTTATGATTTTAGAAGTTATCAAAATATCGCCAGTAGATTCATTAATTAAATTTTTCTGTGTATCTAAATAGGCTACTCCTTCTTTTAAAATAAATTCAATTAGTTCTTTTAGAATATCTTTATAATTATTTTCATTTGTACTATTTATATAGTTTATAGTTTGCTCTAAGTTGATGTTGGCTCTATCAATTATAGATTCAAGTTCTTTTATTCGCACTTCTTTTTTTGCAATTAATGATTTAAGTTGAAAAGCTTCAAATTGTTTATCTCCATCTAATTTATAACTTTGTTTTTTATTTTCTAATAATTGAACTTTATTTTTTCCTTCTAAAACTATATTTTTATAAATTTCATTTTTTGATATAGCTGAAGGTGTAATAACTGCTTTAAATTCTTTATGCTCATTTGATGCTAATTTTTCCATCATTTCACTGACTGTTTTTTGACTTATTGTAGCTTTTAATTTTATTAATTCTTTAATTGAATCTTTTAACAATTCTTCTGTCAATATAGCTCTTTTTTTTCTCCACTCACTTAAATTATCATTTTCACTTCTTAAATCTTTCATTATTTTCCTTTTCTAACAATACATATTTTTGTATTTCTTGCATCTCATCAAACAACCTTGTGATATACTCACCTAATTCTATATTTAAACTCCAAGGACGATTAAAATATTTATCAGTTGAAGACAATCCTCTATGCCCCATTGCTTCTTTTGTAATAATTCTAATTTGGTCTAATGGTATATTTTTGGGATTACCATTCATTATCAAATAAGCTTGAAAAGTTGCCATCATAACTCCAAACATATGTCTTAATGAATGCAATCCTATAGCATCCAATTGAACTTTATATTCTGGAAACTTTTTTGTTAGTTTTTTACAATGGCTATGAAAAGTTGTATTAACTTGCTGATTACTTAGTCTATTACCTGAAGATGTAATAAAAAAGAATGGATGTTTTGGATTCCTACTACTCTCAGGTATTATTTTGTATTCAGCCAAAGTCTCAAAGAAAAACTCTTTATATATATCAGAAATCCAATACAAAGGAAGTCTTTCATTATATCTTAATGGAATAGGTCTCTTAAATCCAATATTTCGGTGAGGTTTATCCTTTGAAGCATCAATATTATAAACCTCAAATAAAAATTGTTTTCTTCCTACTCCATGTACCCCTAATTGTTCATTACTTCTTGGGTCAATTAACCACACATTTTTATTAGCATAATCAAAATCATACATTGTTAAATTTAAAGCTTGACCTATTCTTGCAGAACAAGCACCACATAGAAGATATATTAGCTTTTCTCGTGGACTTGCAAGCTGAAGTAATTCATCAAATAGTTCATAAGGAAAAGCCCTATTATCACCTTCTACTGATTTATTTTCACTTGAAATAATTGATTCATTATCCGCAAAAGCATTTTGAGCTAATACACCCATCTTTAAACCATATCCATCATGTATTGAATTTTTTAATAAATGATTTAATGGTTTTATATTGATAGATAAATTAAATCTTGCAAATAAATCTTGATTTGTTGTTTTTAAAAAATCTTCAATTATTGCTTTATCTTTGTCTATAGTAGTACTAATTTTAGGTATCGACTCAACTAAAATATATTCAATATTTTCGTTTAACTCTTCTATAAAGACAGAGTCATAAATTAGAAATCCATTTTCACTAACTTCTAAATATCTAGCAAGATATAAAATTAAATCTTCATCATTTCTTACAGGATTAGCTAATGTCCATATTATGAAAGTTCTAATTGTTGATAATTTAGTAGTTAATGTTTGATGTTTTATTCTTTTAACTTTAACTTTTTTTCTAATATATCTTTCTAACTCAGGTAAATTATAAATCTTGTTATTGACACAGAGAGAAAAGTAAAATTTATCATTAATTTTTTTATACATATAATATTCTTAATTCAAGTATTGACAGTATTATATTACGAAAATAAAAAAAGTCAACACAGATTTTGAAAGTTTTATAAATTTATTAATTGAAGGTATTTTTGTAAGTTTTTATAAGTTATTAATTCAAGTTAGTTACTATTGATAGTTTAAATCATCTGCTTTTATTGGTCCAAAAAGATTAGAGAATAATAGAACATTTTCATCAATATATTTTTGTTCATCTGCATTTAATGTTTCATATTCAATAGCATCAAAAGCTACACCATTGTATCTTTGAATTGCCTTCATTGTTGGTTTGTTTTTTAAACTCTCTTTGTATCTTTGTACTTCATCAAGTTTTTTTAATCCAAACCATTTTGATAACTCTTCTACACTTGAGTTTTCCAATAAAGACTCATACTCATTGAAAATTTCATCTCTTTTATCAAATAACTCTTCTAAAAAGAAATTTTCTTTACAGTATGGCTTTGCTACTCCACCTTGATTTTTTGTTTCAGCTGGTGCTAATAGGATTTTCATTTATCCCCTTTATTAAAAATATTTCGAATTTTATCCAAAATTACTTGTCTAAATCTAAAAATTAATAGTGCTGATACAACTATAAAAAGTAGTATCCAAACTAATTGACTATCAAAAACTAATAGTGCATCTATAATCTCTTGTAAAAATAATCCCCATAAACTAATGGATATTACTGTTGCAATAAAAACTATAAATATAATATTGTAATGCTTCATACCAATTAGGAAACCTATCATTGAACCAACAATTGGACCTGTCATCCAAAATGGTATAAATACAAATATAAAAAGTCCAAATTTACCATACTTATCAAACTTTTCTTGATGCTCTTTTTTCTTATCTTGTACTTCATTGAAGAACTTTTCTAAAGCTTTTACTTTTACTATTCCTTTGAAGCTCAACACAAAAAGTGGATACAAAATGGTCACCATTATTAGTTCAGTATATATATTTGTTGCAATTACAATAAAGTGAGATAATTCAGCAGCATAACCAAAAGATAGGGAAGGAACTCTTCCCACAAATAAATTTGAGAAAACCATACCAGCTATTTGATTAGCTAAACTAACATCAAACTGGTAGCATACAATAGTAAATACCACTAATGAAAAAATCATAAAAAGTCCTAAAAGGAAAATATTTCCTTCTTTACCTTGAAAGAGTTTTTCTAATAGTGGCTTTTTCATTACTCTATTACTCCACTATGGTATAACCACATGCCATTTACTTTATAGAATTTACTTTTTTCTACAAAAGAGGCATCTTGCCCATACTGTTCAATTAAAGCTTTGAAAGTTACATAAGCTTCTTCATCACCATCAATAAAATCTAAAATCACTAAACCTTTAAATTCACTATTTTTAGAAAACTCTTTTATTGATTCACTCCAAGACTCAGTATCATCTGTATACTCATTATTTTGGGGATGAGTTGTTTTTATAATATATTTGCTATCACCTACAGTATATGCAGAAAATCTTGATTTCATAAGTTCTAAAGCAGTTTTAGGATTTGAGCCATTATGAAAAATTTTACAACATTTTTTGAATTTTTTTGAAGAGCCACATGGGCATAAACTATTTGCAGATATTTTCAAGTAAAACCTTTTAATATTTATTCAATAAAAGATTTTATCATAAGCTAACTTAGTAGGATTCTCCTACTAAATTAGTTTTTTGAAGCTTTGTTATTCTTCTTTTCATCTCTTTTTTTCTTTTTAGCTTTTGTCTTCTCTTTTATATTTTGCTTTCTCTCTTTTGCTTTTTCATTTATTTTCTCTTTTTTGTTCTTGAACTGTTTTTTTGAATTTGAATTCTCTTTTGCCTTTTGAATTCTATCTTTTCTTTTATCTTCAACTTTAGAGATTTTCTTTTTCTCTTTTTGCTTTAGTTTAGATACTTTCTTGTTTGATTTGATATTTGAAATAACACCTGGACCAAAACCTTTAATAGACTTCAGATCATCAGCACTTTTAATTTTATTTATTTTTCTGTACTTGATAATCTGATCAGCTTTTTTAGGACCAATTCCTTTAATACTCATAAGCTCCTCTTTTGATGCAGTTTGAAGATTCATAGCTGCGAACATAAACGAAACACTTAACATTAACAATGCAATAACTTTTCTCATACTTTTTCCTTACAAAATAATATTTTTTATTATAACTATGTTTTAGTTAAATAATTATTTATATTATTTGATAATTATGAAGAAATTGTGTAATTTCTAAAATAAGGAAAATCTTGTATAATAGTCCTTCCAATTAAAAAGCACAAAGGGAAGCAGTATGCAAGAAGGATTTCCAGTTGAATTAATTTCAAGTGTTTTATCTATATCACTTGTTTGTTTAATGTTATATAGATACCTTGATTATAAGGGTAAACTTGATGTAGTTAAAGGTCTTGATAAGATAAAAGATACTGAAGGACTAACTCAAGAAGATCTTGATTATATTAAATCAAATGAAAAAGAATATAAAGAAAAAGTTATCAAAGCTGAGCAAAATGTAAAGGTATCTCAACCTATTTTTATACTAATTGCAGGGGCTTTAATCTTATTAGTTGATTTTCAAGAAGCGTTTATTCACCTAAATGTAGTAGTTGTTGCCTACTTATTTATGCAAGTTGACAGACTTCACAAAAGAAACCTATATGGTTTTTTAAATCAATTAAAAGCTTATAAGCCTAAAGAAGAGACTCAAGAGCAAGAGTAAAAACTCTTGCTAGTCATTTATTAACTCATCTAACCTATCATAATCAACTATTCTTATTTGACCTCTTTCATTTTGAATAATTCCATCTTTTTTTAGTTGTGAAATTTTTCTAGAAAAAGTCTCTGGCGTGATATTTAATATTTGTGCAATTTTTACTTGTTTTAAATTTTTTAATAATGATTCATTATCTCTTAAAAACTTAGCAATTTTCTCAATAGAGTTTGAACTAATATTATAAGAGATGAAACTCTCTAAAGCTTTAATTTTTTTAGTTAATGACTTAATAAAAAACATTGATATCTCAGGTTTTAATAAAAACTCTGCTTTAAACTTCTCATAATCAATCAATAAAACCTCAGCCGTTGTTTCAAAAGCACAGTTAGCAGGGAAACCTATCTCTTCATAGTTTGCAATCTCTGCAATAAGTGAAGGAGCCATTAGATTATGAATAATTACTTCATTATCCTTTGAATCGTGAGTGTAAAGCTTTGCTACACCTTTTATCATTAGGTGTAAGTATTTTGGTTCTTCTCCTCTGTAAAAAAGTATCTCATCTTTATTAAAATGCTTCTTTACAGAAATCTCTTTTAACCTTTTTAAATCATCCTCTTTTAAAAAACTAAAAAAGTAAAAATCTTCTAAACCTTTTATTTCCATTTTTTTCTCTTTCATAAATTGACACTTGTCAATGTTTCTATTACTATTTTATGTAAAAATTGTATAAAGTAAATTTAAATAAGACAATTTTTATCCAAATTTAAAAATAAAGGCTTTTATACTATGACAACTGAGAAATTTGAAATAGAGATACAAACCCTAAAAAAGTTTTTTGAACTCTATTGCAAAAACAAACATGAAAACCTTATAAAAAAAGATATTATACTTACATATAAGGATAAAGAGTTTGATTTAAATCTAGAATTATGTGAAGATTGTCATAAAGCCATAAATTACTCTTTTGAAAGACTTCAAGAGTGCCCCCATGAAATTAAACCAAGATGTAGGCAATGTCCAAATCCATGTTATGACAAAGAGCACTGGAAAAATGCTGCTAAAGTTATGAAATACTCAGGTGTAAGACTAGGTCTTACTAAAGCCAAACAAAAACTAAAGAGCCTATTTACATAGACTCTTCTACTCTACCACTTAATTGGCTCTTTCCCTAAATCTTTTAAAATATCATTTGTTTTAGAGAAGTGTTTACAACCAAAGAAACCTCTATAAGCAGATAAGGGACTTGGGTGAACACCTGATAAAATATGATGTTTATTTTTATCTATCAATTTCTGCTTTTTAATTGCACTTCCACCCCATAATATAAATACAACATCTTCACAGTTACTTGATATAAACTTGATTAAATTATCAGTAAAAGTTTCCCATCCCATTTTATGATGAGATTTAGCCTTTGCTTCTTCTACTGTTAATATTGCATTGATTAATAAAACTCCATCTTTAGCCCAAGATGTTAAATCTCCATTTCCACATACTGAGCTTCCTATATCATCTTCAATCTCTTTTAACATATTTCTCATAGATGGTGGGTTTTTAATCTCTTCAGGAGTTGAAAAAGCTAAGCCTTGAGCCTGTCCTGCTCCATGGTAAGGATCTTGTCCTAATAATACAACTTTAGTGTTTTCAAGTGGTGTTAAATCAAAAGCGTTAAATATCTTTTCTTTTGGTGGGAATACAGTAGTAGTTTCATAAGCCTTATTTACTTGACTCATTAAGTTTTGGTAGTAATCTTTTTTTTCTTCTTCTTGAAAGAAATCATTCCAAGTCATTAAATTTCCTATATACAAAATTTTTAAATCAAGGAGTTTTTCCTTGATTTAAAATATATTTTGTATTTTACAATACAGGAGATTTAATTACCATCATTTTTTCGTTTGTCATCTCTTCCATAGAGTGGTGAATACCACCTAATCCAAGACCAGAAGCTTTCGCTCCTCCAAATGGCATCCAATCTACCCTAAATGCTGTATGATCATTTACCATTACAGCTGTACCATTAAGTCTTTTTACAGCTCTCAATGCTGTATCAATATTTTTAGTAAAGATTGCTGCTTGGAAAGACACCTCTAAAGCATTTGCTCTATCAAAAGCATCTTCAATATCTTCATAAGTGTATAAACAAACAACAGGTCCAAATACCTCTTTTGTTGATACAAGAGCATCATCTGCCGTATCTAAAATAACTGTTGGCTCATAAGTAGAATCTGTGATTCTAGCCCCTCCAGTTAAAATTTGTCCACCTTTTTGAACTGCTTCATTTACCCACTCTTCTACTCTATTAGTTTCATTGTGGTTAATAAGTGGACCAACTTCAGTTTTAGGATCTAATTGATCACCTACAACTAAATTTGCTGCATAGTCAGTTAATCTAGTTGCAACTTCAGCAATAATATCTTTATGTACATACACTCTTTGAACAGATACACAAACTTGACCTGCATGGTAGAAACCACCTTTTCCAATAGCTGGAATTAAGTCATCAATATCTGCATCTTTTTCGATAATTACAGGTGCAACTCCACCGTGCTCTAATGCAACTCTAGTACCAGGTGCTACTTTTGAGTTTAAGTACCATCCAACAGCACCAGAACCAATAAATGTTAAAAAATCAACCTTAGGAGATGTTGCTAATAACTCACCACCAGTTCTATCACAAACTACAGCTTGGGCCCATCCTTTTGGAAGACCTGCTTCTTC
>Ga0070724_10000630_pt1 | contig 23875 bp, 24 predicted proteins | sample tdDd001_FD_67278 | JGI IMG/M metagenome (GOLD analysis project Ga0070724, IMG submission 67278) | Marine sediment microbial communities from the Atlantic coast under amendment with organic carbon and nitrate - tdDd00.1 | ecosystem: Environmental > Aquatic > Marine > Coastal > Sediment | place... | reverse complement strand
ACTGCATCTCTAGGAGTTTTAATGCCTTATGTTCCAACAATTGAAAAACCAACTGCTATTTTACAACGCACTAGTTTAGATATGTATGAAGATTTTGCTAAAGAGCTAGTAGAGTTCTCTGGTGTTGATATTGAATTTGAAAAATTAGGACACTTACAAGTTCTACATTCTGAAAAACAATTAGAAAAAGCAAAAAAAACTGTAGAAAGGTCAAACGAGCTTGATAAGCAAGTTAACGGCCAACCAGCCTTTGAAATGCTGACATTTGAACAAGCTAAAGAGCTTGAGCCAAACCTAACAGAAGCAAAATTTGGTTGCATGTACTCAAGAATGACTGGAAATCTATCAACTGAAAAACTAGTTGAAGCGTTAAAAGCAGCATGTCTTAAATTAAATGTAGAAATTCTAGAAAATATCTCTGTAGAAGATATCATTATTGATGAAAATAAAACAGCAACAGGTGTAAAAACAACTGACACTGAAATTTTTGCAGATAATGTTTTAATCGCTACAGGCGCGTATTCTTCTAAGTTTAAGCATATTATTGGCAACCTTGGTGAAATTTTATCACAAAAAGGTGAAGCCTTAGAACTTAAGCTTGAAGAAAGAAAATTTGACAGACTTATTAAAATGGCTGGATTTTATGCATTATGCAAAAAAGATGGTACAACATTTATTGGTTCAACATCATCAAGAAAGCCTGACTTCTCTGAGGATGTTAAAGAAAAATCAATAAATATGCTAATGAAAGGCGGGCAAAGAATTATCCCTTCTATTACCAAAGAAGATATAGTTAGAGCATGGGCAGGACACCGTCCTCATAGCTATCTTGGCTCTCCATTATTGGGTAAATGCGATGAGGCTAAAAACCTATTTGTAGCTACAGGACATGGCAAAATAGGTATTTGCACAGCACCATTTACAGCAAAGATCATAAGCTCATTAATAGCAGAAGGCGAAGAGCTGATTGATTTAACACCTTTTAGAGTAAATAAACTTAAACAACCAGGAAGTAAAGACTAATGAGAAACCTTGTTATAGCCGCTCTTGCCGTAGTTTTGGCAAGTTGTTCATCAAAACCACTTGAAAAAGCAGACCTTGAATATAAAGTATTCCCTAAGGTAGCTAATTTTAAATATGAATTTAACGTAGCCGTTCCTAAAGTAGTAGATGCCAGAAACTCTGCTTTTGTTCAAAATAATGACCACTATTTCACAAAATCAGTAGCAGACTCGCTATCAAGTATTTTATTCGAAGAAATTAGATCTACAAACTCATTTGAAACTGTTGCTCTATTAGATCAAAGCATAGACTTTAACCCAACTTCAACACAAATCCAAGAGATTAAAAGAACTGTTGGTAAAGATGCTATTTTCTTAGCACAAATCAATAAGTTTAATGCAAATATCAGACAGCTTTCAGATCAAGATACATCTGGTTTCGTTAACTTAAAGGTTTTTACTAATATTACATATAAACTAATCCTTGCTGATTCTGAAACTGTTATCTTTTTAACTACAAAAGACACTTCATCTGATAAGGTTGTACCTCTAAATGAAAACATCTACCGTGCAATTAACGAGCTTGCAGTTAAAAACATCAAGCAAAACATCGTTTCTGCAAAAAATGATTTCATCTTAACAACTAAAGGCACGGCCGCTGGTGAATATATGTCTAAAAAAGAAGATGAAGCTGTAAAAGTAAAAGTTCAAAAAGAATTTAAACGTATGGAAGAAACTCTTGATCAAAAAGAAGAGGCTGTAAAAGCTTCTGAAGCAGAACAGCAAGCAGCCCAATCTGAAAAAGAAGCTTTAGAAAAAGCACAAGCTGTAACTCAAGAGCCAGTAACAGCAGAAGAAACGACAGAACAAGCTCCTAAAGCAGAAGTAGTTGAAGAAGCTACAATTGAAACTCCTGTAACTCAAGAAACAGTAGCAAAACAAGAAGCTACAGTAACTGAAACTCCTAAGGCACAAGAAACTGTTGAAACAATTGAAACACCAGAAGCTATTGAAGCTACAGTAGAAGAAGCTCCTAAAGAAATGAAAATTGAAGTTGCAAAGCCAGCTAAAACTGTAGAGACTAATGTTGAAGCTGCTGCTGAAATTTCAGAAGCTCCAGTACAAGCTATTACTCAACAAGCAAAATAAGGAACAAATAACAATGACGAAATATATTCTATCTGCATTAAGCGTATTAACATTAGCAGCTTGTTCTTCTAATTCTCAAAACTATTACCTTAATGATTATTCTATGAATGATAATTTACAAGCAAAAACAACTACTGAAATTGCTTTTAATAATGTTGTCTATGCAAAGCTATTAACAAATGATGAAGCTACTGAACAATTTGGTGAAGATGCTGATGATTATTCAATCGTATTCTTTAAAGCTGAAAACATCAGTGATGATGCATCGTACTTTAGCTTTAAAAATTCATTAATTGATAACGTTAAAACAGGCAAAGTAAAGCCTCAAGTTAAGCTAAGCAACCTTATTAAGACAAAAAAAGTTAACTTGGATGATAAGAAAACTTATATGAACCCATTTAGAAAAACTGAAATGGAAAATAATAACTTTGCTTATAATTTAAATCAAAAAGTTTTACAAGACTTTTCACTACAGCCTAATGATACGCAATCTGGTTTCTTAATTTTTGAAAAACTAAGAGATCCTTCATCATTGCAGTTTACTTTAAGCGCTGGTTTATCAATTTATACAACAAGAGTACAAACTGTTAAGTTAGACTACTAGTACATTATGGATTTATACTTTGAATACTCTAAAAATATTACATACGCATTTTTAATTTTTAGCTTTTTATGGCTAAACTTCTCGCTAATTGCAAATAAGAAGTTTCTACTGATTGATAGAATTATTAAAAATAAATACGTTTGTTTTATCTTTAGAGTATTTTTTGTTATTCTAATCTCATATTTTATTGACTATACTACAGCGGTAAAACCTTTAAATCCTTACACTAACTGGCAATCTTATGCAATTTTATCAACTGCTATATTCTTACTTTGTATGCCTAGTTTTTTATATCTAATTATTAAAAAATATCTTTAACGTTTACGATAATTCTTTTATCTTTGGGTAAAATATTATATAATAATATGTGGAATTTTATCCAACTAAATTGATAAGGATTTTTTATTATGACTAAACAAGCTAAAAAACAAACAACTATTGATAAAAAGTTTGAACTAAAAGCACTAAGAGCAAACAACAAAAAAATTATTTTAACACTAGTTGCAACAACGGCACTAGTATCTGCGTTCGTTCTTTATAATGCAAAACAAAAAGAAGTTACAACAGAACAAACTCAAATTAACACTCCTGTTATTGCAAGAACAGAGCTAAGTAAAAAGCCTGCTATCGATATCAAGGTTTTCGATAAAAATGAAAAAACTGCTGAAATCACTATTTCAGAGCCAACAGATACTGCTGAAGTAAAAGAAAACACAGAAACAACTCCTGTTGTAGAAAAAATCACAGAAGTAAACGAAGTAATTAAAAACCTAACTGCTTTAGAACTATCTCAAGCAGAGTTAAAAGAGCAAATCGCTAAATTAGATTCAAAAGAAAATGCTGAAGTAATTGCAGACCTAAACGCTAGAATGGCTAAATTAGAAAGCCTAAATGGTAACGTTGGTAATATGTCAAAAATTTTCTTAGCACAACAACTTGTTTTACTTGATAATGCATTTAAAGTTGGTGGTAACCAAAACCTAGCTATTGAGAACATTCATAACTTTGCTAAAAACGTTGCTAAAGATGAAAAAGTAGCTACTAAATTACAAGAATTACTAACATTAACACAACAGCAAGCTATTATCACTCCTCAAGCTCTACTATTTTACGCTAAAAAACTTGAGAACGTTGAGCTAATTAAATTAGAAGATCAAAAAGCAGAAGTTGCTAAAGATGCTTCTGTTGTTGAAAAAATTAAAGCATTCTTAAAATCATTTATAATTATTAGAAAACAAGATGAAGTAACTGCTGAACAAAAAGTATGGAACAATTCTATCGAGGCTCTACAAGAAGCTATTATCTTTACAGACTTTGTTACTGTTGAAAAAATCTTAACAGATAAAAAACTACAACAACAAGGCCAAGCTGATTTTGCAAACTTTGCAAAGCTATTTAAGACATACCTAACACAACAACAAGCACTACAAGCTACTTTAGGTGCATTTATTGAAGGATATAACTATGATTACTAAAACTATATTTTATTTTGCATTACTTTTTGTAACTGCATTTTTAATAGTTCAAGGTGTACAAAGCCCAGGTGAGCTAACCATTAGCTGGTTTGGTTATTATATTGAAGTAAATATTATGTTTGCTCTTTTGGCAATTTTTATGTTTATTTTCTTAGTTCAAACGATGATGCATGTTCTAACTTTATTAGGCTTTTTACCAAGTGTTATTAAATATAGATCAGAAAATAAAAAGTTAAAAACAGGATTAGATAATCTAAAATCTATTGCGCTAAGCTTAAGCTTAGGTAATAAAGATAAAGCTAAAAAAATGGCTAAGAAAAATCAAAAAATAATTCCTGAATATCCCGTATTTGATGAAATGCTTAATGTTAAGTCTAAAAAAGATTTAACAAATGACATTGTTGATGTAAGAATGGCAAAAGACAAGGTTGATGAATTTCTAGCTAACTATCATGGTGAAAAAGCTTTAACTATTATTGAAAATATTTTAAAAGAGCATCCTGATTCAGCATGGGCGAAACAAAAGCAATATCAAATTTTACTTTCTCTTGAAGAATTTGATGCTGCCTTAAATATTTTAAACATTTTGAAAAAAGAAAAGCTTGTATCAAAAGAGCAATTTAACCTAGAGAAAAGCTTTATTTTATATGAAATGGCTTTAAATGAAGCTGATGCGTTAGAATCATTAAAACTAGCTGAAGCTGGCATGAAATCTCAAGCTAACTTTATTAAGCTTGTTGATCTTTCTGCTACTATTTTTGTTGAAACAGATCAAACAGAAAAAGCTCTAAAGTTACTAATTTCATTATCTAAAAACTTTAATCAGTGCTTAGCTACATTTGATACATTTAAACAAATTGTTGAAAAACTACCTCTTGATAAACAAATTAAATGGCTAGATAAGTACTCTAAAATTAATTCTGATTTTGCAGGCTGTCAAATTGCTAAAACTCAAAGCTTAGTTCTACAAGAAAAATTTGATGATGCTATTTCATTCTTAGAAACAAGAACTAAAACTAAAGAAACTTTATTAGCTTTAAGCCAAATCCATAAATCAAGTGGAGACAACGTTCAATCTATTAAATATTTAGAACTTGCTAATAATTTAGAATATTTAGACAAACAAGATTTAGTAAAAGAGTATAAGCTATGGCAAAATCATAATTTAAATATTGCAGATTCAGCAGAGTCTATTTGTGTAGATGAGGCAAAAACTGAAAACCTATTATTAAAATAATGACTAAGCTTGATAAAAAACAACTACAAGACTGGCTAGACGCCACTCAAGATGTAGAGAAAATTAAGAAGAAAAACTCGCATGTAGAAAAAAGCGAGTTTTTCTACACTAATGAAATGCATTTTGCAAAAATTAAGCAACAAAGTGAAATTGCTTACAATGCAACCATGCTATCTAAAGACCGCACCCTTGAATCAGATTTTAAAACTAAATACGCTATTCATTCACAAGATGATATTAAAAGCTCTCGTAAATCTGTAGATAAACGTTTACAGTTAAAACTAAAAAACGGTGACATTCGCTATCAAGATAGAATAGACCTACATGGAATGCTTTTAGACCAAGCTCGCGAGAACTTAATCTACTTTTTACAAACAAGCCAGCAAATGGGCTTAAAATGCGTTTTAGTAATTCATGGTAAAGGAACAAATCAAGACTCTAATATCGGACAGATCAAAAAACATATCCCCTTCTGGTTAGAAAATCTAGACTGCGTTCTATCATTCACCTCTGCCCTACCTAAACACGGCGGCACCGGAGCAATGTACGTTTTACTTAGAACAAAAGAAAAGCAGCGTTAATAAACTCTGCTTTTTTTGTATTTTACATACTTACCACTTATTAATCATTAATAAGCTATAGCCTAATTTAAAAGATTTATAAAAATAACTATGGCTGATTTAAAGTAGGCCTTTTTTTGATAAATATATGATAGTCACCACTAATAGGAAATACTCTTACCGTGCCATCTTGATAATCAATAGATCCATCAATATACTTTTCTATTAAGTCTGCAATCTCTTTTGTTTGGCCATTTATCCCAACATATACCATACAAGCCTTACCAGTAACGCAAGCCTTATCTGTTGATGTCGTAAATACAGGCCATTTTTCTTTTATTGCATGTATAGCAAAAATATAAGAAGCCCCTCCTGAAAAACTTAATACATGGCTAGCAGATCCTAGTTCGTTTGAAATATAAGAACCTTTCCAGCCAGAAACAGAGTTCTTTACAATTAAATCTTCTATTTTTACATAAACATTTAGCTTAACAACATCTAAGTCTGTCCCCGTGTCTAAAATATAAGCATCATAGGCCTTTGACAGTTCATCCAAAGATGAAACCAAGCCTACGACTTTAGCATCTTGTATCGCACTATATATGCAGCCCCACTAGCTACAGACAACGCTCCAAATATCGCCAATGCTATTCGGGCATCAAGACCAAACATTGCGCCTTTTTTATTTAACATTCGTTATTTCTCCCCTAACCTATATTTTATTTTTTGAATGGTGCATATCTATACAAAACAATTTGCTGATTTGTATCTGGAGAGTCAGGGAAGTAATGCAATTTTCCTGTTGATGCCCCGGCTGTACCATCAACTCTTTCATCAAGTGCTTTAATTAAATCCATATTACTATCGTATTCATCAAACCTTACCCATAAGTGACAATCTGTCGCTGTACATACACCTGAATAGTCTTGTGTTCTATATAAAAACAACCTTAATAATGAAGCATCATTTTTCCCATATAAATATGGCCCGCTAACTATATATCTTGCAATATATGGCCCTTGCCAACCAGCTACATTATTAGTATTTTCTGATAAGTAAGCTGATCTAACATGAGAACCACTCGATTCTATAATATAAGTACCTGTGTCTAAATAATACTGTTCCCAAGCCTTACCAAGTTCATTCATATCTGTAATCAATGCAGTTACTCTTGATTCTTGAATAGCTGAATACAATGCAGCTCCTGATATTACCGACAGTGCTCCAAATATCGCTAGTGCTATCCTAGCATCTAAACCAAACATCGCGCCTTTTTTTATTAACATTACTTACTACTCTCCATTTACATCATTTTAGGGCCTAGAAAATATAGGTGATTATTTCTAATTCTTACATTGCCATTACTATCATCATCTACACCATCAACATATAAATCAACAGCCTTCATAAAACCAGCTAAATGTGCAGGATTTGCTGTTAAACTAATAGTATAAACACAATGATTTGTTCCTCCACAAGACCCTGTAGAACCAACACCCCATGTATCACGACCTTTTTTTAATACCTGCAATAAACTAATATTACCTATTGGATCATTAAGCATATCAAAAGCAGATATATCAATACTAGATACATCATAAGGTAAATATGGACCATTCCAACCTGTTTTTGCTGAAGTCAGTAATTCACCAATAGTTAAAACTGCTGTTGGTGCGTGAGTATCATCTGCTAAATTTTCACCAACATCTAACATATACTGCTCTACAGCTTTAATAATCTCGCTTGCTTCTGTAACAACCTGAACAACCCTACTTTGCTGTATGGCTGAATACAACGCCGCTCCTGATATTACCGACAGTGCTCCAAATATCGCTAGTGCTATCCTAGCATCTAAACCAAACATCGCGCCTTTTTTAATTAACATATATAAATCCTCTGAATAAATATTTTTTATTATATAAAAGTATAGAGTAAAATAGTATTTTTTACAATAAAAAAGAGGCTCGTATGAACCTCCCTTTATAATAGGTAATTTTAGATTTTTAGGTAATGATTTTTGCCTTGATTAACAAGGGAAGTGTACTAATCGCTACACGACCAAGTTAATGAAACAAAAAGCACGCTTAAAAACTAAAATTTAACTTTAAGACCTGCTGTAATTAGCTTAATATCTTCTGCATCATCAGCTAGCTTATCAGCTTCTACCTGACGATACATTACAGATGTTGAAACACCTTTAGCAATATTGTACTGTACACCAGCACCGTATGCTGAGATTTCTTCTTTATCAGCTGCCACTGACTCTGCTGCTGTGTAATCAACTGCATATTCAAAGTTTGAACCTACTGGTAGGTAAGATAGTTTTGTATATACGAATTCACCATCTTTTCTATTTTGTGTAGTATCATATGATCTTTCACCTGCTGCAACTGTTAAACCAACACCTGATTCTGTACATAGTACTGATACTGAACCTGAAATGTCTTTATCAATTGTTGAGCTTGTTTCATGCTTTTTAAGACCTAAACCAGCTTTAACTTTAAAGCGGTCAATTTTACCTGAATATTTTGCTGCTACAGATACATCACCACCTGATGATACTGATGTTGAACCACTAACACCTGCTAATGCTGGAGTGTCATATCTAACTAGGTTTGTTCTACCGCCGTCAAAGTTTGAATAAAGTGCACCAATTGTTTTACCTGTTGATGTTTCATCTGATTTTTTAAGGAAGTTCATTGAAGCACCGATTAATGTAATATCTGAAGACATAACATCTGATACACCACCTAGATCCATTTCAGCAATGCCGTCTGTAGATTCTGATGTTTTACCAATTAAGAATGTACCGTATGTACCTGATAGACCAATTCTTGAGTGTCTTTCTGAAATACCTGAGTCTTCTTCGTTTGATTCATCATCACCTGTAATTGCAGAAGATGAGTTTGATTCTGATTGTAGCTCTAATAAACCTGAAACTACTAAACCGTTATCAAGCTGTTGCTTAGCTTTAAAACCAAATCTTGTTGATGAAGAGTCGTTATCTACAATTGCAGTATTTGTTTCTGCACCGTTATCTGTTGATACTACTAATTTATTTACTTGACCATACGCTGTTACATCTGCAGCTAGAGCATTACCTGCTGCTAGTAAAGCTGTTGTTGCTAGAAAAGTTGATTTTAATTTCATTTTCTTGCTATCCTTATTTTTTATTATTATATTTAAGCCACAAGCGACTAAACACTTTTTAAATTTCTAACTACAAGTCTAGCACTAAAAAAAATAAGAAAAAACAAAAAACAACATATAAAGACCTTTTATGGTCAATCTTATTTAAGGTGCTCTGACTTAAATGTCACACTTATTTTTACAATAAAAACGGCATAATTTTAACAAAATAAGACATGGGATAAAGTTTTTAAGACCAATACGTCTTTAGTTAGTCACAACTAGTGGTAAAATTGCACATAAATACCCATTTTTTTATTATTGATTTAATAAGTCACTCTTTTTTAAGTAAAAGCAAAAATCTATATATTGTGATGTTATTTTTGCTATTTACAACATATAGTATCCATGCTAGGCTATTCATACATTAAGAGAAACAAAGGGGTTTACCACAAATGTCATACAAATATAATATAAAAATAGATAATTCTAGGGATGATCTTATCACCCAATTCGGTAAAGAAACACTTAAAGATAGATATTTAATGCCAGATGAGACATTTCAAGACAGATTTGCAAACGTAGCATGTGCATATGCAGATGATGAAGATCACGCACAACGAATTTATGACTACATGTCAAAACATTGGTTTATGCCATCAACGCCAATTTTATCAAACGGAGGAACAGAAAGAGGTCTTCCTATTTCGTGTTTCTTAAATGAAACTGAAGATTCATTAGACGGAATTGCAGAATTATGGAATGAAAATGTATACCTAGCTGCTCGTGGCGGTGGTATCGGCTCATACTGGGGTAATGTTCGTTCAATCGGAGAAAGAGTTGGCGAAGTTGGCAAATCAAGTGGTGTAATTCCATTCTTAAAAGTTATGGATAGTTTAACTCTTGCTATTTCTCAAGGTTCATTACGCCGTGGATCTGGTGCGGTTTATCTTCCTATTGACCACCCAGAAATTGAAGAATTTGTTGAAATTCGTCGTCCAACAGGTGGTGATCATAACAGAAAATCATTAAACATTCACCATGGTGTTGTTATTACAGATGAATTTATGAACGCTGTTGAAAAAGGCTTAGACTGGGATCTTAAAAGCCCACAAACAGGTAAAAAACTAGAAACTATTAAAGCACGTGACTTATGGATTCGTTTATTAACAGCTCGTGTTGAAACTGGTGAACCATACCTACTATTTAAAGACCATGCTAATAAAAACTTAGCTCCATTTATTAAAGATAAAGGCCTAGAAGTTAAAACTTCAAACCTATGTTGTGAAATTATGTTACCAACAGGTATCGACCATTTAGGTAAAAACAGAACTGCGGTTTGCTGCCTTTCATCATTAAACTTAGAATATTATGACAAATGGTCAAAAAATCCATTAATCGTTGAAGATATCTTAAGATTTTTAGATAATGTTCTAGAAGCATTTATTGAAAAAGCTCCTCCTTCAATGGCTAATGCTGTTTATTCAGCAATGCGTGAGCGTTCAGTTGGTTTAGGTGTAATGGGTTATCACAGTTTCTTACAAAAAAATGGCATTCCATTTGAGTCTGTAATGGCTAAAGTTTGGAACAAAAAAATATTCCAATACATTAAAGAAAAATCAGATGAAGCTTCTATTAAATTAGCAGATGAAAAAGGCGCATGTTTAGATGCACAAGATCAGCTAATTAAAGAAAGATTTTCTAATAAAATGGCTATTGCGCCTACTGCATCAATTTCGATTATTGCAGGTAACTCTAGCCCAGGAATTGAACCGCTTGCTGCAAATAGCTTTACGCAAAAAACACTTTCTGGTTCATTTAATGTAAAAAACAAATACCTAGCAAATCTTCTATCTAAATACAATAAAAACGATGATGATACTTGGACATCAATTGTTGTTAATGAAGGTTCAGTTCAACACTTAGACTTTTTAACAGATGATGAAAAAGACGTATTCAAAACAGCATTTGAGCTTGATCAACGCTGGATTGTTGAACACGCAGCTGATAGAACTCCATTTATTTGCCAAGGTCAGTCAGTAAACGTATTCTTACCAGCTGATGTACACAAATCTGTACTACACAATGTGCATTTCTCAGCATGGAAAAAAGGCGTTAAAAGCTTATACTACTGTCGTTCAAAAACTATTCAAAGAGCGCAAGTTGTTGCTGATGGTGGTAAAGCAGGTATTAAATCAACAGTATCAGCATATGGCGAGCGCCTTCCTATGGCCGCAGCTCCAGCACAAGCTGAATACGATGAATGCCTATCTTGCCAATAAAAGCTGAGTCAGCTTTACCACATTAATTCTTCATGTCATTGCGAGGAGTTTGAAAAACTACGTGGCAACCTCATTAGATTACCACAGCTCACTTTAAACTAGCTAGCCTCGTAATGACAAGATTTTAAAATGAAATGAAATAAAAAAATAAATAAACAATTGGCTTAATTATTTTTGATGAGATTTTAATTTATTTTGATGCGAAGTGTACACTAAAGTTGCCGTACATGAGTATCAAAATAAGTTAAAAGATTGCCAAAAGAATAAGTCAATCAAGGAAAGGAAAATACGATGTCACTACTAGAACCTAGAGCAGTTTACAAACCATTCAGATACCCATGGTGCTATGAAGCATGGGAAATTCAACAAAGCCTTCACTGGTTACCAAAAGAAGTTCCATTAGCAGATGATGTTAAAGATTGGAGAACAAAACTTACAGATTCAGAAAGAAACTTGGTTACACAAATCTTTAGATTCTTCACTCAATCTGATATTGAAGTTAACAACTGCTACATGAAACAATATTCAAGAGTATTTGGACCTACTGAAGTGCAAATGATGCTTGGTGCGTTTTCAAATATGGAAACAATTCATATTGCTGCTTACTCACACCTACTTGATACAATTGGTATTCCTGAAACTGAATATGAAGCATTTCTACAATATGATGAAATGAAAGAAAAGTATGACTATCTACAAAACTTCTCATGCGATACTAAAGAAGGCTTAGTTAGAACAATGGCTGTTTACGGTGCATTTACTGAAGGTCTACAGTTATTCGCAAGTTTTGCTATTCTGCTTAACTTCCCTCGTTTCAACAAAATGAAAGGTATGGGACAAATTGTTACATGGTCTGTAAGGGATGAAACTTTACATACTCAATCAATTATTAAGCTATACCACACATTCTTAGCTGAAAACCCTGAGCTTGATACAAAAGAGCTACACGATGAACTAGTTGCAGAGTGCCATCAAGTTGTTAAAAATGAAGATAAGTTCATTGATTTAGCATTTGAAATGGGTGATATGGAAGGTTTAACTGCAAATGAAGTTAAACAATACATTCGTTACATCGCTGATATTCGTTTAGAAGAGCTAGGTTTAGAAAAACAATTCTTTATTGAGAAAAACCCTCTACCGTGGTTAGACGTTATTTTAAATGGTGTTGAGCACACTAACTTCTTTGAAGGCCGTTCTACAGAATATGCTCGTGCAGCTACTCAAGGTGACTGGGAAGATGTTTTCGAGCCAGAGTCATTTAACAATGACATGCTAGCAGATGAGCAAGGTAATATTTCTCATTAACAAACATGGGATGTTTGATCCATATTTAATAAAAATAAATAAAAGCCCTCAATTGAGGGCTTTTAATATAACAAGCTATTTTTATTCAGGTACTTGTTCTGGCATAAACCTATAATAAAGCACATAACCACCACCAAAAGAAACCCATCTTATGTTGCCAATATTTGCCCCATCTGATGAATCAACATAATCATCTAAACTTTTCATTACACTTAACTCACTAGTCTTTAAAATACCAAATGAAATAGAACGGTTACAAGAACCACTTGATGAAGTACACCCCGTAGAAACCAATGTTCCAGCCCATGCATCTCCCGTTGTAATTGCTAATGAGGTCATAGAGTCGCCTCCTGAGGTATGTTCAAACTGTGGAAAATAAAAGTTAACTCCTGAAGCTGCCGGATAAGATAAATAAGGGCCTTTCCAACCATTTTCACTATCTACATTTTCAACTAGGCTTCTTGCAGAAGGAGGTTTTTCACCTGTATCTAAATAATATGACTCCCAAGCTTTAGCTATTTCATTAAATTCGGTTACTAAAGATACTACCTTAGCCTGACTGATCGCAGAATATAACGCTGCTCCACTTATTACCGATAAAGCTCCAAAAATTGCTAAAGCTATTCTGGCATCAAGCCCAAACATTGCACCTTTTGACGTTTGTAGGCCACTCGCTTGGTGACCTTCGACTAACCTAAAGGTAAGTCTACGGAAGCTCACTAAAAACAGTTTTGGGAACTGTTTTTTTAACGCTCGACTTTTAAGACCAAACATGGCACCTTTCTTCATAATACATCCCCTTTAACTATAAATAATTTTATATAATACACTCCTTTATATAATAACCTCAAAATAAAAAAAACACAAGCAGTAGCCAAATCAAAAAAACATAAAAAAGAGCTCTTATTTGAGCTCTTTATAAGTCACTTCTTTTATTTTATTAAAATTTCTTAAATGTTGGGGCCACTCTATAAAACAGTATGGGCTCATTTCTATCTCCTAAGTACCAAAGTATTCTTAGATTACCTTTATCAGCACCGTCACCTCCATCTAAATACTCATCTAAGCTTAAAGCAAACTCTTCTTTTTGAGTTCCTGGAATATTTGAAATATGAGACTTCATAAAATAATAACATACCTTACCTGCTGAGCAATCATTTCCTTTCCAACCAGCAATATCTCCCCAGTCTTCATTTGCAGACCAGTACAAATACCATTGAAACGTAACATCTCCTTCGTCTTTTACCAAACTATCATGGCCTGTTATCTCTACATCAAGATAAGGTCCACCCCATCCTCTAGCAGTTGAGTCTAATAAATCTTGAACTCTTCTTGCTATACCTCCTGGAGTGCTTACACTTTCTGGCATATCTTTTTTTACATCAATTAAATAAGCTTCTGTTGCCTTAGCAAACTCAATAATTCTTTGCGCCGCTGACGTCACTTGAGCTTGTTTAATTGCAGAATATAACGCTGCACCTGATATTACTGATAAAGCACCAAATATTGCTAATGCGATTCTGGCGTCAAGACCAAACATTGCTCCGCGGTTTGTCTTGACGCTACCGCGCGTTTCTGGTGAATACGAGCTTTGCCTTTTCGCTAAAAACAGTTCCCAAAACTGTTTTCTTAACGCTCTGAAGAGACCAAACATTGCTCCTTTTTTGTGCATTATTCTACCTACTGTCAACTTGATTATCCTCAAATAAATTACTATACTACATTGTGTATCATAACACATAATTATGAAAACAAATATGTATAGAGTAATTTAGCTATAGCGCTATGTAACAAGTTTACAACAGTTTAGTTTTTTTAATTTTAAGCAAAAACTATAAGGTACTGTAATGCCGTTAAGCTATAAAGATACTTTAATAAGGAGATATAACAATGAGTCAACCAGAATGGCGCTCAACTAAGCGCCCTGCCTATTTAACCACAAGGCAGCCAAAAGAGCCCAGGCAACCAAGTAATGTATCATTTTCTGGAGTCATGTGGACAACTCTACTTTTAACCTTTGGAGTATTCTTTATTTTTACATAAATTAAAGATACAGGAGGGACTAGACTATGAGCTTCTTAGATAATAAAAAGGGCACTTATAAAAAACCTCCATGGATGAATGCTAAGCCAAATCCTAACTCAGCTGGGAGACAGATTTTTTTAGCTATTATTTTAGCTATTCTAGCTATGATTTTATATTATTAAGCCTATAAAAGAAGATCTAGTGAAATAACTAGATCTTCTTTTATTTTATCTATTTACATCCGACAATCCTAATTCAACAAATAAATATTTATAGTCATCGCTAGCTCGAACTTTGCCCTTTGCTATATTTTTGTCTTCTTCAATATAATTTTCTAAATATACTGCTAGTTTATCAACTAATTTGTCGTTAGCTCTTAAGACAATCCAAGTGTAGCAATCTTTATTTTCACTTTCTATATTATAGCAGCTTTTAGCCTCTAAATCCTGTAACGAATTCCATTTTTCATCCGTTGCCCTTGCTAAAGTTAAATGATCAAAGCCTTTAAAACCTAAAGAGACACCATCTTCTCTAATAGGCAGACTAATATAAGGACCCTGCCAGCCAACTATATCATCACTAACTAATGGCACTGGGTTAACTTCCCAGTTATTACCATTGTTAACTAATGGTAACTCCATACTTGTATCTAAGTAATAAGCATAATAAGCTGTTCCTACAGATTTTAAGTTATTAACTAATTCTAAACGTTGTTTTTTTTCTTCTGCTAAAAATAATATTGATGTTGTTGCTAAAAATAAAGCAACAAAAACAGAAAGAAACAAAGCTACATCTTTTGCTAAGGTAACAGTGTTCTTTTGTCTATAATGCATGAAATTCATAATCCTTTTTTATTTAATAAATAATAATATTATAATTTAACAAACTATAATACACAAAAATTAACACCACTAAGTTGGTGTCTTTGAATTTATAAGCAGCAGAACAAATAAAAAAACTAGCACAATCGCTAGTTTTTTTAACATATATTTAATAAACTATTTTAGTCATCTAAATCATTTTCATTTTGATTTGAATAATGAACTTTATCATTTAAAATAACATTTATATCATGAGCATAATCAAATGAATCATCGTATCTAAACCTTAATCTTGGAGTATATTTAGTATGAATAACCTTACCAAGCTGTTTATTTAAATGAGGAGCTGCTTCTTTTAATACATATAGTACTTCATCAATATCTGCTTTTTGATCAACACAAGAAAAGAATACTGTTGCATAACGTAAGTCTTTTGAAACATCTACCCCTACTATACTAACTGGAGATGGTAAGTAACCATTAAGGTCTCTAACAATAGCAGATGATACTTCTTGACGAACTAAATTTTCAACTCTAATTTGTCTTTGTGATTTTTCTTTCATAAAAACTCCTAATCTTAAGAAATTGATGTTAGGTCTTCAAAGTGAGTCTCAACAGAAACTGTTTCGAAACTTTCAATTTGGTCACCTACTTTAATATCATCATAACCATCAATTAAGATACCACACTCAAAGCCTTCTCTTACTTCTTTAACTTCGTCTTTTTCACGTTTAAGTGATGCTAACTTACCTTCATAAATAACAACACCATCACGAATAATACGAGTACCAGCATTTCTCTTAACCTGTCCTTGAGTAATCATACAACCAGCTACAGATCCAACTTTACTAATCTTGAATACTTGACGAACTTCAGCATAACCAATGAACTTCTCTTCTTCTTTAGGAGCAAGCATACCAGCCATCGCTGCTTTAATATCATCAATAATGTTATAAATAATGTTGTAGTACTTAATTTCTACACCTTCTGTTTTAGCTAACTGCTGTGCTTGGTTTGATGCACGAACGTTAAAACCAATAACAATAGCTTCAGAAGCTGATGCTAACATAACATCTGATTCAGAAATTAAACCAACAGCAGAGTGAAGAACATTAACTTTAACTTCTTGAGTTGCTAGTTTGTTCAATGAATCTGTAATCGCTTCAGATGATCCTTGTACGTCTGTTTTAAGAACAACTTCAACTTTTTGAACATCGCCATCAGCAATTCTATTAAATAGATTTTCTAATGAAACTTTATTTCTTGCTGCATTTGCTTTTTCACGCTTCTTCTGCTCTCTAAAGCTTGCTACTTCACGAGCTTTCTTTTCTGTTTCAACAACAGAGAAAATATCACCAGCATCAGGAACTGACTGTAGGCCTAATACCTCAACTGGGCAACCAGGAAGAACTCTATCTACTTTTTGGCTTCTGTCATTTACTAAAGCTCTAACTTTACCCCAAGCAGTACCAGCAACTACAATATCACCAATTTTTAATGAACCTTTATCAACAATAACGGTTGCTACTGTACCACGCCCCTTATCAAGTCTTGATTCAACCACAATACCTGAAGCTCTTAGGTTTGCATTTGCTTTAAGCTCTAGAACATCTGCTTGTAGTAGAATCATTTCTTCTAGATCTTTAAGACCTGTACCTGCTTTTGCAGAAATATTAACAGCTGTAACATCACCACCAAAGTCTTCTACAATAATATCATGAGATAAAAGCTCTTGCTTAACTCTATCAGGGTTTGCTTCAGGCTTATCACATTTGTTTACTGCTACAATAATTGGAACTTCAGCTGCTTTAGCATGTTTAATAGCTTCAATAGTTTGAGGCATAACACCATCATCAGCTGCTACAATTAGAACAACGATATCTGTTAATGATGCACCACGTGAACGCATTTGAGTAAACGCTTCATGTCCTGGAGTATCTAGGAAAGTAATTTCTCTATTACCTTCTAGTTTAACTTGGTAAGCACCAATATGCTGAGTAATACCACCAGCCTCGCCTTCTGCAACACCTGTTTTTCTTAATGCATCAAGCAATGAAGTTTTACCATGATCAACGTGTCCCATAACTGTAACAACAGGAGCTCTATCTACCATGTTATCTTCATTTTTATCATCATCAATTAGATCTACTTCAACATCTGAATCTGAAACAAGTTTATACTTATGACCAAGTTCTTCAACAATTAAAGCTGCAGTTTCGGCATCAATTGATTGTGTAACTGTAACCATTTGGCCCATCATCATTAGTTTTTTAACTACTTCACCAGATTTTTCCGACATTCTGTTTGATAGTTCTTGAACAGTAATAACTTCTGGAATTAAAACTTCCCTAAAAACTTTTTCAGTTGGTTTTGCATCTGCATGTTGAGATCTATCTTTTCTACCTTTTTTATTTAGTTTTCTGAATCTATTGCTTTCAATTTCTTCTAGGTATGCGTTTCTACCACGCTTTTTAGAAAAATCTTTACCTTGAGGCTTACCATGAACCTTCTTCTTATCATCTGCAGTAACTGGTTTAGCTTTTTCTACTTTTTTAGTTTTCTTTTCAGTTCTTTTTGGCTTTGCAATAACTTCTTCTGTTTCAGCTGCAACATTTAAAGTACTTGCATCTGCTTTTGCTTCTCTTTGCTTTTTAACTTCTTTTGCTTCTTGCTGTTTTTTAAGTTTTTCTGCTTTTTTAGCTTCTTCTGCACGAGCAGATGCTAATGTCTTAACTTTATCTTCAGCTAATCTTCTAGCTTTCTCTTCTTCAGAAATTTCAACACCAGCTACTGAATCAACAACGGCATCTTCAGAATGTGCCTTTGTGTGGAACACTCTTTTTTTCTTAACTTCAATACCTGTTGAACCTGTCTCTGTTGTTTTATTTCTTTTAATTGAAAGCGTTTTCTTTTCTGTCATACCTTTTCCTCATATATATTAAAAAACTAGAAGCATTTATACTTATTCATACCTATAAAATAAATATATCTCTTAAATACTATTACTTATATTAAACTTTTTTTAAAATTTTTCAAGTGTTTAATACTTTTTTATAGAAATTAACTGTTTGGATAAAACTATCTGTTAAACTACATTTTTGAAATGCTAAAACTGTACAGTTTGCCAAACCCGTATAATCACTTAATTCATCCTTAGTTAGTAAAGATGTTGATTTTACTGTGTTTTTTTCTAAATAATGCTCAATTTTAGTTTTTGAATTTTCTGAAATATCCTCAGCAAAAAGTACATACACACACTTATTTGCCTTAATTAAATCAATTACATTATCTGTACCTAAAACTAACCTTTGAGATTTTTTTAGCATTAAAATAGCACTTGTAAGTTTATTTAACAAAGACTTTTTCACTGATTCTTTAAAATCAGCATTTTTATTAGCCTTTAACATTTTTAAAATAATTGACTTACCAACCGCTTTATCTAAACAGGTCTGATTTTGGCAAACATAGCTGCCACGAGCTGGAGCTTTAGCATAAACATCAAGCATAATATCGTTGTTTGGATCAACCACAAAACGTAATAAGTCTTGCTTATCAAAACTTTCTCTACAAACAACGCATGTTCTTGTTTTAGCTGCTTTTGCCATTAAAAAACCTCTCAAATTAGTTAAATTCTAAGGCCAATATACCACAAATCAAAACGTTTGTAAAACCAATAAAAAAAGAGCCTTTAAAACAAAGAAAAAACCACCCGAAGGTGGTTTAAAAATATACCGAAACTAATTATCTAATAGAAGCTAATATCATGATACTTTCTTAAACTGAAACAAGGCACGCATGAAATCACCGGTCATATATAAAGAACATAAAATCATATATATGATAAATACCCACTTAATAATATTAATTCTATCTGCATAGTCTTTTTTTAAAACACTAGCCGAGACATCTACAAAGTTTTGCTTAAACTCAATATATCGGCCATCAAGTAAAGAAGAATCTAAGACACTTAGATTATCTGTAAACTTATTACTCAATACAGCTATTACTTTATTAACATGATAAGTGTCTAAAGAATAATATAATTCTTCAGAATAAACAGCCTCACCTTCTGTTTTTTTGTAAAACTCTTTTAAAAGGCCCACTTCCTCAGACATCATTACTGCATCGGCTAAATTAGTAAGAGAGATATTATCTTTTAATGTAACTATTTCAGATGTCATTGGCTGATACTGATCAATAACGACCTTAATATTATCTATTCTAGCTTGATTAATATAAGCGGTCTTTTGATCCCATGACATGCAGCCGATATAAGTACAAAAAATAACCAAGAGGTATTTTAAAATATTAATTTTTTTGAATAACTTTATTGCCCCTACTCTAAAAAACAAATCACAAATAAGGTAAGCAACTGCTACCATTGCTACAATAATTAATAGCCAATAAAAAAAATCAGAATCTTCAAATTCAGCTATGCTATATACATTAATTGCTAAAATCATTCCTGCAATTGAAAAAAGGATATAAGTATCTGAAAAAATTTCTTTTAAAGCTTGCTCTTGCTTTCCATTAAACATAACGATACTCCATCTCAAATAGGAATAAGTAATTTTAACTTAATATAGTAAATATATGGTTGCTTTTCAATATCTAAGATAAAAAAAAAGCACCTCCTATTGGCAGTGCTTTTTAGTCAATTCGATACTTCATTATTTAGCTGCTAATTTTTCTTTTTTAAGTTCAAAATAGAAAGGTCCTGCAAATAAGTATATAAAACAAAATGAGAAGTAACCTAAAAAGAAGAAAAAGCTAGCATTTATATAACTTTCAAGCTTAACTTTAAAAAAACTTGCAGAAATAGGTTCTATTTTTTCAGCAAATTTTTCAAAAGACAATATAATGTCTGCCGGCGAGTTTTGAAGGTGTTTAGAAGCAAAAAGGCTATTTTTACCTTCTGAAATAGCAACCCTAAGACTATCAATCCTGATAATAATATCCTGTTTTAAAGACATAAATTCAGCATCTAAATCTTTAATACCTATAGATTCATAAGTATTTTTAGAGATAACTCTCCGTCCTGCCACTCTAGCAAGAAATGCATCTAATTTAAAAATAACATCATCTACCTCTTCATCTCTTAAATTACCTGCAGAACGACCCTTAGTTAAAGTTAACATATCTTGCCTAACCTTCTTATAATCATCAATCACAACTTTAACCGTATCTACTTTTTCTTGATTAATATAAGGAGGATGATAGACAATAGCATTACAACAAATTATTATTGCAAATGATACGAGTATTAAAGTCATATAATCGACTCCTTTTACCGCACCGTTTAAATAATGAATAACAAGTCTATAAGAAAGATAACATATTACAAAAATTACACATGATGCGCTTAAGACCACCAGAATATCATCTTTACCAAACCCTGATGCAAATTGCATCGTAATAACTACTGTAAAAACAGCAACTACACATAAAAAAGTTTCTTTAGAAAATATCTTAGCCAATGCTGGATCCACCATATGGCTACCTAATTTATTCTTAAACATAACAAACTCCATTTGATAAGAAGCAAGTAAATCTATACAGATAATTATAGAAAGCAACAAAAACACGCTTTAATTGAACAAAAAAACACGCCCCGAGAGGCGTGCCTATAAATATCGAAAATTTTTCTACTAGCTTACTTTTCGGCTTCCATACGAAGTGAGTCCATAAAAGGCTAAATAGCTAAAGAAATATAAAGTGCAGGCTAAAAGAAAAATATTAACAACCTGGATATACACCAACGTTTTAGGACTTATACCTTTATGAGTTAATAGCCTATAAAACTCTACAGAGTTCTGATTGTACTTCTTGATAATTTCAGCAGATATTTCTTTATCACTAACAACTGAATTTATCAAAATATTATCCATCATAAGTACTGCATTTTTAAATCCTTGACGAACTTGATAGAAGTCATCAGCTAATAAGCTCATATTTTTATTCAAAAAAACAATATCAGTATGCACTGAATAAAAGTCATCTTCAGAAGACAGCTCTTCATACTTAATCTTTTCTAAAAACAAGCTATTACTCTGTAAAGCTTCATTGCGTTTTTTAGAACTAATAGTTCCTGCTAAAGGTTGGCCAACCAGATCTTCCATTTTTTTAATCTTATTAAAATAATTATCTGAAATATAGTCAACATCCTTCAAGTCAGGGATTGAAAAGTATATTGTTGGAATATAAAACACAAACCCGAACAAAAGAGTCATCATCACCCCTTTAGCTTCATTTGAAAACTCTAAACTATAGTTATCCCTTAAAAACATAAGCCCAAATACAGCAAAAAACAAACAAACCGCAACTGCTCCTAACCCTAAAATAAATGCAGCAGCGGTACACTCAAAGTTCATAAAAACCTTAACTACTGAAAGCACAGAAGCAATGAACATAACACAGTAAAAAAACTTATTACTAAAAACTTTTTCTAAAGTAAACATAACACACACCCCATTTGCATAGAAGTAAGTAAATTTATTGAAAATAATATAATCATTTCAAACAACTTTTTCAATAGTAGACAATATAATAATTTAACGACAATCCATACTTCATAACGCAAACTAGCCACTTATCGCTGAGATGCCAGATCAAGCCTGGCATGACATATTTTATGCGAAACAATTTAGTTAGAAACCTAAACAAAGCGCATGAGATCCCAGATCACACACTCGTGTAACGTCCGGGATAACATGTTTTATAAAAAGAAATAAATTAAGAATACTTTTTACAAAGAAAAGACCCCTGTTAGTGCGAATGTGTACTTATAGTACATAACAAAAAAATACCACCATACGGCAGCATTTTTATATTTGTAAAAATTAATTAGTTTAGATGAGGATTTCATTTATTTTAGTAGATTAGTGTAGACCTACTACACATCTGGTAAAATAAATGAAATAGTCGCTCAAATAATAATTTGTAATATAGATTAGTTAGTATAGAAAAATCCCCCACTTAGTGCGAAAGTGTACTTATAGTACATAACAAACTAAGTGGGGGATTTTAATATCTAAATAACTATATTTTAAGCTTCTTCAGCAAACCAGTGCGCTCTAGCCTTGATAATCATATCTGAAGCTTGAGAGTTGTTTAGCATACCTTTTGGTAAGAAGTCTAATAACTCGTCTGTTGCTAGCTCTGCAAAATCGTCAAGTGTTTTGATTTTTTCTTTTGCTAGAACTGCTAGGATTTCCTTAGTCATACCTTCTAGTTCAATAAGATCTTTTTCAACACCAGCTTTTTCAAGCTCTTCTTGACGCTTACCTACAAAAACTTCTGCTCTATTTTGTAATTCAGCTGCAACATCTGCATCTAGACCTTCAATTTCTGTTAACTCGTCAACTTCAACCATTAATAACTGTTCAACGTTTGTAAAACCTTCTTCAATTAATAGTTCTGCGAAATCAGCATCAACATCTAAAGCTGCTGTGAATTGTTCAAGTAAGAAGTTTTGCTCTTGCTTTCTTTTCTCTTCTTCTTCAGCGATTGTCATAATATCAATAGCCCAACCTGTTAGAATAGATGTTAAACGAACGTTTTGACCTCTTTTACCAATTGCTGATGAAAGATTTTCTTCAGCAACTATAACTTCCATTCTCTTGCCTTCTTCATCAATAACAACTTTAGCAACTTCAGCAGGTGAAATAGCGTTAATTAAGAATTCAGCAGGATCATCAGAATGGTTAATAATATCAATTCTTTCACCGTTTAGTTGCTCGATAATTGATTGAACTCTCGAACCTCTAATACCAACACATGCGCCAACTGGGTCGATGTTTCTATCACCAGCTTTAACAGCAATCTTAGTTCTTAAACCAGCATCACGTGCTACTGAAACAACTTCTACTAAACCTGATTCGATTTCTGGAACTTCTCTTTCAAATAGTTTTTCAACAAATTTAGGGTGAGTTCTTGAAATTTGGATTTGGTGACCTTTTAGCTCTTCGTTTACTTCAAATAGGTAACCTGTTACGTTAGCACCTTGACGGAAAACTTCTCTTGGTAATAGTTCATTTTGAGGAATAAAACCTTCTGCATCGAATAAATCAACGATAACACCACGTCTATCAACTCTTTTAACAATACCATCAACCATTACACCAACTTTATCTTTGTATAGATTGTATTGTTTTACTCTTTCAGCATCACGAACCTTTTGTACAATAACTTGTTTTGCTGATTGAGCTGTAATTCTACCAAATTCTTCATCTTGTATAATCTCTGAAATATGCTCACCTAATTGAATGTTAGGGTTAATTTCTTGAGC
>Ga0070724_10000627_pt1 | contig 23923 bp, 24 predicted proteins | sample tdDd001_FD_67278 | JGI IMG/M metagenome (GOLD analysis project Ga0070724, IMG submission 67278) | Marine sediment microbial communities from the Atlantic coast under amendment with organic carbon and nitrate - tdDd00.1 | ecosystem: Environmental > Aquatic > Marine > Coastal > Sediment | place... | reverse complement strand
TTGTATAATAAGTGCAGGTCACCATCGAGGATGACCTGCCTCTTAACGCAAGAAATTCACTTGCGCAGCAAATAAGTGCAGGTCACCATCGAGGATGACCTGCCTCTTAACGCAGGAAATTCACTTGCGCAGCAACAAAAAAAAGGATATGAGTTATCTCATATCCTTCGATGTAACATTTCTAATTCTATTTTTCCGTTTCTGCCAAATGACGATTCACCATAACAACTAAAAATGAAAAAATTGCGATAAACAATAAATTCAAGAAATAAAAACCACTTGTTCTAAATAACGTATTCTTTCCCAAGGCCTCTTCGGTAAACACAGCCAATACTTTCCAGCCCGTGTTTTTAATAGGATGACCGACGACGTACTCGTCCCCCATTTTTTTCACAAATGGATACATTGCAGACTCGACAAACTCAGCCTCTTCAAACAAGGTTGTTAATGCTTTGGATTCACCGGTAGCGCTTGCAACCGATTTAAAGGACTTGATCACCAACTGGTTTTGATCATCAATTATGTGTAGTGTATAATCCTTTTCAACTGAATGAAGGACCATCTCAATATCTTTTACTGGTTGCAATAACGTCAACAAGTAACGGTCAGAGGTTCCACCATCAAGTGCAACCGTCTTTCCAAAATATGTCGTAGGATTCCCAGGCACCTGTTGCACTGTCCACTGATCTAACGACGTTGTGGACAATTGATTGAAACCTTCATAGTAATCCACAATCTGTCCCCTAGTGTTTTCATCAATGTTGGCATCATAAGGCATAATACTCGTATAGCCAAATGAAGAATTCAAAATCAATTTTGATTTCGGTGTCATCGTGCTATATAAGAATTGTTGATTTGGATATCCTTCAAGCAACATGTTGAGTTCAACCCTTAAATCACTGGGCATGTTCCTGAGCAAGCCATCATACAATACTAGAAGTCCGACTTTATCCATGACAACTTCCATGTTATATGTTCTTTCCAAGTCATCATCATAGGTCATTTGAGACATACGTGGATTTTCAATAATCGAGTGAGGATGTCCTTCACCTAACTGCATTTCCATCCATTTTTTATAAAAATCTACCTGTTGATCCTGCGCTTTTATTGCATTACCTATAGTCTTTACATTGTCCTCTATATCATCCATCAACTCATCTTTAATGACATACCGTTGATGATTGATGTAGGTATATACACCGTAATTTCCAAGTATCAATGTCATCACAAAAGCCAATACAATACCTGCCATTAGATATTGTCGTGTTGTTATTTTATTTTTTAACATGTTTTATCTCCAATTTTCTTTAATCACCTATGCTATTATAGTGCTTTCTGTCGAAAGATAAAAGGATTATTTATATTCGTAGCCAATATCAAAGGCACGAATGTTCATTTCTACGAATTTGCTCGGTACATTTTCTGTAATTGCTTCTTTCCAACTGGCTACCGGTATCTCTAAGCGCTGTGCCAATATGCCAAGTAAAAATGTGTTGGCAATTTTTTCAGAGCCTAACTTAAGCCCCTCTTCAACAGCATCAATCGTCACAACTTCATAGGATTCTCTTAATTTATCAAAAAGTTCAACTGGATATGGTGCATCTTCAAACATAACCGGCACTGGCGGTATCGCTTTTGTATTAAGTATTACCGTCCCACCGTCTTTTAGTGAACCGCTCCATCGATATCCTTCTAGTGGTTCCATACCCAGCAAGAAGTCGCCAGACTTCGGTGGAATATTCGGCGAATAGACTTTTTTTCCTATACGCACACTCCCCCATACCTTACCACCACGTTGAGACAATCCAACAACATCATTACTTTTAACATCAAAGCCTGCTTTAAACGCCGCCTCGCAAATAAGATTTGTCGTCAGTACCAACCCTTGACCACCAACAGCAGCTAATATAATATTTGTATTCATAAGATCCCTCCTATTCCGACCGCTTAATCGCGCCTACTGGACACACTTGAGAACAAACCGAACACCCAACACACATCGTTGGATCAATAGACGATTTTAACTTATCCATGCCGTCGTAAGACTTCATTAAGATAGGTGGACAATTTGTCTTTAAACAAGTTCTACACCCAATACAGATTTCTGGATCTACATAAAAATGTGGTTCCTTTATCTTAAAATTCAACGCACAAGGGCGAGTAGTCATAACAAGAGATAAGCCTTGGTGTTTGATCGCATCATTGATTACTTTCTTCGCTTCCTTGTATTCAAATTGATCAACCACTTGTACTTTAGGCAGTCCTGCAGTTTCAAGAAGTTGTGGAATATCCACCTTCATATCCGCCGCTGGAAGATATTTTCCTGTATTGGCATTCTCTTGACCACCAGTCATTGCCGTCAGCCCATTATCTAAAATCAATATTGTAATATTTTCATCTTCATATTGATGAAGCATGTTGATCATGCCTGTAATACCTGAGTGAAAGAACGTTCCATCACCAATCACAGCGATGATTGGTTCTGTATTTCCTTTTAACTTGTTCATCTTAGCCATCCCCTTGGCAATACCAATAGAGGCACCCATAGAAATAATCGAGTTGCTTACTTCAACTGGATACAGCACAGATAAAGAATAACATCCTATATCGCCTATAACTTTCTTCTTCGTTTTCTTCAGAATATCGAATACCGGTCGATGAGGACAGCCAGAACAAAACATTGGCAGACGTGCTACCGTCTCCACTGGTTCTTCTTTTTCGAAAGCACTTTTCTCAATTACTTTTGCAGCAATAAGTCCTTGCTCAATTGTTTCGGTATGCAATTCTCCTGTGAAAGGAAAATACGCTTTACCTTCACAAGAAATGCCATGAATTTTCAATTCTTCTTCAATAAACGGCATCATTTCCTCTAAGACAATGATACGCCCGTATTCCTTTGACAACTGTTCAAACGTCTGAATAGGCAAGGGATAAATCATGCCTAGTTTATAGATGGCAACATCCAGATCAAGCTCTTGAAGATTGTTATACATCAGACCTGAAGTTACAATCAATGTTTCCTTATTATCAGAGGGTATGTATTCATTGATTTCCAGGGTGTTGGCTTTTTCCATCAACGCTTCAATTCTATCTTTCATGTGATATTGCTTTGCAAATGTGTTTGGCGGAATCATTCCGTAATCCAGAATATTTCCAGAAAAATCAGGCCGCTCCACAGTTTCTCTTTCACTTAATGAAACAATCGACCGACTGTGGCACAAGCGACTGGTGATACGCATCATAGATGGACAATCATAGGTTTCACTGATGTCGAGCGCCACCTTGACGAAATCTTTTGCCTCTTGGCTGTTTGATGGATCAAATACTGGACAATGTGCAAATTTTCCTAAGATGCGGTTGTCCTGCTCATTTTGAGAACTGGCCATTCCAGGATCATCCCCAGTAACCAATAAAAACCCACCGTTGATCTTTGTCTGTGTAAAGGTCATAAATGGATCTGCTGCCACATTCAATCCGACATGTTTCATGCTGACCATTGTACGTCCACCGGCAAAAGAGGCACCAATGCCAACTTCTAACGCGACTTTTTCATTAATCGAAAATTCGCCATAAATCTCATCATAGCTCTTTGCAGCTGTTAAAATGCCCACCGTAGGAGAACCTGGGTAGCTCGCCGCAAGTTGACCACCTGCTTCATAGAATCCTCGGCCGATTGCTTCGTTACCAGTCATTAGTTTCCTTTGCTCTGTCACCTAACATCATCCTTTCATCGTATCATTCTTAGTCTATTTCTTTTGGCGCTAAGACCCCAAGGGAAATCACCATTTTTGTTGCTTCTTCAACACTCATGTCCAGATACTCTACGTCTTCAGGACTGACAAACACCATAAAGCCACTGGTTGGATTTGGTGTTGTCGGCACAAATACAGCAATCTTTGGATCGCCTTTAATTATGACATCGTCATTAGAGACAAATCCGATACTCTTTGTGCCTTCTTTTGGAAAATCCACTAAGACAGGCTTTTTAAAAGCCACTTTTTCTTTTTTGAATACAGAATTGCTAATATCTCTCGCAGCGTTATACACCACTTGTGCATAGGGTATTTTCAATACGATGCGTTCGAATAAATTTAATACTTTGTTGCCTATATATTGTTTAACCAATAATCCCGCTCCGTAAACTAATAAAATGGTAATTACAAAGCCTAATCCAACAATTTTACGTCCCAACAACTGCTGAATCGTATTTGACAGCAAGCCATCAATAAACAAAAAGCCTCTTACAAAGACAAATAAGGTAATTGTTATTGGTAAAATTGCTGATAATCCTGCAAAAAAGGTATTAACATAATGCTTCTTCACTTTATCATTCGACATAATCTATTCCCGCTTTCTTAATAATATTTATAATGAAATTTCTCTTACTATTTATGATATCATTATCAAGTAGCGTTTCTCCATAAGATTCGCGAAGTTTATGAAATTTAACACGTGAAAAGGGGCAATTATGTCAATAAAAGAACAACTACTTTACGAAGATAAACATATTCTTGTGCTTGCCAAAGAACCTGGACAGCTCAGTCAACCAGACAAACAAAACAACAATAATCTAAAATCTGACCTCGAAACCTACCTTGTGAATTCGGGACAGCGGAAGAAGTCACCGTTTATCGGTGTCATACATCGCCTCGATCGACCTGTTGGCGGGATTATGGTCTATGGTAAAACCAAAGAAGGCACCAGTGCTCTAAATAAGCAACTACAGGAAAATGGCTTTAAAAAAGAGTACCTCGCTGTTGTGAAGGGCATTCCCACACCAGCAAAAGGTACTCTAAAACATACGTTGCTTAAAAATCAAAAACTCAATCAATCGACAATAGTGGCTGACACGACCCCAAAAGGGAAACTAGCCCATTTAGACTATGAGTGTCTACAAACAGTCGAACATCCGACACTTGGATCATGTACCCTTGTCAGAGTTCGTCTCCATACAGGCCGCCATCACCAAATTCGTGTTCAGTTGGCTTCTATTGACTGTCCCCTCCTTGGTGATTCTAAATACGGTACCAAGGATAATCAGCCGATTGGGCTATGGTCATACAGCTTACGCCTTGCCATTCCATTTAGCAAAGAGCACAAAACTTTCAGCAAATGCCCTGTCGCACCACCATTTTCATTGTTTGACTTAAACAAACTAACTATCTAATACTTTCTTCGCTTCTATTAGCCTTTGTAAGGCTGTGAATACGATTAGGCCTGTAAATAGGTAACCGATTGTATCGATTTGGGTTGTGAAGATCATCATCACGGTGATTAGCAGAAATCCTTCTGTCCGTTCTGCGAGTCCTGCTTGGTAACGGAAGGATTTTTTGCCGTCGTTAGTGGATAATGCACCGACTGTTAAAAATACGGTCATCGAAAATATGATGCTTCCCAATACAAATAGAATCGAATACGTGGCATAAGGGTGCATGGTTGCGATTATAATCAGCATGCCGATTTCAACCAGTCGGTCAAAGGTTATATCCAATAAAGTCCCCCATTTACTGGTTTGGTTGTTTTTCCGCGCCAGTCCCCCGTCAACGGCATCTAATAATCCCGAAAGCCACAGTAGACAAACCGCAAGTACAAGGGCACCAAAATAATAAGCCACCATACTCGCTACACCCACAACAAAGGCCAGTATCGTCACTTGGGTTGGACTCCAACCCATTCGATCAAATAAATTGACCCACATACCAATTAAAGGACTTACATATTTGCGTCCATATGTATCCAGCATAATTCTCCTACTTTCTATTTATTCGGAACCAGCACAACGCTGTCCCAGTCGATGTTAATACCAACAATCTCACCCACTTCAATATGTTGAGGCGGCAAGACATAAAACTCTTGGTGTGCGTTATCAACGTCTATCATTACGATATATTTTGAACCTCCAAATACGACTTTGATTACCCGGCCTGTAAGGTCACTGCCTTCTTTTGTACCAAAGCTAATGGCATCAGGCATTATGACCGCTGAACATGCCATCCCCTCCATATCACTCGCGTGATTCTTGGCTGGAATTGTAACTGCATGTTCTTGCCAATGAAACTGCCCCTGGCGGAAAACACCTTCTAAAAGCGTTCTCGAACCAAGCATTTTGGCCACTGAGCGATTCACCGGTTTCCTATACAATAGTTCTGGAGAATCTATCTGTTGGATGATGCCATCTAACATGACAACCACTCTATTACTGCTCATCAACGCCTCTTCAATATCATGGGTCACAAATATCGTCGTTATGCCCAACTCCTCTTGAAGATCGCACACAAAGCGTCGCATATCCTCTCTCAATCGCTCATCTAAATTTGAAAAAGGTTCATCTAAAAGCAAGACTGTCGGTTCTACCGCCAGAGCTCTCGCTAAAGCTACACGTTGTTTTTGACCCCCACTTAAGGCACCAGGATATCGTTTCTCCAAACCTGAGAGGCCCATCTTTTCTATCAGCGGTAATACTTTTTCATAACGTTCTTTCCGCTTCATCCCTCTCATCTTCAAACCAAAAGCAATGTTTTCAGCAACGTTTAAATGTGGATATAACAAGTATTCCTGAAACACCATAATGGTTGATCGTTTATGGGAAGGGATTGTCACTACATCTTTTCCATTGATCACTAGGGATCCATCGACTTCTTCATGAAGCCCACAGATGGCCTTAAGTAGCGTAGTCTTCCCGCACCCTGACGGGCCGACAAGTGAGACCATTTCACCTTTTTCTATCGTCATATGGACATTTTTAACCATTGGCAGGCCATTATAATAACAAGTCAGTCCATTTATGTTAATCAATTCATCACACTACCTTTCAATTGAATGATACCCTCTCCGTACAAAACTTCTCACAATAACTTCCATTACCAACAGCATCATCACATTAATCACTAAAAACACCACACTGAAACTCGACGAAATCATAAAATCGCCACCGTTCATAAAAGGAAACATTTCAGTTGCAAATGTTTTGATCCGACCACCTCCGATAAGAACGGTTACAAAGTATTGACTAAAAGAGACGATAAAACAAATACCGAATGCCGAGATAATGCCTTCGGACAATAAAGGAAATGTCACATACATAAACCGCTTATGGCCAACTGCACCGTATAAATCTCCTTGTTCAAACCATTTCTCACCAATCAATTTATATAGGTCTGTGAAAATAAGTACGGCATATGGAAGGGCTATAACTGTTTGTATCAGCAACACGCCCACAAATTTATTGGCCAAATGCAACTTTATAAATACGATATGAAGACCCATTGCAACGCTGACAATCGGAATCAACAGCGGTAGCAACATCAGTCGCTCTATTAATTTCTTTCCTTTAAAGTCCCCACTCAATCCCTTACCGGCTAACATCCCAAGTAAAACTGACAGAGTCGCAACAGCTGAGGATAGCTGGATGCTGCGCCATGTAATGCTCAGCATTCTAGGATGTTCATAGAGAAGATATTTATAGCTTTCAAACGACAGCTCCGCCGGCAACACCCTTGGAAATTCATACCCTTTTCCGAAGGATAGTGCAACAAGCAAGAGGAGTGGTATCACCACTAATAGTGTCATTATAGAAAGACAACTTAACTTTAGGACTCTACGCATGATTTCGCCTCCTTTCCACTGAAGAAGACACAAAATCATAGACAGCTATTAAAACAAAGGCCACAACCATCATCAGAACGTTGATAGCCATTGCGTAAGGTCGATTTTCAAGTATCGGACTTGTATAATCGATATAAGCTTGAACCGGTAAAGCTTTTGGAACTGTCGCACCTAGTAGAAAGGGCACTTCATATGCCGAAAAAGAAAAGGCAAAAAGAATAATCGATGTCGTCAATATCATAGGTTTTGCCATTGGCAACACAACATGAATGAAATATTGATAATTTCTCGCCCCTAAATTCATAGATACCGGGCGGTATTGATGGTGAATACTTCTTAAGACGCTGTAGAGGACCATAATCGTGTAGGGAAACGCCTTCCAAAAGTAAACAGCTATAACGCCAAAACCTGAGTCCGTAAACAAGAGACTGGGAAATTGTTCAAAGGACTCCAGTAAACCTGATCCTACCAGGAGTCTAGAAACGAAGCCCGTTCGTATAAATAAATTAAAGACGATAACAACCACAATAATATGCGGTACCGCAACCGGTAGCGCTAAAAATCGTCTATAAAGATTCAACTCCTTATTATATGTAACCAATAAATAGCTTGAAACGACGCCAAAACCAACACCAACCACAGATGAGAGGAAGGCCGTTTTAAAACTATACACGAAACTATGAAATAGAAGCGGTTGACTAAACACACTCCTGTAATACTCAGTAGTCCAATTCTTCAAACCGATCTCCGGAAAATAACCAAAGCTCTGTATAACTGCTATAAATGCCCCCACTAAAATAGTGCCTGCAATGAAAATCACTGCAGGCATCGTATAAAGCATTTGTTTTGTTGTTTTTTTCATACAACCACACCTTAATGTTCTGGAATTTCCTCCAACCAAATTTGTTCAATAATCGGTACGAGACGTGCTGGCATTTCAGGATATCTATTTTCTAGAAGAACCTTCTGAGAAAGAGTACCTGTACCTGTCTCTGCCGCTTTGAACAGTGCAAGTTCTTCTTCTGTTAACTTGTTGTTGTCAAGAACCGGCATATCTCCCCAAATGTCTGGGTTGAATTTATAAGATTGACTTTCCACACTTAAAATCTCATTGATCAGCGCCTTTGCCCCTTCAACATTCGGTGCATTTTGAGGGATCGCTAAAAAGTGTGTATTCCCAATTGTCTTTTGACCAAGTAAGAAATTCTGTGCATTTTCTTTGAATACGCCTGACTTAATTCTATCAGATACGTGATTCGGATTATAGGTCATTGTCAAAAAAACTTCTCCATTGGCAAAAAGAGTGTCTAATTGCTCTCTATTCGCAGGATACGACTTTCCTTCCTGCCACATATATGGCTTAAGCGATTTCAAGTATTCCATTGCCGGCATCACAGCCTCTTTCACAGTGTCATAATCTGCATCCATCTCAATAAATTGTTCAAATCCAACTGTTTCATAGATTACATTTCGAATAAAGGCACTGCCTTCAAAGTCCGGTGGTGCTGCATACGTAAAGGACCCTGGATTTTCAGTTAGATAGGCTTTTAGTCCATCTAAATCAGCTGGCGGCGTGTCCAAATAGCTTGTAAAAACAAGCTGTGCCTTACCATAAGGCGCTTCGTATCCTTCTATGGCATAACCAAAATCATAATTATTTTCAGATGCCTCAAAATCTAAATACTTTTGAGCATTCGGCAATTCCTCTAGAAACGGTCCATGTAACAGATCGTTTGATTTTGCCGTATAGAAATTCTCGCCATTTATCCATACAACATCAATGGTTCCTTCAGCACCTAATGACTTTTCACTCAATAACTTGGTGAGTATTTCATCGATGTTCATTCCGACGCGCACAAGAGTCACTCCATGCTCATCTTTTAACTTCTTCGCTAAATAGTCATCGATATAAGTGTTGATGCGCTGATCGCCACCCCATCCATAAAAATAGACTTCCGTTCCATCCAATGGTTTTTCAACTGCCATCTCAACATTTGGAGCTTCCTCAACCGTAGGTGCCGGTGAGCATCCAACTATAAACAATGCTACGACTATCAATATACTTATACTAATTCTTTTCATATGATCACTCCTGCTATTATTATTTGATGATATTACTAAGCAACAATCGATTCATCCATCGCTGCATAGGTTTTGATTTCTTAGTTGCTGGTTCAGGTGTGCCAAAAATCAAGTCAAGAAGATGAAGCCCTTCATTTTCAAATTTTCTGAATCCATCTACACATGATTGGCAATAACTGATGATTCGGTGATGCTCTGCATCCTCAACCCGTTGCTGTTGTGCCTGCATTGCTTGATCCGGCATGATTGATTCCATCATACCACCTGCACCACAACAAGGCGTATGCCCTTTGCCGCTTTGAAACTCATTTACATCTATACCCATTTTATTCATTATATTACGTACAGAGTCATGGGTTTTGTCATTTTTTCTGTGGGCACACGGATCGTGTAGGATAAAAGAATAATTCCCAATTGGCCTTTGCACCTGAGGCACAAACACATCACTATGTGCATCCATGTACTGCCATAGGTCTACTACTTCAATATCGTAGAATGCAGAAAAGGTTTTATAACAATTGCCGCAAGCCGTAACGACTTTTTTAACACCATAGGTCTCAAGCAGTGCCATTATACGATTCTTATTGTCATCAAACCGATCCTGGTCCCCAACACTGTAGATTGGATTGCCACAACAATCGATAAACAAACCGACAGGTTCAATGGCATTCATTTTATTCACAACTTCTTTTACCATTTTAGGGTTAGCCGAAGCCAGACTGCATCCTGGCAAGAAGACAGTATCTACGTCCCCTTTTTTCACTTTCTTATCCAAATACGTAAACAGTGGATGAACTGACGCTTTGTGAAAATTTATCACCGTGAGCTGTCCTGATTTATTGGGTACAGCATTATCCGTTACACACTGTCTTTTTATCTCATAACAAAATTCCTTAATGTCTAAAGAAACCGGACATACATGGTTACAATAATCACATCCTGTACAAGAATAAATCAACTTGCGATCCACTTCTCCAGTCAATGCAATTTCTTCAAAGAGTTCTTTAGGAGACTCACAATGACGTTTTAGCATCGAACAGTTCTTCATACATTTATTACATCCGATGCACTGTTCCGCTATGGAGCGTGCACGGCTCAATTCTTTGATTTTTATCATAATACCTATTACCTCTTTCATAGACATTCATCAATAAGCGTACCACAGAGACTGTTTTTTCCAAAGAAGAATCGATGTTTTTAATAGTCCGCAGCAAACTATTTGTATTATTTATAGTCCTTAAGAGAATGTCTAAACAAAGGAGTATAGCGAAGCACCCCCGTGGCCGAACTACTTTCCATCAACGCAACTTCTTTCACTTCATATGTATAAGTCCCAGACCACTTAGGCAGTGTCTCGATAAGCACTTGACGACCAAGGGTAATATGAGGTGTGTAACTCTGCTCTGTTACATGATCAACACTGTTACAGACAGCCCCTAGAATCAGTTTTTGCAAGTCTAGTAGCTGTTGGTTTTCCTCTATCCCAATCCAAGGAATCACTTTATTTTTTTTCATAAAGTAATGAAAACCGGTCGTGGTTAGCTGAAATCTATTCATCCCCTCAATAGCCCTCTGAATATTTTGCCATAGTGTGTCAATTTTCTCATCTTCTACATTGCCAATAAACTCTAAGGTCAAATGAAAATTTTCTTTTAGGTGATACTTTCCCTGTTGTGCACTTTTTTTTAATAATTGCTGGATTTCTTCCAAGTAATCCTTGAAAGGCTCATCAAACAGCACGGCTACAAATACTCTTTTCATCTCAGCACCTCCATCTTCATTATATAAGAATTTCATGCAGACATCTAATTATCGTGACTATTTTTATAAGCCTCTGTATAATAGGATTAGAATCTTACGAATTAATGGAGAAAGGAAAAATATATGTTAAAAGAAATTGGTGAATTAGAATTTAAAAATAAAAAACAGCTTTATGATTTTATGAAAATGCGACTGACAGCCCTCATTGGCGAGGAAGAAGACTGGTTGGCCAACCTTTCAAACGCCTCAGCTCTGATGTGGCAACTTCTAAAAGACATCAACTGGTCAGGCTTCTATTTAATGAAAGGCGACAAGCTAGTGCTTGGCCCATTCCAAGGAAAACCTGCCTGTGTCAACATTGAAGTTGGAAAAGGCGTCTGCGGCACAGCTGCTGCAACTAAAGAATTGCAACTGGTTAAAAACGTGCACGACTTCCCTGGCCATATCGCCTGCGACTCAGCATCCAATTCTGAAATCGTTCTACCAATTATCGTAAACGGTAAAGTGGTTGGTGTTCTAGATATCGACAGTCCAGAGTTCGAACGTTTTGATGAAGAAGACGCTGCAGGACTGACGAAATTTGTGGAAGTGCTTGTGAAATATGTGGATTTTGATCAAGCATTAAATAGATAGGAAAGATTTCAATAGAATCATTCCAAAACTAATACCCTAAGAATTTATCTATATTTAGACTAAATTCTTAGGGTAATTTTTTTGTGGGTGTTGTAATAAATAAATCTTTAGTATGCACCACTCGAGTAAGTTACTTCGTAACTGTGAGTATATACTTCAAACACGATTCCAAAAGGATCTTCTACGTAACACATCTTATAAGGTTTTTCACCTGGGTAATATTCTCTTATTGGCATTCTCTGTTTGCCACCATTTTCAACAATCTTTTCCACCATTGCTTCAATATCAGGATCCTGAATACTAAAATGGAACATACCTGTTGGGACATGATTGAATACGGGTCGTGTTTCGTCATTCTGCTTGAATTCAAACATTTCAACACCAATGCCATCAGATGTTACTAGATGAGCGATCTTAAATTCCTCATAACCTTCACCAAACACATCTTGACACATAATACCGATTGCTGTATCAACCTCTTCTTTTACGACAGATGGTTCCATTACAACATACCATCCCATAACATCACTATAAAACTTTACCGCCTTTTCAAGGTCGGGTACTGATAATCCTATATGTGAAAAACTTCTTGGATAACTCATAAATACCTCCTAATATACAATAATTTTCTGCGCAACACTTTTAACAGTTATGAGTTTATCAAGTCCATCAAAAACTGTAAATCACTTACTTTTTTGTAGGTAGGTATTTAGGAGACATCTATTCATTTACTGTTATTTGATTTGTTTCACCGTATTCTTTTGCAAAGTCACACAACAATTGTACGATTTTATCGAGTTGGTTATATTCTTTTGAAATATTGTATTGAACCATTAGAGGTTTTTCAGTTAATACTGTACGTTCTATCAATTCTGTCTCTACAAGCTCTCTTAATTGTGTCGTTAACATTTTTTCCGAAATATCTGGAATACCCTTACGCAATAGCGAAAATCGATTATCACCGTTACTGATATGCCATAAAATTCGAAGTTTCCACTTACCGCCAACCAAATCCATCCCTAGCAATAAGGCACAACTATATTCATCCTTTATCTTCGACATGACAACACCTCCGTAATTTAATTAGTATACCTGTGATACAAACTATGGTCAATAAACACATATACATAAAGACCCCCACTACAGCAACTTAGTTACTGTAGCGGGGGTCTGTATAGTCTTACGGACTTTATAAAAGTCTCATAATATACTTATTTCTACATATACTTATTTCTACGCTTCTTTTTTATTGAATGCTAAGTTTACTAAATAAACAAATCCTGATAAATAGAACCCGATGACAGCAGTCATCATAACCATTGATTGCATAGACATTATTCTGTCACTCCTTCCATATTCTCGACTTCGCTTACATTACTACTGTTCATCTTATTCGCAAGCAATTTGTTTGTACCTAATGCAAACGCTAGTAGCAATACCCATTGTAGTAAGATTGTACCAACACCAAATACTTCTTTAGGATCTAACCAAGTATCTGGGCTCCATGTACTTGCTTGCCACATCCACCATCCAGTTAAAATTACGAAAATTACTGGGATCATGTAAATACTATATGTCCACCACTTTGGCACTTTAAAATCCGACCAAGGTGCGTTGATTACTTCTGTTCTGATCTTTTCTGGTCCGTAGTTGATCATTGCAATCGCAACGAACAAACCACTTACTAATAGTCCAACACCCCATACCCAGTCCTGATTGTCTAGGAAGTTAAGGCTGTATGCTGATGGAATTCCTAATAAGAATCCACCACCTGTTACAAATAATGTTGCCTTTTGTCTGCTTAAACCAGCATCCATGAATGTTCTAACACCAACTTCAATCATTGGTAATAATGATGAAAGCGCTGCAATTGTCATCGCTAAGAAGAAGACTGCTGCTACAACTTGACCAAATGGCATTGTTGTAAATAATTGTGCTAAGTAGATAAATGTTAAGCCTGAGTTACCTGCGCTTAATACTTCACTAGCAAATTCCGGGCTTGGTGATAAGGCGAAAATCGCACTCATTACTGTAACCCCTGCAAGTAATGCACCTACATTGTTTCCAAATCCCATGATTGCACAGTTACACGGAATATCTTCTTTTTCATGTGTGTATACTGCATACGTGATAATGAAACCCCAACCTGCACCTGTCGACCAAGCACATTGTGTAAATGCTTCTAACCAAATCTTAGGATTCGAAAGCATTGAAATGTCAGGATTAAATAAATATTGAAGTCCTTGTAATGCACCTGGTAATGTTACCGCCCTAACAAATGCACCTACAAGTAATAAGAATAACGCTGGAATCATAATCTTACTTGCTTTTTCAATACCACCCGAAACACCTTTATAGATGATGATTGTTGCCACTGCCATCGATAAGAAGTGGAACAAAATTGTTTCCGACGGTGTTGTCGTAAATGTTTGCCAAATTGCTGTTGTCATTTCAGTTGTCGAATTCTGTGCAAACGTTCCAGTCAATGCCAATGTGAAATATTTCATACACCAGCCCATTACAACCGAATAATAAAACATAATCAATAAACACACACCGACGATCCAAGTGCCCATCCATGTGAATTTTTTACCTAGAAAATCTCTAAATGCACCAATAGCACCGTAGCCAGTTTTCTTACCGATAACCATTTCAGCCATCAATAATGGTAACCCCCACATAAATAATGCCACTGTCCATGCAATAATAAATGGTCCACCCCCGTTAGCTGCCGCTACTCTTGGGAATCGCCATATGTTTCCTGTACCAATTGCCATACCAATACTTGCTGCAATGAAGCCCCATCGGCTACTCCATTGTTCTTGTCCTTTACTCAAAATAAAACCTCCACCCTTGTTAGTTTCATAACAATCCAGATCATTAAAAAATGCATTCCTGTACGATATGCACGCCGAATGCATTTATTAACTTTCTGTAATTTTATGATCACTGCTTGTCTATAATGTTAGCGTAATATTTTTGTGATTTCAAGGATTTTGAAGAATTCTTATCAATATATTACAGTTTTTTAATATTTAGACCCAAAAATTGTTTCTATTTCGTAACATTTAGCATAAAACGCATGCCTTTGTAATAAAACAAAGGCATGTATAATTAAACATTTCTATGGAATTTTTCATATAACTGGTAAAAATCGTCTTTATGTTTCACAACTAGTTCAATCAGATCTGGATCAAAATGTGTCCCACTGCTTTCAATTAATATTTCAAAAGATGCTTCAAATCCAAACTTGTCTTTATAGACTCTTTTAGAACTTAATGCGTCAAAAACATCTCCAATAGCAACGATTCGAGCGACCATCGGAATTTCTTTTCCTTTTAACCCTTCTGGATAACCTGTACCATCAAATTTCTCGTGATGATATTTGACGATGTCTATTGCATCATTAAAGATATTATTCTCTTGCTGACCTGCATTCCTACTCATTTCTTCTAGGGTTCTAGCGCCTATAACCGGATGGGTTTTGATGACCTCGAACTCCTCTGCCGTCAATCGTCCATTCTTCAATAAAATCGCATCTGGAATACCTATTTTCCCTATGTCGTGTAACACACTATGACGCGCTACCGTAAATAACAGTTGCTCGTTGATTTCATTTTTACACATTGGTTCCTCTAATGCAATTTTTGCCACCAGTTCACAATAAGCTTTCATGCGTTCCAAATGATCGCCGGTATCTGCGTCTCTCTCTTCCACCAATTTTGCAAATCCATTAATTGTAGTCAAGATCAGGTCCTCATGGATGAAACTTTTTTGTATTGAATTCGCCAGTGGATCAGCCATCATCTTGATAAACCCAACATGACTTTGGTTATATACATTCTTCTCAGTCGAAGAGAAGAACAAAAATCCAATACATTTGTCACTAACATAAAGTGGCAACGTCAAACTTGACTGTATGCCTTCTTGTAATATTTTTCGTGTAGATTCAGATTCCGGCCTTGATGAGGAATAAGCCTCCAGATCATTGATGATCCTTACCTCTTTTGATTGCATCAGTTTCCCTAAACTTGTTCCCTCTATAGGGATTGTGTAATTACTGCCTAATTCCACCTTCCCGTCAGTCATTAAATCAATGGCGCGAACTTTTCGACCACCTTCAATCAATATTGAGACACCTATTCTATTGTACGGCATAAAGCGCTTGAAGTTTTTGTACACAAATTCAATGACTTCATGAAAATCAATAAATTCATTGATTTTTACATTCATATCTTGAAGTGAATTAATCTGAGAAGATACTTGATTGTAATGTTCTACAATAACGCCCAGTTCATTCGTACTGCTGTAAGTAATTTCTTCGGTCTTATACTCCTCAGCATGTTCTTTAAAAGATTTAGTAATCTTACGCAATGGTAAAATCAGCTGTTTGACAATAAAGCCAGATAACAACAGGATTAAAGTCGCCAAAGCGATCCCAATTGTATTTATCTTCTTGGAAACTAAATTCGTTGTTTGTCGAACGCGTTGCACAAATATGCCTTTGTTTTCTTCTAATAAGTCTTTCATCAACATCATTTCAGTAGTAATCACACTAAAGTCATCTGATGAAATCACCTGATCGCCATCATCATTCAATAATGTATCAATACTTTTAAATTTTGTTTCAATAGCGCTTAGATTAGTCGTCAACAATATATCATTTGCATAAATCGCATCCAATGCAATTTTTTCACGATATGCTTCGAAACTCCTTTGTAAAGATGACAGTAGGTTCTTATCAGTAGGCTCGCCATTGTTATGATCGTTGATCACCAGCCGTTGAATCCCATCAATTTCTCTTTCAACTTTAAGTGTAAACGACACAAAGGAGTTATCCATTTTTTGTTCATTCATTGTTATTAGGGTTGATGAGATCAGTAGCCCTATAGCCACTAAACCCACTCCCAATATTGTTAATAGCTGACCAGCTATCGATTGACATAAGCGCATTATTCTATCCTTTTTCATTCTTATTTCTACAATAGTTCGATAAACTTCATTATACATCATTTATTAACGTTAGTAAGGGGCATTACAAGTATTTCACATTTAAATGGTTGATACCCATCTCCAGGGGTAAATATCTGATGGAATTTATAATTAAGGAGGCGTACATATATGAAAAATGAAGAAATCGTTGCAATCAAACAAGCGATTCTAATGGAAATTGAAGGATACGAGTTTTATAAAATGGCTCAAAGTCAGTTTGATAATCCGGACGTAAAAGATGCATTTGCCCATCTGATGGAAGAAGAAAAAATGCATGCTAAGTGGCTTGAAGAAGCTCATCAAAAGCTAAACACCGCTCCCGACAGCAAGGAAACACTATCGTTTCTTGAAACCACTCCAAGTGCAAAGATTTTCGATTGGAGCAAATTAATGCAAAAAAGTGCTCAATCACCACTTGCTGTATTTGGTATAGCCTTGGAATTAGAGAAGGCCTCTATGGATCATTATCAAAAACAATCAGAACTGGCAACAGAACCGCAGCTTAAAACGTTATTCGATATACTAATGAGATGGGAAAAATCTCACTACGACCAATTTAACGGATTATATAAGGAACTAAAAGACGAATGGTGGGCAGAGCAAAACTTTGCACCGTACTAAAATATCTTAACAACAAAAGAAGGGGTGTTTCAATCATTGATTGAAACACCCCTCTATCGTTTTCATCTATTTGTTAATCGACTCAAAATACGTCACTAAACGATTGACCTCATCAATCGATAAGACTTCTTCTTTTACATTTACCATATCAACTATATCGTCTAAGAAGACCACCGGTACACTTATCGTCAGCTTCGGCGTTGCTCTTTTGGACAGACAGATCATTTCATGAATCGGGACATCCACTTCCAACTCGTTAAACACACGTTCAAACTCTCTATGCTGTTTCTCCATCAATCGTACTGGATTAGGAATCGGCAGTTTTCTGTGCTCCAAAACCTGTTTCCAAGTCGTTTCCTCATCATCTCCATAGATCCTACCAAGAACCTCAGGATTGTAATAGATGTTATAAAGTCCTGCCTTCGATATGTACAGGTAACGCACAATCGTTTGGTTTTCTAAAAATACATTTTCTAGTAGTGTTCCATTGTCCTTCAGTTGATTTAAATAACTGTCAAAAGGTTCCTCCCCTTTGAATTCACTTACACGCCACCTAAAAAGAATCATAATTCCCGCCAAAAAAGCCACAATAACGACTAAATACATCTCTATCACCAATCTTTCTCTTGATTTATACTGCTGTTGTGCTATTATAAGAAATGTTCTCAATTAGAGCGATCTATTGGAGAACATTATTTGTGCCACGCAAAATCTTGTTTTGCGTTAAGAAGGCATCCGACCACGATGGTCGATGCCGCTTATTTAATTATAAACTAAAACACAGGAGTTGAATATAATGAATGAAAAAAACAAAGGGATAATAATGATTCTGCTCTCATCCTTATTCTTTGCCATGATGGCCACAACAGTAAAGTATGCAGCGGATTACTCTCTGGCTGAAAAAGTATTCTTCAGAAACTTTGTCGGATTGATTGTCATGGCTATTATGATGGTTAGACATAAAGTTTCCTTTAAACCGAATCACTTGCCGTTATTAACCGTAAGATCCCTTCTTGGATTGACCGGTGTCTACTTATATTTTATCGCAATCGGTAACTTGGATTTAAGTATTGCAGTTACGTTGAATAAAACATCGCCATTCTTCGTGATGATATTTGCGTCATTGTTCTTAAAAGAACATTTCACAAAGCACAAACTAATCAGCCTTTTCATTGCTATTCTAGGTGTGCTCATCATCATGAGACCATCAGGAGATTTCAATCCACTATATGGATTAATCGGACTAGGGTCTGCAATTGCAGCAGGTGGTGCCTATACAGCAGTCAGAAAGCTAAAGGACCACGACCATCCACTGGTGATTATCTTCTATTTCTGTTTATACTCCGTGATTATTTCAGGCCCAATCGCTTTTTCAAAAGGCCTTCACATTGGATCAGCAACGGATCTTGGAATATTGACTCTAATCGGTATCTTTGCAGTTATTGCACAGACCTTTATGACTTTTGCTTATCGCCATGCACCTGCATCGGAGTTGGCGATTTACACTTATATGAACATCGTCTTCTCAAGTATCATTGGCGTTATATTATATAAGGAACATATTGGATTCATAAATTTTACAGGAATCGCACTGATCATTTTTGCAGGATATATCAACTACAGAGGGCGTTCCATCACAAGCTAATGCGCCTTGATGAAATAACTATAATCAACCTAAATGGAATTGTTACTTTATTCCATTTAGGTTTTTTTGTATAATAAAACTCTAGACTAAATAGGCAATGAGGAGAATACATATGAATTACAGAAAAATACTTATATTACTGATTGCAATAACCGCACTGCTCATCCCATCATTCGGACAAGCAGAAACTGATCCAGAAGCCGAATACACGCTGATGATTTATATGAATGGCTCTACACTTGAGAGTGGCTATGACTATGCAAAAAAAGAGTTTAGGGGTTATGCAACCAAAGATTTAGCTGAAATGATCGAAGGCTATATTCCCGACACACCAATTAATATCGTTGTGGAAACAATCGGTACCAAACGCTGGAACAACAATTATATAAGTAATGAAGAAACTCAACGGTTCTTGTTAACCGATTCAGGATTTGAACTGATTAGCAGTTTGCCACAGCAGAACGTTGGTTACAAAAAAGGCTTATCTGATTATATCGTTTGGGCCAAGCGTAATTATCCCGCACAAAACTATGGTCTTATTTTATGGAACCACGGTGGTGGGCCTGTTGGAGGTTTTGGTTTAGATGAAAATTTTGGCGGTGACATCTTGCATATCGAGGAACTGGAAAATGCATTAGCAACTGCAAAAGCCAACAGTAACATTCATTTCGAATTCATCGGCTTTGATGCTTGTTTAATGGCAAATCTTGAAATTGCTAAAACGCTTGAACCTTTTGCCAACTATCTCTTGGCATCCGAGGAAATTGAGCCAAGTAGCGGGTGGGATTACACCTCTATCATCAGCACTCTGTCTAAAACACCGACGATGAATGGAAACGCCATTGGACAATTGGTAGCAGATAGTTATTTAGCCCAAGCATCCAAAGAACAAATGAATCACGGCATAACATTTTCCGTCATCAAACTCAGTGAAATCTCAGAAATTACAAAGAACTTAGAATTACTTCTCAGCGAAGTCGTCCCAACTTTCGAAGTCACTAACAACTTCTATAACTTTGCAAAAGCTGCTGGTAAATCACGTTCCTTTGGGGGCAATTCAGAAAGTCAGGGATACACAGACTTAATAGATCTAGGAGATTTTATCGGCCACTTGTCCGAAGGCCATAGCGAAAGGACAACAGCCTTGCTAAGTGCGATTGACAATGCAGTTGTTTATAAAATCGATGATGCGTCATCAAAAAAAACAAGCGGTTTATCTATATATTTTCCATTGAGAGATAAATCACGCTACAATACAAAAATGGAATTATATAAAAAAATTGACTTTTCAAAAGATTATTTGACATTTTTAAGTCAATTCAACAGAAAATTAAGCGAATTATCGGGCGACGGTACAATACCATATAAATTGAAACCACCTAACAGCAAAACAGATTTTTACCATATCGATTTTACTGAAGAGGATTCGGAAAAGATATCAGAAGTCTATTTAAGTGTTTATACATTAGACAGCGACGATGGTGATGCGAATCACAGTTACGTGAAATTAGGGTATGATCAACTGACTTTTTATGACGAAAAACACCACTTTTACAATGAATTGTTTGACAAGCAATGGCTATTCTTTGATACAGAACCGCTATACGTCCTTCAAAAAGTTGGTAATAACGACAGAGAATATGTCTCTCCAGTGCTGTACAATGGTGAGCGTATGAACCTTCTATACGGTTACGTTGCGGATAAAACAACTGACACATCTGTCGACGATAGCAACACCATACAAATTTATGGTCTTAGGCGAAGAATTGATCCCACAACTGGTAAACCCGATAAAGAACTCTATCAGTTAAGGGCTTCTGATACGATTACACCACTATACAAAGCCTATAATGACCGCAGGAAGAAGTTTGAATGGATTGAGGGAACACAGATAACAATTACTGAAACCAGCAAAATTTCAAAGAATGATTTAGTCGCTGAACAGTATTACTTGGCATTCAAATTTTACGATTTTAGCTATAAAGGCTATAGCGCAGGGCCATTCCTTTTCGAACGTTATTAAACACATCCAAAAAAGTTGGCAAATAAAAAGTAGCACCTGATTATCGGTGCTACTTTCTTATATCTACTTTTTGAATTTATAGCCCACACCCCAAACCGTCTGAATATATTCAGGATTTGATGGATCAAACTCAATTTTTTCTCTTAACTTTCGTATATGAACGGTAATCGTCGGAATATCTCTTTCCGAATTGAAGCCCCATACCTTTTCGAAGATTTCATCTTTTGTGAACACCTTGTTCGGTGTAGATATTAACAGGAGTAACAACTCATACTCTTTAGCCGTCAATTCCACTTCATTGTCGTTTACAAAAACCTGTCGCATTTCTGTATTGATGACGATATTACGCACTTCGATAATTTCCTGTTTTGCCGTTGCCGTCTTACTCTTTAATAACTCATAACGAGACAGATGGGCTTTTACCCTTGCAACCAATTCATTAGGACTAAATGGTTTGGTGATGTAATCATCAATCCCAAGGCCAAGTCCTCTGATTTTATCGATTTCCTCAGTCTTTGCCGTCACCATGATAATCGGCATATCCTTTTGTTTTCTGAGCTCTCTAGAGATATTAAATCCATCCATACTTGGCAACATCACATCTAAGATAATCAGGTCATAGTCATTTTTAAGGGCCTCTTGATACCCTTTTAAACCATCATTCATCACCGTCACTTCAAATCCTGAAATCTCTAAATAATCACGTTCTACTTCACCGATGGAAATATCATCTTCTACTATTAATATTTTTTTCATTTAAGACACCTCACAATTTAAATTAATAACAATGGCTAAGCCACCTAATTCACTCTTTGTTGCATAAATCACGCCACCATGGTGTTCTATAATCGACTTGGCTATGGAAAGTCCAAGTCCACTGCCGGAGATGGTTTGATTCCGCGCTGGATCTACTCTGTAATGTTGCTTGAACAACTTACTATACTCGTCGTCTGCAACACCCACGCCGTTGTCTTGAATACGTAGTTGTATGCAGTTACCTTCTTCAGTTATGGCTTCCCTTAACGAAAAAGCAATTTCAAGCGGTCGAATATTCGCATACTTGACTGCATTAAACGTAATGTTATTCAGTACCCGCTTAAACTTTTTAGGATCGAATTCCAGCATGGGATCTTCTACTGTCGTTTCCAAAGACAAATGAATATTTTCACTGGCCACATCATATTGTAGCTCTTCAACTGCATCTTCAAGAAAATGTCTTACATTGATTTGTTGCATATCATACTTACCTGTACCAAGTTCCAGTTCATTATATATTTTCAGTTCATCAAGCATTTGATCCATATCATTACTTTTAATCAAAATGTTGTCGATATACTTATCCATTTTTTCTGGCGTTTTTGCAATACCATCTTTAATTGCTTGGGCGTGTATCTTTATAGATGTCAGCGGTGTCTTCATGTCATGAGACACATTGGCAATAAATTCTGACCGCATGGAATCTATTTTGTCCTGAACCATTTTTCCTTTTTCCAGGTCCAATATCATTTTATTGATGGATATGGAAATACTCGAAAGAAATGGTTGTTTTCCAATAGGAATTTGATAACTGTAATCTCCCTGAGACACCGCTTCTGTTGCCATCACGATTTTCTCAACAGGATTCGTCACCCGTTTTGTCATGGCATAGGCCATGAGCAGATGGAAGAAGAACATCATCAGAACGACATACAATAAATTTTTTCCAATTGTCGAAGCGATTTTCCCTGGAATATTCGTATATTTGTGAAAAGCAAATACAGTACCTTCGCTACCATCTGCAAAATAAAAGTCTTGTTGACTCGCTATCACATACCCTGTTTCATGAAACAACAACTCATTGTTGGTCTCTCGACCAGGTTTGAATACAGGGAGGATATCTTCTGGTAACTGATTAAATCTTTCACGAACTTCAGGTGTTATTTTCTGACCAAGGGTTTGAGTCAGAAGTATTTGGTCCCCTTTTCTTATCACCACAAATAAATCAGTTCGGTGATTGCCTGCACCTATTTCTTCAGTCAACGCTTCCAGACTGTCAGCAAAAACAATCATCTCTGGTGCAGTTGGTCTGTCGATGATAAAGTTGTCGACAGTTTTACGCAAATACTCACCACTGTTCAGTTCATTCAACTGATATATTTGTTCATTAAAAACTTTTGGTTTTCTAATAAAGTCTAAAGCATTGGGCCCATAAACCATTGCATTGATCACAATCAGTAGTGCAATGGGGATAATTATGGAGAAAGCCCAGGAAAAAAACATCATTCTCTGGACGCGTCCAACTTCAGTATTCGGTTTCCATAGTTTGCGTTTTATCATCCTACCCATCAGCTTACTCCCTTTATTCTTAGTCTCTTACTCCTTATTTTACCATGACTTTTGCGCCATCTCTTAAAAATTCTTTTCCTTCAATGACAATTATGTCACCTTCAGCCAACTCACCTTTTTCAACTTCAACAGTCGTACTCGAGCGAATGCCCATTTCAATAGGCGTTTTAACTGCAGCGCCATCTACTACTTTGAATACATATGACTGGTTACCTTCTTTGATAAGTGCATCAATC
>Ga0070724_10000615_pt1 | contig 24385 bp, 25 predicted proteins | sample tdDd001_FD_67278 | JGI IMG/M metagenome (GOLD analysis project Ga0070724, IMG submission 67278) | Marine sediment microbial communities from the Atlantic coast under amendment with organic carbon and nitrate - tdDd00.1 | ecosystem: Environmental > Aquatic > Marine > Coastal > Sediment | place... | reverse complement strand
GTGAAGCGGAGTCTAAAAAGCAGATGACTGCCCGCGGCAAACGCGCAGTGATCTTAGGCGCACTAGCTGTGACTGTCCTCAATCCTCACCTCTACCTTGATACAGTGGTGATCTTAGGCTCTATTGGTGGTCAATTTGAAGGTAATGACCGGATCGCTTTTGCCATTGGTACCATTATGGCCTCGTTTGTTTGGTTCTATAGTTTGTCCATTGGCGCGGCCAAGCTTGGGCCAACGTTATCTAAACCAAAAGTGAAGAAAGGCATCGACCTTGCCGTAGCAGCCATGATGTTCACGATTGCTTTCTTCCTTGCAAAAGGGCTGTGGCTACAATACGTTTAAATTCGGTAAGCTATGCCAGAAGGTAGGTAGGATGCAAGAGCAGCAGTTACAGCGCATTTACGACACGAACATTAAATTGCTCAATCGGCTAAGTATTCGCTACCAAGAGTGGCGCCATGAGCCCATTGTTGATTTTGCTACCGATGAAAAAGTCGCTAAACGACTAGGCTGGACGGCCACTCACAGCAAGAGCCTGTTTCTTAAGCTTAAAGGGGGCGGATTTGCTCTCTACTTAACCGACAAAGATAGTAGGCTCGATAGCAAGGCGGTCAAAGCGATACTTGGCAAACGAGTCTCGATCTGTAGTGATGATGAGATGATCAGCGCGATAGGCTGCGTCCCTGGTGCTGTATGCCCAATCGGGTTACCAAAAGAAGTTACCATCATCGTGGACAGTAAACTGCTGTCTCACCAAGAGCTACTCTATACCCCCGGCTACCCTGAGTTGACGCTCTCTCTTGCCGCCGAAAAGCTTCCAGCACTGCTCGCGGCGACAGAAAACCCCATTCACTACCTAGCTAAATAGAAAAAGCGCGAAGTCACCCAACTTCGCGCTTTTTAGCCTTTAGCCTTTAGCCTTTAGCCTAGCATAAGCTTAATCCACTTTGTTCAAGTGAACATCCATTTGCGGGAATGGAATTTCAATGTTCTCTGCATCTAAGCCTTCTTTGATCGCTTGTAGCGAATCAAAGTACACATTCCAATAATCTGCGGTTTTAACCCATGGACGAACCACAAAGTTAACCGATGAATCAGCTAAAGCAACCACACCCACCGTTGGTGCCGGTGATTTAAGAATACGCTCATCCGACTCAAGGATTTTGGTGATAACCTCTTTGGTCTTCTTAAGATCAGCGTTGTACGACACACCAATAACATGATCGACACGACGCGTCTCATGGCGAGAATAGTTGGTAATTGGACTGCCAATTACACCACCATTGGGTACCACCACCATTTTGTTGTCCGGCGTGGTTAGAATCGTTTGGAAAATCTGGATCGATTCAACTGAACCTGCCACACCACCAATTTCAACATAATCACCCGACTTAAACGGGCGGAAGGCCACAATCAATACACCTGCGGCAAAGTTAGACAGCGATCCTTGCAGGGCTAAACCAATCGCCAAGCCCGCGGCACCAATTACTGCCACCACTGACGCGGTTTGTACGCCAACTCGGCCTAGTGCGGCAATTAATACAATCACAAATAGCGTATAACGCACCAAGGCGCTGATGAACTCCACCACCGCTTTGTCCATTTTACGCTTTTTAAGCAACTTACCGACGCTGTTAGCAATCGCCTTAACGATAATATTACCAATAAACAGGATCAGCAGAGCAGAGATGATATTCACCCCATACTGGATCAATAGGTCGCTGTTATCTGCAACCCATGAACTGACCATTGAAATGTTTTCACCAATATCTACAGCATCCACTACGGATGATTCACTTGCCATGTTGAGCTTCCTCTACCTATTGTTGTATACCACTAAAAGCGGCAATTAATTTTTTGACAAAATATCCTAGTTACTTTGTTTTTAAAAGAGTTTGCTAATGAATATAAAATAATTTTCATCTCCAGTATCAATACTAAGTCAAATTAACGTAACTACAGGTAATAAAAAACCCACTCAAAAGAGTGGGCTTTAAAATCAGCTTCTTTCGCCAACTAGTGGCGAACGCTAACTGTTCGCGAAAGACGAATTATAATACGTCGATTGCGTTAAGGTCAGCGAATGCTTTTTCAAGGCGAGTAACCATTGAAGCTTGACCAGCACGTAGCCATACACGTGGATCGTAGTACTTCTTGTTTGGCGCAGCTTCGCCAGTTGGGTTACCAATTTGACCTTGTAGGTAGTCACGGTTTTGTGCTTCGTAAGTACGAACGCCATCCCATGAAGCCCACTGAGTATCAGTATCGATGTTCATTTTGATAACACCGTAGCCGATAGACTCTTGGATTTCTGCTTCAGAAGAACCAGAACCACCGTGGAATACGAAGTTTAGTGCGTTCGGTGCAATACCGAATTTCTCAGCACAGTGTGCTTGAGAGTCACGTAGGATAGTTGGAGTTAGTACAACGTTACCCGCTTGGTAAACACCGTGTACGTTACCGAAAGATGCCGCGATAGTGAAACGTGGGCTGATAGCGCTTAGTTTCTCGTATGCGTATGCAACATCTTCAGGAGAAGTGTATAGCTCAGATGCATCCATATCAGTGTTATCAACACCGTCTTCTTCACCACCAGTACAACCTAGTTCGATTTCTAGAGTCATGCCCATCTTAGCCATACGCTCAAGGTATTGGCCAGAGATTTCGATGTTCTCTTCTAGAGACTCTTCAGAAAGGTCGATCATGTGAGAAGAGAAAAGAGGCTTGCCAGTTTCAGCGAAGAACTCTTCACCTGCGTCTAGTAGACCGTCGATCCAAGGAAGTAGTTTCTTCGCAGCGTGGTCAGTGTGAAGAATTACAGGTACGCCGTAAGAAGCCGCAACAGCGTGTACGTATTTTGCACCTGCTACAGCGCCAAGGATTTGTGCACCTTGACCTTCAAGTTTCATGCCTTTACCAGCAAAGAAGCCAGCGCCGCCGTTAGAGAACTGAACAACAACTGGAGCTTTAACTTTAGCTGCAGCTTCTAGAACACCGTTGATAGTGTCAGTGTTAACAACGTTTACAGCTGGAAGTGCAAATTTGTGCTCTTTTGCTACTTCAAATACTTTCTGTACGTCGTCGCCAGAAATCACACCAGGTTTTACAAAATCGAAGATCTTAGACATGGAAATAATCCTATTTTCTGTCGTATTAAAATAAATTTGCAATCGTTTGCTCACAACGGGCCGCATTGTATCAATAAATAATGCGTCGCAGCAAACGTGAAAACGGGGAAATTTCTTTCCCCGCTTATAAAATCATTATGCTTTCGCGCGCTCTTCTAGCATCGCAACCGCTGGAAGTACTTTGCCTTCAACGAATTCAAGGAATGCACCGCCACCTGTAGAGATGTAAGAAACGTCAGCCTTGATACCGAACTTGTCGATAGCCGCTAGCGTATCACCGCCACCTGCAACAGAGAAACCAGCAGATTCTGCGATGGCTTTAGAGATGCCAGCCGTGCCCGCTTCGAAGTTTTTGAATTCGAATACGCCAACAGGGCCATTCCAAAGGATCGTTTTTGCGTTGCCGATGATTTCAGCCAATGCTGCAGTTGAATCTGGGCCAAGGTCAAAAATCATGTCATCATCTTGAACGTCTGCAACGTTCTTGATTTCAGCTTCAGCGTTCTCGTCAAAAGCTTTTGCACATGCAACGTCAGTAGCAACTGGAATTGCACACTCTTTCATTAGCTTTTGCGCTGTTTCAACTAGGTCTGCTTCGTATAGAGACTTACCAACGTTGTGACCTTCAGCTGCGATGAAGGTGTTTGCGATACCGCCACCAACAACAAGCTGGTCAGCGACTTTAGATAGAGACTCAAGAACCGTTAGCTTAGTAGAAACCTTAGAGCCACCAACAATCGCTACTAGAGGGCGAGCTGGGTTGTCCATTGCTTTACCTAGTGCTTCTAGCTCAGCAGCAAGAAGAGGACCAGCACATGCAACAGGAGCGTTAACACCAACACCGTGAGTCGATGCTTGTGCGCGGTGAGCAGTACCAAATGCGTCCATTACGAAGATGTCACAAAGTGCTGCGTATTGCTTAGATAGCGCTTCTTCGTTCTTCTTTTCGCCTTTGTTAAAACGAACGTTTTCAAGAACAACAAGTTCACCAGCGTTTAGCTCTAGACCGTCTAGGTAATCTTTTGCTAGTTTAACGTCACAATCTAGTGCGTCGTTTAGGTAGTTAACAACTGGAGCTAGAGAGAACTCTTCGTTGTATTCGCCTTCAGTAGGACGACCAAGGTGAGAAGTAACCATTACTTTTGCGCCTGCTTCTAGGCACATTTTGATAGTTGGTAGTGATGCAAGAATACGTGCATCTGAAGTTACTTTACCGTCTTTCACTGGTACGTTTAGGTCAGCACGGATGAAAATGCGTTTACCTGCTAGTTCCAGGTCAGTCATCTTGATTACAGACATTGTTTGTCCTCTCAACGTTAAATTACAAAGTTTTTGAAAGCCCAGCATCATGCTAAGCCGATTAATTCTTTAACTACTGTTTTAACTTGGGGCGATAATATTTATTTCAAGATAAAAAATAAATATTTCCAAGTTCCTTCTCTTCCCTTGCTATGCAAGAGAACGCATCACCAACGCCGTATCCAACATGCGATTGGCAAAGCCCCACTCATTGTCACACCACACTAACATTTTAATCAGATGACCATTACTCACTCGAGTTTGAGTGCCGTCTACAATGGCACTATGTTGATCATGGTTAAAATCGATGGAAACAAGAGGTGCTTCAGTATAGTCAACAATGTTATGTAATGTACACCTAGAAGCGTCAGTTATGGTTTGATTTACGTCATTAACTTTCACTTTTGTTGCGACAGTTACACTTAAATCCATCGCGGTGACGTTGACTGTCGGCACGCGCACTGAAATTGCCTCAAATTTGTTGGAAAATTTCGGAAAAACCCTTTCTATCCCGACATGTAGCTTAGTATCTACCGGAATGATCGACTGACTGGCTGCGCGCGTTCGACGCAGATCAGAATGGTACGCGTCGATAACTTGTTGATCATTCATAGAAGAATGGATGGTTGTGATGGTGCCAGACTCGATAGTAAATGCCTCATCGAGCACTTTAATGATAGGAACGATGCAGTTAGTAGTGCACGAACCATTAGAAATGATTTTGTGCTCTGGCTTTAGGGTGTCATGGTTAACGCCATAGATAATGGTGTTGTCCAAGTCACTGGCGCCAGGATGAGAAAAAATCACTCGCTTCGCGCCGGCCGCAATATGGCGCTGGCCATCGGACTGACACCCAAACACACCAGTGCAATCTAATACGATGTCAACTTCCAAATCACGCCACGGCAACAGGTCGATATCTTCTAAATGCAACAAACGAATAGGATCGCGCTCGCCACTGTCATGTTCGACGAACAAATGCTCTTGATCGTGGGAAATCTTTTTATAGAAACGTCCGTGTGACGTATCGTACTGCAGCAGATGGGCCATGGCTTCAGGTTGAGCGAGTTCGTTGACCGCCACCACTTTGATTTGCTGATCTTTACCGCTTTCATACAAAGCTCTTAGTACGTTACGACCAATACGACCAAAGCCATTAATTGCGACTTTAAGCATGGTTTCTATCATCCTTTATTATCATTGACCGACCGATACTAACTGATCGACCTTTAATCCGCACTGAAAGAGTGACTTGGCTCGCAATTGAATTGGGGATTTTTGATACGCCCGTCAAGTTAAAAAAAAACCGAGCCAGTGAACTGACTCGGTTTCATTACTATCAATACGAATGACTTAAGCGATTAAGCCAGCAGTTCGTTTGCCGTGTTCACTACGTTCTCAAGCGTAAAGCCGAACATTTTGAACAACTCACCAGCCGGTGCTGACTCACCAAAGGTGGTCATACCGATGATGCGACCGTCTAGACCAACGTACTTGTACCAGTAATCGGCGATGCCCGCTTCAATCGCGATACGCGCCGTCACGTCAGATGGCAGTACCGCTTCGCGGTAAGCGGCGTCTTGCTTATCAAATGCATCGGTAGATGGCATAGATACCACACGTACTTGCTTACCTTCACCAGTCAGTTGCTCGTAAGCGCTCATTGCTAGCTCAACTTCAGAACCTGTCGCAATCAGGATAAGCTCTGGCTTCGCCGCGCAATCTTTTAGGATGTACGCACCCTTGGCGATATTGGCAACTTGCTCTGCGTCACGCGCTTGCTGTGCAAGGTTTTGACGAGAGAAGATCAGCGCCGTAGGGCCGTCTTTGCGCTCAATAGCCAGTTTCCAAGCTACCGCTGATTCTACTTGGTCACATGGACGCCATGTGCTCATGTTTGGCGTAACACGCAGTGATGCAATTTGCTCAACCGGTTGGTGGGTTGGGCCATCTTCACCCAGACCGATAGAGTCATGCGTGTAAACTTGGATGTTTTGCACTTTCATCAGCGCCGCCATACGCATTGCGTTACGCGCGTATTCCATGAACATTAGGAAAGTCGCGCCGTATGGTACGAAACCACCGTGCAGAGCAATACCGTTCATGATTGCCGTCATACCGAATTCACGTACACCGTAATGGATGTAGTTACCCGAGAAGTCGGTCGCTTCAAGTGACTTAGAACCAGACCACATGGTTAGGTTAGAAGGCGCAAGGTCAGCAGAGCCGCCCATGAACTCAGGTAGCATAGCACCAAACGCTTCTAATGCGTTTTGGGATGCTTTACGTGATGCGATGTTGGCTGGGTTTGCTTGCAGATCAGCAATGATTTGCGTTGCTTTTTCTTCCCACTGCGCTGGCAAGTCACCGTTTAGACGACGCTTAAGCTCAGCGGCTTCTGCTGGGAATGCTGCTGCGTATGCGTCGAACTTGTCGTTCCAAGCGGCTTCTTTAGAAGCGCCCGCTTCTTTTGCATCCCACTCAGAGTAGATGTCTGCAGGGATCTCAAATGCGCCGTGCTCCCAGCCTAGTGCCGCTTTGGTTGCTGCAATTTCGTCAGCACCTAGTGGAGCACCGTGACAGTCGTGAGTACCCGCTTTGTTTGGAGAACCAAAACCGATCACCGTCTTAGTACAAATAAGCGTTGGACGTGGATCGGCTTTAGCCGCCTCGATTGCCGCATTAATAGCAGCCGCATCGTGACCGTCTACCGCTGGGATCACGTGCCAACCGTAAGACTCAAAGCGTTTAGGCGTATCGTCAGAGAACCAACCTTCCACTTCACCGTCGATAGAGATGCCGTTGTCATCCCAGAACGCAACCAGCTTGCCTAGGCCTAGCGTACCCGCAAGAGAACATGCCTCATGTGAGATACCTTCCATTAGACAGCCATCACCCATGAATACATAAGTGAAGTGGTCAACGATATCGTGGCCTGGCTTGTTGAACTGAGCCGCCAACGCTTTTTCAGCCATTGCCATACCAACGCCGTTGGTAATGCCTTGGCCTAGTGGGCCAGTCGTGGTTTCAACGCCCGGCGCATAACCGTATTCTGGGTGACCCGGCGTTTTTGAATGCAATTGACGGAAGTTTTTCAGATCGTCAATCGATAGCTCATAACCTGAAAGATGAAGCAGAGAATAAATCAGCATTGAACCGTGGCCGTTTGACAAAATAAAACGGTCGCGATCCGCCCACTCTGGATTTTGTGGGTTGTGGTTTAGGTGTGAACGCCAAAGAACTTCAGCGATGTCAGCCATACCCATAGGGGCGCCTGGGTGACCTGAGTTGGCTTGTTGTACACCATCCATGCTTAAAGCGCGGATTGCATTTGCTAGCTCTTTATTAGAGATAGGGTTACGAGAAGACATGTCTGCTCCTGAGTGCATAAGCGAATTGATAAAATAGTCGTTAGGGGGGCCGAGTTAAGGTTTTCGGCGGCGCGTATTGTCTCAAAGCCCCCCAAGCACTGCAAACGTTTTACTGGGGAAATTAGCGATATTTACTACTCTTTTTATAACCGCTTACCGATTTTGTTGAATTTGATGGCCGTTAAACGCAAACGTTTAGCTAGCAAGGCAAGAAAAAACTGCTTGTAATTCGGTCAGCGCAAATTAGAATAGACGTCTAGATGTAGAAACACCTACATAATTTAATGTTTAAATGAGAATAGGCTCCAAGCGATAACGTGTGTGCCTGTTCTTCATAAAGAGAGATTGGAGCGCCCATGGCTAAGCACCTATTTACTTCTGAGTCTGTTTCAGAAGGTCACCCAGATAAAATTGCCGATCAGATTTCTGATGCGGTACTTGATGCGATCTTAGAGCAAGACCCAAAAGCACGCGTAGCTTGTGAAACTTACGTAAAAACCGGCATGGTGATGGTTGGCGGTGAAGTGACTACTTCAGCGTGGGTTGATATCGAAGAGATCACTCGTGAAACCGTCCGTGAAATCGGCTACGTTCATTCAGATATGGGCTTTGATGCCAACTCTTGTGCGGTACTGAACACCATTGGTAAGCAATCACCAGACATCAACCAAGGTGTTGATAAAGCCGATCCTAAAGAACAAGGCGCGGGCGACCAAGGTATCATGTTTGGTTACGCAACCAACGAAACCCCAATCCTAATGCCAGCACCGATTACTTACTCTCACTTGCTAGTACAAAAGCAAGCGGAAGTACGTAAGAGCGGCAAGCTAGACTTCCTGCGCCCTGATGCGAAATCTCAAGTAACCTTCCAATACGACCAAGGCAAGATTGTCGGTATCGATGCGGTTGTTCTTTCTACTCAGCACTGTGACTCAGTATCAACACCGGATCTACGTGAAGCGGTAATGGAAGAGATCATCAAGCCAGTACTTCCTTCTGAGTGGTTAAACAAAGACACCAACTTCTTCATTAACCCAACCGGTCGTTTTGTGATCGGCGGTCCTATGGGTGACTGTGGTCTAACGGGTCGTAAGATCATCGTTGATACCTACGGCGGCGCAGCTCGTCACGGTGGCGGTGCGTTCTCTGGTAAAGATCCATCAAAAGTTGACCGCTCTGCCGCTTATGCTGCGCGTTATGTAGCGAAAAACATCGTTGCTGCGGGCATGGCTGATCGCTGTGAAATCCAACTTTCTTACGCAATTGGTGTGGCCGATCCAACGTCTATCATGGTTGAGACGTTCGGCACTGAGAAAGTCTCTCACGACATCATCATTGAAGCGGTTCGCCAAAACTTCGACCTACGCCCATACGGCCTACAAGAAATGCTCAACCTACTGCAGCCTATCTACAAGAAAACGGCAGCATACGGTCACTTTGGTCGTGAGGAATTCCCGTGGGAAGCAACGGACAAAGCCGCTATCTTACGCGAGTTCGCTGGCCTATAATCTTAGCGCCAAACCCGATATGATTAAGCCTGCTCACTTGAGCAGGCTTTTTATTTTAACTGGTATTAATTTGTGACCCCTCAACTAGACGCCCAGCTGCAAACAAAACTCAAACAGTGCATAGAACTTGCCGAACAAGCATTCTCGCGCACATTCCCTGCCCCGTCCCTCAGTTACAATGTACGCGGCAAAGCGGCAGGCAAAGCCTACCTACAGCTCAATCAAGTTCGCTTAAACCCCACTTTACTGGCTGAAAATCCACAAGCTTTTGTTGATGAAGTACTGCCCCATGAAGTCGCTCACCTGATCACCCACCAAGTATATGGCCGAGTAAAGCCCCACGGAATCGAATGGCAAACGGTGATGAGCCAAGTCTTTGGCCTTGCGCCTCAAACGACTCACTCCTTCTCGACCCAATCGGTACAGGGTAAGACATTTGCTTATCAGTGCCAGTGCAGCGAACACGCTCTTAGTGTACGCCGTCACAACAGAGTCATGCGTAACCAAACCCGCTATAATTGTATTACATGTAAGCAAGCGCTAACTTTCACCGGCGTACAACTCAGCTAACCCATAGCCACTAATAAAAACATCAATACCTTGCTACACTGACGCTTCTGTTAATAAGCAAAATTGGTTGTATGTTATTACGTAGCGCTTTATTTATTACCGCCCTGTTTTCATTCTCTGCGCTTGCCGCCCCGCCGAGCTCATTTAGCAAAGCCAAAAAAGAAGCGGTCAAAATCTACGCCGATCATCCCACCAGCTTTTACTGTGGTTGTGATATTCGCTGGCAAGGCAAAAAAGGCACCCCCGACTTACAAAGCTGTGGCTACCAAGTGCGTAAGCAGCAAAAACGCGCCAATCGCATCGAGTGGGAACATGTTATGCCAGCGTGGCAATTTGGCCACCAGCGTCAGTGCTGGCAGAAGGGGGGACGAAAAAACTGCGCCCGTAACGATAAAACCTTTCGCTCTATGGAAGCCGACCTACACAACCTGACGCCAACCGTTGGTGAGGTCAACGGCGACCGGTCTAACTACCGATTTAGTCAGTGGAATGGCGTCGATGGCGTCAGTTACGGTCAATGTGAGATGCAGGTCAACTTTAAACAGCGCAAAGTGATGCCGCCAGACAGAGCGCGAGGATCGATCGCCCGTACCTATCTTTATATGAGCCAAGAGTATGGCCTTAGGCTGTCAAAATCCCAGCAACAAATGATGCTAGCTTGGAATAAGCAATACCCTGTTGATGAATGGGAATGTACCCGCAACCAAAGGATCAAAAACATTCAAGGTAATGACAACCCATTTGTCGCCCAAGGTTGCCTAAATCGGTAACGAAAGTCGTTAATCACACTTGTTTTTTATGCTTTAAGCATCCATGTTAAGCAAAAGAATTTAATCAATAGGACTGCCACTGTGAGAGTTCCTCGAATTTATCACCCTGAGCCGATCACCCAACTGGGTGAGCTGGCGTTAAGTGAAGACGCATCGGGTCATATCGGCCGTGTATTGCGCATGAAACCGGGCCAAGAAGTGCTGCTTTTTGATGGTAGCAACCACGAATTTCCTGCGCTGATCAGCGAAGTCAGCAAAAAATCGGTTGTCGTGTCTATCTCCGAGCAGCGTCATCATAGCGTTGAGTCTCCGCTCAACCTTCACCTTGGTCAGGTGATTTCTCGCGGCGATAAAATGGAATTCACCATTCAAAAGTCTGTCGAGCTTGGCGTAAACACCATCACCCCGCTCATTTCCGAGCGCTGTGGCGTCAAACTGGATCAAAAGCGCTTTGAGAAAAAGCTCGCTCAATGGCAAAAAATCGCGATTGCTGCCTGTGAACAATCGGGCCGAAATACCGTTCCTGTGATCCGCCCTATTATGCAACTTGAAGAGTGGTGCGCGGAGCAAAGCGATGCGCTAAAACTCAACCTTCACCCGAGAGCCCAATACTCAATCAACACCCTTCCAGGGCCAATAGAGCGAGTACGCCTACTGGTTGGCCCCGAAGGTGGCCTATCGGCACAAGAGATTGCCATGACCGAACAGTACCAATTTGAAGAAACGCTACTAGGGCCTCGCGTGCTACGTACAGAAACCGCCGCATTAACCGCCATTACCGCCTTACAAGTTCGCTTTGGCGATCTAGGCTAACCGGAGAAGATCAATGATAAAACTTGGCATCGTGATGGATCCTATTTCATCCATCAACATCAAAAAAGACTCTAGCTTTGCCATGATGCTGGAAGCGCAACGTCGTGGATGGGAAATCCACTATATGGAAATGAACGATCTTCATCTTGAACAAGGTGTCGCGATTGCCGATACCAAAGTGGTTAGCTTAAAAGAAGATCCTAACGGTTGGTATGAGTTTAAGTCTGAACAAACGATTGAGCTGGCTGAGTTAGACGCGGTGTTGATGCGTAAAGATCCGCCTTTCGATACCGAGTACATCTACGCGACTTACATCTTAGAAAAAGCCGAAGAGAATGGCGCGTTGATCGTCAACAAGCCACAAAGCCTGCGTGATTGTAACGAGAAACTGTTCACCGCTTGGTTCCCAGAGCTAACGCCAACCACGATAGTGACCCGCAAAGCAGAAAAGATTAAAGCATTTAAAGAGCAGCACGGCGATGTGATCTTAAAGCCGCTGGATGGCATGGGCGGCGCGTCTATTTTCCGCGTCAAGCAAGATGATCCTAACGTATCGGTGATTATCGAAACGCTTACCAATCACGGCCAAAACTACGCGATGGCACAAACTTTTGTTCCAGATATTAGCAATGGTGACAAACGTATTTTGGTGGTCGACGGCGAAGCGATGCCATATTGCCTAGCTCGAATTCCAGCGGAAGGGGAAACCCGTGGTAATCTCGCAGCAGGTGGCAGCGGAGTGGTACGCCCACTAAGCGAAACAGATTTACAGATAGCCAACGCAGTTGCGCCTACACTTAAAGAAAAAGGACTTATTTTTGTCGGCTTAGATGTGATTGGCGACAAACTCACAGAAATCAACGTCACTAGCCCAACTTGTATCCGAGAAATCGAAGCTGCTTTTGATATTTCGATCACTGGCAAGCTAATGGATGCGATTGAAAGAAAAGTAAATTCATAACATGAATGGCCAGCGCTTTGCTGGCCAACATCCGCAACCAAGGAGAGACCATGAATCTTGCTAACCACTTTCTGGTTGCGATGCCGGGAATGAAAGACCCATTCTTTAAGCGCTCAGTTATCTACCTATGTGAGCACAATGACGAGGGTGCCATGGGGATCGTGATTAACGTCCCTATTGATATTTCTGTCGGTGGCATGCTAAAACAAGTCGATATTGAACCTGTCCACCCAAAGCTTAAACCGCGCAGCTTAGACAAGCCAGTATTAAGCGGCGGCCCAGTCTCTGAAGATCGGGGGTTTATTCTGCACAATGCCAAAGATGACTATCAATCTAGCATTCGCATGACCAACACCCTTTCGGTAACCACATCGAAAGATATCTTAACCGTGTTAGGCACCGAAGAAGAGCCACAAAACTACGTCGTTGCTCTTGGCTATTCCGGCTGGGAACCTGGCCAACTTGAAGCAGAATTAGCTGAAAACTCATGGTTAACCATTGAAGCCGATCCTGAGGTGATCTTTAATACCCCGATCCGTGAACGGTGGAAAAAAGCAGTGCAAATGCTCGGCATTGATGTGGCACAACTCTCGAGTCAGGCGGGGCATGCGTGAGGGAAGAGCGAAATGCTAAGTGGTAAGTGGTAAGTGGTAAGTGGTAAGTGGTAAGTGGTAAGTGGTGGAGCTTAGAACTTAGAACTTAGAACTTAGAACTTAGAACTTAGGATGGGCGGTTACGTTTTATTTATGAAGAGAAGATCATGACTACACGCACGATTATGGCGTTTGACTATGGCACCAAAAGTATTGGTAGCGCTATTGGTCAAGAAATTACCGGAACAGCAACGCCGTTAAAAGCGTTCAAAGCGCAAGATGGCATCCCGAACTGGGATTTAATTGAAGCACAAATCAAAGAGTGGCAACCAGATCTAGTCGTGGTTGGTCTACCAACCGACCTACACGGCCGAGATCTCGAAACCATCGCCCCACGGGCTAAAAAGTTTGCCAACCGCCTCAAAGGCCGCTTTGGGGTTCAAGTAGAACTGCACGACGAACGCCTCTCCACCGCCGAAGCACGCGCCAGCCTGTTTGAAATGGGCGGCTATAAAGCTCTCACCAAAGGCAACGTAGACTGCCAGTCTGCGGTAGTGATTTTGGAGAGTTGGTTTGAGGCGCAGTGGGGGTAGGAGCAAAGTGCTAAGAACGAAGTGCTAAGAGCAAAGTGAGGAGCTCCTCCTCTCTTTTACTTAGCACCTAAAACTTAGCATTTAGCACTTCCTCATCCCATATCAATCTTCACCCCATCCAATGCTCCCCCACCAAAACCATCACCGCGTTTGGTTTTGAGCATCAAGCGCAGATCGTTGGCAGAATCGGCAGCGTGAAGGGCGTCTTCTTCAGTGATTTTATCGGCGAGAACCAGTTGATATAGGCTTTGATCAAAGGTCTTCATGCCGGATTGATTGGACTTGGCCATGGTAGCTTTGAGCTCGTGTAGATCACCGCGGCGGATCAGTTCCGACACTCTTGGAGTGTTGAGTAATATTTCAAACACTCCGTGACGTCCTTGGCCGCTTTTATCACGGATCAACTGCTGAGCCACCACTCCGCGCAGGTTCATCGAGAGATCAAACAAGAACTGCTCTTTTTGCTCTTTGGGTACTAAATGTAAGATCCGTTCGATCGCTTGGTTGGCGTTGTTGGCGTGCAGGGTTGCCATACATAAGTGACCAGTTTCAGCAAACGTCATCGCGTATTGCATTGTGGCTCGTGAACGGATCTCCCCGATCAAGATCATATCTGGCGCTTGCCTTAACGAGTTTTTCAGCGCCACTTCATAGCTTTCGGTATCTAGCCCCACTTCGCGTTGCGTGACGATACACTTATCGTGCTGGTGAACAAATTCAATCGGATCTTCTACGGTTAAGATATGGCCGCTGCGCTGCTGATTGCGAAAACCAGTCATTGCGGCGAGGGTCGTTGACTTCCCTGAGCCCGTCGCACCTACCACCAGCACCAAACCGCGCTTGGCAATGGATAAGTCTTGCAACACTTCAGGCAAACTCAGGTCTGAAAAAGTCGGGATCTGGGTTTCAATCCGGCGGATCACCGCTCCGGGTAATTCTCGCTGAAAGAAAGCGCTGACCCGAAAACGACCACTGTCACGCACAATGGCAAAGTTCGCCTCTTTGTCTCGCAAAAACTCGCCGCGTCGGACATTATCCATCGTGCTATCAAGCAGCGCATGCACTTGGTGCTCGTTAAGTGTGCCACCAAGCGGGGTCATCTCACCATCAATACGCAATAAGCATGGCGCGCCCACCGTAATGTAAATATCAGAAGCTTTTTGCGCGACCATCTGCGCCAGTATTTCCGTTAACTCCATACTGCCTCCTAAAAGCCCATGTTATCGGACTCGAGCTTACTGGCGACTTCCTGAGGATCGACCGCCCCTTGGGCAATCAACTGCCTTGCGTGTTGTTCGGTGGTTTGCATGCCCATCGCGCCGCCAGTCTGGATCACTGAATACATCTGTGCGACCTTATCTTCACGAATCAGGTTTCGGATCGCTGGGGTCGCTAGCATGATCTCGTGACACGCCACTCGCCCACCACCTAAACGCTTAAGTAGCTTTTGCGAGATCACCGCACGCAGCGACTCGGAAAGCATAGAGCGAACCATATCTTTATCTGCCCCAGGAAAGACATCAATGATCCTATCCACGGTTTTAGCGGCGCTGCTGGTATGAAGGGTACCAAACACCAAGTGGCCCGTTTCTGCCGCCGTTAGCGCCAAACTGATGGTCTCTTGATCGCGAAGCTCACCGACTAAAATAACATCCGGATCTTCACGTAACGCCGAACGTAGCGCGGCGCTAAAGCTATGGGTATCACGGTGTACTTCTCGTTGGTTAATCAAACACTTTTCGCTGTGGTGCACAAATTCTATAGGATCTTCAATGGTTAAAATATGCTTGTTGTGGTTGCGATTTACGTAATCGACCATCGCCGCAAGGGTGGTAGATTTACCAGAGCCCGTTGGGCCAGTGACCAGCACTAAGCCTTTTTCATAATTAGCGATCTGAGTAAAGATATCTGGCGCCGAGATCTGGTCTAATGTCGGCACGCTAGTCGGAATGGTTCGAAACACCGCAGAACAACCACGAGATTGATTAAACGCATTCACACGAAAGCGGCCCACATTGGGCAGTTCGAACGAAAAGTCCGTTTCTAGCTTTTCTTCGAACTCCGCACGCTGGGCATCATTCATAATATCAAACACCATATGATGCACATCGGCATGGCTAAATGCAGGAACACCAAGCTTTCTGACATCACCATCAACTCGAACCATTGGAGGAACTCCAGCAGAAAGATGTAGATCTGACGCATTATGCTTTACACTAAAATCCAATAACTCAGTGATATCCATTTACAATCCTTAATAAAGTCAATTATGTGTAGTATTCAACAAAACATTCAGCAGATCACCGCACAAATTCGCCTCCTTGAACAAAAGTGTGGTCGAGCATCGAATTCGGTGCAACTTTTAGCGGTAAGTAAAACCAAACCCGTCGAGGCCATCGCAAAGGCAATTGAAGCTGGCCAGCGCACTTTCGGGGAAAACTATGTCCAAGAAGGTGTTGATAAAGTTAACTATTTTTCCGAGCACTATAGCGATAGTGACATAGAATGGCACTTTATTGGTCCCATTCAGTCGAATAAAACCCGTTTAATTGCCGAAAGCTTCGATTGGGTTCACTCTATCGACCGAGCGAAAATTGCCCAGCGGCTAAACGATCAGCGTCCGAACGACATGCCACCTCTACAGGTGATGATCCAAGTTAACACCAGCGGCGAGAGCAGTAAGTCAGGTACCGACGAGCAGCAAGTATTTGAACTTGCTGAGTTGATAAACTCGCTCCCCAACCTCACATTAAAAGGATTAATGTCGATCCCTGCCAATGTCAGTGATCATCAGTCTCAGCTTAATGCCTTTTTACAATTGGCAACGCTAAAAGAGAAGCTTAGCCAGCAGTACCCTGATATAGATATGCTATCGATGGGAATGAGTGGTGATATGGAAGCAGCCGTTGAAGCGGGTAGCACTATGGTTCGTATTGGTACGGCTATTTTTGGTGCGAGAAATTACGGGGCTAAGGGCTAAGGGCTAAGGGCTAAGGGCTAAGGGCTAAGGGCTAAGGGCTAAGGGCTAAGGGCTAAGGGCTAAAAAGCCTAGTTTGAAGCGAATGGCGAGTACACTATTTTGTGAGGAAAGATATGGAACATAAGCAGATTGCCTTCATTGGCGCAGGAAATATGGCTCGCTCTATCATTGCAGGGCTGGTTGCAAGCGGCTATCCCGCGCAAAAAATTACCGCGACTGATCCTAATGAAGATCAACGCCTAGCGCTATCTTCTCAGTATGGCATAAACACCAGCCCAGACAACCTAGAGGCCGCCGAGCAAGCGGAGGTCGTCTTACTTGCTGTCAAACCCCAACTGATGGAGCTTGTTTGCCAAGGCCTGCAAGGGATTGATTATCAAAATAAGCTCGTCATCTCCATTGCTGCAGGTGTCTCTGCCCTTCGCCTTGAACAAATGCTTGAAAGTGAGCTTAACCTCGTTCGAGTGATGCCAAACACCCCAGCTCTTGTTGGCCAAGGAATGAGTGGTCTATATGCGCTACCAAGAGTGAGGCCAACCGACAAAGAGTACGCCGCCAAATTGCTGCAAGCGGTAGGTAAAGTCTGCTGGGTTGAGCAAGAAAGCGGCATCAATAATGTCATTGCAGCCGCAGGCTCTGCACCAGCCTATTTCTTCTTGTTTATGGAAGCGATGCAAAAAGAAGCCATTGAGCAGGGCTTTGACCCAGACACCGCTCGTTTATTGGTACAGCAATCTGCACTGGGGGCGGCCGAAATGGTGATTGCGAACCCAGACACCGAATTATCAACGCTGCGCGAACAAGTGACATCCAAAGGTGGCACAACCGCAGAAGCATTACGCACATTTAATGAACACCAGCTTTCTGATATTGTCTCAAAAGCAATGCGCGCAGCAGTTGCGCGTGCACAAGAGATGGAAAAGCTATTTTAAACCGAAAAGGGTAACCAATGAATTCAATGCATTTTTTAATATCAACACTGTTTGATTTATACATCATGGTGGTGATTCTGCGTATATGGCTACAAATGGCGCGAGCGGATTTCTATAACCCATTCTCGCAGTTTATTGTCAAAGCGACTCAACCGGTTGTGGCGCCGCTACGCCGAGTGATCCCTTCTATCGGCAGTATTGATCTGGCCACAATTGTCTTCGCTTACCTATTATGCGTACTGAAGTTTGTTGCCATTGTCGCCATCAATTCTGGTGGTAACTTCGCCTTTGGCCTTGAGTTTTTGCTTCTCGGTCTGTTGTCGCTTGTGAAAGCGGCCGGCGGATTACTGTTCTGGGTACTATTACTGCGCGCTATCCTAAGTTGGGTGAGTCAGGGCCGTAGCCCTATCGAGTACGTATTCCATCAACTAACAGAGCCAATGCTGGCGCCAATCCGCCGCTTCTTACCAGCAATGGGTGGCTTTGACTTAAGCGTATTAGTGCTATTTATCGGCCTGCAGTTTGCTAACTTCTTGATGGGCGATCTGGTTGGTCAAATTTGGTTCCAACTGTAATGCCATTAGCAGTGGCTAAAGATGGCGAAGATCTGATCCTTCGCCTCTACATTCAACCTAAAGCCAGCCGAGATCAAATTGTCGGTTTGCATGGTGATGAGATAAAAATCGCCATCACCGCGCCGCCAGTTGACGGCAAAGCCAATAGCCACTTAACTAAGTATTTGGCCAAGCAATTTAAAGTTGCCAAAGGGCAGCTAAAAATTGAAAAGGGTGAGCTTGGCAGGCATAAACAACTCAGAGTCTGCGCACCGAAGCAAATACCAGATACAATTTCAGCCCTCCTATGAGGGCTTTTTTATAAGGAATGATCATGAAAAAATGGATAGTGACTCTGCTGCTGTTGTGCTCCCAGCCGGTCTTGGCAGAGCAATTTAAAACCATCAAAAATGTTGAAGTGCACTACTCTGCTTTCAACTCAACTTTCTTAACCGCCGAAGTCGCGCGCCAATATCAGCTCAAACGCAATGGCTATCGCGCAGTCTTAAATATTAGCATCCTCGATACCTCCAAAGCTGGCAAACCTGCGGTTAGTGCCAAGGTCAGCGGCATCAGCAAAAACCTCATCGGCAATCGACGCGAGCTCAGCTTTAAAGAAGTTAAAGAAGGCTCGGCTATCTACTATCTCTCCGAGCTACCTATTAGTGATGAAGAGGTTGTGACCTTTGAACTAGACATTGACGCCGGACTAGCAGGCAAAGGCCAAGTGAAATTCAACCAAAAATTCTATGTCGAAGAGTGACGGGAAAGTGGTATCCTGCGCGCTTAAATGACCGCAATAGGAATAAGCAGATGAGCAAATTGGTATTAGCAACGGGTAATCAAGGCAAAGTCAAAGAGATGGCGAGTTTGCTGGCTGATTTTGGATTTGAAGTTGTCGCACAAAGTGAATATCAAGTCTCGGAAGTGGCAGAAACTGGCACCACCTTTATTGAAAACGCGATTATCAAAGCGCGCCACGCGGCTCAAGAAACCGGCTTACCAGCTATTGCGGACGACTCAGGGCTTGAAGTCGACTTCCTACAAGGTGCACCGGGGATCTATTCAGCTCGCTACGCGGGTGAAGGCGCCTCGGATCAACAAAACCTTGAAAAGCTACTTGAAGCAATGAAAGACGCCCCAGAAGGTAAGCGCACAGCTCGCTTTCACTGCGTACTGGTGTTAATGCGCCACGCGGGCGATCCGACTCCGATTGTTTGTCATGGCAAATGGGAAGGCGAGATCCTGCCCCAAGCACAAGGTGAAAATGGCTTTGGCTACGATCCTGTGTTCTTTGTCCCAGAAGACAACTGCGCGTCCGCACAGCTTGAGCCGGTACGTAAAAAACAGCTTTCTCACCGAGGCAAAGCGCTCAAGCAACTGTTCGCAACACTAAAAGAGCAAGGCTTATAATGACTAAGCTCGTACCACCAGCACTTAGCCTATACGTCCATATACCTTGGTGCGTGCAAAAATGCCCCTATTGCGACTTTAACTCTCATGCTCTTAAAGCAGAGATCCCGCAACGTGAGTACATTGACGCGCTACTAGAAGATCTAGAGTGCGATCTCACGCGCTATCAACTCGCGGACAACCCGCGCCCGTTGCACTCGATATTTATTGGTGGTGGTACGCCTAGCCTAATCGCGCCACAGGAAATTGAACGCTTGCTTGAAGGTATCAAGCAGCGCATCCCGTTTAAAGCAGGGATTGAAATTACCATGGAAGCGAACCCTGGCACCATTGAAGCGGAGCGTTTCGAGCAGTACCGCAAAGCGGGGGTCACCCGAATTTCCATCGGAGTGCAGAGCTTCGAACCAACCAAGTTAGCCGACTTAGGCCGTATTCATGGCCCAAGCGAAGCGATTAATGCAGCGAAACTTGCCCACAAAATCGGCTTAACCAGCTTTAACCTCGACTTGATGCACGGCCTGCCCGACCAATCTCCAGAGCAAGCGTTAGCGGATTTAGACCAAGCAATTGAATTAGCACCGCCACATTTGTCTTGGTATCAGCTCACCATCGAGCCCAACACCCTATTTCACTCTAAACCGCCGCGATTGCCCGATGAAGATGATCTATGGGATATCTTTGATCTTGGCCACCAAAAACTCACCGAGGCAGGTTACGTCCAATATGAGACTTCTGGCTACAGTAAGCCGGGCTACCAGTGCCAGCACAACTTAAACTACTGGCGCTTTGGAGACTACCTCGGTATTGGCTGCGGTGCGCACGGAAAACTGAGCTTCAATGATGGCCGTATCATTCGTACCACCAAAGTGAAACACCCGCGCGGTTATTTAAACTTGCTCAAACCTTATTTAGACAGCGAGCACAGCGTTGACGCCTGTGACCGACCATTTGAATTTTTTATCAATCGATTAAGGTTATTGGAAGCTTGCCCTAAACAAGATTTTATCGATACCACTGGGCTAGAGCTTAGTGTGATCCAGCCGACGATCAACTGGGCGGTCGAAAAGCAGTACATCAATGAAAGCAACTCTCACTGGCAAGTTACTGAAAAAGGAAAGCTTTTTCTAAACGACTTGTTAGAAGCCTTTATGGCCGAGGAATAAGATCATAGGTAACCCAAAGCCCAAATAGCTTTCGGTTACCGATAACCCCAAAGCCCCAAAACAACACCTGCCGCGCTTACCCTGTCAGAATATCAGTATCCCAACAGTGCCAAATATGCAGCGCCAAATACGAATGGTAGGGTTCGGTAAGCTTTAGGATCATAGTAGGCTCTACGCCCTCTTTGCTGGCAAAAAACTCAAGCCCACGCACTAAAGCCGCATCTCCCGGCGCCCATATATTGGGCAAAGCAAAAAAGAAAATCGCCGCCATATCCGCCGTCCAAGGGCCTATTCCCCACAACTTGGTTAACTCTTGGGTAATGAACTTTCGGTCTTGAGATTGAAATAGGCTATCACCAAGCTCACCGCTCTCTAATGCCGAACGCAGGCCCAGTATGGTCTTTACTTTGGAGTTAGACAAACCGCAGCCCCTTAGCTGCTGGTAATGACTCTCAACACAAAAATCGTATAAACCCGCTTCACTGCCTGCAGCTTTGATCACGCGCGACCAAATCGTCGACGCTGCTGCATTGGATAATTGCTGAGCGGCAACAGAGCGAGCCAAGTAAATAAAAAACTGCACTGGCTGCTGGGCAGACAAACTCATCACGCCATTGTTTTCAATCGCTTGGCGTAAACTCACCAAGCCTTTGGTTGCTTGCAATAACTGTAAATGAACCTGTTCCGACATCCTATTTCCCTATCTGTCTACCTTCTGCCTTCTGCCTTCTGCCTTCTGCCTTCTGCCTTCTGCCTTCTGCCTTCTAAAAGATAGACCGTCCAATCCGCTCCGACAACAGTTCCAGCGCTTGCGTCCCAGCTAACGAGTTCCCCGAGTTATCCAACTCTGGTGACCAAACCGCAATGGTCATTTCCCCTGGCACGATAGCGATAATGCCACCGCCCACGCCCGACTTACCTGGCATACCAACACGGTAAGCAAACTCCCCCGCCCCATCATATAGACCACAAGTCGCAAGCAGCGCATTGAGCTGTTTGGTTTGTACGGGAGTGATCACCTGCTTACCCGTTTCAACTGACACGCCTTTATTGGCCAAATAACTAAAGGTTTTTGCCAAATCAACGCAGCTCATTTTCAACGCGCAGGCATGAAAGTAATTATTCAATACCGGGATCACCTCATTGTCAAAGTTACCAAACGAGCGCATCAAGTAAGCTATCGCCGCATTGCGGTCACTATGAAGCATTTCAGAGGCCGCCACGACCTTGTCATACACAATATGTGTATCACCCGACAACTGACGCACAAAATCCAAAAGATGCTGCCTAGGCGCAGAGAGGCGGCTTTGCAGCATATCGGCAATCACGATTGCGCCGGCATTGATAAAAGGGTTACGTGGTGTCCCTTTTTCCATCTCAAGCTGGATCAAAGAGTTAAACGCTTGGCCCGACGGCTCCTTACCTACTCGCTGCCAAATCTCATCGGGGCGATACAGCACCATAGCGAGCGTTAAGCTGAGCGCTTTGGAGATAGACTGAATAGAAAACGCTTCGTCAGCATCCCCCGCTTTGATCACTTGACCATCATTGGTATAGACCGCCACCGCCAACTTATTCGCCGATACTTTCGCTAACGCAGGAATGTAATTCGCTACTTTTCCTCGCCCAATCAGCGGGCGAACCTCGGCCAAAATATCGGTTAATATTTCTTGTGTCGGTTTCATAATGCGACCTTTTTAATATAGTTATCAAACGCTAAAGGGCAAAAAAGCCAACGCGATGTTGGCTTTTGAAAAGAAAGAGTTCGCTGCGCGAAATCGAATACAGAGACGGGCGTTGCCCTGAGAATAGAGAAAAAGCAAAGGCTAGAACGCTTCGCTACTAGAAACTAGACCGCTTTGCTCCTATAAGAGCCAAAACACTACCGCTCTTGCTCTTATAGTTTCTAGTCTCTAGCTTTCTCCATAAGCGTATTCTGTATTCTGTATTCTGTATTCTGTATTAGCTTACACGCTTATACTTAATATCCCACACGCCGTGACCTAAACGGTGACCGCGAGCTTCAAATTTAGTCAGTGGACGCTCTTCAGGACGCTCAATGAAATCGCCATCAGTGGCGATATTGGCAAAACCTGGGGCTACGTTCATCACTTCAATCATGTGCTCAGCGTAGTTTTCCCAGTCTGTCGCCATGTGGAAGATACCCGTTTCCAGCAAAAGCTTTCCGCGTACCATTTCAGCAAATTCTGCTTTTACGATGCGGCGCTTGTGGTGACGAGCTTTATGCCAAGGGTCTGGGAAAAACAGTTGTAGCGTATGTAGACTGCTGTCTGGGATCATTTTCTCAAACACTTCAACCGCATCGTGGCACATTACGCGCAAGTTAGTCACTCCCGCATCACGAGCGGATGCCAAACACGCACCCACACCCGGGCTATGAACTTCAATACCAATGAAATTTTTCTCTGGTGCGTTCTTTGCCATTTCAACTAATGACGCGCCCATACCGAAGCCAATTTCGAGTACGACTGGGTTATCGTTGCCAAACACTTCCTGCCAGTTAAGCAGTGTCTCTTGGTAATCAATACCCATAGTTGGCCAGCACTCGTTCATCGCATTCTCTTGGCCCTTAGTTAGACGGCCCTCGCGACGAACAAAGCTACGTATTTTACGTACTAGCTTGCCATCTTCAGTGTATTCGTTAGTGGTCACTTCACTCATTGGTATATTTGCCTGCACATTGATTAAACGATCGAAGCGGGGATTATCCAAAGAATTGGCTCTGGTGCAAGTATTTCTCGCACAAATTACCCCTATAAATTGTATGTTTTACATCCACTGTTAAGTGTGGTGCAATTTTACTCCAATTAAAAATAGATAGTAAGAGCAACTCGTGTCCCCTTTTGCATCCGCCATTTTAAAATGGTACGACGCCTACGGTCGTAAAGATCTGCCGTGGCAACAAAATAAAACCGCTTATCGGGTTTGGCTTTCGGAAATCATGCTACAGCAAACCCAAGTCACAACCGTGATCCCCTATTTTTTAAGATTTCTGGAACGCTTCCCAACCGTGCAAGAGTTAGCGGCGGCGAAGCAAGACGAGGTTTTGCACCTCTGGACAGGGCTTGGCTACTACGCGCGTGCTCGTAACCTACATAAGGCCGCTCAGATGATTGTTGCTGAGCACGGTGGCGAGTTTCCCCAAAACTTAGAACAAATGAACGCCCTGCCTGGTATCGGACGTTCTACCGCAGCGGCGGTGCTTTCATCGGTCTACCAACTGCCGCACGCGATTCTTGATGGCAATGTAAAACGCACCTTAAGCCGCTGCTTTGCCGTAGAGGGATGGCCAGGACAAAAAAAAGTAGAAAATGAGTTATGGCAGATCGCCGAGCAACATACACCAAACAGCGATGTTGATAAGTACAATCAGGCCATGATGGACATGGGGGCGATGGTATGTACTCGCAGTAACCCCAAGTGCGAACTGTGTCCTGTTGCAAATCTGTGTGTGGCAAAAAAGCACCAGCGCCAACTCGACTTTCCGGGTAAAAAACCCAAAAAAGACAAACCGATTAAGCAAACTTGGTTCGCCATTTTCCATCACAACAATCAAGTCTGGCTAGAGCAAAGACCACAAGTTGGTATATGGGGCGGGCTATACTGTTTCCCGCAGCAAGAACACGCAGAACTCGACGGCCTACTAGATACAAAAGGCATTCAAAGCAAGCAGATAAAACGGCGCGAAACGCTAATAGCCTTTAGGCATACTTTTAG
>Ga0070724_10000612_pt1 | contig 24443 bp, 18 predicted proteins | sample tdDd001_FD_67278 | JGI IMG/M metagenome (GOLD analysis project Ga0070724, IMG submission 67278) | Marine sediment microbial communities from the Atlantic coast under amendment with organic carbon and nitrate - tdDd00.1 | ecosystem: Environmental > Aquatic > Marine > Coastal > Sediment | place... | reverse complement strand
CTGGCATTTACGATCAGGTGACTTCTTACCTCACCTACATGAAAATGGCCAAGAACTACCAACCGAAGAACACCTTGTTCACTTTAGAGTTTGGTCTAAACGACTTTATGAACTACGACCGTGAAGTGCCAGAAGTGAAAGCAGACTTTAGCAGCGCGATGATCCGTTTAACCGATTCGGGTGCGACCAATATCTTGCTTCTTACCCTGCCTGATGCAACGCGCGCACCGCAGTTTAAGTATTCAACTCAGGAAGAAATCGTAAAAGTACGCGCGAAAATCGCCGAGTTTAATCTCTACATTCGTGAACAAGCGCAATACTACCAAGACAAAGGCATAAACGTGGTACTCGTCGATGCCAACACCATGTTTGCGCAGATCACCGATGACCCGAAAAGCTTTGGTTTTGAAAACTCAGCCGATGCGTGTATGGACATCAACCGCAGTAACGCTGTTGACTACCTATACAGCCACAGCCTAACCAACGATTGTGCTTACCACGGCTCAGACAAATACGTGTTCTGGGGCGTGACTCACCCAACTACGGCAATGCACAAGTACATCGCCGATGTGATCTTAAAACAATCACTGACTGGCTATGCGTTGTAATCACTCATGATGTTCAATAGGGAAGCCTCGGCTTCCCTATTTTTTAGCTTAATTGCTTGTTGCATGGGCTTTCTCTTGAGCCGCCTGCGGCTTCTCATCCCTACAACAGAAACCGATATCTTGCAAAATCAGCATCACACTCGGCACAACGATAGAAGCTAGCAAGGTTGCGCTCACCAAACCAAACGCAATACTGGCCACCAGCGGGATCAAGAACTGAGCTTGAGTACTGGTTTCGGTCAGCAAGGGCAATAGCCCTGCAAAAGTGGTTAAAGAGGTGATGAATATCGCTCTAAACCGCTCGCGTACTGCATGTTGGCAGGCCAAATACAAAGGCAGACCTTTTTCGACATGCTGCTTAATAAAATGAACCAACAGAATATTATCATTCACCACTATTCCCGCTAGGGTTGCAAACCCCACCAAACTTGGAATGGTCAGATCCAGCCCAAGCGCCAAATGGCCCCATATCACACCAATCCAGCCCATCGGGATCGCCAGCAGTACCGCCAACGGTTGGCTGTAGCTTTGGAATAGGAAAGTCAGGATCAAATAGATCCCCACCACACCTAACGCAAAGAACATTCCTAGCGAGGTGCCCGTATCGGCGCTCTCTTTATCTTGCCCTTGAGATGTAAAGCTGACATCTGGGTATTTATTAGCCATCTTGGTGACAAACTCTTGCTTAAACAGCGTCATGATCTCCTGCGCATTGGCCCTTTGGGTGTTGATATTGCCCTGCACCGTCACGGTGTTCGCGCCATCAATGCGCACAATACGGCTGAAAGTTTGCTCGATGGAAAAGTCCGCGACCGCAGATAAAGGCACCAAGCGGCCATTTGCGGCGGTCACCGCGAGATCTTTTAGCTGCTCTAAACTCGCTTGATTGGAAAACTCCGCCAAGCGCATCGCAATATCGACCCCTTCACTGCCCTGAAACACCGTTAAATCGCTACTGCCTTTTATGGCCGCACGCAACGTTTGACCAACTTGGTTTGCAGAAACCCCCATCACGCCCGCTTGATCTTTCAGCGTCACCCGAACTTCGTCTCGGCCATAACGCAAGTCATCCGAAAGATTAAACACGCCATCAAAACCTTTGAGCCATTTGATCAGCGCCCGACTCACCGCCTTAAGCTCGGTGAGTGATTCACCTTGAATACGAATATCAATCGCATTGCCTGCGATGCCGCGCTCTTTATCGGTGTATTTCAACGACACCACATCCGCAACGGGGCCAACGGCCGACTTCCACTCTTGGATCAAGCTTTTAATGCTTTGCTGTCTAAACTGAGCCGGCAGCAAGTCCGCGCTGACAGTAGCCATATGTGGCCCAGATTCATGGGCATCAATATTGGTGTTAAACAGCACTGTTTGGCTTTGAATTAACGGTTTTGATTGGGGGTATTTAGCCAAGTAAGCACGATTGAGCTCATCTAACCCGTGGGAAACCTTTTCCACCACCAACTCAGTTTGGCTCAGGAGACTGCCTTGTGGCAGCAGAATTCTTGCTTGTAAGGTGTCACTTTCTAGTGAAGGCATCGCCTTAAATTTTAACCAGCCAGCAGGCAGCGCTGCACTTGAGAGCATCACCATTAAACCCAGCGTCCCGATGGTGAAATAAGGTGCTTTCATTGCCTGAGTGGCAAGCGGCACAAATAGACGGTCGCGGGCGCTTTCAAAACGCCCCATCAGCCAAGTGCGTAATGGGCTCGGTTTACTGTCTAAGTGGCTGTGCGCGAGGTGAGCGGGCAAAATTAAAAATGCTTCAATCAAACTGACCAATAAAGTGATCAGCAAAATAATCGGAATATAACGCAACACGTCGCCCATTTTACCGGTTAAAAACATCAAGGGGCCAATCACCATCAGCGTGGTTGCAAAAGAAGCCAACACGCCAGGTAATACCTGCTTAGTTCCCAAAACGGCTGCGTCAATAGCACTTAAGCCTGCTTGGCGTTTTGCGGCTATGTTTTCCGCGATGATCAGTGAGTCATCCATTAAGAGACCAATAGCGACAATCAAGCCAACCATAGTCATCATATTGATGGAATAACCCAGAGTGTGCATGACAAAAATCGAGCCTAAAAATGACACTGGAAGCCCCATTGCCACCCAAAAACTAAAGCGAATATTAAAGAAAGCCCACAGCATTAAAAACGCCAACGCCAAACCTTGCGCACCATTTGAAGCTAAGATCCGCAAACGCTCGTTAATATTGACGCTCACATCCTGAGTCAACGTTAACTGGGCACTATATGGAGCACTGGCCCTTTCTTTTTCCAGTACGCTTTCTATCGCTTGGCGAACTTTTAACGTGTCTTGCACATAGCTTTTCGACACTTGCAGCAGTGCCGCGCGCTGGCCATTAAATACGATCTGATCTTCTGCCAGTTCAAACTTTTGCTCAACGGTGGCAATATCGCCTAAGGTTAACTGACTGCCTAACTGATTAGATTTGATCACCAACTGGCGAAATTGCTCGGCCGTTCGGCTTTGGTTATCAAAACGGACGCTCACACTGCCAAGTTCACTGCGATAGACACCAGCAGGCATTGACACGCTTTGCTGCTCGATCAAGTTCGTTAACTCAACAATGCTCATGCCATATTGCTTGAGCTTCCAATCTGAAATAGTGATTTCAATTTCTTGGTCGGAAAACCCCGCCAACACAACTTGAGCAATTTGAGGATGGGCTTTAAGTTTGGCTTTTATCTGCAAGGCGTATTGATAGAGATCGCGTTCTGACATATCGCCCGTAACCGCAATACTTGCCACACTGGCCACTCGGTCTAGTTTACGAACACTGACTTGATCCACTCGCGCTGGAAAATCACTAATGCCATTCACTTGTTGCTGAATTTCGCTGGTCAGCAAATCAATGCTCTCTCCGCTGTCAATTTCAACATTGCCTAACGCAACATTTTCGCGCGCATCACAGCTGAACTCTTTTATTCCGCTTAATTTATCCAGCGCTTCCTCTAATGGCGTGCACACCTCACTCAGCACCTCTATCGGCGACGCGCCAGGATAGCCCACTCGTATCTCGATGTTTTTGGTTGGAGTGATAGGAAAGGTGTCTTTTTGCAATTTGGGCAAAGCAAAGAGCCCCAATAGCACAATCGCCAACATCACCACGTTGGCCGCGGTTTTATGTTGAGTAAAGAAGGCAATCATAAATCACCTCCTGCCTGCGCTTTCTTCTCTTTGCTGGAAAAACCGGTCACCTTATCTAGCCAAGCGTTGGTTTTCTTGTCTGCTATTGGTTTTAGTGCCATACCGTTTACCGCAGGGGAGATCTGGCTCAGAACGACTTTATCGCCTTGAGTTATCCCAGAACGAATAACCGCGACCTCACCTTGAATAAAATCCACCTTCACCGGACGGATGGCGAGCTTTCCCTCTTTATCAACTAGATAGACCACGGGATCTGATGAGTTTGCCCCTGTATGCAGCGCATTAACAGGGAGCAAAAACTGGTTGTCTAAAACCGGCGCTTTTAAAGTGACTTTCACAAAGGTGTTGCGCACCAGAGGGGGTTTAATACCTGGAGAGGCTTGTTGATAAGGATTGTCCACTTGAACCACAATCGTTTGGCTTTGGGTTTGAGCATCAATGATTCCGCCGCTACGCGCGACATAGGCGGGCCAACTCATGATTCGCTCGCCAGCCCGCAGCTCAACCACCGCGCTCAACTCACTGTGCAGATTCGCGGCTTGCTCACCAAAGGACGTAGCCTGAGTTGACTTTCTAAGCGGACGCATTTTACCAAGTGGGAACTGAGCATTGACTTCAATTCTCTCAGTTCCATCCGCTTTAAAAAGCAACTCTCCCCGATTGGCGTACTCAGCTAAACTGACGATTTGTTCGGTAATTCTCAGATCGAACGGCGCTCTAACAACAGTTTGAGAAAGATCGTATTCGGCCAAGGCGAGTTGAGTCGTTAACACCTGCGCTTCTGCTCGATTAAGACGCAAATTGTTTTTCAACGTTTGAAGCTGTTGCTGGCTATTTAATAGAGCGCGTTGCGCGCTGTCTTTGGCTGTTTGAGATACGTGTCCAGTGTTACTCAAGCGCAGCGAACGTTGGTATTCTTGCTGCAAAATATCTACTTCTTGCTCTGCGATAGTAACTGAAGCGCGAATGGTGTCATCTTTAATGGCAACCACCTCTAGCTCGGCCTCTATCTTAGCGATCGAAAGGCGATAATTCGACGGGTCAATTTTGACAAGTTCGCTGCCTTTACTAAAACGTTCGCCACTTTTTAGTCGTTCATCAATCCATACCACATTGCCTTCTAGCGACGACTGAGCCTGCCATTCATCAACAGGGGCGGTATGGCCATACCCCACAACCATCGGCTGAATTTGTCTCGGCTTAATACTCAGTACCCGAACCACTTTCTTGTTGGTTTTTAACGCTGATTTCTCAGGTTCAGCTTTCATATGAGGTGCGGCGAACAATAACAAGCCACCCAATAGAAGCGGTGGAATCAGCATTACCCTTTGCTTCCAACTAAACCGTGTCATAACCGCACTCCTTTTGCTTATGCCCAAAATTAGCAAATGCTAATATGGTAACTCAAAAAAAACGGCTTTCCGGCCGTATAATTTTCGTTATTGCAAAAGCCCATTCACAAAATGGGCTTTATTTATCCAATCAACTGAGACTACAAGTTGTTGTTTTGACGAAAGCCTTGACCATTACCGCGGCCATTGCCTTTGCCTCTTCCGTTACCCTTCATCATGTTGCTGTTGCAATTATTGTTGAACTCTTGTTCATCAATCATTTGGTCTTGATTTAAATCGAGGGTTTCGAAAGTTGGCGCGTTATTTACATTTCTCATCACGCGCCCTTCGGCACTACGCTCTGCGATGCGCTGAGTGCGAAAAGCTTCTAACTCGTCAGGGGTGATCACACCATCCTGATTGGTATCGAAATCGCTAAACTGAGGCATCTGAGCATTACCGTTCATATTATTACCTGGGCCGTTCATGCCGGCAGCGCCCACGCCAACCGCAACAACTAAGCTCACCAAAGCAATAATAGGAAGTTTCATGTCCATGATTTTGTCCTCTTAGGTTGGATTACCTATTTATAAAATACACCCTAGGATGTAAAGCAGCGTCAAGCTATGTAAAGAAACGTAAAGAGTTGGGAGCACCTCTCAAATCTCGTTAGTTTCTTTACACTTACCTTCAATGGTTGAGGTAAATGCCAGTTCTATAAACTACGCTTTTAATCAATAGATACTGGACTAACCGTTTTGTATGAAGGAACGATAGTATGCCAACCACAGAAGGTATTCAGATAAGCCAAGAGCAAGTTCGAAAAAACAAAGCAAAAGTTTTGGCAAAGATAAACCAACAAGGAATTATGTCGCAGGGTTTTCGCCTAGTAAATGTTAAAGACTACAACCAGAGACTAGAGGCATTAAAACATAAGGTCGAGAACTTCCAATACTTAAACGATGCCAATAAAAAGCAAGACCAAGTCATTTTGGACATCATGACGCAAAAAGAGAAGCTCCATAATTATCTCGATGAATCTTCAAGCAGTAAACTGGCGCACGGTCAGCTAGATTTTACGTCGCGCAATCAGGTCGCAAATGCCAACTTGAAGAAAAAACAGCTGTTCATGATGTTTATGGAAACGGTCGAAGCGCAAGAGGCATTAAAAGAATACGCCGTGAAAGTCGCTTCTGTGTGTAATGGGACGTTAAAACAACCGCCCGGCGCGTATTTCGGAGTAAAAGACTTTCATGGTGCGCTAGATAAAATTACCAACCGTAAGCGCCACTATGATATCGGTGACTTAAAAGATGCAGCGCGGATGACCATCGTTTTTGAAAACATGGAAGATATGATTGCGGCCAAAGCGATGATCGCGTTAACAGAAGAGTCTGTTAAGCTGCAACACCATCAAACCGCGATGAAAGACCGATATGGAACAAGCAAAGGCGCTAATGCTAAATTCAATTGCGGCGCTACGGATGCTGGCTACAAAGACATCAAATTCTTTTTGAAAATGGCCAATGGCCATATTGGTGAGCTGCAACTAAACACTAAGAACATGATGGTAGCGAAAAAGAATGGCCACATCATATACGACATTCTTCGAGATGGGGGCGCTTTAAACAAATCGTTTACTATCACTAACGCGGAAGTCCTCGCCAAAGTAAACCGCAATATGAGTGAGAAATGGTTTAACTTTCTCAGCGCTCGCGTACCAAAAGCCAAAGTGGATATCGTAGAAGTGCAGGCGCTGGTCGAGCGGTTGAAAAACAACTTAGCGACAGGAAAAAACTCGTTAGTAGTGAGCCTAAACGAAATTAAAGCGCTGTCTCGTATTAGCTTATGTATTTACGAACAAGGAGATAATGGCCGAGCCCTACTCGACTGACTCGACAGTAAAGGTCTAGCCCGAGGGCTAGACCTTTATCAGCTAAAGCTACGTGCAGGGTTGAGGTAAAACTAAGCGTCTACCAAGCCAGCGCCATTTTTGGCCTGACAAACGTAAATCGACTCTTTTAGCCCAGAGATCGGCTGATACTGATCTTCAACCGCTGCAGTCACAGCGTCGACCAAGCTAGGTGGAACCAAGGCAACCACACAGCCGCCAAAACCACCGCCTGTCATACGTACACCGCCGTTATCGCCAATCACTTGTTTTACGATATCGACCAACGCATCTACCTCTGGCACCGTAATCTCAAAATCATCGCGCATGGAAGCGTGAGACTGGGCCATCAGTTCCCCAAGGCGTTTCATGTCTCCCGCAATCAAGGCTTCTGATGCCGCTAACGTACGGGCATTTTCGCTGATCACGTGGCGAGCACGCTTAGCAACCACCGCGCTAAGTTCCCCTTCTCGCTCAGCAAATTGCTCTAGCGACACATCGCGTAGCGCTTGTACATCAAACGCGCGCGCCGCTTCTTCACATTGCTCGCGGCGAGTGTTGTATTCACTGTCGACTAAGCCGCGTTTTTTGTTGGAGTTGATGATCACCACCGCCATCTCTTCTGGCATCGATACCGCTTGGGTTTCTAGGCTACGGCAATCAATTAACAAGGCGTGATTTTCACGTCCTTCGGCGGAAATCAGCTGATCCATAATGCCGCAGTTACAACCAACAAATTCATTTTCCGCTTGCTGGCCGTTTAAGGCGATGTCGGTTTGGCTTATCTCTAAGTTATAAAGAGTTTTAAAGGTTTGGCCGATCACCACTTCAAGCGCCGCCGACGAACTAAGGCCAGCACCTTGGGGCACGTTACCGCTTACCGCGATATCCGCGCCGGCAAACTCAAAACCGCGCCCTTGCAGGCATTTCACCACGCCGCGAATGTAGTTCGACCACATTTTATCGTGAGAAAAGGCAATCTCTTGGCTTAGGTCAAACTCATCGGTTTGATTGTCATAATCGACCGCTACAATGCGCACCATGCTATCGTCTCGCTTGGCGGCCGCCACCACGGTTTGGTAATTAATCGCACAAGGCAACACAAAACCGTCGTTATAGTCTGTATGTTCGCCAATTAAGTTCACTCGGCCCGGCGCTTGAACAATATGAGTTGGCTTATATTGCAAAACCGAAGTAAAGGCTGTTTTAACACTTTGAATTAACTCTAACATTGCATCTATCCTTCAATTTAGTAATCAGTTTTGAGCCGACTGCTCTTTATAGTGAACATCACTTAGATCCCTCAGGCGCTGCGCCGCCTGCTCGGGCGTTAAGTCACGCTGGGTTTCCGCTAACATCTCGTAGCCAACCATAAACTTGCGCACACTGGCGGAGCGCAACAGTGGTGGGTAAAACAGCGCATGTAACTGCCAATGGTCAATGTCTGTGCCTTGCTCAAAAAATGGCGCATAGTGCCACCCCATCGAGTAAGGGAATGAACACTCGAACAAGTTGTCGTAACGGCTGGTGAGCTTTTTGATCGCCACTGCTAAGTCGTCACGCTGCTCGTCATTGAGTTCACTCATGCGGCGAACATGGGTTTTAGGCAATAGCATGGTTTCAAATGGCCACGCCGCCCAATATGGCACGACGGCAAGCCAGTGCTCGGTTTCCACCACAGTACGAGAGCCATCTGCCATTTCAGCTTGCGCATAGTCGACCAGCAAGTTGCTGCCGTGTTGCTCGGCGTACTCTTTTAATAGCCGCTCTTTACGCTCTATCTCATTAGGGAGAAAACTGTTCGCCCAAATTTGACCGTGTGGGTGGGGCTGCGAACAGCCCATGGTTTCGCCTTTGTTTTCGAACGCTTGTACCCACACATACTCTTTACCAAGCTGTTCAATTTGCTCGTTCCAGGTGTCAATCACGCCGCGGATCTTATTAACGGGTAGCTCTGGTAAGGTTTTACTGTGATCGGGAGAAAAGCAGATCACTCGGCTAAGGCCTTGCACCCCTTGGGTTTTAAATAGTGGGCTTTGAGACTCAGGCGCATCGGGCGAGTCTGGCATTAGCGCCGCAAAATCATTGCCGAACACATAAGTACCGTCGTAATCGGGATTTTTGTCGCCAGAAATACGCGTATTGGTCGGGCATAGGAAGCACTCTGGCTCGTAAGTAGGCAGTGTGGCCGTTGCCGGTTTTTCATCTTGACCACTCCAAGGGCGTTTCGCTCGGTGAGGAGAAACCAGAACCCACTGACCTGTTAATGGGTTATATCGACGGTGTGGGTGATCCACAGGATTAAATTCATTATTCAACATTCATTAGTCTCTATTTAATTCGGTGTATTCAATTTAAATTGATTCATAACCCTGAGGGTTTTGTGACTGCCAGCGCCACGTGTCGCAGGCCATTTCATCAACGCTTCGCCTGACGCTCCAACCTAAGTCGTGCTCCGCTTTCGTTGTTTCTGCCCAACACTGAGCAATATCGCCCGGGCGTCTGTCGCAAATCTGATAAGCAATGGGCTTATCGCATGCTTTAGAAAACGCATCGACCATTTCCAGTACGCTGCTGCCTTTACCTGTGCCTAAATTGTAGGTATGCAAACCAGATTTTCGGCCACACACGTTTAACGCCGCGATATGACCGTCTGCCAAGTCCATCACATGAATATAGTCTCGAACACCCGTACCATCAGGAGTTGGGTAGTCATTCCCATACACAGATAATGCATCACAGCGCCCGACTGCGACTTGGGCAATAAATGGCATCAAATTGTTGGGAATACCTTGTGGGTCTTCGCCCATTAAGCCAGATGGGTGTGCGCCGACAGGGTTGAAATAACGCAGAAGCGTCACGCTCCAATCCGGCTCGGCAACAAGAAGATCGGCCAAACACTGCTCGACCATGTACTTACTGCGGCCATAAGGGTTAGTGGTTGCCCCCGTTGGCGCAGACTCGGTAATTGGCACCGTTTGTGGATCGCCATACACAGTGGCAGAAGAACTAAAGACCAAGCTCTTAACCCCTGCCTTGCGCATCGCTTGTGCCATCACCAAGGTGCCGTAAACGTTATTGTCGTAGTACTCAAGGGGCTTAGCGACAGATTCACCCACGGCTTTAAGGCCAGCAAAATGGATGACAGAATCAATCGAATGTTGAGTGAAGATGGTAGCGAGTAGCGCCTGATCGCGAATATCCCCTTGGTAAAACACCGGTTTCACCCCTGAAAGGTGTTCAATTCGTTCAAGTACCGCAATTTTACTGTTAGACAAATTATCCAAAATAACAGGCTCAAGCCCTACTTCTATCATCTGTACGCAAGTATGGCTGCCAATATACCCAAGCCCGCCAGTTACCAATACTTTCACTCTGCCTTCTCCCATTTCGCCGCCATGAATTTCTTTGATGGGGGGATCTTACCAGCAAGCGCAGGATCAAATCTGTGATCGAAGCGTGATTAGTGGAAACGTTTACACAGGAATTTCAACTGGAATATAAGGGGGAAAGAACGAGGAATTTGGTTGGGTGGTGAGGGATAGTTGTGACGTTTACATAGGTTACAGGTTACTGCTTGCAAGTTTCAGGTTGTGGAGAGGAGCAGAGGGGAAAACAACGCCAAGTATAGGGCTTGGCGTCATTTAGGGGGAAACAGGAGCTATGCGGTGGCGCTGGCTTTGGTTTTACTTATCGTCATCGCCTTGCGTTTTGCTTGGTAGACCGAGGTCTCTAGGCTAAATAACTCTTTTAGATGGTTATAGGTCGTTGAAGGGACGAGGTGGGCAATGCTTTCCCACTCATTATCAAATAACAGGTTACGCACCAAAGACGCCGAGACGGGTTGGTTGATGCATTCGCTGCGTGGGAGCTCAACTAACGAGATAGGGTCGCTTTCTAGGGTTGGCGTCGCCAACCACTGCTGCATTTGTTGGTTATAAAAGCGGGTAACCGCGCATATCGGCTCGGTGCCGACATAACGGTGGGTAATGCCCAGCGCAGGGCCGATGTAGGTACGAAATAGCTGTAAGTCTACCGCGGTGTGGCAGTAGTTGATAACGCCTTCATCTTTTAGGAAATAGCTTGGGAAGGTTGCGCGGGAAATAATGTAGTCTGACCCTTCATGAATGATGACGTTGGTTAAATCGGCCACCCCCGCACGGATCATTTTTAAACGATCTTGATAAGAGAAAAACGAGCGATCTTCTTTTACCACAAACAAGTGTACCCAATCACACTGCTTTGATGCGTGCTCCACCAAATGGCGATGACCATTAGTAAACGGGTTCGCATTCATGACAATGCTACCAATTTGTTCGCCAGGCTGTTTAAGTTGTGCCAACTGGTTACAGTAACCACGCAAGCGTGATTTGCTGTTCTCTAATAAAATCACTCGGTCTTTTACCGACGTAAGCAGATGAAAGCCGGCATTATGAAACATTTGGTAGTTATCTGGCTTGGTATAAATAAACAGATTATATCGGCCTAAATCATAAGCTTGAGTCACCAGTTCCGTAAGTAGCGTCGTCGATAAGCCGAAGCCTTGATGCGCATTATCTACCGCAATCGACTTTAACGTATTACCAGCAAGCCCACCGCATCCAACCACTTTGTCTTGGTCATAAGCGATAACAAATAGCTCAACATCCGCATCAACTCCTAGCCCCATCAGGCTAAGAAAAGCGCGAACCTTTTCCATTTTTCTCGCATTTCCCTTTTTAATTCTTTCAAAACAGTATAAAGCGTTCACAGACCTTTCTCGGTAATACAAGTGACCATTAAATTATCTTTTTTATCCCCGATTCAAGATTTGATGTAAATCATGTCCCGCATCAGGAATAAAGTATTTAAATGGCGTTAATGAATTTATCTCTGCATTCAGATAAAAACGCCTAAAAATGACGCATGTAATAAAAAAAAAACCAGCCCAAGAGTAATGTCTCGGGCTGGTTTATTTAGCTTATGAATAAGCGTTTAAGTATTTGCGCTTCGCACTAGGCAGTTTGCGCTTCTTGCTTGCTCTTTCTAAGCATACCAAGGATAGGTAGGCCGATAGAAAGAACCGTAATCGCAATCAATACTTGTGAAACCGTTGAGCTAGCGAAAATCGATAGGTCTTGGTCCGAAATACGGAACGCTTGACGGAACGATTGCTCCATGGTGCCACCAACAATTACCGCTAGAATCATTGGCGCTGTTGGGATATTCGCACGCTTCATGATTACACCCGCTACACCTAAGATGATTAGGATGTAGAACTCAATCGTAGAGTTACTGATTGCGTAACAACCGATGAAGGCTAAGCCCAGTACAATTGGGTATAGTACTTTAGGTGGAATGGCCAATACTCGTACTAACACACCGGCTAGTGGGATGTTAACTACCGCTAGGATAATGTTAGCCACAAACATACTTGCAATTAGGCCCCACGCGATATCAGCGTGTTGAACAAACAGTAGTGGACCTGGCTGAATACCTAGCATTAGTAGTGCACCCATCATTACCGCTGTGGTACCAGAACCTGGAACACCTAGCGCTAGCATTGGGATCATCGCACCGATAGAAGCCGCGTTGTTCGCAGACTCAGGCGCCGCTAGACCTTCAATTGCACCTTGACCAAATTCATCGCTATGCTTAGACAGTTGCTTCTCGTTGTTGTAACACATTAGAGAGGCCATGGTACCGCCCGCACCCGGTAGAGAGCCGATGATGAAACCTACTGGCGCACTACGTAGGATAGCCCACTTAGAACGCTGCCAGTCATCGCCTTCAATCCAAATACGTTTGAACTTAGTTTGCGCTTTCTTAGTACCTTTGCTCAAAGAGCTAAAGCTCTTGAATACTTCACCCATCGCGTAGATACCGATGATAACTACTAAGAAGTCGATACCCGTTTGTAGGTGCAAGTTACCGAATGTGAAACGTTCTGTACCACTTTGTGCGTCGATACCAACCGTTGCAATCGCAAGGCCGATAACCATAGACAAGAAGCCCTTAAGCATGTTGCCTTTCGACATAGACGCCGTCATTGAAAGCGCCGCAACCATTAGTAGGAAGTACTCAGCAGGGCCAAACTTAAGTGCAAAGCCTGCAACTGGCTCGGCAAGAAGCGTCATCAGTACTGCTGCGATCATACCACCGATAAGAGAGGCAATGGCAGAGATAGCCAAGGCAGATTCCGCCTTACCCTTCATCGCCATTGGATAACCATCAAAGGTTGCCGCCAATGCCGCGCCGTCTCCCGGGGTGTTGATCAAAATCGAGCTACGAGAACCACCAAACATCGCACCAATGTAAACACCTGTCATGGTGATAAGCGCAGCCGTAGGGCCCATTGCGAAAGTCATTGGCAGTAGCACCGCCACACCAGTTGCAGGGCCAAGGCCCGGAAGCATACCAACAATGGTACCTAACACACCACCGACGGTAACAAGTAGCAAATGGTACGGTTGCAACGCAACACCAAAACCATTCATTAAGTTAGCTAAAATCTCAGTCATAGTAATTACGCCCTATTCCATAAATGGCAGTGGTGGAAGGCTGATAGCAAGCAAGGTGTTAAAGATGAAGAACACACTTACCGCGAATGCCAACGCGATTGCAGCACTTTTCATCCACGCTTCTTTACCGCTTGTGATAGTAAGCATCGCAAACATAAATAGGAATGTGCTGATTACATAACCTAGAGTATCAAATATCATTGCATAACCAGTCGCGATGATGCATGTATATAAAATTCTCTTACGGTCGAATTTTTTTACTTCGTCTTCATTAATTAAATTATGGAAAGCGGCAATTGACGCTTTCATATTACTTTTTAGTAATAAAATACAACCAACAACTATTGCAAGAGTTGCAACACCCATTGGGAAATAAACTGGGTCTAACGGGTTACCGAATGCTGCGCGAGGCATAGTGTATGCCATGCCGCCATATATCAGGCCAAATACGACACTAAATAAACCTGTAAACGCATCCCAGTTTGGACGAACGCTTTTGTTTTCCATATGTTATCCTTTCGCTAGGAATGATTAAGGAACATTAGAAGATGACAATTAAGAGGGAGAGTATCCCCCCTCTTATTTACGGGGTGTTTCTTTTAATAAATAGCTTTATTATTTTCTAGAGAAGATCTCAGCTAGAATTCCTTTGTACTCCTCATTAGTCTGAGCTAGGAATTTAGTGAAGTCTTCGCCATTTTGGTATGCTGCGTCCCAACCGTTACGCTTACGAGCTTCTGCCCACTCTGGCGTTTCAACCATTTGCTCAAGGGTTGTTGTCCAGTATTTAACTGCGTAATCCGGCATGTTTTTAGGGCCGAACAAGCCACGCCAGTTTTCAAACGTCGCGTCGATACCTTGCTCTTTCACTGTAGGGATAGCGGCTACTGCGCCTTCGCCTACACGCTTGTCAGCGGTTTGAGCTAGCGCTTTTAGGTTACCGCTTTCTACTAGCTGCGTAACATCGCCAAGACCGGTTGAAATGAGGTCAACATGTCCACCAAGGACTTGAGCCACCGCGCCGCCGTCTTGAAACGAGATGTAATCAATCTTGTTCAGGTTAGGTACACCCGCCGCTTTCGCGATCAATAGGAACTGAATGTGGTCCATACTACCTGCAGCAGAAGTACCGCCTACTTTTACGCTCTTAGGATCTTTCTTAAGCGCTTCCATGACTTCGTTGATAGAGGTGTATTTTGAATCTTTAGAAACAACGAACACACCGTAGTCAGTAATTAGACGCGCTAGAGGAGTAGTATCTTGGTAGCTATACTTACTTGCGCCAGTTAGGTTAGTAAGCAAAATAGGTGGCGAGTAAACCGAGATAAGCTTATCGCTGGTTTTTTGCGTTTGCATGTAAGCAAGGTTTACCGCACCGCCGCCGCCAGGACGGTTAGTGATTGGCATGTTTGCTTCTACAAGGCCGGTATCTTTTAGCGTTTTAGCAACAGTACGGATAGTTAAATCCCAACCGCCACCAGCACCAGAAGGGGCAACAAAAGATAGGGTCTTAGGTGGGTAATCTTTCGCGATCGCACTTCCCATTGGAAGAGCCGCAACCGAAGCGATGGCTGCACCGATCATTACACTTTTCAGTTTCATATTCATTGATATACCTATTATAGTTATTTCCTTTAATTCAACTATTCGCTAATTACTAAAAGTAAGCTCAGCTGCAAATTGATGAGGTAATTATTCAATGAATAGGAAAATGGTAATGTGATTTAAAACCCTATAAATTAGTTCTTTAATGCGGGTTATGACGTTTATGAATTTTAAACAATAGGAACGTTTTTTTCGGTTCAAAACATAGAAAACAAAAGTGATGCTTAACAATAACTTGATGGAAAATACTGCAGTTTCAGTGCAAAAAACAGGAATGTGAAGCCTATCGGAAAAGCGTCTGTTTTTGTGATCAGAAACAGCTATATATCGCTATGGTTTCACTTACGGTTGTGCGATAGATGAGCCACCAATTCATATTTTTAGTCAAATCTATGTCGACTATATTCAACCGCAATCTTTAGCTCGATAAAAAGTTAAGCTAATTGAATATGTGAAGGTAATAGCATTACAACCTACCTGAACGTTAACACCATTAACCTCCCCTACGATCTATTCAATAACCCTTACTTCTCTTGACGTTGATGAACACTCCAACTACAATCAACGCAAATCGACGATTAACTATTTACCAACTTATGACCAAACAATGTACCTCCGACAGCTGCGCGGCTTTAAGCGCCAGTGAGCAAGATAAACTGACCGAGAGCGAGTTCGCGGCGATGGCTAAAGCCTTGTCTCATCCGGCGCGAGTGCGAATTGTAAAACTGCTGCTCGATCTTGATAAACGCGGCGGATGCTTGAACAGTGACTTGGTGTCTCAACTTGGCTTGGCGCAGTCTACCGTGTCTGAGCATTTGCGCATTTTGAAGCAGGCCGAATTCATTACTGCCGAGCCGAATCCACCTAAAGTTTGTTACCGAGTCAATCGTGAACGGTTAGCCAAGTTTGGTTTGGATTTTGAGTCACTATTTAGCTAAACACCGCTGCACTATGCCCATTATTGGGCTATTTTTTAACTATAAACATCGTCTTTCGACGATAAACGAACTGAGAAACAACTATGCAAACGGCATTAACTCAACCAAAACTTGGTTTTCTCGACCGCTTCCTCACGGTATGGATCTTTCTTGCCATGGCGGTTGGCGTCGGGGTTGGCGTGGCTTTTCCTCAAGTGGCGCAATGGAACGAACAACTGTCTGTCGGCAGCACCAATATTCCGCTGGCCATTGGCCTGATTTTGATGATGTACCCGCCGCTTGCCAAAGTGAACTACAGCCTGCTCGGCAAGGTAGGGAAAGATAGGCAAGCCATTACTTTGTCGCTGATCATGAACTGGATCGTCGGGCCGATCTTGATGTTTGTTTTGGCGCTCACTTTCTTGAGCGATCACCCCGGCTACATGGTGGGTATTATCTTAATTGGCCTTGCGCGCTGCATTGCCATGGTATTGGTGTGGAATGATATTGGCGGCGGCAATAAAGAATATGGCGCGGCACTTGTAGCGCTCAACAGTGCGTTTCAAATCGTCACTTACAGCTTTATGGCGTGGCTATTTATCACGGTGCTACCGCCCGTGCTCGGCTATCAAGGTTTTGTGGTTGATATTTCAATGGCAGATATTGCCGAAAGTGTGTTTATCTACCTTGGCATTCCTTTTATTGCCGGCTTTGTGAGCCGTAAATGGTTGGTGGCGAAAAAAGGAGAGCAATGGTACAACGAGGTGTTTATTCCGCGTATCTCACCTATCACTTTGGTTGCGCTGCTGGCGACGATTGTATTGATGTTTAGCTTAAAAGGCGAAATGATCGGCGAGTTGCCAATGGATGTGGTGCGCATCGCCATTCCGTTAGCTATTTACTTTGTGGTGATGTTTTTTACCAGTTTCTACATTGGTAAAAAAATGGGCATTCCCTACGACAAGAACGCCTCAATTGCCTACACCGCAACGGGCAATAACTTTGAACTCGCTATTGCGGTGTCTATTGCGGTGTTTGGTATTAATTCAGACCAAGCGTTTGCTGGGGTGATCGGGCCACTCATTGAGGTGCCAGTATTGATCGCGTTGGTTAACGTGGCACTTAAAATGAAAGCGCGTTATTAACGGCTGCGCCACTCTTTGGCGCTTATCTTATACAAACAATGGCGCTCCATAGGGTGGCCTTTGTCTAACTTGGGGTGGTCAAAATCTTTGTTGATGTTGCTCATCCCTATTTTTTCCATGACGCGTTGCGATGGTTTATTGGGCAGCGGGGTAAACGCATAGACTTCCGCCATCTCTAACTGGTCAAAAGCAAACGCCAACGCCTGCTCCGCCGCCTCTGGCGCGTAGCCTTTGCCCCAATGATTCGACGATAACCGCCAGCCTATCTCAACAAAAGGCGTATGTGGAATGGCCGCATCTTGAAAATGCAGCCCAACAAAGCCAATGAACTCGCCAGTTTGTTTCAGCTCTACCGCCCAAAAGCCCCAGCCATTATCATGAATGAGCCCTTGAATACGCTTGGCAACGGCATCACTTTCATCCCGAGTTAATGGCTTGGGAAAATAACGCATCACCTCTGCATCGGCATTTAATTGGGCAAACGGTAGATAATCGCTTTCACGCCATTGACGAAGACGTAAACGAGGCGTGTCTAATAAAAAACTCATCTCTTTTTCTCCCTATTAATTTATATATCATCCTATCAATAACAATGCTGGTAGCAGAGAATAAAATAGCTTCAAATTTATTTATTTGAACCAACTCGCATACCCTAGCTTGCTATTAAATCTATTATTTTGCACCCACATCAAAGCTTGGTTAACAATTATATTCTCTTTGCGAACCAATATTTGAATCTCGCCGCATATTAACAATCCATTCAATTGCCGCCCTACTATTTAAAACTCTCATTTGACTAATTTCAACCCCATTTATTGGAATATAATAACGCACATCGAATCAAACGCGGAATATTTACCCATCCAAATTATCGTCAATAGATTTATACGCTAAAAATATCCCATTGAACTCTTTTAAGTAAGCGGCCTATAGTCTTAGTATCTTGACCGAGGGAAATACCACTAAAGGGTTAATTGCTGGGCGTGTTTCACGCGCTGCAATGTTAGGCGGTCGCCCCTTTGGTTAAGCCAATTAAAAATAACAAGTACACCCTACATCGACAAGGAGTTTCACATGTTTAAGCTAGGCTTACTCTCCACACTCATAGGTTGCAGTTTTGCGGCCAATGCCTTCACTATGAATCCGCAGCCCGATCCACTCAATCCAACAGGCTACGTGGTTGACCGAGCAGAAATCGCCGCAGCAGAAGCGGCGAAAACCAACGACCCAATGTACGCCATATGGGCAAAAGCGCTAGAGACTCGCACGAATGCCGTCGTAGAAGCCATTGAACCTGGGCTATCGACGAACCCAGCCAACGTAAAACGCGTCGAACGCGTTTTCCCTCAAGAGCAATGGACTTTCCTCACCCAAATGGCGGCGCAAGAATATACCTATACCCGCTTTTTACGCGCCATTGGTAAGTTCCCCGCTTTTTGTGGTGAATACACCGACGGACGCGACTCCGATGCCATTTGTAAGAAATCGATTGTGACCGCATTCGCTCATTTCTCTCAAGAAACGGGGGGTCACATTGCCATTGATAACACTTGGGATAACCCGCTAGGACTTGAAGAGTGGCAACAAGCATTAGTGCATGTACGCGAAATGGGTTGGTCTGAAGGGCAAGCGGGTTACACCACAGGTTGTGGGCAAAATGACTGGCAAAACAAACGCTGGCCTTGCGCTGCTAACCAAGGTTATTTCGGCCGAGGCGCTAAGCAGCTTTCTTACCACTTTAACTATGGCGCGTTCTCCGAAGTCATGTACGACGGTGATGCGACCGTACTGCTCAATAACCCAGGGCTGGTTGCCGATTCTTGGCTCAACCTTGCCTCAGCGATTTGGTTTTTCCTAACGCCACAAGCGCCAAAACCAGCCATGCTGCATGTGATTGACCGTACTTGGACACCATCACAACGTGAGACCGATGCCGGCATTGGTTATGGCTTTGGCACCACCATCAACGTCATCAACGGTGGCATTGAATGTGGCGAGCAAAACAAAAACAAAGGCCAGCCAGTTAACCGTATTCGTTACTGGGAAGGGCTGTCTAATCATTACCAAATCCCAATTGAAGCTGATGAAGCCAATACTTGTTGGCAACAAACCCCATACGGTAGCTTGAATCTAAATGGCGCAACCGATGTGTTATACACCAACTGGGATGGCAACTGGAAATACTACGCCGACCGCCCAGAAGGCGCCTCGTTCGAGTGTGAATTGGTCGGCTTCCAAACCGCCTACTCTGCCCTTGTTCCGGGCGACTACGAAAAATGTGTGACCAACTTCTACGAGTCTCACGCTAACTGGCCTGTAGTTCGCGTGGTCGATGTCATGCCCGATCCGGGAACAGCCCCTGGTCCAAACCCAGACCCAAATCCAAACGCGTGGAGCGCCACTGCGGTTTATAACACAGGCGATCAAGTGGTGATTAACGGTGTTACTTACGAAGCGAAATGGTATACCCAAGGTGACGATCCTGAGCAAAGCGGTCAATGGGGGCCATGGAAGGTGGTTTGAGCGAAGTGCTAAAAACTAAGTGCTAAGTGCTAAGTGCTAAGTGCTAAGTGCTAAGTGCTAAGTGCTAAGTGCTAAGTGCTAAGTTTAAAGAACAAGAGCAAAAGAAGAAACGCCCATTGTTATGATGGGCGTTTTTGGGTGGAGCATTAGGCAATTTGAGGCCAATCGAATTTGGATGGGGCTTTTTCCGATTGCAATATCAGTTCTAAAATCTGTTTTACTGGTCTTGAATAGAGTAAGTATTCTTTATCACCGACTAATTGGATGAAGCGGACTTTTCCACTTGCCAAGCAATAGCGTAGTACTTTAGTGAGCCATTGTATGTCGATCCCCGCCGCCATTTGGTAACGATAATTCGCGACAATTGAGGCTAAATCAATATCGATCACGATCTGGTCAACTTTCTCACCAAAGCTAAATAGCTGATCTTTTAACTTTTGCCTGTGGCGTAAATTGCATTCTGCTCGAGTTAACCAATAACAGTTCATGTCTTCGGCGTAATCGAGTTGGCTAATGGTTTGTAACTCCTCATCAATGCCCAGTCCGAGGTATTGTAATTGCTCATAGCGAGACAGCGCAAAATGATAGGCAGAGCCTGGACGCATTTCTAAGGTGGGGGTCATATTAAATTGATGACCAATGCTGATCACACCAATGCTTCCGTTCGCGACCAGCGGCGTAAGATTAGTCACAATACTTTCATGGCAGTTGGTCATCACCACCGGCAAGTGTGCCGAGTTTAACCAGTCTGATAACTGGCGTAACCAAAACTCTTGGCCGATTTGGCTCTCTAACGCATGACGATGAAATCCGCCCTGAGCTAGCTCACTGCCGCCTTTTAGCTCATAACTGTCATACCAGTCATAAATCGGTTCTAATAACTGCTCCGCGACTTCAAAGGATTTATCGGCCATTCTAGGTAACTTAGTACATTGACTGGCAAGCAATACTTTTGTGTGAACACTGGTTTTTGTTGGATGAAACCAGATATTTTTTAGTCGCTCAAACATTATTATCATCCTTCTGGCGGCAACGCTCTCGCTGCCTGTAATACATGTAAGATAATTCGCTGCTTATCTATCTCGACTCGGTGCTCCGGCGCCATCACCGACACCGCACCAATAAGCCTCGTTCCTTTGAAGACAGGGGCACTGATCCCAGAAACACCGTTGTCAATTTCTGCGGTACTCACCGCATAACCATCACTTCGGATCTGCTCCAGTTCTTGTTGCCAATGTTGCCAGCGCTTTGTTTCACCAAAATGATCTAAGATCTTTTTGCATCGCTCTTGGGGCAGAAAAGCCAACATCACCTTAGATGAGGCGCCTTTTAACAACGGCTGACTCTGCCCCTGAACAAAGCTGCAACGCAGCGCTTGCGGGCTTTCCTTTTGGCAAACACACAACGCTTGATACCCTACGGGCACCATGTACGCGGCCATCTCGCCCGTTTGCAATTGCAGTCGGCGTAACACCGCTTCAATGGCCTGCACGTTATGTTCACTCGACTGATAATTGCGCATCAACAAAAGCGCCGCAGGCCCAATCACCAATGTCTTATCGTGCGCGCTTTCTTCTATTAAGTTCCACTCTTTAAGCGGTTTTAAATAGCGATAAAGGCTACTTAACGGCATTTCAAGTTGGGTGCTTAATGCTTTGGCGGAAAGTGGCGCCGCGCTCACCGCAACGTGCATCAAGATCTGTAGTGTCTTCTCATTCATTTGTAACCCACGCGTATTATCACCTCAAACTGAATTATCAAAATACGAGAAACAATAAAAAATAGACAGAGGTTATTCTCATATAATAAGAAACACCCCATAACTTAAAAGCCATGGGGTGTTGATGATTTCCGAGTTAAGCGTGATTTAGCCGATCGTTATATCTGCTGCCATACATCACTGCTGCCTGGTTCGTTTCCTTGTGTCCACCATTTTGCTTTGTAGGTGTGACCTTGGTATGTGACTTCTGCGCCGCCGCTATAAGCTTTGGTTGGGTTCCACGTTTTCACGCTACCGTCGTCAAACTCCTCCCACACATCGTTGGTGCCGGGTTCGTTACCTTGTGTCCACCATTTAGCGGTGTATTTTATGCCATTGTGAACAACACTGTCGCCACCTACATAGACAGCGGTTGGGTCCCACGTCGAACCGCCACCACCTTGCGCTTTCACGGTGACGACTACCGTCCCTGTATCTGTCGCTTGACCATCGCTAACTGTCACTGTGATGGAAACACTCATATCTGCGGTGGTTTGAGGCGCATCATAAACTATCACCGCCTGATCACCGGTTTGAGTCAAGGTGCCCTGACTTGCTGTAAAGCTTAGGCTATCACCTTCAGCATCAACTGCAGATACATGGATAGAGAGCGACTCACCCGACTTAACCTCTGCCGTCGCGGGCAGTGTCAGTTCAGGCGGGGTGTTCTCAACCACACCAGTGCCTTTCACGTTGACCACCACCGTTTTTGTCGACTGAGCGCGGCCATCCGAGACGGTAATAACAATGCTTTGCTGCAAATCCGTAGCGGTGTTTGGCGCGGTGAAGCTCACTTGGGCTTGCCCAGCGCCTAAATCGGTCAGTGTGGCCCCCTGAACACTAAAGCTCAGTTTGTCACCTTCAGCATCGCTTGCTGAAACATTAAAACTGATGGTTTGACCAGAGTCGGCCTGCTGAGCACTAGGCACCGTTAAGCTTGGTGGCGTATTTGGCGTTGAGCCTTGATTGAACACTTGATCAATCGCTTCTGCCAACGGAGAACTTAAGTTGGTACACTCTTTTAACTTACTCCCGTGGCTAATAAAACTACCTTCACACTTAATATCACCCGCGACTTGCCAAACAATCACACCCGCAAGATCGTTATCAACGATATACTGCGCTTTTTTCTCGATCGACGGTACATCGTCATAGCTTAAGAAGTACTTCCCTTTCACCGCATAGGGAACCTGCGCATTGGCGTCCCACTTGTGCTCCCAACCGCTTTGTTGAACGATGTAGTTATAACTTGGCTGGCCTTCAAATTTATCCCAGTTCACCAGATCAACCGCCGACATGGTTGGGCCATCGACCGAAAAGTTAACGCTTCGTTTATCGGTTGGCGCCCCCACATAGGCTGTCCCTTCGGTGGTTTGTACCCCTCGCCCATAAAAGGCGGCACCAAAGTTTATTTTATCCGAGGCGATCCCTTTCGTTGCCATCCAGTTTTTCAAAGTATCGAGATTTAGCCCTGCATACTCTTCCTCAGGATAAGGATAAAGTGGCGCATTATGGCCCGTAACATTCGACCAACCGCCATTTAGGTCGTAGGTCATCATGTTAAAGTAGTCCATCGAACGCGACAAACGCGCCCAATCATAACCTTCCAGTTTCGCGGTTGACGCCGAAAACGCGGCCGTCAGTAGCTTATCAGCGCCGATCCGAGCGCGAATATCTTCCATTAACTGTTCAAAATTGGCGTAATCTTCCGGCGCACCTTGGAAATTCATCCCACCAAAGCCTGGGTACTCCCAGTCAATATCAATGCCGTCAAAGCCTAATGCCATCAAGCGGTCAAGATCGTCCAGAAAACGGGCTTTTTTCACCGGATCGGCGGCCATTTCAGGCATGTGCTTAGACATACTCCAACCACCGATAGAGGCCATGACTTTTACCCCTTTTTGGTGCGCTAAATCAATCAGCCCGGGGGCACCGCCAGCCTTTTTAAGCGGAATAGGAAATCTGCCACTAATTCCCGATGGTTCATGTTTCCAACCACCAGCATAGGGAATAAAGCCTTGCTCTTGTACCTTCTTTAATTGCTCTGCTTGCCACGGCTCATTCCCCGGGTATTCCCACAGGTATTCCAACTCGCCCCATAAAATATGCAGATCCCAACTAGAATAGACATCGGTATGTAATAACGGAGCAGGCTCTTGCACAGAACCATCTTGGTAAATCTGTTTATTACGATAATCGCCGCTGTGCAGCGACCCATCCTTAGCAACACCAAAAAATGAAAAGTTTAATATAGAGTAAATATCCATATTAACATTGAGGTGTGTCGCTTCGCCTTTTACACTAAACCCTGCCGACGAATCTTTCCACGCTTCCCACTGAGTCAAATAACCTATCACGTTTTTGCCGTGAGTCGGTGCTGCTTGAATGGTAGTAGAGGCCGCCGAGAGTAATAGAGCTGCGATAGAACTTGCAATTAAGGTTTTCTTAGTACCCTTTTTCATACTGTTCTCCAATGATCCTATTAATTCTTCCACTGCGAGCATTCATTTGCTCACCTAAATAAGATCGCTTTAATCCGTATGAAATACGACACCAATAATGCCAAATTATGACCCCGAGCCAAACAATTCATCGTAATACAACTATAATGCATTTTAATTCTGGATTAAGATCTATTTTATTAATTACAAACTAGAAATAACGTAATTGAAAATCGTGACATTGAGCCCAATATTAATTAATGTCCACTATTAACAATTCAATTATTAATCCAGCAAATTAGCATTGGTTAATATTCTAAATTAAAGGCGCTATTTTACAACATCGATTGGTCTCCTGCTGCCTGTCTCAAAACGAGTTATCCCCTCAGGCAGAAAACCAACTACCTCTAGCCTGCTACGCTCGCTCATTCCGTCTGATGGACTATATAGAACTCGTTGATTGGACAGCGCGTCAATACCGAAACAACAAAGCCAGTATGGGAATACATATACCACCGATATTACAACGTCTGAATATCAACCAGC
>Ga0070724_10000610_pt1 | contig 24499 bp, 18 predicted proteins | sample tdDd001_FD_67278 | JGI IMG/M metagenome (GOLD analysis project Ga0070724, IMG submission 67278) | Marine sediment microbial communities from the Atlantic coast under amendment with organic carbon and nitrate - tdDd00.1 | ecosystem: Environmental > Aquatic > Marine > Coastal > Sediment | place... | reverse complement strand
CATCAGTTGTTTCATAATCCTTAAACATAGCAAGAGCTCTAGGTAATACTGCTTCACCCCATAAATCTATGATAATGTCTCTTTCGTCATCACCATAACAGTCACCAAATGGTACGACATTGTTTTCATCATCTTTACCCATGTATACTATTTTGGCTACATTATTGTATGATGCCATATCAAAAGTTCTGTCAGTCATTTTATTATAATCACTTACACCTACAGGGTACATTAAATCTTTTCCTTTTAAAGTCTCAACTGGCATGATAAAGTCATCACCTGAACCACCAGCTGCAGAAGCTCTTACACGATCTGGATGTAGGGCTGTGAATCTTTCTGTAAACGAACCTGATGCTGAGTAACCAGATATAAATACCTTCTCTTCTGTTTTTACATCATTTGCTGCTAGGTATTCTCTCGCATAATCTACCATAGCTAGGATTTGTTCATCAATATCATCAAAGTCATTTTTACCATAACCTGATTTTACAATCTGGTCTGCTAAGTCATTACCTACTGATGATCCATACATGTCACCCGATACAACTTCTTTATAATACATAGAATCTCTATCTAATGAATGCATGTAGAATGTTGCTCTACCTGTTTCAGGTGTATTGATACTATGCTGTAACCTAGGAATCAATGGATAAACAACTGGCATACCTAAATCAAAGGCTGTATTGTATGATATGTATGAACTACCCATTATTCTATTGTAATCAATACCTGCTTCAAACTCTGTTCTAGATTTTACTGAACCAGTGTTGATCATCTCCAAGAATATATGCTTCTTTTCATTTGAGTTTCTGATATCATCATGTGTTCTAACTGCTACTAAGAAATCAAAGTTAAAACCTTTATCAGGCATAGCAGGTATTCTTACTACAGTTGCGCCACCATTTGTCGTTTGTTCACCACTGTATAAATCACTGATGATTACATCTTCTACTTTTACTTGGATTTTTCCATTACCAGTATAGAATTCCAAAATGGCAGATTGACCAACAGGTAATGTGCTCTTAATTGTAAATTCTGAACCATTCACTTCATAGTCAAGTACTTGGTAAGAACCATTCATGTACAAAGAACCTGCCCTGATATTCTTATAATCTACATCTGACAAATCAATAATAGCATTTTGTGCTTTAGCACCTTTAACTGCTAATGTTTGCGGACTTGCTTCTTGACCAGCTAGTGATAAATCTACTGTTCTTGTTGTACCATCCCAACCTACTGAAGCGCCTAGCAGTTCAGATAGTTTCTTTACTGGTAAGTAAGTTGTACCTTCGTATAAGATACTAAATGGTACTGAATTACCATTATCAAGTACAAAAGACTCACCTTTCTCAGCCACTGATTTACTGTTTAAACTTAGGTTTAAGTCATTCAGAACAACCTCAATTGATCTGAGATTTGTTTCAGAAAATACTGCTACTGATAAGACCATAATAACGAGTAATATTGCTACAATTCTTTTTATCATTCTTTCCTCCATATATGATTGTTATTTCTTTAACAATTTTATCACACAATGCCCTCTTCTATATATTTAGAACGTGCAGATCTTTTTTTATACCTGTCCACATGTTTGAGTGGCATTAGAAACATGTAATTATTGATTTTCAAGTAGAAAATCAATAATATTCAAGTGTATAATCCCATCTCTTGAAAAATCGTATTTATCCATAGATAGGACATACTTAGGATAATTATCATCTACGCTATCAAATGCACCAAATTCACGTTGAATTACTTTTTCATCTGCTAATAAATAAGCCACTTGATAATAACTTCGTTTGTCCCCATCCAATACAACAAAATCAATTTCACCTTTCGAGGTTTTCCCAACATAAACTTGGTATCCTCTATGGATGAGTTCATTGTAGATGACATTTTCTATTAAAGCACCTATTTCTGTCTTGAACCCAGTATTATTAATCTTTGAAAGACCTAGATCCGTCAAATAGTATTTGTCCGATCTAGTAAGAATTCTCTTTCCTCTTATATCATACCTAACAGCCTTATTCATTATCAAAGATGAAGATATGTATTCTATATAGCCATAAATAGTCTCTGTTGATACTTTTCTATTAACGCTTTCAAAAAATTTAGAGATTGACTTTGCCGAAAAAGTTTGAGATGTATTCATTACCATATACTCTACAATTCTATTGAGTATATCAACATCTTTGATCTTGCTTCTTTGTACAATATCCCTAAGTACAATTGAGTTGTATAAATCACGAAGATACACCTTTGCCTCGGTCTCAGATCGCATCAAAAAACGTTGTGGCATACCGCCATAATTCAAGTACTCCATAAAATGATTATCTTGAATATCATCCTTACTGAGTCCTTTTAGTTCACACGTTTCTCTGAAAGAAAAAGGCATCACTCTGAAGCTCACATATCTTCCAGACAAATGTGTCGCTAACTCACCTGATAATAATTTACCGTTCGAACCGGTTAAGAAAATACTACAATCCATTGTTGCTCTAAAAGAATTTATTGCTTTTTCAAAACCCTCTACATTCTGGATTTCATCAAACATTAAGTAATACTTCCTGTTTTCTATCGTTCTCTCCATAATGTACTTATGCAAGTCCATCTCATTTGCTATGAATGAATATGATAAATCTTCAAAGTTTAAATATACAATTTGCGATTGTTCAACACCCTTTTCAATCAATTCTGCTTCAATTTGTTTTAATAATACTGATTTACCACAACGTCGAATTCCAATCAATACTTTGATTAAGTCTGACTCATAAAATGGTCTAATTCTCTTCAAATATTCTTTCCTAGTTATCATCATTTCACCTCTTTAATTCTATACTAACAAAACATATCACAAATATCAAGTTTTGTTTTGTTTAATCGAAATAAAATTAGATTGTATTCTTTTATTTCCTCAAACTAGATTATAACCACAGAAAAAGCTCAAATGATTTCTACACAAAATAAGAAGAGATAAAAGGCCACTTCCTCCCATTATCTCTTCTTATTTTTAGATAAGATTTGTGGATTTCATATAGTCAACATATGAGATCTAACATTATTTGTGTAAAATTCCACTTGGATTAGGCATACCAAATGATCTAGGTGAATGGATAAAGATATCCTTCCTCTATAATGTACACTATGACACCACTTAATTATGTCGGATTAATACTGCAAAAGCCTTGTTTCTTAAATCATGCTGGCTTAAAATGTTCCTAAGGAGAAAAATTATGTATGATTTAATTGGATTTGGCAATGAAATAAAAGGTATTAGGAAGAGTAATGGTCTTACGCAGAGTGATGTAGCATCAAGAATAGGTATGCAAAGAGATACCTTCTCTAGATTAGAAAATGGTAAGTCTACACCTAAAATAGCTACTCTCGACAAACTTAGTTATCTTTATAAGCAAGATATACTTTTGATTTTTACTCAGTACCGTGTAACCATAGACACTTACATTAGCAAACACATTAATAATATATTTAAGCACTTCAGAAATCATACACCTGATATCATTGAGGATTACATGAAAGACTTTGAAGAGACCTTTTCAAATACTAACCTGTATTCAGATGAATACTATAGTATCAAAAGGAAACAGTTTCATCTCTATCTAGAAGCCTTGGAAGATATACATAAGGTCATCAACGATGCTAGCAGGCAAGTCATTACAGAACTCTTTTTGTCTTTAAATATTACTAAGAAAAATTTATTTAAAAGACACTTTAGATTAGACAAACTGGAAATTCGAATCATCATACTCTTAGCAGCTGTATATCGTTTTAAAAATGAATTTATAGATACAATGAGCCTACTGAATATTGCTTTAGAAGAATTACTTATGTCTTATAGTCATGACAATGAGTTTTTAAGTCTTTACTTACTTATTCAAGGCAATAAGATGTCCTTTTATCATAGGATAGATGATTTTGAAGGTGTCAAAGAAATTTACCAAGACTGTTTAGGGGTGATCGATGACAAGTTAGGTATTCGTCACTTGTATCTTTTATTCATAAGAGCAGGTTTAAACAAACACTTCAAAGAAGAAAGACATCTAGATGGTTTAGTAGCAGCTGGTCTACAACTCATAAAAGATGGTGGTGATCAAGCCAAGTATGATAGGGAGTTAAAGATATTGCAGGATAAATACGATTTTCTAAAACTTGAAGAAATCTACAAGAACTAAGGATAAATTTCAAACAGAAAGCCAGGTGCATTTTATCATTTGGGTTGTAAGAAAAATGATTTAGATGTTTCATTACACAACTCTAACTTTGACATTGATGAAACTTGCATCAAAACAGGCATCTTAATGCAAGTTAATCTTATACTTGATTATATGAAAAGACATCCATCAGATTGATGGATGTTGTTTTAGTTTACGATTAATGCAAGAGCTAGTAATAGGTTCATACCTAGAAGTACTGACATAACGACTGACATCATCTTCTTAAATTTATCTGTCGTAAAAAGTGGGATTTTATCAAAGTCTAAAGAATCATGCTTTTTGATTAGTTCCTCTTCTGAATTTATATGACTGGCATGGCCAGGACTGTCCGAAACCATATGTTGAGCATATGGGAAACATAAAACCAAATCAGGTTCATCTCCTATTAAGTCTGGAAACCAATTGTTATCAATTAAATCTAAATCTTCTAGATTAATACTCAAAGCTTCTTTGAACTCTTTTGGATCAAATATTAAAGAGAATTCGTAAGGATTGTCCCCCGATTTATACCTACCATATGTGATAGACAAGTTCCCCTCAACCCATAGTCTTTGGTACAAGGGTTTAAATACTCCATTTCTAATATTTGAGTTAAACTTAAGTTTTCTATTACTATTACTTTCTATATCAAGTATAAGAGTACCATCAAAATCTGTAGTCATCATAGAAGAACGAGAATTAGCATCACTAAGACCATTCTTAGGGTCATAAGTTATGGTATTGGTGTCATAATCAACAATAATCCATGACATAAGACCTGTTTGTATATTCTCAGCTATTATATAAAATTCTACTCGTAAACCCCAAAATCCTGAAGTGTGTGCATTGAAACAACCAAATATACCATAGTATTTTTCATCACCATCATCAAAAATCTTCGTTTTAACCAATCTATAACCTTCTGGTAAATAGGCTTTTGCCTTATCTAAATCCTTAAGTTCATAACATAAGTAATAACTGTAAGGTTCTACTACAAATCCCATATAGGGTGTTACACTTGAAGCCTTACTGATCATTTTCTTTTGCATATTTTTAGGCATCATATTATTGAAATTCTGCATATAATGCAATGTCCCAACTTCTATTGGATTAACTAACTTCTCAACTCCCTTTGTAAAATGAACATCTTTCATAACAGACTCCTTTACGTCGTGATGATATCATAAACATCATCCGTATGTTCTATAATACTAACCCTTTTATTTCTATAAACATTTTTAAGTGCATTTGCACTTTGACCACCAATAATTATTTTTCCTTTGAAGATTTCTAATAGATGATCAACTGTCATTATTAGAGAGTTGATGTGTTCCGATAAGGTAATTGAAAATAAAACAAAGTCAGGATTCAACTCATCTATCATATCCACTAAGCTTTGATTAGGTACATTTCGACCTAAGTAGAACAACTTAATACCTTGTCTTTTAAGCAAAGACGTTACGAGTTCTATACCTATAGTATGTTGTTCATTAGGGCTAGTTAATGCAATACCAGTTTTTCCTCTGATTTGGTATTTATCAGAAGAGAACCTGTTAATGGATGATCTGAATAAAGCACTGTAGTAGTGTTCATCTGAAACACCAATTTCCCCACTTTCCCACAAAAGACCAACATGTTTTAGAACATCACTTACAATGTCTTCTATAACTCTTAAATCCTTTTCAGTTTTAAACAAGTATGAAATTTTATCATTAAAGGCTTCTTCATCTTTATCTAATAAGAAACGGACCAAGTCATTTTTGAAAGAAGGTGCATCAATTGGTTCATAGGTAGTTTCTAGTTTATGTCCAATCAACTCATCTACACTTGTTTTAAATAAAGATGCCATTTTCATTAATGACTCAATGGTTGGTTGACGATCACCATTTTCATAATGAGCAATGGAACTCTGAGATACTTCCAAGATTTTGGCTAAATCCTTCTGATTCATATGATGTTTTTGTCTTAGGATTTTTATATTTTGACTTATCATACTCATAAAGCACCTCCTTTATTACATTTTAGCATACTATACCATTTTAGTAAAGATAAATATTACATATTGTAATTTACATAAAAAAATACCATCCTCTAATTGGATGGTATCTCTTATATTTGCACTTTTCTACAAAATCATCTGTGTTCCATTTTTCCCTCTTGTATCAAAATGATGAGGTTTTCTAGTGTCATTGGTTTATGATAATAATATCCTTGCATGTTGCTTATACCTAATGCTTTTAGTGCAGAAACTTGTTCAATAGTTTCTATACCTTCGGCAATAATATCTAGATTAAGTTTTTTTGCAAGTGACACAATATTTTCAAGTACAAAGTAATCTGTTTTAGAGACTAATACTAGGTCAATAAAACTCTTATCTATTTTAAGTACATCAAACTCCACATGGACCAGTTTGTCTACAGAAGAATATCCTGTACCAAAGTCATCTATAGCTATTTTAAATCCTAAAGCTCTTAATTCAGATACACCATCATTGAAAATCTTCAAGTCTTCTATAACAGATGTCTCTGTTATCTCAAACTGTAGGTATTGAGATAACCAAGGATAAGTCTTCTTATATATCTTCAGATGGTCTCTTAAATCAGAATTCATTAAGTCTATAATTGAAATATTTATCGATAAATACTTACCTTCAAACTCACTCCTATTTACTTCAATGATTTTTATGGTCTCATCTAACACATACTTGGTTACTTTAGATATCATACCATTCTTTTCTGCAATAGAAATGAACTTATCTGGTCCTATATATCCATAGTCAGACTCTAACCACCTAATGAGTACTTCATAACCTATAGAAGATTCAGTTCTTGCATTCATAATAGGTTGGAAGTGTAAAGACAAGAAGTCATTATAGTCATTTGTAATTAAGCAGTTATTAATGTAAGCCTCTAAGTCTAAGTCTTGATCTGCTTTTGCATGATAAAATTCTAAACTAATACCATTTTTCTCTTTGGCTATGTGCATAGCCTTTTCTGTATTGAGTATCAAGGATTTAGCATCTGTCGCATCCTTAGGATAAATACTTACACCCATACTATAAGAAAACTTAATGTCTTCAAAATCATCAAAATAATGACGTTGCGCTTCTGCATTTATACCATCTTCTTCATAGTCCACCATAAAGAAAAAACTATCCCCATGAGATCTAAATATTGTGGCATTAGGTACTTCTTCTTGTATCGTTGTAACGATATGTTTAAGTAATCTATCACCAAAATCATAACCTTTTAATCTTACGATTCGATTAAAAGCATCTATATCTAAGGTAAATAATGCAAAAGACTTTTCTTGATCTATTTTAGCATTAATAAAGGTCTCTAATACATTTCTATTATAAGCGCCTGTTACTCTATCAATTTTATAGTTATAATCACTCCTATGTTTATAAACTTCAAGTTCTGTTATATCTTTTGTTATAACAAGAAAACGACTGTCATCGAACTCTGAGTTATCCAACTTGAATACTTTCTTTTCAACAGCTTGTAATAGACCTTTTTTACCATTAGGAATGATATAAATGCCTGACCATTCCTCATGGTGATTTACATACTCCAATATAGAATCCGTTGTCGGAAACTTCTCTTTTTCCTTTAAAAACTCAGGCGAAATAAAAGCACAGCGTTCACTACAAAAACTTTTTTCTTTATTACAATATTTTTTATTACACCAAACTCTATCCCCATGCTTATTTAGAAGAGATACACCCTCTTCAATTGAACCAAAGAGTTTCTTATATTGTTTTATAGCATGTTTGCTACGATTCTTTTCTGTTGTCTCATATATTTTTAGTACAGTACCTTGAATCTGACCACCTTCAAAGAAAGGCGTATACTCATAGTAAAACCAAAAGGTTTCACCTTCATTATTAACTATAGGTTTTTCTACTTTAAATATCTGTCCCCCTAAAGATGTCTTTACAGCCTCTTTAAAGGTATCAAAATAAGAAGGTTGAACAAAATCAACCATATTTCTATTGATTTCAATGACTTCACCAAATAGTTTTAATGTCACATCCTCTGAAACAGGATTAGCATACAAAACATTCAAGTCACTATTAAAGATGACATGGGCTATGGATGACTGATCTAATTGAGCCCTATACTCTGCAAGTGTAACCATAATAACCTTTCTGTACTTTAGACTTAGTTAAATTATAAGCCATTTGCTAGTATTTTCAAGTTTTATGATAAAGTTTCATATGACTTCACAAAAAGAGTTTACCACCTACTTTGCTGAATATTTATTTGGTTTTTTATCAAACTTTCATTTTGCACTGAAAATGCTCATTTCTGCACTAAAACGATTCTGAAAATCACGATTATAATGTTATAATAAAGTTGGTTGGATGAGATGATAAATTTCGGCAAGCTACCAATTGCCAAGAGACATGGAAAACGCAGATAAGTCTGTGTTTTTCTTTGTGTAAAAGAATGGTATCTGATAAAATAATATTTGGTAATAAATGTGAAGGAGTTCAACATGTATCAAGTATATATTTTAGAAGATAATAAGGAATATAGACAACAAATTTCAAAGTCCTTAGGCAAATTTTCAAAACACATCAAGATTCATATGATTGAATCCAATTTTGATAAATTTGCTATGACTCACATTGGTGTACCCACATTCAAAAATATATACATTATCGACATTAATCTAGGTCACAACATTTCAGGTATGCAAATTGCAAAAGAAATTAGAGAATTAGATTATTTAGGTACTATAATCTTTTTAACTTCACATGTTGATATGGCACCACTTAATTACTCCTATCATTTAAGAGCAAGCGATTTTATAGACAAATCAAGAGCAGACTGTTTTGATGCCTTAAATGCATGTATTTGTCATACCATTAAGGCAAATGATAAAATAACAGAACGTTCTTTGTCTTTTAAAAGTAAGAAGAGTTTGGTCAACATCAATATGGACCACATTCTTTTTATCGAAACATCTCATAAAAAAAGACAATTATTCATCCATACAATAGATGATGTATTAGAATATCCAGGTAGCATCAAAAGCATCTTAGAGGAACTAGACTATCACTTCAAGCAAGTTCACAAATCTTATATTGTGAACACGAAAAATATGAAGGAAATTGATATAACGAGTAAACCTTACAAGATCATTTTCAATGATAAAAAGCATTGCTACTTATCGAGCAAGTTTGTATCAGACCCAGTTAAACTTTTAAAAGAAAGAACACATTATGAAACTTCTTATTAAACGTCTTAGATATTTTATTGCAGCTGCTCCTGTTTTAATTTTACTAATGGGAAATGCTTTACAAAATACTTTAATTTTAAAACATACCACTGGTTTCTTAGAAGATTATCCTGCACTTTGGTTAACAGGTGTTGGAATTATAATCAATGCTAATATCTATCAAGGGTTTGATAGAATTACTACACTGAGTCAACTCAAAGTAAAAAACATTTGGCTTAGACGATTGAGCCAATTGATTATTTTACTCCTGTCAATAGTTATAAACCACCAATGGGTGATTTCACAACTGGCTAACAATGATAGGACATGGATGACATTTGATGGTAAGTATGCCTATATGTTTGCCAAGACCAGTGAACAGTTTAATGTCGTTGGATACTTCTATTATTTGGTCTGCATTGCATTTTGGGCTTTAATGCTCACTTTGGTTTATCGATTAATACTTTCCCTCGGCCTATTAATTACTAAAAAAATAAAGAAACAAGATTTATCTCTGGATAGGAAGCAGTTCATAACTTATTCTGGTGCTATCGTTGCATCATTTTTAATTTACTATGTTTCTTTACAGATTAACGACATTGTTATTGAAGGTATCTATACTTTCCACAACCATACAAATAGATTAGTCATGATGGCTATCGCTGTTATACTGCTGGTTGTATATGTTGTATCAGTATCAATTATTCGCATTCATAACAAGGAACTGAATATAAAGGTAAGTGTAGATATAGTGAGTGATATTGTAGTCGTTACTCTACCTTTCTTGGTTATTACAGTTCTATCAATATATTTAAGACAAGTATTAGATCATAACTTGTACTTGGTATATTCCATATTTACTTTTGGTTTACTCGTAGTAATTATATGCTTTACGGCACTTTATCAGTATCTTAAATCAAAAAGAATTGAACGTTTAGATAAGGTCATGGAAGAGAATACTATCATTCATCATTACGCAGGGAGTGTAGAAGCCTTATATAAGGAAATGCGACTCTTCAAACATGACCATAAGAATATCATGTTAAGTATCAGATATTACATAGATAACGATGATTTAGAAGGTTTAAGAGATTACTATAACAATGAACTCATTGTGTCACTACCAAGTGGTCCTCAATATGAACTTGTTAATCAATTGACACTATTAAAGGAACCAACACTCAAAGGACTATTGATTACTAAAATAAATCATGCTAAAGAAAAAGGCATCCAAGTAAAACTAGAAATCGATACCTTTGAAAATAAAATAAAGGCCATAGATCTAACTAGAATCCTAGGTATTCTTCTCGACAACGCCATAGAAGCTGCATATGATACAGATGAACCATTTATATCAATAATCCTAACCAAGGATGAAATCATCATTTCTAACACCTATGGTGATCAAACCATAGATATAGAGTCTCTGTTTGAACTAGGCTATTCTAAAAAAGGTTCTTCTAGAGGCATTGGCTTATATTCATTGAATCAAACACTGAAGAAGTATCCTTACAAATTAAAAACAAGTGTTAACGAAGATTATTTTATTCAAAGAATTATAACAATTTAAAGCCACATTCGAGGCTTTTAATATATGTATAAATAAGTTAAACAGCTTTTTACCATCCCAATCAATGTATACATATATTACTGATCTTTTGTACTTTAGTGTTAATTATGAACACATTGATGCTAAATCAATTAAAAATTGATAATCTTCATGTATACTAAGGTTAAGAAATAAGCACTCACCTATCAGCCCCCTAAAATGATAGTGATTTCAATATCAATAATGCAGGCATTGCCTGCATTATTTTTGCAAAAAAAAACGATTGATCATATCAATCGTCTGCAGAATAATAATTACCATTCCATGCTGTATCGTTAAGCATCTTGATGTCTAAACCTTCAACATGACATGAGTGAAAGCCAAGATGACGTTCATCAGAAAAAGTTATCTGTCCATCTAAGGTTGGAATATCTTTTTCTACATATACTGTAATATCATCTACAGTATACATTTCATAGTCATCATCATGACGTGGTTTCTTGAATCGAATTTTAGGGTATTTAGAATTCGCACTATAACCTGAATAATAATCGTGTAAAAGTCTTAGGGCTATCACATGTTTATGGTGGTCATGCATGTAGTCAAGAAGGTTTTTCTCTAATTGAACTTTCATGATATCACCTACCTCTTTTATTATATACCCAAAATGGAGACTATTAAGCAAATTGACCTTATATCCTCTAGGAATCAGTTAGTTATAGCATAAGTTATCTTGAACTTGGATATACTCTCTTTGGCTTTTGACCTCATTTAAGTGGAGTAGAGACCAACAGAATTAAATAGATTTAACTCTGATACTTATTTTACCTATAGAATTAAATGCAATTAATTCTATAGGTAATTACATACTTAAAAGATATATCGGTAGAAACAGTCATGTTTGTATTTCTATTTCGATTGGTATAGAAAAAGTCCCTTGATGTCTTTCTCAAGCGACTTAATTTTTATCCATTATTTTCTCATAATCTGTAGACTGATTCTTACCATTGTTTTTTGAATGATACATGGCCTTATCAGCCCTAACAACAGCAGACCTTATAGAGTCATGAGTTTCTATCATAGTTCGTCCAATACTGACTGTTATGGATAAATCGTTTTTGTACTTGTCTTTGGATATGGCTTCAAGTATTTGATGACTGTAATTGACTTTGTTGTCTGTAATAAGTACAAACTCTTCGCCACCCCATCTTGCAAAACCAATAGCAGGTATCTTCTCACCCACTCTAAGGGTTAGTTCTTTTAAAACATAATCACCAAAATCATGACCATAAGTGTCATTGATGCTTTTAAAATCATCTATATCAAACAAGTACATACTCAATTGATGTTCTTCAACTGCTTCTTGAAATACTTCTGTGATTTTTCTTCTGTTGCAAATACCTGTTAAAGGATCTTTATCGGCAAGTTTGATCAGAGTATGTCTTTCATTGATTTCCCTATTGATAATAGAAGTGATGTTTCTTAACAGCAATAAAATTGACAGTAACAAAAAAATTGCCAATAACGCTTCTATGAAATTCCGTTCAGAATGAATCCCTTTCTCGACTAAGCTTTGAATCCTAAACCATTGAAGTATATAAAAAGACAACGCTAGAATATTTGTAATGTGTATTTGATACTTTTTTATATATATAACATGTATAGAAAGCACAACAACTACTGTCATTAAATAAAACTGTAAAGGAAATTCAAATGAATATAACATGGTTAACCTTGCAAAACCTAAGGCGATCAAAACATTGATGCCGATTTCATATCGTCCCTTGTAAATGAGAAATAGCACAAGTAAAAAGGTTGCACAAGATATACCACCTTTTATGAATGATGCAGTCATGTTTTCACCTAAAAACATCTCCGTCATTATAATAACAAGAACTGCAGCCAGCATCACCAATATAAAATATATACTGTATTCTGCTTTTCTTCTTTTGTAAAAATCATCTACTATATAATTCACTAAAAATCTTTCTATCATAATCATCCCATCCATTTTTTCAACTAATATTATATTACCACAAAAACCCTTTTTTATAACAGGCAATTGTAAGCGTACAAATACATTAATTAATTTCTTATGTAATAGATATCATTCGGACATATATTTTTGCTAGACTAAGGTGTAAATCAAGGAGATGATTCATGAGAAAGAAAATATTCATATTATGTCTATTACCACTCTTACTGTTGTCTTGTTCCAATGTAGAACCAGTAACCAAAACAGAAAAGAGAACCATTAAAATTCATGCTATTGATGAAACACATAAAGAAAGGGTAGACCTTAAAGTCTACCCTTGAAATTTAGCTTAAAAAACCAATGCCTAACGATATAATTAAGTAGCCTAGTCCCATAAATAATAGTACCTTACCGACTTCTTTTTCTTTTCGATTAACACCTTGAGCTTCTCTGTGTTCTAAATATTCACCTAATGTCTTAAAATAGTTTTCAGCCTTTTTATTACTCATAAATACTCTTTTAGTTAAAAAAGTAAAACTCGTAAACAATTCTGAGGCATTGGATACAATGAATAATCCAATACCAAAGAATATTAACCCTACAAAGAACATAATGTTAGATACATTCAACAGCGTCAGCCTAAACCCATAAAACAAGTATAAGAATAAGGCTGTAAGTGCTAACGAAAATCCAATTATTTTAAGCGTTGTTTTTGTTTGCATTCGCTTCAATCTCTTTTCTATAAGCTACCATTTCAGCATCATTTGCTAAAACGAAGTGACCTTCAGTAATTTCTTGGAACGTTGGTTCCTGTTGTGAATAGTCATGCTCTACAGCACCCTTATAGATGATTCTCTTTCTAAGTTTTTCATAGTGAGGATCCGCTAAAGGTACTGCTGATAATAATGACTTAGTGTATGGATGTAACGGGTTTGCAAACAGTTCATCTGCAGTTGCTAACTCAACCATGTTACCAAAGTACATTACACCAACTTTATCACTGATATACTTAATTACAGATAAGTCATGTGCTACGAATAAAATTGTGATACCAAAGTCTCTTCTTAAGTCATTTAATAAGTTAATAACTTGTGCTTGGATAGATACATCCAGTGCAGAAATCGGCTCATCTGCGATTAAGAATTCTGGTTGGATTACAAGTGCTCTTGCAATACCGATTCTTTGACGCTGGCCACCTGAGAACTCATGTGGGTATCTATTGGCATGCTCAGATACTAGACCAACTGTCTCAAGTGCATTTTCTACAGCTTCTTGAATAACATTTTCATCTTTCTCGCCACCGATTCTCAAACCTTCAGCGATGATTTCTTTTACTGTCATTCTTGGATCAAGAGATGCAATTGGATCTTGGAAGATCATTTGAATCTTCTTCATAAGCTCATAGTTTGGCTTTTCATGAAGTTTTCTTTTTCTCTTGATTTCATCTTTATGGAAACGAATTTCCTTAGCTAACTTGAGTCTTTCACTCGCACTAGCAGATTTTTTTTGAATCTTTAACTCAGCAATTGCCTCGCGGTTACAATCAGGACCTGCAGCAATTTCTTCGCCGTTGAAGTGGATTGTACCATCAGTTGGGTCATGAAGTTTAACAATGATTCTACCTGTTGTTGTTTTTCCACAACCAGACTCACCTACAAGACCGAATATTTCACCTTTATGGATATCAAAATTTACACCGTCAACCGCTTTTACGACTAACTTATTTTTACCATGTCCAGACTTAAAGTGCTTCTTTAAGTTTCTTACACTTAATACTGGCACAGCTTCATTTGTTTTATTCATCATGTTTTCACTCATTAAAGCTGCCCCTCACTTCTTCTTAATTCTTCAGTCATAACCTTCATTCTATCAATTCTATCCTGTAATACTGCAGGCATAGGAATCTCTTCAGCATCCTTGTGTAAGTGCCATGCTGCTGCATAATGCGTATCAGACACTTTAAACATAGGCGGTTGTTGTTCCATATCAATCTGCATAGCATACTCACTTCTAAGAGCGAATGCATCACCTACAGGTGGGAATCTCATGTCTGGTGGTGTACCAGGGATCGTAATTAACGCATCTTTCGATGTTAAGTCAGGCATAGAACCAAGTAACGCCCATGTGTATGGATGCTTCGGTGAATAGAATAATTCTTCATTCGTACCAATTTCTTGGATTTTACCTGCATACATAACAGCGATTCTATCAGCAACATTGGCAACAACACCAAGGTCATGCGTGATGAAGATAACTGTTAAGTTACGTTCTTTCTTTAATTTGTTGATCAGCTCTAGAATTTGAGCTTGAATTGTAACGTCAAGTGCTGTTGTTGGCTCATCACAGATTAATACATCTGGGTTAGCAGTTAATACAATAGCGATAACAATACGTTGTCTCATACCACCAGAAAATTGGAATGGGTATTGTTTGAAACGTTTTTCTGGTTGAGGAATACCTACCTCTTCCATTACTTTTAAAGCTCTTTCTTTTGCTTCTTGTTTTGTTACTCTTTTGATTCTTTTAATCGCTTCTACTTTAGCGTCTAGCTCTTCTTTACTTGCACCTGATTTCTTCATTTCTGCAAGTTCAGCATCAGCATTTGCTTTTACAACTTTATATTCAGCCATAACCTTAGCTTTAGAAGCTTTTTTCGCTTCGTTTAATGCTTTCTTTAAGGCTGGTAATTTCTTCTTAAGTTCAGCTCTTTTTGCCTTTAACTCAGCAGTCGGTTGCTTTTCTTTTTTTGCTTCTCTGATTTGGTCCTTTAAGATCTTTACAGTACGCTCAATTTCAACATATGCAATTCTCTCTTTGTTACAACCTTCAGCAATTTTATTCTTTAAGTGGTGACCATTTAACATTAATGGCTCTGTGATCTGTCTACCAATTCTCATAATTGGGTTTAATGAAGATAACGGATCTTGGTAAATCATACCGATCTTATTACCTCTGATCTCATGGAATTGCTCTTCTGAAATCTTAAGTAAATCTTCGCCTTCATAAAGTACTTGACCATTTTCAATAATTGAGTTACCAGCCAAGATACCCATAATAGAACGTGTTGTTACTGACTTACCAGAACCTGACTCACCAACGATTGCCAGCGTTTCACCTTCTTCAACATCAAAACTTACGTTTCTTACAGCTTGCACCTTACCAGTTACTGTCTTAAATGAAATACTTAAATTATCTATAATTAATTTTTTTGCCATTTTATTCAACCCCTCTCAATGATGGGTTAAATGCATCACGTAATGCATTACCAAACATATTAAATGTAATCATTAATATCGATACTATAAGTGCCGGATACACTGTTAAGTACGGATATGTAGATAAGAAGTTTCTACCATCTGACATTAATACACCAATCGAAACCCCAGAGAATTTTAACCCAAAGATATTAAACGACTGACCATGACCAATACCGAAACCTAAGAATGATAAAGCAGCTTCAGTAAAGATAACACCTGGAATCGCCAAAATACTTGATGTAATAATTGTACCTACACCATTAGGTAGGATATGTCTAAAAATAAGTCTTCTGTCTTTTGCACCTAATGTTTTAGCTGCTAAAACATATTCACGACCCTTGTATCTATAGAACTGCATTCTTGTTACAGATGCTGTTCCTATCCAACCCGAAATAATCATTACGAATAAGAGGGTTTGGAAACCAGGTCCTAAGAAGACTGTAATAATTGCTAGTGTAACTAACCATGGAATTCTACCCATGACTTCTGAGAAACGCTGCATCAATAAATCCACTGTTCCACCATAGAAACCTGAGATGGCACCATAAACTACACCGATTGAAACGTTTATTGTTGTTACGATTAAACCTAAGAATAATGATGTTCTTAAACCAACCCATACAAGTGAGAATAAATCTCTACCAGCTTGAGTTGTACCAAATAAGAAGTAAGGTAGATCATCATAACCTAGGTACTTAGCATAATCTAAGTAAACTTCATAAGATGAATAAGTTTCACCGTCTACAACAACTGAGTCGTTTTTCTTAACAACTTCTTTAATTGGGAAACCTTCACTGAAATACCAACCTTCTGGGTTGTCTGGATTTTCAATAATTTCTACACTGTCACCATATTCTTCTAATAAAGCATCGTATTCTGCAGATGAGAATGCAATTTCATGTGTTACATCAAATGCTGCAATATACTTATTGTATTTAAAAGTCGTAATAATTAACTGACCATTTTGTCTTTGATACGAGCCAGCACCATCAAGGATTGTGTACATTGATAATCTGTAACCTTCGTCAAATAAGATGGGTTCTTCACTTGAATCATCCATTACTGATACACTTGTAAATGCTACAGTATCACCACCAGTACCATTGTACTGAAGTTGTAACTTAGATGCGATATCTGCATATAAATCAGGATTTAATTCAAACGGTTTAATTTGATGTTTACCAGCTTCAGTAATTGTATAAACAACTTCTGGGTCACCTGCAAAATCAGTTTTTAATAATACATCTACAGAACCACCATTTAACTCATAAACATCAATCTCAATGTAACCATTGTTTGACGCAGAAATTGCAAGGAAGTCTGTTGACTCTATTAACACAGATTCAGAACCTGGATCTAATCTCAATAGTGATTGACCAAATTGAACCGATTCAGATTTTTCATTACTTGTAATTGTTTCATTTGTTAATGTATCTGCAACTACTGCTTTAGGATTTTCATCTAAAGGATAGTACAAACCTAATTCTTCATCAAAATTGTTTAAATCAGCTGGAACATTTTCTTTTTCAACTAGACCATCAAAGATACCAACTTTTTCAAGTACAGGTACTCTAGGTGGTAAGAAAGATAATTTCTCATCTATTTTTACATATTCTTTTCCTGATAAACCAGGCATAATTAAACAGAAGATAATTAATGTCGCAAGAATAATTGACGCATTTACATTTGTCTTATTCTTTCTAAATCTCATCCAAACATCTTGTAAGAATCCGATTGGCTTACCTTCAATTTTTTGGTCATATAATTTCTGACCCTTTTGAACAAAATCAAATTTGTCTTTAGAGAGGTTTTGATTAATTTTTTCTTGGTTATTCATTATCTTTTGCCTCCCATTCTAATTCTTGGGTCAACGATACCGTATGAAAGGTCAACCAATAGTACAGCAAATAATCCAATAGTAGTATAGAATGCTGAAGAAGTTAAAATCATGTTGTAGTCATAAGCATTTTTTGCAAGTGCTCTAATAAATATTGTACCAGCACCTGGAATCGAATAAATTGTTTCAATAATTACTGAACCAGATAAAATACCTACGAATGAGAAAATAATACTTGGAACTAGTGGTACTAATGCATTTCTAAGGGCATGTCTAATTACCGCTTGTCTTTGCGTTAAACCTTTTGTTCTAGCAAGTAATAAATACTCAGATGTAAGAACTTCTGTAAGCTCTGCTCTTGTAAGTCTTGTTAAACCTGCAATTGGACCAAATGCCATAGCTAATACTGGTAAAATTAAACCACGTAATCTAATAATTGTAGCTGCATCTTTTGCAGGGAATATAGATGGTACCCATTCTAACTGATATCCGAAAACCATTACAAGCATTATCATTACAACAAAACTTGGAATAGAAATCATAATCATTACTGCAATTGAAATCACGTTATCAATTGGCTTATTCTTGTTAAGCGCTGCAATAATACCTAAGGTAATACCAATTGGAATGTAGAAGAATAATGCGATAATATTAATTGATAATGTTGTGCCCATTCTATCTTTTAAGATATCGAATGTAGGACGCCCCACTTCAATTCTAGTTGATTGACCCCAATCCCATTTTGTAAGAACATTTTTCAACCATTGAAGGTATTGCTCACCAACTGGAATAGGTTCGAAAGCTCTAATCATAGCGCCTTTGTCATCATAATAAGAACCCTTCATAGTAGTTCTTGTAGCTAACTGATTTCTAATTTCAGCCATTTCTTCTTCTTCATCAATAATTCTGAATTCCATATAGCCATCACTAACTTGCTTATCAAAATATTGTAGTCTTTGTTCCTCTGTTGGAGGTGGATAAGACGGTGCTAATTTTAATAGTACAAAAGTTAACGATAAGATAGTGAATAGAACAATAAATATCCAAACAATTCTTGTTACTATGTATCTAAACATACTTTAGCCTCTTTCCTAAAATGAATTTTACACTTTATTCATTAATGTTACATACGACAATTAACTTTATTACGGTTAATTAATAGTTTCTTTACAATAAAATAGAAAGGGTAGAGGTACTACCCTTCCTTTCTTAAAAGTTAATGTTAAAATTACTCTGTTTCTTCGATAACTTCAACACCGTCAACAACTTCACAGTCGCCAACTAATGCCATAATTAAAGCATCGTAAGACCAGATTTCAGCTACTTTCTCGCCAGCATCATTTACATAAACGATTTCGATTTCAGGAATAGAAGTATCAATACCCCAGTTTAATGTAAAGCCAGATCTGTTATCTGAAGTGTATGTGTCAAGGAAACCAGCAGCATTTAATGTAGAACCACTGATACCACCAATAGCTGTATCGAATTCACCAATCATCATGTGATCATAGTAGATGCCTGGGAAGTCTTTTGCGATAGGCTCAACAGTTACGTTGATGTTATGCTTTTCACTTTGGAATGCAGCTTCAAATGCATCCTTTAAGTAAGCACCTAATAATTCTTGAGTTTCTGAACCTGAGAAGAAGTAGAATTCAAATGTGATTGCATCACCTGGAGCGTAAACGCCAGCTTCTACTAATTCATCTAAAGCTTTTTCGTAGTATGCTTTAGCAGCATCAAAGTTGTAACCGTGAGTTGATGGTGATAAATCAGCACCTACTGATTGACCATGAACTGTATCTCTAAATGCAATACCAGTTTCAGCTTCAACTAAGTAAGCATCTGTGAATAAGTACATTTGAGTTTGAGAAGTTTTTAATACTTCTTCAGCTAATTTCTTTCTATCGATTGCATGGTAAAGACCCATCTTGAAGTTTTGGTTAGCGAAGATTGGCTCTGGAGTCCAAGTTGACTCTGGGAATTCTTCAGCTTGTGCTTCAACTGTACCTAAACCGTTGATCATTAATCTATAAGTTGTAGTACCTGATAATCTCTTTAAACCTGGGTGAGATTTATACTCTTCGTAGTGAGCAGCAGGTAATACTACAGCATCTAATTTACCAGCTACGAACTCTTGGAATACCATTTCGCTATCTGCGATGATATTGAAAGTTCTGTTTGTGTAGAAGAACTGATCTGCCATATGGAAGTCATCGTTCTTAGTAAATCTGATGATTTTATCATTTTCATAGTAGTCTACATAGTAAACACCAGAGTAAGCGATTGAGTTGTGATCTAAAGCAAAACCTTCGCCTAAGTTTTCGTATTGCTCAACGTTGATTGGAGACATTACGAATGAAGAGTTAGAGTACTTAACGTTCCAAGCTGATTGCTCATCTTCGTATGTGAACTCAATTGTTTTATCATCGATTAACTTAATACCAACTTCTTCCCACTCTGCAGTACCATCAACGTATGCTTGAGCGTTTACAATAGAAGTGTCGCCATCAGCGAAACCACCAGATAATGCTCTGAACCAACCTTCAGTTAAAGCAATCTTGTAAGTATCGTAGAAGTCGTTTGCATCGATTGTGTAATCAGTGATGAAAGATGTATCAGTTCCATCGTTGAACATCCACTCTAAACCATCTTTATAAGTGATTCTCCAAACTTTAGAAACAACTTTACCAGATGGTAATGTTCTACCGTCAACAGCAACTGGATCGCCATCAGCCATAGATGGGTTTAAAGCATAACCTGTTTTGTCAGCGTTTAATTGGAATCTGTATGGTGAATCTAATACTTCACCTAAAACTCTTGAAGATGTATCATCATCATAAGTCCATTGGTTCCAAGATGATGGGTTTTGACCTACAGATGTTCTGTAAGTAAATTTACCTTCTTCACCTGGCTCGCCATCTTCCATGATAACCTTGCTATCATCAGCAGCCATAGATGCATAACCTGTAGCATACTCCATTACTGGTAAGTATACTTCTGTAGCTAATTGCATTCTACCTGAGTAAAGAGCAAATCTTGCGTTTGCGAATAAAGGTACACCAGCATATTGGTTGTGAAGTAAGTAATCTTCAGCTTCAGCCATTAATTGGTTTCTTAAATCAGCATCTGAGAATTTGAAGTTGTAAGTACCATTAGCTAATACTGGAACTAATTCCTCTTCTTCTTCTTCAACAACTTCTTCTTCAGTTGTTTCTTCTTCAGTTGCGTTTTCTTCCGTTGTGTTTGTTGCTTCGTTTGTTACTTCTTCTGAAGTATTCTCACCATTATTTGAGTTACAACCTGTAAATACAAATGCACTCATTAATACAAGGGCAAGAATCATAGAAGCAATAAAAAATCTTTTTTTCATTCCTTTTTAATCCCCCTTTAACTTTATATTTCCTCGTGATTAAGAAAATATTAACAATTAACGAAATTATACATCCAATTAGTTGATAAATCAATAAACTAATCCTTAACTATTTTTAATTTTATCGTTAAAACGCTTTCCTAATTTCACTTCATTTCAAAGACTTTGAATATTTGAAATATTCTCAATATTATGCTTGCATTTATTTACACACTGGCTAGAACCCTTCATTTTAGTAATCTTCAGCTTAAACACTTGTAAAATAGACATTTAGAAGGATAACGTTTTCTAACGTTGGATTGTTTTAAATATTCAGAGAACTTCTACAAAATTCGTGTAAATTGTTACAAAAAGTTAAATACTTTTGAACATAAAAATCGGGGGATTTTACTGTTTAACCTAATAAAGCCACGTTAAAAACACCTTCATAAAGTCTTAATGTTTAACGTGAAAAGTACATGTTGAAATTAGTATCTCGAAACGTGAAACATTAATAAAGTAATTGCACAGTAAAACTATAATAGTCATATAATTGATTTACCAGTAATTATTCGGGTAGAGGAATTGTATCATTATAAAAGGAGGTACTTATGTTTAAAAACACTAAAGTAATTGTAAAACTTTGGCTTATGATTTTACCTGCAATTCTTCGGTTATAAGTCGCCCTATTTCTTCAACAGATTTATTACCATCAATTACATATACCTTGTAATCATATTCTTCAGCTTGCCTTTTTACATAGCTTGCAAAGTTAATATCTCTTTCCATCCATTTATTAAAAGCATCTTTTGGATCATCAGCATCTTTTAATAAACCAAATGCCCATGTTCTTTCAGCATACTTTTCTCTTTGAAAGTCTTCTGATGGAACCATATAGAAAACATGACCATGCAAGTCGCCCACAAAAGCAGGTAATAAAGCACAACCTTCTATAATCATTTTTTCATTTACTTCACACTTTAATCTTTCTATTAAGAAAGGCCATTGCTCATGGTAAAACTCTATTTCTTCTTCCACTTGTAAGTCTACTGGTCTAGAAAACAGTTCATGCCATGGCCTTGTCTTCCATTTGTACATGACAGGTTGTTGATTTTCATCAGCTTCTTTAACATGCTCATCCATATAATCATCAAGTCTTATAACTTTATAGCCTAATTTGTTACCTAAGTATTCACTTAAAGTAGACTTACCTGCACAAGGAGAACCTCCTATGTAAATAATATTTTTCATGAAAATCCCTTCTTATTTATGGTGTCATAATATACTGTAGAAAAAGCCACTACTTATTGTAGCGGCTTCAACTTATTCTGTTATAACTTCTATAATGTAAACATCCCATCCATCATTGTATGTTACTTCATAATTTATATCATATGCATCTGTAATCTTATCCAGCGGCAATAAGGCAACACTACGTCTAAAACCATTTGTGTCATAGTATCTTATCTCATCAAAATTCTTATAGATGTATGTTTCACTCTTTTGGATATACTCTACTTCAGCTTTGAAGTCACCAAATTCTATAGTTGTCACCTGACCTTTTCTATCAACACCACCATAGGTAGGTTCTACGGTCATTGCCATTGCCTCATAATTAGGGACTTCTAAAGTTCCTTTAACATTAGGATTCTCTGAAGTTACAAATTTTAAGTCTTTTTCTTCTAATAGAAGTGCATTTAATACTTGATTTGCATCTTCTAATGAAGACAATGCCAACCAATCCTTATCTTCATTAACAATAAAGTCGTTCTCTAAATTGATTTTATATAAATCATCATTGTATCTAAGATACAAACGATCACCATCAAAAGCCTGATTCCACTCGATTTTATCGTATTTCTTTAATAAGTTATGAACAATGTATAAGGCTTGCTCATTAGTCGCTTGTCTCTTAGGTGCAAACTTATTGTCACCAACACCACCCATAATACCATGAGCCTTGGCAATATAAATAAATGATTTTGCCCAATCGCTCATTTCTTCTTGATCAGCAAAGTCTTCACTATTATTAGGTTCTAATAATTTTTTGTCTGCTAAATTTAATGTCTTAATTAAGAATGTTGTCATTTGCTCTCTATTGAGTATTTGATCTGGCGCAAAAACACCTTCACCTATACCACTTGTAATGCCTATAGAAGCAGCTTTTAAGACATAAGGATCTTCAGTGTCAGTAAACTGTATTGCTGGATCAATTGCTATTATTTTATCAGTTAAACTCTCATAAAGTTCTACCATTAAGTAAACAAATCTGGCTCTCGTAATACCATCAGTGAAATCAGAGAAAGCTTCTTTTCTCAATAAAGCCTCTATTTCAAGTTCTTCGATATTGTGCTTAGCCCAATTTGAAGGTACTGTATCTAATACTACTGGCATCTCATTAGACTTAACCTTATAAGCTTTTATTAGCGAATCTTGTGTAGGCACATCATCAAAATTTATTCTTGTTACATCGAAGTATATGTTGCAATCCTCATCATTTATATCGTTGTCATACAAAGTATCAAACAAGAAGATAGTAATCATATTAATAGATTCAAAGGCTTCCTTATCTACTGTATATTGAATTAAACCTTCTTCACTATAAATCCTATCAAAATTTTCTGACCAATTTATTGCAACTACTTCGCCTGATGGTGGATTAAAAAACGAAGTCTTTGGTTTCTCTATTCCTCCATCTTTCCACTGTTTAAAAGTGCCACCAGAATACAAAACACTCACAACATAATCTGTTTCATCTTTATAGATGTAAAGTCCATCTATAGAGATATCACCGGGATAAGTGTTAGATGTTGTAAATTTAATTGGCAAACCATACTGTGTTTCATTTGTTACTTCTACTCCTGCAAATACTACATAAGGTAATAAAAGTGCAAGCATTACTACGACAATTACTTTTTTCATCAATAACCTCCTATTCATTCCACTATTATGGTAACTCAAAAAATTGATGAGTAAAAGAAAAAAATGTCAATTTCCTTTGATTATCCGAATATTATTCCCAAAATGTGTAACAAGTGCTTCTAAGTTTTATGACTATTTGATATGATTGATTTGGAGAGAGAGCGGAGGATATG
>Ga0070724_10000608_pt1 | contig 24529 bp, 25 predicted proteins | sample tdDd001_FD_67278 | JGI IMG/M metagenome (GOLD analysis project Ga0070724, IMG submission 67278) | Marine sediment microbial communities from the Atlantic coast under amendment with organic carbon and nitrate - tdDd00.1 | ecosystem: Environmental > Aquatic > Marine > Coastal > Sediment | place... | reverse complement strand
CTTCAATCAAAGCACCCGTTTTGTTCACATTGATGTAGTTTAAAGTTTCTAAGTCCATTTCAGAATTCTCGTTTGCAATATCAGCTATCTGACCTACAATCATGCCGTCTTCTCCAGCTTTAGAAGAAATCTCTACTGATGCACGAACAGCATTCTCTACTTTAGTACTTTCAAGTGATGCTCTAAGCATAATCGTGTGTGCACTGTTAAGAAGTGCGTCACCAGCTAATATAGCTTGCGCCTCGCCAAAATGAACATGACAAGTGGGCTTGCCTCGACGCAACTCGTCATCATCCATTGCTGGTAGATCGTCATGAATCAGTGAGTATGTATGGATCATCTCCATCGCAGATGCAAATGGAAGAGATTCCTCTATAGAACAGCCAAACAAAGCCGCTGATTCTATTAAAAAAAGAGGTCTAAGTCGCTTTCCACCAGCTTGCAAACTATAACGCATAGACTCATGTAAGTTTCTTTGATATGTACTATTTCCCGACTTGAAGTACGTGTATAAATGCTCTTCAAATCTATTTTTCTTCTTATGTAATAAGTCGTTAAAAGAAGTATTTTTAGTATGTTGTTCTAACATAGGATCCCGCCTTTATGCTTCATCGAAATCTTTTTCTTCGCCAGCCGTTATGATCTTGATTTTTTGTTCAGCATCGTCAAGAAGTGTATTGCAATTTGAGTAAATACCCACGCCTTCTTCAAATAACTTCAATGCGTCTTCAAGCTTTACATTGCCTTTTTCCATTTTATCAACAATTTCTTTAAGTCGATCGAGCTGATTCTCAAAATTTTTCTTTTTAGCCATTATGATCACCTACACTCTCTTTTACGCCAATGACTTTACAATCCAGTTCTCCGTCTGACACCTTAATTCGAACTTCATCTCCAACCGCAACAGCACCAACGCTCATAACAACATCGTTTGAACTCGTTTGTACTATAGAGTAGCCTCGATCAAGTGTTTTAAGAGGACTCATCTGATTTAGCATTTGGCCAGTATATTTAAGACTTTGCCGTTTCAGAAGAATGAGTTGTTCCATGGACTGATCTAATCTTTGTTTATATACTTCTAAGTCATACCGCTTTGTATCGACCATGCGACTCAATTTATCATGCAGTAAATCTGGTCTATTGTTATCAAGAATTTCCCTAGCAGGTCGAATCTTGAGTTTCAGAGCATCATTCATCTTACTGCGATAGGCATTTAACATACCGTAAAGTTCGACATTAGATACCGCAACAAGTTCAGCTGCTGCTGAAGGTGTTGGCGCTCTAAGATCTGACACAAAATCAGAAATCGTAAAGTCTGTTTCATGTCCAACTGCGGAGATAACAGGGATTTCTGAGTCAAAAATCGCTCGTGCCACCATTTCCTCGTTAAAAGACCATAGCTCTTCTATTGATCCACCACCACGGCCAACAATAATTGTATCAAAACCACCAATTTCATTAGCATTCCTGATAGCCTCAGCTACTTCTAAAGATGATGTTTCGCCTTGAACCCGCACTGGGAATACAACCACATCTACATAAGACGTACGTCTTGTGATGACATTTACAATATCTCGAACCGCAGCACCCGTTGGTGATGTAATCACCGCAACACGCTCTGGATACTCTGGAATAGATTTTTTTATATCTGGTTCAAAAAGTCCCTCTGCCTGGAGATCCTTTTTTAATGCTTCAAACTTAAGATGTAAGTCTCCGAGTCCACTTTGCTCCATGGATTTTACATACAATTGATACTTACCATCTCGCTCATATACTGAAATATATCCTTTGGCCTGAATCTTCATTCCGTCCTTTGGCTCAAAATCAACCCTTTTAAAAGCGTCATGAAACATAACACAACTTATTCTTGACCCGCCATCTTTTAAACTGAAATAAGCGTGTCCGCTTGAATGAAGTTTGTAATTTGATAACTCACCTTCAACAATCAGGTTCGAAAGAATAGGATCATAGGAAAGATTTCTTTTTATGTATGAGTTTACTTCTGTTACCGATAAAGGTCTAAGCTTCATGATTTCCACCCCTATCAGACCTACTTAATGCACCTAGCCATGCCACGCCAATCGCGTTATCTGCGGCATATTTCGCGGTTGTAAAATAAGCCTTTATGTTTTTCTTAGCAAGTCTCTTTTTTAAGTCCGATCGTAGATACTTACTTGATGAAACACCACCAGCCATTAAAACCTCATTGATTCCCGTCTTTCCACATGCATCTTCTAAACATAAGGTTATAGTTTTCGAAAGAACATTAAAAAGACCTTTTGATATGTCTGAACGTGATTCATTATTTTCAATGTAGTTTAAACCATACGTTTCTGAGCCACATAAATTGAACCATGATTCTTTAACAGAAACAGGGAAGTATAAGTTCTTTTTACTGTCATATAGCATTTGATCCATCGCCTGTCCACATGGGAAATCAATGCCCATTGCAACACCAACACGATCGATAAGTTGTCCTGCAGAAAGATCGAGTGCTCCGCCGATTACTTCTACATCAAATCCGTTCGAGGCCCAATGGGTACGTAGAATTTCAGATGTGCCACCCGATAAATGGACTGATACGTGCGGCTTTGTATGATCAAAGCTGACTGCTTTTGCACTGGCCATTAAATGGCCATCTTGATGTGTTGTTGTAAACACTGGGATATTCAAGGCCAATGACAGGGTTCTCGCAAACTTTTCTCCTGCCGTAAATACAGGCATATACGAGTCCTCTTGATTCCTTGGTCTAGTGCTTACAGCAATACACCCTATCTTGCTGACATCCACATCTTTGCACATTTCTTCAAAAAGAATTGGCAAATTTATGACATGCTGAAAAAAGCCCTCGGACTGTCTCAGACCACGGGCCCCTTTTTTAACTTCAAGCATCATTCTGTTTTCGCTAATGAGTACGTCATTTTCGTCTACGACTGCAATGGACGTTGTATAGCAACTTGTGTCGATACCTAAGGTGAAAGGTCTCATATTAAAATCAGTCCTTTTTATTACCCACTGACGCACCAAGAAGTCCATTGATAAATGATCCTGAAGATTCATCACTGAATTTTTTTGATAACTCTACCGCTTCATTGATTGAAACACTCGCAGGAATGTCTTCGAAGAACATAATCTCTGTAAGTGCAATTCTTAAAATAGCCAAATCAATATTTGCGATTCTCTCTAATTTCCAACCTTTTTTAAGATGACTAGTGATCTCTTCATCAATTGCCGCTTTGTGCTCAATGAACTTTCCAACAATTTCTTCAACAAATACTTTATCTGCATCATTTTGTGTTACACCATCAATGTACGAGCCAACTCTATCGCTTGAGTATTCGCTGTGCATCTCTAACTGGTATAGGCACTGCATTGCCGTTTCACGCGCCTGTTTTCTACCCATGTCTTCCTCCAATATTTCACTTGTCTCTGTTTAAAATACAATACGTTCATAACGAAAATACAGCGAACTCAAAATGAGTTCGCCATTATTTACTCTTCAATAGTTTCCTCTAGCGGTAATTCATCACCTGAGTCCATATTGATCCCTTGAACGTGGATATTGACAGCTTTAACACTTAGTCCTGTCATCGTTTCAACCGCGCTCTTGACGCTCTCTTGAACCTTCCAAGCTACGTCAGGAATTTTAATTCCGAAGTCTACAACAATATTTAAATCAACAACCACTACGTCGTCTTCAATATCAACTTTTACACCTTTTTTTAAGTTCTTAACGCCGAACTTTTCAGCCAGATCTTCTGCAAAACCACCAGTTAGACCATTAACGCCTTCAATCTCAGCTGCTGCAATTGAAGTGATTATTCCAATTACGTCATCAGAAATATTTACGTTGCCATGTTCCAAAGCATTTATTTGTGTCTTATCAGTCATTATATTCCCTCCAATCATAAAAATATTATAACAGAAGCGTCTTCGAAACACAATGTACCGACTGGATTACAGTGTGTTTACAATTTCCCAGAATTATAAGAATACTCTGGGTTAAAGACTGAAAAACCCGCCGATTAGTCATCAGCGGGTATTTCTTTTATAAATTATTACTTATTCTTCTGTAATTTCGTCTTGCTCTAGAGTAACCTCATCGCAACAACACATCTCTGAAACTACAAAGTCTTCACCGCACTCAGGACACGTAAGCTCAACGCAGCACTCATCATCCTCGTCTTGATCAACAAATACAATTTCACCACAATGCGGACATTGGAATTCATCGTAATCGTCAAGACCCAGTTCCATTTCGACTTCATCTTCAAGATCAGCTAGATCTTCATCTACAGACTCCACGTAATCTTCAAGATCAGCAAGATCTTCGTCTACGTCTTCAACGTATTCTTCTAGCTCTTCGAGGTCTGTATCAAGTTCGTCGAAAGCGTTGGCAAAATCGTCTAGCAGATCAATGATATGTACTAGTAGTTTGCCTTCCTTGGAATTAGATTCAACTTCCATACCTTCAGCAAGCCCCTTAACATATGACACCTTTTCTAGTAGATAGCTCATGATATAACCTCCTTAAAGTAGTTTGTTCAGTGGCATTATTTAATCACATAACTAAATTTACTCACTGAGTTGTTTTTTATGATAACTGTCCAGCTTTATGCACGTGACAGGTATTCATCAGTACGAGTATCAATCTTAATCTTGTCACCTTCGTTAACGAACAATGGAACGTTAACTACTGCGCCAGTTTCAACAACAGCTTTTTTAGTAACATTTGAAGCTGTGTCACCTTTAATACCAGGCTCACACTCTGTTACTTCAAGAATAACAAAGTTCGGTGGTTCAACTAAGAAACACGAACCTTTGTAGAACTTAAGCATTACGTTGTCATTTTCTTTAATGTACTTAATCGCAGATTCCATAACAGTATGCTGAATTGGAATTTGATCATAAGTTTCATTATCCATGAAGAAGTATAGATCACCATCATTATATAGATACTGCATTTCCTTTGACTCAATATGAGCTTTTGGGAATTTCTCTGATGGGTTAAACGCTTGATCACGAGTCGCTCCCGTAAGAAGACTCTTGTACTTTGTTCTTACAAACGCAGCACCTTTACCTGGCTTAACATGTTGAAAATCGATAACCACTACTGGTTCACCGTTAATTTCAAATGTCATACCTTTTCTAAAATCACCTGCTGAAATCATGCTTATACCTCCGATTAAATCTGAATTAAATGTTTTGGCGACGTCGATAATCTTTCGCATCCATCTTCTGTAACAACAATGAGGTCTTCAATTCTAACACCACCGAAGTCAGGAATATAGATACCCGGTTCATCTGTAACCACCATATTTTCTTTTAATATTTTTTCACCGATCGGTGCAAGTCTTGGTGCCTCATGCACTTCAAGACCAACCCCGTGTCCAAGTCCGTGGCCAAAATATTCGCCAAACCCTTCTTCGGTGATAATGTCTCTAGCAACCTTGTCAGCGTCTTTCCCACTGATTCCGGGTTTGATGGCTTTAAGAGCAGCTTCTTGTGCCTTTAAAACCGTTTCATAAACTTTCTTCTGTTTCTCAGATGCTTCTCCAACAACAACAGTTCTTGTCATATCTGAGCAATAGCCCTTATAGATACAACCAAAGTCCATTGTTATGAAATCGCCATCTTCAATAATTTTTTCACTGGCTCTTCCATGCGGAAGTGAAGAACGTAAGCCAGATGCAACTATAATATCAAATGAAAGTGCGCTTGCGCCTTGTTTTTTCATAAACATCTCAAGTTCAAGTGCAACTTCTATTTCTTTCATACCTGGTTTTATGTAACTGATAATATGACTAAAACCCGCATCTGTTATTGCAGCTGATTTTCTAATCATATCAATCTCGTCATGTGTCTTTTGAATTCTGAGTCCCTCAACCATTTGGCTGATAGACACAAACTCCGTCTGACCCATTTCAGAAATATAAGTATTGTACTGACTCACAGTCATGTTCTCATCTTCAAAAGCAAGACTCTTTAATTCAAGTTCATTCAAAACCTGATAAACAGATTTTTCAGGCGTGTGAATTAAAATCTCAAATCCTTCACATTCAGAAGCCGCTTGATCTTTGTAACGAAAATCCGTCACAAACCATGCATTAGTCTGAGTGACAACAACAATTCCTGATGTACCTGTAAAACCACTTACATATCTTCTATTTTCAGGCTTTGTAATCAAAACAGCTTCAAAACCATTTTGTTTCATTGCCTCGCGTAACTTGATTAATACAGTCATGTTCTACGCACCATCCCTGTCTAAGAATTCATTCAGAGCATGCACGGCCGCATAGTAACCATAATCTTTAAGACCAGCAATTTGTCCAATACAAACTGGTGCAATCACAGATTTGTGTCTAAAAGACTCACGAGCATGTATATTGGACAAGTGAACTTCAATGACAGGAATCTGAATAGCTTCTATAGCGTCTCGAATTGCAACTGAATAATGTGTAAATGCACCGGGATTCATTATAATACCATCAACACTCCCCATTGCACTATGAAGTCTGTCTATTATTTCACCTTCATGATTTGACTGAAAGAACGCAATTTCAAGACCTGCGTCTTCGGCTGTATGTCTAAGCTTGTCTTCAATAGTTTCAAGCGTCAAAGAGCCGTAGTGCTCGGCTTTACGTTTTCCAAGTAAATTTAAGTTTGGTCCGTTTATAACCAGTAGTTTCCTAGACATAGCGTCACATCCCAATATATATTACCACACTTTTCCTTGTTTGAATAGCAAGCAAATGCGCTTGTCATCAAAGTTTTAACAGTTTCGAAAGTTCACTTTCCACTTCATCCACGATCAAATAGGGACGTTTACGGTCCGTGCATATGCTAATATCTGCACAAGACTCATAGATATCACTTCTAACGGATAATAAATTCTTCACTTTACCCTCTAGGCTACCCTCTTTGAGAAGTGGCCTATGATCTCTTCCAGCTTCAAGATTTCGAAGTAATGTTTCGTAAGATCCATTTAGGTATACTATTTTCCCGCTGGCTTTCATAGCTTTCAAATTTGACTCTCTAAGAACAGCCCCACCACCAGTGGAAACAACTTTGTCTGTCATATTTGATACACGTATTGCTATTTTTTCTTCTAGGGCTCTAAAATGATCTTCGCCATGGAGCTCAAATATCTTTGATATTTTCATGCCTTCTGCTTCAATCATTTCATCCATATCAATCCAGGACATATTTAAACGATCGGCCAACAATCGACCGATCGTACTCTTGCCTGATCCCATCATTCCGACCAGATAAATATTAATTTTGATCATCCTCCACTGTATGGCGAGGGCTCTTTGAAACAAGATTTATTGCATCTATAAGTGCCTTAAGTATGTCTGTTTCATACTGCAAGTTCATTTCGCCAATTTTCGAATAAATTTCACCTTTTCTTGTAACAACATAATGCGGTTTTAAATTGTTGAGCGCGATAGCTTTAATGTCCATTAGACAGTGTTCACACGTACATATATTAGGAAATGCTCTAAGAAGATTTGGTAAGTAGTGCTCTACCGAACTCTCCATGTAATTCATAAGTTCCATAAAATCACACCCTTCTAGTCACGAGTCTCTCTCCAATATTCTATTTCATAACCGCGTATTCCTTTATTTTTTTGCATACCGACTAAAATTGGTGGTTGGTCGAGTTTTACGTTGATCGTTTTGCCTTCTGGGACGACTGCTATAACAGGTGTATGTCCTTCCGTATTTGAAAAGATTTTTTTTGTAGTATAGTCGGTTAAATCGAATCCACCTTGAACAGTCGTATTGACAGTGTCATACCCCATTACGTTCCAAATACTTCGACCTTCATCAGCATGAAAAGCTTTCCCCATATTCGTGTAAGCTGCAACTTGATACTCTACCAATTTCTCATCTAAATTTATATTCTTTATACCCGGTCCATAGAGTATCACTCGACCTTCAGCGGCAATTAGACCATTAAAGGTTACTGTTGTATTAAGTGGTGCATAGATGTACACATCACCTTTTGTAGCAATAATACCGCCTAACTCAGTGTAAGTTTGTGTCGTAGCATGACCAATAGCTAAGTCATTTGCACTCACAACACCTGGAGGATTGATGTAAATATCTCTTGACTCTTTACCATTAACAATTCTTATATTTTTCGTATACGATATATCTTCCTCAGATTTATCACTTGGGAAGCTTATCATCTGTGAGATCCGAGTGTCCGATGAACTATCAAGTTTTAGTTTTGCTTGTTTCGTTGTAGACGGAGTCACGTATTTGAAAACATCATTTTGTTCATCAGTAATATTACGTGTTGCCATTAGATTCATTAAACGATCTATATCGCGTCCATCTGCATTCAGGATAAGTTCCTGAAGATTGGTATAATTCTTCGATGGAAGCGTTGCTTGAGGAGATATAGTGTTAAAAACTTTCCCCTCACCCGCTGCATTCTTTCCAATGATAATACCCAAAGCGTAATTTTTACTCAAATCATCATCATTTTCAATGCTCCTAATTTTAAGGATTGATTTATCTACGTCCGTCACCTCGGCTGAAGTTGGCGGCATACCTTCTGTACCCACATTTCCATCCGTTGCTCCATGCATAAAAACGTTCGCCTTAAAATCTACATCATCATAGCTGTCTGTTTTTTCAAGAAAAGTGAAACCATCATCCACTGGGACATCATGTTCATCAAATTCTGAATAATAATTCACAACGTCAACGGAACCAATTTTATCCATGTAATTATGCTTTTGAGCGTAACCATCCTGATAAAAATGCATATACTTATTTTCTACATTGAATGATTCACCTGTCTTATAGTATTTCTGTGTTTTCTTACCATCCAGATTTGTATCCATTCTCGAAGTACCTGAGTAAGCAACACCACTTATAAAGATTTGATTCAAGTTGATATCCACTTTATCAGCTATATTTTTTTGAATAATAACAGCACCAGAATGATCTCCTGAGTTCCATTCATTACCTTCCGAGGATAATATCAAGTACAAGTCCCCATCAGTAGTGCCATCCTCACCAATTCTCATTTCGGTCACACCGTCACCGCGTAATACAAAATCCTCATAGAGATACATATTTCCGTTAATTTTCACATTCGTAGCACTTGTACCTGCAGAATATTTGTTGGTCCTGAATTCATTGGCACCTACATTCTTAGTCACCGTTAAGTCATTGCCGTTCGCATATATTTTCACATTTGAGCGTGTGAATAAATTTCCCTCTACAGTAAGTGATCCTGACTCACTTAAATAATTTACAAAACTAAATCCAGATAAATCCTTATTGAGAAAATCTTTATCATCATAAGTATAACCAATTGTTACGCCACCAATTTCATTGTGCGTAATTCGATCGGTACTTTCTGGATAAGTACCATATGCATATACATTTCCAGAAATATTTGATTGTCCACCTGTGGCAACAATATCTTTACCAGCTGTAATCGCATAATTCATAAGTTCATTTTCTTTGATGTCTTTGTCACCTTTTGAAGTTTTAAACACATATTGATAACGAGGTTCAGTTACTTTTACTTTAAGTTCTAACGCCTTATTATGCGAGTTATAACTGCCATCCGTTTTGATAGTTATACTAATTCCATCCTCTTCAGTGAATGATGACACAATAGAACTCATTCTTGGATTCGCAATAGTCGTTTCACCAACAACTTCTCCTTCGTATCCATCAACAGATGAAACATAATTTTGAATACTGACGGTTTGTAAATTGGTAGTGAATTTTGAATTTAGAGCTTCTGCATCAATATCTGAAAAATTAATACAATTTTTAATATAAGCATCCGTATCATCCAATGATCCTAAATAATCGTCCCCTTTTTTGCTAAGAAGTTGATATGTAAGCGGTGTTTTAGACGTTATAGATGTATCGAGAATCGTCTCATAATATTTCACTAAAAATTCACAACGAAGGCCAAGTTCAATATACTCCATAGCGTCTTCTTCTGAAATTACTTCATTATGGAGGTCAGACTGAAGCTTCCGCAAGTACGGCTCCCAGATAGTTACTATCTCCGAGTCTGCGCCCAACTTATCCTTGTCTAAAATTGCAAAAATTTCTTCATCAGCCTCAAGCTCAAACGTATTATTCACATGTGTATTTGCAATTGATTCTGCTTCGAAGACCATTTCATTAATTTCTGCCAAACTCTCTTCTATAGCACCATCGGACAGATAAAATGCCTTATTAGCACCACTAAGTTGGATTGACCTTCTAAGCCCAGTTACACTGACCATAAGAAGACCTGTGCCTAAAATTGTTAACAAAGAAATAATTATAAGCACAGTTATGAGAGCTGATCCGCTATTTGATTTAATTTTTTGAATAGAATGTTTAAACCTTTGCATGACTCTCACTCCTTGCGAACCGCAGAATGTAATTCGGCCATTAATTCCTTTGCACTATCGAATACTTCTATGTGAACCCAGTAATATCCCTGTCTAACGTTAACATTTGCCGCTACGTCAGATGTCAATTTAAGAAAAAGTGTCACTTCACCACTGCTTGAATTGTCTGTTGAGAAGTTAAAGTTTCTGTAGTCATCATCAAATTCATGTAGTTGCAACAACCGCTCTTTTTTGCCTTCCGTATTATTAATCAAATTTATACTCATCAAATTTGTATTGGGAAGCACATCCTCAGCAGATGTATCCTGAGGTGCTTGAAATTTCAAGTTTACGACTTCCCCGTCCGTTATGGTCATAGAATCATAGAGCTTAGTTTTATTACCGACTCCTATTTGATAATACATTTCATATTGATTATCTACAGGTGTTGATTCAAGGTATATTGTTAATAGTCCTCCACGGTCAATGCCTGATGCAGTAGTATATGAAGCTTTCGACAGTGGCCTAAACTGAACATCTGTACTAGAAGATTTCACTACAGGTACGAGAGTATAATCCGGTTCTACTGCCCCATCATAAAATTCAAGTGACCCATCTGAGGTATTAATATCACCACTATGGTTTTCATAAGAAACAACAACTTGAAAACCATCTCTTTCTTTAGGTTTTCCATCATCCAGGATCTTAATTCTTTGCTTTTCCTCTTCTAGAACAGCTTGTGCCACAAATTCAGCACGAACGACCCTCTCGGATCGTTCGCCAATTTCTACTGAAGTTACAAATTGTGAGAAGTAAGGGCCAACAACAAGCGCCAAAATGGCAACAGCTATTAGTAGTTCCAGTAGGGTCATGCCTTTTTCATTTTTAAGCATTGGAGCCTCCTACTCATGAATCACTGAAATATCGCCTTCTTGAGTTCCCATCACTAAACGAGGCAATTTTTCATCGTCTGTTTTTACGAATATTTTAAGTGGTTTTGAAGTCTTGTTATAAACATTTAATCGACCCATACCAACGTCTTTATTGTCTACACGTGGTGTAGACACCACTGTTACGTAGATTGAATCTTGATAATTTGGTGTAAATGTGTGGTACTCATTTTCACCAGGGAAAACTTGGAATGTGTTTGAGTAATTAAATGCATAGCCACCATTTGACTCTGTAATTGTAAGTGACAATGTTTCACTTTCTCTTTGAGATACTAAAGAGAGATCTCTCGCATCACCTTTTGCAATAATGTAGTCCATATTAATAGAAGTAGGAGCACTCAGCATAATTTCAAAGTCTGCGTCTAAAAGTTTACTTTGTTCGGCTTCTCTGTCATAAAGCCCATCCGTTATAGTCGTATCTGTTATGTCAGATAAGCCTGGAATGTTAATGTTACCAACCGTCGTTGTTCGGATCGGTCGATCAGGATCAGCTTTTGAACCTTTTATAATGTAATCAAACGGTTTATGTTTCTCAAATTCAGATTCATATACCCATTCCAATTTTTCTAGGGTTTCATTGTCGTAGTAGTATGGGAATCTCAAGTCTAGAGTGCCTATGACCTGATTTTCAAAATTGGAATCTTTTGCAACCGATAAGTTTGTTACGAGAACTAAACTTTCAAGATCTTCAAATTCTCGAATTGCATTTTTAATATTTTCATATTCACCTTCAAGTGAAATTGAAACGTCAATTGTATTTACAACGTCTTCCCAACCTGCTGGCTCTGCTTCTTCAATTTCTTTCGTATTCTTAAATCCCGTTTCAACCATACCCTTAGAAATATTGTCGAGGACAGTATCTTCATAGCCTGACAGAATTTTATCAATAGCTTCTTGATCTTTATCTAAACTTACAGAATCCGTTTTGATCCCAAAATCATAAGCTTTAACATCCACACTATTTTGATTCATAATACCTGTCATTTCACGTAAAATTTCTTCTTGGTATATTACAGGCGGAAGTGTGCGTTGCATTATATCCACTTTCAATTTAAATGATTCTATAAGTTGTCTTTGCTGCTCTATCGGCATAATATTTCGTTCAATGTTTTCTAATGTCGCAACATTTGACTCTAATGCGATTTTTTCACTCTGAAGATTATCATATACAGGGAGATACAAATAGTAAATCGAACCACTTAGTGTTACAACAACGATGAACACGATGAGCATGATTTTCTCACGATTAGTCAGTCTCATTGTCTTCACCTCCAAACTTGCAAATCAAAACAAAGTCGTAGTATATTTCTTCTCCTGAGTAATACTCAAATTCTGATTTAGTTACACTTTCAATTTCGATATTCTTAAATAAGTTAAGTTCTCTCAACTTATGTATTAAATCTGGAATTTCAGACTCTGTTTTTGTCCTGCCAAATACATTCATCGATTCCGTAGAATCAAAATCAACATTTACATAAAGAGCGCCTTTAGGCAGTACAGACTCTATAGCCTCAGAAACCTGTATAACAGATGCATTTTCTGCTTCAATTTCCTTTAACAAATTCACTTTGAATTCAATTCTTGTTTTTAGAACCGTTAACAGAGTTTGTCTTTGCCGTTCCTCTTCTTTTTCTTGTATGGCTTGTATAGTTAATATGTTTTCAGTCTTAACTTCCTCAAGTTCCTTATATAGATCTACAAGATGGAGTACAAATCCACTAATAGCTAGTACTACGATAAAAGCCACCAGTACCACGAATTTAACACGCCTTTTTTTCTTAAAGTATAAATCAGGAAGTAAGTTCACCTGTTTCTTTTTATATTGATCCATTAAGTTCTCAGATTGTTTCCTTTTCAACTCTAGCAGCCCCCTTTCAAGAGACCACCAATTACAGGCACAAGAAGATGATAATCACATGCACTTACATTTGAATCTGCATGTAAATTATCTATTGTATATACGTCAACGTTATGGTAATACTTGAGAAAAACATTGAATTTACTTAAATTCGCGCCTCCTCCAATTAAATATACTTGATCAACACTCATACCAAATTGTCTTGTCTTAAAGAACTCCATCATTTTATTCACTTCATAAGCAAGTTGTTCATAGACACGTTCAAATTCCGGTTCTATTTCATAATCAATCGGATTTTGATGATGAGCCTCCATTTTAGTAAACTGAAGTTTTTCACGAAGTCGATCAAGTTTAGTGTGTATTGATTCAGTGATTTCTATCTTCTTATTAAAATCAAGAGTCTCGATCGGCATTAATAGAGCTCTTGATTCGTCTAAAGATACATCATTTTGCTCAGAATAACGTTCAAATATATCTTCAAGACCAATCTCGGAAAATATATTTGCAAAATATTTCTGACCATTAAACATAGTCAACTTCATACCCTTTGCACCAAGATCAACAACTAACGTATTTTTGTCTTCTTCTAAGATGTATCTTTTAAAATAACAATATACAGCATCTGTATAGTAATCTACGCGTTTTATACTCAATTTCAATTTATCAATAAGATTCACTTGTTCATCGACAGACTCTTTAGGAGCTGCAACGATCATTACCTCAGCCACCTTCTCATCTGTTGACTCAGAAGTTGTATCTGTATTTTCAATATTGGTTTTAATTTGATTGACTCTAAAATCTATGTAAAATCCATCAATATTATAGGGCAAAAACTGTTCAGCTTCAAAGCGAACAATATCTTTCATATCTTTCATTTTAACCATAGGCATTTCACGAAGTCTTACCATGCCCGATTGTCCCCCAACTGTTAAATAACAGTCTGCACGTCTTACTTTCATATCTTTCAAAACACTTTTAAGGAGTGGTTGAATCTCATTTATATTAAGATCACCATCTGGATTGTATATCTTATCTGTATTTTCAATGAGTTTATAGTCTTTAATGAGAATGTCATCTTTCTTATCTTGTCCGTAAACGATTTTAGTTACTTTACTTCCTATTTCAATAGCTATAAATTTACCCATTCCAAATGCCCCCCCTTTCTAGTATCTCTTATATACAGTCGTTGAAATCGTTTCTTGACGTCCATCAACATTAATCGTTGTATCTATTATAGTGGTTTCATCATCTCCTAATTCCGTTACCGAAAATGTTGTGACATGATCAACCAACTTTCTTTCAAAATTATCACTATCGCTATACACACTATAACTATATATACTGTCATCTTTTAAATAGTAAAACACATTTAAAACTCTGAACACATGAATGATAGAACCCGAAATTTGTTCACTAAAATCACCGTGTTTATTCAACTCCACCTGTGTTGAAATAAGTTCTGTTTCTTTTAAATCTAAGCCTGAAAGTCTTATTCTTGAATTTAGTTGTTCATAAAAAAGCTGCACATCTGAAATCACGTTCTGATATTGTGATTCATCGTGAAACAGTTCATACCCATTGAGCAACGCCATATAAGCAGGCAACGTTACAACAGACATCAAAGCAATTACAATCAATAATTCAACGAGTGAGAATGCCCATTTATTCTTTAATTTGTCTAAAATACGCATGAAATCACCCACTCATTTTTTTCTTTAGCACCTTGTACATTAGAGTACAAGGTTTAAATACATAATTATAAATTCTTGAAAAAAGAAGTACCCTATTACCGAGCCAAATACTAAAAATGGCCCAAAAGGTATATGATCTTTTCGGTCTTTTATTTTAAATACAATCAGCAGTACACCAATCAAACCACCTGAGATAAATGACAACAATAATGCTAACACTGTAGGAAAAAGCCCTAGCCATAGGCCCATGGCGGCCATAAATTTAATATCGCCGCCCCCCATTGGGCCTACTAGAGCTATTAAGAACAGGAATCCGCCACCTGCGAGAAAACCATATAATGCATCTGTCCACTGAATATGGCCTGTGATCAGCACATATCCGATTCCTATAACCCCTAAAAAGAGGTTCAAGGAATTTGGAATAATTTCGTGTTTTATATCTATAATAACAACACAAATTAATACAGACGCTAAGGCCAACTCAAACAAGAGTTTTACAGACAGACCTGTTCTTAAATATAAACATCCGAAAATCACACCTGTTAACATTTCAATAATTGGATATTGTTTGGAGATCTTAGTTTTACAATATCGGCACTTTCCTCCAAGCACTAAATAGCTTAGAACTGGAATGTTGTCATATGGTTTTAAATCATGTCCACAAATAGGACAATGAGAAGCCGGAAAAGCAATCGATTCTCCATTTGGGACTCTATAAATGACTACATTTAGAAAGCTTCCTATTAGAAGGCCGAACATAGTAATGATGTAAAACATATTTCACTCCTTAAAATATCAATATGCTACTTAATAGCCTCGGCAACACCCGTTGTAACAACTGGAGTCGTTCCATTGTCAGATATTTCGATGTTATAAAGATTCGTATCTGCTTTTTGCAAGTAAATTTTAATTGTATACGCTGCCTCAGAAGTTTGAGATGTAGGCATAACATAACCATCAAAGTACGTACCTTTTACTTTGTCATCGGTAATTAATGTTGCCACAATTGCTTCTGTCGATAACTGTCCACTTACAATTGCAACTTGAGTATCACGCATTAATGTTTGCACAGTCGCTTGATCCGCGCTTTTCTTAGCTCCTTCTGTTAATCCTGTCATTCTTGGAATAGCAATACCTGCAAGAATACCTAGCAGTGCAATTACGATTAGTAATTCCACCAATGTAAAACCTTTTTTGTTTCTTAGTTTTTTTGTAAAAAATTGAATCATTTTAGCTCCTCCTTATTTCTTAAACTTTCTCTGTAAACACTTATATATACAAGTCCAATTGCTTCACACCATTTAAACTTGTAAATAACCTAAAATTGTAAATGACTATACATTTCAAACATCGGAAGCGCTATAGCTAACACAATAGCACCGACCACCACTGCCATGAATAGTAGTATTATAGGATTTATTAATTGAATCATACTTGCAATCGCTACATCAACTTCTTGGTCATAAAAATCAGCTGTTGTTTCAAGCAGCGACTCTAAATTACCTGTATCCTCACCTATTTTAATCATTGAGATCATCATCGGTGGGAATATTTCAAGACGACTGAGTGGTGATGCAACGCCATCGCCTTTTTTTATTTGATCAAGAGCATCTTCAATGCCTTTTGAAACTCTCACGTTTCCAATAACTTTACTAACAAGTTCCATAGAGTCGATAATCGAAATTCCAGAATTAATCATTGTGGATAAACTCCGTGAGAATCTAGATGTTGCGATTTTTCTATTTGTTGGGCCTATGACTGGAACATGTAATTTAAAATCATCAAACTTCAATCGACCTTCAGCTGTATTAATAAACCTTCTCATTACTACAATAATGAGAATTGTACCACCCATTACTATATACCAGTACTCTTTGAAAAACTCACCCGTATTAAGTAACACTTGAGTTAACAATGGCAGTGGAACACCAAAGTCAGTAAACATACTCACAAAATTCGGTAATACAGCCACTAAAAGAAAAACTGAAACTATAATCGATACTGTTATCAAAATAACAGGATAAACCATAGCCGACTTAATCTTCATATTCAGCTTATATTCCTTATCAAAATGATCAGCCATTCTAGCCATAATCAAATCAAGTTGTCCAGATAACTCCCCAGACTCAACCATATTGATTAATATCTGTGGAAACGACTTAGGATGTTTAGCCATGGACTTCGACAACGGCACACCCTTTTGAACATCCTCAAACATCTGGTCGAGTATATCTCTAAGCGTCTTGTTTTCAGACTGTTTTCTCAGTATATCCAAACACTCTATGAGTGAAATACCAGCTCGAATGATCGTCGCAAATTGATTACAAAAGATACTCAAGTCTTTTACAGTTATTTTCTGTTTTGACTTCGTAAACTTAATTTCACGCCCAAGTTGAGCTTCATTAACAATAGAAGTCGGAAATACATTCTGTCTTCTCAGGGTTACTGCGACTTCGTTTTTAGACTCAGCCTCCATTGTCCCCTTAACGGTTACGCCTTTTGAATTTTTTCCTGTATACTGGAACATTGCCAATGGCAACACCGCCTTTTATTATAAAAGTCTTGCAAGCATATCTCTGTCAACGGCATGTAAAATCGCATCGTTGTATGAAATAAGGCCTTGTCTGTAGAGTTCTGTTAGGTATGCATCCATTGTAACCATTCCGTGCTTACGGCCTGTTTGAAGGGCTGAAAGAATTTGATGCGTCTTTCCTTCACGGATATGATTTCGTATAGCAGCATTCGCCAACATGATCTCAAGGCTTGCAATACGACCTTTGTTATCAGATTTTTTGATCAACTGCTGTGAAACAACACCTTCAAGGACACTTGCCAATTGCACCTTGATTTGCTGTTGTTGATCTGGTGGAAATACATCTATAATACGGTCAATGGTTTGTACCGCACCAATTGTATGAAGTGTCGATAGTACCAAATGACCTGTTTCAGCAGCTGTAACAGCTGTTGATATTGTTTCTAAATCACGCATTTCTCCAATGAGGATGATGTCCGGATCTTGTCTGAGTGCTGCACGTAATGCATTGGCATACGAGAACGTATCATGTCCAACTTCACGTTGATTTATAATACACTTTCCGTGCCTGTGCAAATACTCTATTGGATCTTCTAAAGTGATTATATGACCATTTCTATGCTTATTCATATGATCAATCATGGCAGCCAGGGTTGTTGATTTTCCGGAGCCTGTTGGCCCAGTTACCAGAACAAGACCTCTCTTTTTCATAGACAGTTCCTTCAAAATTGGAGGAAGTCCTAAATCATCAATAGCTGGAACTGAGAGTGGAACTGTTCTAAGAGCCATACTTATAGTGCCACGCTGTTTAAACACATTGACACGGAATCGTCCAAAACCAACCACTGAATATGAAAAATCGACTTCTCCATTTTCTTCAAATATTTTAGTTGAGTACTCATCCATTAATTCCTCGGCCAAACGTGAGGTTTCATCAGGCATTAACCTTCCACAGTCAGGCAATTGAATAAGTTGTCCGTCAACACGTACCACTGGCGGAATACCAACTGTAAGGTGAATATCAGATGCATCTTTTTCATGGGCTGCTCCCAATATGGTTTTAATATCTAACATGAAATCATCCTTCCAACGAGTATGAGATTCTGACTAATTCTTCAACTGTTGTTTCGCCTTTTAGAACCATTTCTCTGCAGTTTTCTTGTAGTGTTTTCATCCCCGTTTTCCGCATGTAATTGCGTAAGTCTTCAGGATTTGCATTTTCCATGATCATTTTTCTCGCTTCGTAATCAAGCTTCATTATTTCATAGACTGCCGTTCTGCCCATGTAACCCGTTTGTTTACATATAGAACAACCTGTGCCTTTATACAACTCCAGATCAGCATGTGAGTCAAATCCAAGTGTAGCAAGTTCACTAACGTCAGGCATATAGGGCAATTTGCAATTCGGGCATACCTTCTTAACAAGAGTTTGTGCAATAATTGCAACAACTGATGACGCTAATAGATAGCGCTCTACATTCATATCAATAAGACGATTAATCGCCTGTGACGCACTGTTTGTATGAAGGGTTGATAATACCAAGTGACCAGTAATACCAGCTCTGACTCCGATTTCGGCCGTTTCATGATCACGTATTTCACCAACCATAATGACATCTGGATCTTGTCTAAGCATGGACTTAAGCCCACTTGCAAAGTCAAAACCGGCTTTATGATTAACTTGTGATTGAACAACACCTTTCATACGGTACTCAACAGGGTCTTCAACAGTGATCACGTTCTTCTTAGAGTCATTCAACTCTGATAAAAGAGCGTATACAGTGGTTGATTTACCTGAACCTGTCGGACCGGTCACCAAAATCATGCCATTTTGACTCTTCGTAATATCTTTGAACATTTTTTGTTCTTGTTCAGTCAAACCAAGCTCTGCTGTACTTTTTAAGAAATTGCTTCTATCAAGTATTCTTATTACGACTTTTTCACCGTATATTGTCGGTATTGTGGAAACACGAAGGTCTAGATCACGACCTTGCACTTCTAATTCGATACGACCATCTTGCGGAACACGTCTTTCAGCTATATTCATTTTGGCCATGATTTTAATTCTTGTTATGATTGCACCGTGTGTTTGTTTCGCAGGTCTCATAACTTCTTGAAGATCACCATCAACTCTAAATCGAATTCGAAGTGATTCTTCTTGTGGCTCAATATGAATATCACTGGCTCTGCTCTGTGCCGCTTGAACAATTATAGTATTAACCAGTCTTACAACTGGCGCTTTATTTATTTCACGAAGCAGATTTTGATCTATCTCGTCTTCAGCCACTTCAAATTCTTTTGTAAACTCTTCTACTGCTTCTTCAGCACTTTTTTTACTGAAATAGGTATTGATTGCCGACAGAACATCTTTTTCTGTAGCAATTCTTGCTTCAACCTGATAGCCCGTTATTATTTCTAAATCGTTAATGACTATAATGTTCAAAGGGTCTGACATGGCCACATGAAGTGTCATGCCCTGCTTTTTTATAGGTATGAGACCATGTTTCCTTGCAAACTCCTCTGATACAAGTCTAGGAATTTCAGGATCTATATAATATTTATCAAGATCAACTTGAGGAATGCCCAATTGGAACTCAAGAGCTTCTACAATTTGCTTTTGTGTTACAAACTCTAGCTCTTGAAGTACATCACCAAGTTTTTTCTTTTTTTCTCTTTGCAATTCAAGTGAGAACTTTAATTGTTCTTCTGTAATCGCCCCGACTTTAACCAACAAATCACCAAGGCGAAAGGTTTCTCGTTGTTTCATCAAACCCCTCCCGGCACTATCTATATCCAACTATATATTATTCGACATTTACTGGACTTTTCCTTCAACATTCTGAGTGATTGCAACATTTTTATATATTTATATTGTATTTTTTCAATAAAAAAACCGACTTCACAATTTCTCAAAATTGAATAGTCGGTTACGCCACTTCATCCGCACAGCATAAGGCGTCCATTTAATAGCTGTGTTTCAATTGATTCTATTTTGGTGTAGCTTATTTGACACCTTGCCTAGCAAGAGTTTGTTTCACAAATTCCGCTGTTTCAGATTGTCCAGTCCATATCCGGTAGGCTTCCAGTGCCTGATGTATAAGCATACCAAGGCCATTCACGACTTGCATACCTTGCTCTTCGCCTACTTTCAAGAACTTTGTTCTATGTGGATTATAAATCAAATCCACCAGTACAGTACCCTTGTCAAACCCAGTAGGATCAACCGGCATTACATCCTCATTAGGATGCATACCTAGCGGTGTACAATTAACGACGATATCATATAGATGTTCATTTTCAAAAATGTCAGTATATGTTATCGCGTTCCAATCTATATTTATAGGTGCGTGTTGTTTAAACTCTTTTATATATGCTTTAGACTTATCAATATTTCGCGAGCATATATGAATGTTTCTTGTATTATTCATTATGCAAGCGGCCACAACCGCTCTCGCAGCACCACCGGCACCCAATATTAAAACTGTCTTATCTGTTAATGATACGTTCTCATCTTCAAGCATTCTTTGAAAACCATAACAATCTGTATTATATCCGATAAGTCGATTATTGTCGAATGAAATCGTATTTACGGCACCAATAATTTTTGCTTCTTTTCTAATTTCATCCAAAAATGGAATTATTTTAGTTTTATGTGGCACTGTAACATTCGTTCCACAGTAGCCCAGTGTCTTAAGTCCAGCTACTGCTCCTTCTAGGTCATCGGGCTTAATATCATGTGCCAGATAAACATAGTCTAGGCTTAATGACTTACTTATTGCATTGTGTATGAATGGCGAAAACGAATGCGCCACAGGATGTCCCAACAAGCATAGTGCTTTTGTCGAAGCTTTAACTGTCATAAAATCACCACATTCCTAGATATACTACTAATAAAAATAGTATTCTGGTCCTATTTTATCATAAGATATTAAATATTTGAATCCTTTTCATAGAAATTGTACTTATAATTTTGGTATGATATACGTAACAGTTACCAGGAGGTCAGTTGAATGGAACAAATCCTAAAAGATCTTGAGCAAAATTTCATTCTTAACGACGAAATTGTAGTAGATATCCAGCAGGATATTCGTCGAAATCATCCAACTTCAGACTCAGAATACAGAGCCCGACTTTTGGCTCAGTATCTTCATGAGATCATTGACGAACAGTTGTATGGATTATCTGACCAACAACGTACTGAAGTCAGAACATCCATTTTTAAAAAATCAATAGAATCCAACCATTTGAATGTCTCTCAAAAGGATCTACTTCATCAAATTACTAAAGCAAGTATTCAAGGTGAAGAAATGCTTAGTTATCTTTCAAATTGGTTTCAATCATATGTTGACATTAACATTAAGTCCGATCAGCTTTACAACGTCATTCTCACTATGAATCCTGATGTGCGACTTGAAGAAACTATAGAGGTTTCAAAAATACCCACAGAGAAATTATCGTCAAGAATCCGACGCTACTCTAGTAGTATTATTACAGAATTGAAACAAACATACAATAGTCGTTCCTACAAATTGATGATTATTCTCTTCGCTACAATTCTTGCACTGCCATTATTCTATTTTACGAAGAACGTATTGCTTGAAGAACCAAAGCCCCGATTAATGACTTTCGTTCATGCAAGTTCTATAATAAGGTTTGAGCCAAATTATAAAAAACTATTAGATACAACAGTTGTTGATATATTTTATAGAGAAAGACCTGGATTCCCAGATTTTCTAAAATACACCAACACATCATATACAGATATTGTAACGTACTTACACTCACGAAACTCATCACTAACAAGTGCGGAATATCTTGACATCATAGATTTAACTGCATCTGATTACGATGTACACCCCTTACTATTACTCGCCATTATTGGACAGGAGCAGGGATTTGTGCCTCGCGACAACCCGTATGCTGCCAGAATCCTAAACAACCCGTTTAACGTATATACGAGCTGGACAAACTACAATACTGATTTGAAGGACTCATGTGAAGTCGCTGCAGGAACCATTCGTAACATTTTAAGGGAACGACCTGTAGGTGAGAACCCTTTCAAGTGGCTTAACACGAGATATGCTGAAGACCCAAATTGGTGGAAAGGCGTTCAGGAGTTGTTTTATACTTTGTTGGCGCATTCTGAGGTGTAATTCACTTACGGTCCCATATAAATTTTTTAGACATCAAAAGCTGGAGTTTTTTACTCCAGCTTTTTCATTTCTTTAAACTATATAAAAACGGCCACACCCAATCATAGGCGTGGCCGTTTAACTATGCTTTTTTCTCAGTAATAATTGATTTAACCTTCGCAACCATAATATCTATGGCAACCTTATTGTAGCCCCCTTCAGGGATAATAAGATCAGCAAATTTCTTTGTCGGCTCAATAAACTGCTCATGTGCAGGTTTCACTGTAGATAAGTACTGACCGATCACAGACTCTAGTGTACGTCCACGCTCACGAATATCACGCGTAATTCTGCGAATGATTCTAATATCTGCATCTGTATCGACAAAAATCTTAATGTCCATCATATCTCTCAAACGTTTGTCTTCAAAAATCATAATCCCTTCAAGGATAATAATATCTCTCGACTCCACACGCACTGAATCACAAGAACGTGTATGCTCTGAGAAATCATAAATCGGCTTTTCAATATGATTGCCTGCTGACAAACTTTTCATATGATCTATCAACAGATCTGTGTCAAATGCCAGTGGATGATCGTAGTTTGTCTTCACTCTATCTTGCATTTCAAGATGTGTTTGGTCTTTATAGTATGCATCTTGTTCAATGATTGATATATTCGTTTCTGGCAGTGATTCGAATATAGCTCTTGCCACAGTACTTTTTCCCGAACCTGTACCACCACAGATTCCGATTAGAATCGGTTTACTCAAATTGACCATCCTTTCCTTTTCTAAGAATATAATAGGGCTCTACAGGTTGATCCATACGCATTGAAATGATCTGTTGCGCATGTGGGGCAGATTGAATTTCGCGACCACGTTCATCCTGCATAAATTCAATAACCTGATCAATTTGAACATAATCTGGTCCCATAATTTCTATATTATCTCCAACAGACATTTTATTTCGTTGTTCAATGACAGCCATTTTTGTTTCAGGATCATACGACTGAACGATTCCAATGAAATCGTAATCACGCGTGTATGCACTTGAACCGTAATGTTGATCCTCGTCAGAAGGTTTGTCATAGTAGAAGCCTGTTGAGAACTCTCTGTGACTGGCCTTTCTAATTTCTGCAAGCAGTGCAGGATCGTATTTATAGTTTTCAGGATCGTTGTAATAATCGTCAAGCGCTTTTCTATAAACGCGAACTATGTTTGCAACATAGTATAGACTCTTCATACGTCCTTCGATTTTAAGGCTAGAAAGTCCAGATTCAACGAGCTCTGGAATGTGCTCAATCATGCAAAGGTCTTTTGAGTTGAAGAAATATGTCCCTGTTTCATCTTCAACAACAGGATAATATTCATCTGGACGTTTTTTCTCCATAAGAACATATTCCCACCTGCATGCATGTTTGCACTCACCTCTATTTGCATCTTTGTTCACCATGTAATTGCTAAGTAGGCAACGACCCGAATAAGAGATACACATAGCACCGTGCATAAACGCTTCAAATTCTAAATCAGGCACTTTGCTCACAGTCTCAGAAATTTCTTTCATAGACAGCTCACGCGCCAGTATAACACGCGATACACCTTGTGCTTGCCAGAATTTCGCACTCATATAGTTTGTATTATTGGCTTGGGTGCTTAAATGAATTTCCATCTCAGGAATATGCTCTTTTACAAACATAAGTGTTCCTGGATCTGAAAGAATAATTGCATCAAATCCGATTGATTTGACCTCTTCGATATAGTGCTCAAGAGCATCTAGATCTTCATTGTGAGGAATGATGTTCATAACCAGGAATATTTTCTTCCCGTGTTCATGAGCAAATTCAGCACCTTCACGCATTTGATCATAAGTAAAGTTTCGTGCGGCTGCACGTAGTCCAAATATTTGTCCACCTATATAGATGGCATCTGCACCATACATTATGGCAAACTTTAGTTTTTGAAGATCCCCTGCTGGTGCAAGAAGTTCAACTTTATTCATTTTC
>Ga0070724_10000606_pt1 | contig 24549 bp, 23 predicted proteins | sample tdDd001_FD_67278 | JGI IMG/M metagenome (GOLD analysis project Ga0070724, IMG submission 67278) | Marine sediment microbial communities from the Atlantic coast under amendment with organic carbon and nitrate - tdDd00.1 | ecosystem: Environmental > Aquatic > Marine > Coastal > Sediment | place... | reverse complement strand
AGTGACTATGGATATAACAATGCCTGTCATGTCGGGTGTTGACGCAACTGGTTTTATTGTTTCAAAATACCCAGACGCTAAGATCGTTATGATTAGTGCTTTAAATCAGAAAAAAATGGTGTACGATGCACTCAAAAATGGAGCAAGGCACTACATTATTAAGCCTATTGATAAAAACAAGGTAATGAGTGTTCTAAATGAAGTTCTATTAACTGATGAAAGTCATATTCAGAAGTATGAGGAGAAGCATGAAGATAAAGCGTCCGGTGATGATAAAGCCCACTTTATTGTTGAAAATATAGAAGGTGTATTCTATTTCAGGTTAGAGGAACACTTTAACAATAAGGATATGGATAACCTAAATACAGCAATGCAAGGAATCCTGTTTGTTAGACCTCTCATGATACGCTTTGACTTTGGATCGCTAGATGGATTTGATGATGGATACTTAAATAGATTTATGGTTTATGCTAAAAAAGCCATTGATAGTGGTGGCGATTATGACTCCATTGCTGAAAATGAATCATTAAAGGAAATTTTGAATCACAAAGAGGAGACTTACTTGAGATGAGAAATAATATCCTGCTGATCACAAAAGACAGAGAGATGAAAAATCATATTTATGGGCTGATTGACCAGAATTTATTTGTGTTGAATCAATCTAGTGCCAGTGAAATCATGCAGAAAACATTTTTATTAAGTCCGTTTTATATGATTGTTGATTTAAACGAAGTAACACATCAGATGATTCAAGTGATTAAATCTGTGCAAGATCTGGATTATGTTCCAATTATGTACGTGGGTCATGATGCAATCGCAGAGCAATACCAGAAATCACTTCCGAATGATCTAGTTGTTGAATTTAAAAATTTACCATCGATGCTACCTTCGCTTTTGAGTCAAGGTCTGTTATTTAAACAACAGTATGCCAAGGTTTCAGAAGCGTTTGAAACGATTGATGCAATGACAACAGAGACAAAAGGTGTCATGGACAAATACCTGCTTAGAGAGTATGGTGACTTTAGTTTTTCTGCACGAGAAGTTGTGAATAACATATTTGCTGACAATCCAATACTGACCAATAAACCAGCTCATGTGTGGGTTGTTTATCCAGAACATACTGGCAGACTTGTTTCGCTGTTTGGAAAAGTTGAAGGTGAATCGGGTTATGAAGAAATCTATGAAGGGTTGCTGTCTGAAAAGGATTTGTTTGGATTTGATGTATACGCTGAAAATGGCTTTAAAATGAATTGTGAGGAAGAATTGTTCTCTGATATTGATACTGACTCAAAACTATTTCCTGACCAGATGATTCAAAAGCTGCCATATCTAACGAATTTTGCTGGATATGGAATGGATCAGATCCTTGTAATCGGGTGTAATTATGCTGATGAAGTGACAATCTATGAATCATCCGTCTTGAAATCGATGACGGTGACACTGGATTTACTTGAAAATATCCGTTATCAGATTCATGAAGTTGAAGGTGCTTTTAACTACACTCTGGATGCTTTAGCTCGTGCTGCTGAGGCAAGTGATGATATGACAGGCCAGCACATTAGACGTGTAAATGAGTACTCAAAACTGATTGCACGTAAACTGAATCTTGATTCAACATTTGTTAGGGAAATTTATAATGCTGCTCAGATGCATGATGTTGGCAAGATATATGTGAACAATCAGATTCTTCAAAAACGTGGAAAACTGACAGATAGTGAATTTAGAGAAATACAACTTCACACGGTTTATGGAGAAAAAATAATTGGCCAGTCAGAGTATTTGTCAATGGCTTCGGAAATCGCTCTTAATCATCATGAAAAGATGGACGGCACAGGCTATCCCAATAACCGTAAAGGTGAGGAAATTCCGATTTCAGCGAGAATTGTTATGATGGCTGATATCTATGATGCTTTAAGGAGTGAAAGGTCTTACAAAGTAGGATTTAGCCATGATCAGACCAGTGACATTCTTATTCGTGGCGATGACAGAGTGAAACCTATTCATTTTGATCCTGAAGTATGGCGTGTATTTAAAGATCATCATGGAGAATTTAACACAATATTTAATCGATTAAATGAATAATATGCTTCCCTTTGTAGATCGATGAATAGATAATAATCTGGGTCTATGAGGGGGAGCCTTTTTTATACATGGAGTTCTAATAGACCTTGTTTGAGGCTATACAAAATATGGTATAATTGGGTTAGTATGAAGTGAGGAGTGGAGATATGCATAAGAAGCTAATGATGGCCGTTATTGTTGCCATGGTACTGGCTGGATGTCAGCCGCCACAAACCGATACCCCAGTTCAACCCGAAGTGCAGGAGTCTGCGGTTGAGGAGCTAGAGACTCAAAAGGATTTTGGTGAAATTGTAGACAAATCATTTGTAATTAAAGAAGATACAAATGGTGTGAACGCGGATGAACTAGATCAATATAATATAGAGGCTATACTCGACACAGAGTTAAAAACTCTTGAATGTAAGCAGACTGTTTTGTACAAGAACAAAGAAGATGTTGCACTTGATAAAGTCATTTTCCAAGTGCTTCCTAATGCTTATGAGTCGTTAGAGACGGCTCCAGTATTGTTTGGAGATGTTGAAAGTATTTATCCAAATGGATTTGAACCTGGATATATTGAATTCACCGAGGTTAAAATTAATGACAAAGTGGCTGAGTATACGATTTATGGTGATGATAATACACTCATGAATCTTGCACTTGAAGAAGCCCTTAATCCTAATGAGAATGTAGAAATTTCTATGACTTATACTGTGCAGATACCGCCAGCCTACGATAGGTTTGGATATAATGGATCAACTTTCAATATTGCGAATTGGTATCCTGTGGCTGCTGTTTATGATGAAAAAGGTTGGCATGAAGATTCTTATTTAGCAGTCGGTGATCCATTCTATACGGATATGGCTGTGTATGAAATGACCTACAACGTGCCGAATGATTATGAAGTGGCATCAACGGGTGTTCGAACTGAAAAAGATGAGAGTGTTGAGGGTCGAAGTATTATCAAATATAGTGCAGATCTGGTTCGAGATTCAGCTTGGCTAGCGAGTGATTCTTGGAATATTTATGTTGATGAAGTGGATGGAACAACCATTAGGTCTTACTATTTTGGTGAATTCAACTATCCAGAGGAAAAAGCAGTTGAGGTGGCACGAGACTCTCTTATAGCATTTGAATACTTATTTGGAGAATATCCATATTCAGAGTTAGCCATTGTTGCAACTGACTTCCCAAGTGGGATGGAGTATCCTTCTCTCGTAATGATTGCTAAGGATAGATATAAATCATCTAGAATAGAGGCGCTAGAAGGTGTGATTGCCCATGAAATTGGCCATCAGTGGTGGTATGGTGTTGTGGGAAATAATCAAATCGAGGAAGCTTGGCTTGACGAGTCACTAACAGTATTTGCAACTGCAATGTATTATGGTGAAAAATATGGAGAAGATGCTTACGACAATTATGTTGGAAGGTATGCAGGCACTTATAGTGCAAGAAAAGGTGGAGATGGCGACGGTATCGTTGTAAAGGATCTAACTCAATTTGAGAGCTGGTCTGATTATTCAAACCTTATTTATAGAAAAGGTTTCTTGTTTATAGATGCTCTAGTAGAGGAGTATGGTAAAGAAGATGTTATAGAGTTCCTGCAAGCATATTACCAACAAAAGCAGTTTAAAACTGCGACAACAAATGAGCTTGTTGAACTTGGTGAATCTTTCTTTGGTAAGAAATTCGTTGATATGGCAGATGAATGGCTGTACAATGACACTGATTACTTAAAGTAATTGATATCTATAGTATTTTTAAACCACTGTCGTATTATTTAATACGGGGGTGGTTTTCTTTATGCCTATTAATTGATATAATTACAATGTTGGATTCATTTTAAGGAAAGAATATGAAAGGTGTGAGTACACCGTGAAATATAAATCTGAAATTCAAGAATCATTGCTTAATTGGTATGGAGCTGTTAAGAGAGACCTACCTTGGAGAAAAACACAGGATCCCTATAAAATTTGGATATCTGAAGTTATGTTGCAACAAACGCTGGTCGAAACAGTTAAGGGGTATTACAAACGATTCCTAGAGACGTTTCCTACTGTTCAAGATCTGGCTGAATCAGAAGATGAGTTATTAATGAAAATGTGGGAGGGGCTTGGATATTACTCGAGAGCACGAAATTTAAAACGTGCTGCACGAATGATTGTTGAGGAACATGATGGAATTATGCCAAACAACCTTTCTCAAATAAGGAAACTCCCTGGAATAGGACCTTATACAGCGGGAGCGGTTCTTTCGATAGCTTATGGAAAAGCAGTCCCGGCAGTGGATGGCAATGTTATTCGTGTGTATAGTCGACTGTTTAAAATTGAAGGCGCCGTAGATACAACACCTATAAAAAAAGTCATTGATGAAATTGCATGTGCGTATGTTGATCAAAGCGATCCAAGCAGTTACAATCAATCATTGATGGAACTTGGTGCAACGATCTGTATACCAAAGAATCCTCGTTGCTTAGCTTGTCCTGTAACTGAGTATTGCAAAGCATATGCAGAGGGGATTCAGAAAGAATTGCCTAAAAAATCACCTAAAAAACCAAAAAAAGAGGTTGATTTAATTGCTGCACTTATAAAAAAAGATGATGAGTTCCTGATTCTTAAGCGTCCGCCCGAAGGACTTTTACCTGACCTGTGGAGCTTTCCGTCGATCGAAATTGAAAATGGCGGTGTTTCTTTAGAACGTGAAATAGATTTGTGTCTTGAGAAGTTTAGCGAAGAATTGGGTCAAGAGGTGGTCTTCAAAGAGAAATTGGGGACTGCAACACACATATTCACACACATTAAATGGTCGATTAAAGTGCTTGAATTTGAATGGTTTAGCGGCATGCTTCCAGATTTTCCGGAAATGAAATGGATATTAGAGAGTGACATTGAATCATATGCTTTTCCTACGGCGTATAAGAAAGCTATCAAAGCGGGTGGACTGACTCAAAGCTAATTAATAAAACTTCATAAATTGATTACTCGTATAAGGGGTTAAGGACTTGGTATTTGGGTATATATATTACAGAAACTTAACAACTATACAGGCGTCAATTGGGAGGAGGCCGTCAAATGAAAAGAATGAATGAGAGTCCGGAAGTGAGTCACCTTCTAGATACATTTATATGTCCACAGTGTAGCTCACCATCGCTTAAAATTATTGACAAGCAGTATGGACAATGTGAAAACAACGAGTGTGATTACGAGGGAAAAGTGAAGACTAGAAAAGCGAGACCACACGAGGATCAGACAAAATGTGTGGTTATTGACAATGAGCTGTATTGTATTGAAAAAGACGAATTAGAAGCGCCGTTGGTTAAAGCAGAAAAAGAGTGATTTGATTAATTCTATTTTGAATTAAGTATAGTATGTACACAGATAATGATAGTATAATGACTATTTTAAAGGAGCTGAAATCAGCTCCTTTTTTATGTCTTGAATATGAAATTAAGGAGCTTGCCGATCTGTTTGATCATCAGCAACTAGAATGCGTATCGCAGAGGGAATAACTTCGATTTTTACTGGGAGTCCGCCAGCGTATTCGCCGTCAAAATCCAATTCTAAATCCCCGTGATTTTCAGCGTGAATTTCAACTTTACTCGTTCTAAAATAAAGAACTTTGCTATGATTGATGTGTTCTCCCTTTAATACAGAGAGAAATAATTCTGCAGCCTCTTGAATGCTTTCTGACTCTCTAATGAATATGCAATCTAGAAGTCCGTCTTGCATTTGAGCAAGGGGCATAAGCTGCTCGAAGCCACCTATAGTAGGTGAATTTGAAATCATAAAGAGATTGAAGCGCCCGACCTCTTCGGCGTCGTCATGTTGTATCCTGAGTTTGTATGCTCTTAATCCGCTAGAAGTAAGCTCTTTGACCACTTCCAAGTAGTATGCGGCGCGTCCTAGAACATTTTTAAGCTCAGTGGGTGTACGGTGAGCAACCGCTGTGATCATTCCACCAGCGACCACGTTTAAAAAGAACCGATCTTGTGCTTTTCCGAGATCAATGGGGATTAGGTGAAAATCATCAATCATATTGCAGAATACAACAGGATCATTACTGATTCCTAGATGTTTAGCAATATCATTCATTGTCCCTTCATGTAAAAGAGCTAAAGGGATGTTTTCACCTGATTCATACAGACCGCTTGCAACTTCATTAATCGTTCCGTCGCCGCCTGCTGCGACTATAAGGTCCCATGGTTCATTCGAGGAGGCTTTCGCCTCTCTACGGCCGTCTCCTTGAGCTCTCGTGGCATATTTATTTACGGTGTATCCTCGATCGAGTAGAATTCTTGCTACATGATTCACACGATCTTCCGCTGCTCCACGTCCTGAGACGGGATTGTATATAATTTTAATAAATTTCATAGTATCACCAACTGTCCTTTTCTATAAGATACCCCAAAGAACAGCATACAATAATTTGAAGGTGAATTGAAATGAAAGATCAGTGAATAGAACGAACAAAAAATCAGGACTTCAATAAGTGAAGTCCTGATTTTTTAGTTGAACTAATAATTTATGCTGATTTTTTTATGTCGGAATCGTTTTTTCCTTTGCCGGTAAATACTTTGACAGACTGAAGTGCCAGCACTGCAGAAAGGCTGAGTAGAAGTACCGCAAAGAATACGAGTAACATATTGCCTGAGGCCAAATTGGATTGAATTAAAAGACCAAGAGCGAAAACGGTTACAACAAACATGAATATCATTGGGTAGAATACCATTCGGTTGTCTTTTCCCATGTTTTTAAGCCATGCTGCAAGTGACAATAAAGCAAGAGCAGCAAGCAATTGGTTTGCAGAGCCGAATAGAGGCCAAACTTTTTGCCAGCCTACTAAAGCAAGTGCGCCACCAAAGACAACTGTGATTGAAGTTGAAATAAATCTATTTGTTGCCAGTGGACTTTGAGTTGATTTTGATTTATCTTCAAAGAATTCTTGGAAAATAAAACGGCCAAGTCGAGTGGCAGTATCAAGTGAAGTAAGGGCAAATGCTGATATTGCAAGTGCTGTGAATGATTTACCAACTGCGAAAGGCAGTCCGAAACTTCCCATAAAAGTACCAAGTCCATCGGAGAATACATTGACAGGTCCGCCATTAGCAAGAAGTTCACTCAGTCTATCGCCTCCGATGTATGCAGCTGTAATAAGTGCGATTACAGCGAGAACACATTCAATAAGCATACCGCCATAACCGATGAGCTTTGCGTCTCCTTCTCGGTCGATTTGTTTTGATGAGGTTCCTGAACCTACGAGTGAGTGAAAACCTGAAATTGCACCACAGGCTACAATAACAAAGAGCATTGGGAATAGGTATTGGCCATTTGCAGCTTTAAATCCAGAGAAACTCGTTAATTGAAGTTCTGGTCTGTAAAGAATAAGACCAAGAACAGCGCCGCCAATCATTGCATATAATAAATACGAATTAAGATAGTCACGTGGTTGGAGAAGAATCCAAACCGGTGTAACAGAGGCCACGAAAATATAAGCAAGTAAAAGGAAAATCCAAACCGTCTTAGGCAGAAGGATTGGGAATGCCATACCAGCTGTGATACATCCAACAAGTGCGAGTACACCTACGACAGTAGCCGGACCAAGAGGCATATTCATTCTGTAAACAGCGATACCAAAGACGATCGCAAGAGCAATAAATAGAAGTGATGCTGTTGCAGCTTCAGGGACACTGACGAATGTGTTGGCTACAATATTTACAAATGCAGCAACTACAAGTAACAAAGTGAGCCATGCAAAGACAGAAAACAACTTTTTACCACTTGTACCAATGTTGTTTTCAATGATTTGACCAATGGATTTCCCATCGTGACGAACTGATGCAAATAGTGATCCGAAATCTTGAACACCGCCAAAGAAAATTCCACCGATGATGATCCATAGCATAACTGGCAACCAACCGAACACAGATGCTACGATAGGACCAACAATTGGGCCAGCTCCAGCAATTGACGCGAAGTGGTGTCCGAGTAGTACGGGTGCGCTGGCTGGAACATAATCAACGCCATCTCCCATGCTGTGTGCTGGTGTTTCCCGAGACGGGTCAACACCCCACTGTTTTGCGAGCCACGCGCCATAAGTGACATACGCGATTGAAAAAATTACGATTGCAACTGAGATAAGTACCAATGAGTTCATATTAAACCTCCCTTTTTATTTTTCCGCATCCGTGAGTCGATATGACTATTGGAGCGGGATAGGACGAAAATAATTGGCTTGTTTCTTAGCTTTGCGACTTGTAAACACGTCACCGGTTGAGAGGCTGACTACGATGAGACATACATCAACCCAGCCATTGAGACCAAACATATAGGACTTTTGATATTTGAACTTTTTTACATGAGAAATTACATCATCCGTTATGGGATCATGGGTTATAAAAACTGCATTTAATCTTGTAGACATGTGCTCAGCATGTGGTTCAACAAAATCATCTATTGTACTTTTTAAATGCTCAGTGAAATTATAGATGCTCAAAACATCAAGGGTAGAGACGCTTTTGAAAAAAGTATGTTCATTGCTTTCATAAGCGTAGAGTGTGGCAGATTTTGAAGCCACATATCGTTCGTTTCTTGAATAGAAGTGCGCGTAAAGTTCTGTTTTAACACCTTGGAGATCGTAAGAATTGTATATGTCATATTGTGAAGCAAGTCGTATTCTCATATTTTCTAAGTATTCATTCGTATTCATGATCATGTTAGAGCCCCCCAGTTCGTAACAAGAATTAACTTAATGATTGATAATGAATTTCTTATATTATAGGGGGAGTGCTGATTTTTTAACTGTAATATAGCCGAAACGCAAAAAAAACCATCTGAACAGCTGTTCAGATGGTCTGAGTTGCTTTATAAATTGTCTTGCTTTAGAACAATTCAAGTACCTTGATTCTAACAATGCCGGCAGGTGTCGTAATATCCACAACTTCACCAGCTACACGGCCAATAAGACCTGCACCGATAGGTGATTCGTTAGAAATTTTACCGTCAAAAGGCTCAGCTTCGATTGTTGAAACAATTTTAACTGTATCTTCTTCATTATCTTCTAGGTATAGAATTTTAACTTCTCTGTTCATAGAAACTGAATTGCCATCAGACTCTTCCACGAGGTCGTGGTTTTCAAGGATGCCTTTAAGACGTAAAATTTCAGTTTCGTTATGAGATTGAGCCTCACGTGCTGCATGATACTCAGCATTTTCAGAAAGGTCACCAAACTCACGAGCACTTTTAATTTCTTCAGCGATTTCTTTACGTTTGATAATTAAGCCATCTAGATCTGTTTCAACTTTTTCAAGTGCTGATCGTGTTAATAGTGTTTTCTTTGACATATCGTTCAACTCCTCTTGATTTCCATGTAGGAATTATCTTGTGTATTTGGTTCAGGTTTAATCCAAAAACCTGTTGATTAGATTAACTGAATATAATTATACAGTCATATAAACAGTATATTAACACATTCTTAAGGTTATTGTCCACTTACTGATGATATAATTAAGCTTACATAGAGATTGTTAATATAGGAGGAACTAAAATGGCTGATGTGATTGATTATAAGATTTATGGCGAAGACATGCAATTGGTTGAAATTGAGCTTGATCCACAAGAAGGTGTACGTGCTGAAGCTGGTGCTATGACTTACATGGAAGATGGCATTGAAATGGAGACTGGTACAAAGGGTGGTTTCATGAAAGGCCTGAAAAGAATGGTTACTGGAGAATCGTTCTTTATCACGACATTCTACAATCAAGGAAGTGGTAAATCGAGAGTTGGATTTGGTGCGCCATACCCAGGGAAAATCATACCTATTGATTTAGGACAATATAACGGACGATTCATTTGTCAAAAAGACTCGTTCCTATGTGCCGCAAATGGTGTGGATATCGAAATTGAACTCACAAAAAAATTGGGTGCTGGATTCTTTGGCGGTGAAGGATTTATTCTCCAAAGACTTCAAGGAGACGGACTTGCATTTATCCATGCTGGTGGAACAATCATTGAGAAAGATTTGAAGCATGGAGAAACACTACGTGTAGATACGGGTTGTATCGTTGGATTTGAAAGTTCTGTTAACTACGACATTCGATTTGTTGGTGGATTTAAAAATGCGCTATTTGCTAAAGAAGGTCTATTCTTAGCTTATCTTCAAGGTCCAGGCAAAGTATATTTACAATCATTACCAATTTCTAGACTTGCTGAGAGACTTTATGCCAGTGCTGGTTCTTCAAAAGAAGAAGGTGGCGCAGTAGGCTCGTTATTTAACTCATTCTTAGGTGAATAAAAGTGAATAAATTTATAATAGAAAACCTCAAGCGCATAAGATGCGCTTGAGGTTTTCTTGTTCTAATCAAATGATGTTAAAGAGCCGTTTTCCATATAAACCATTCTGTCGCATGAGCGGTCCGCTATGCTTCGACTGTGTGTTATCAATATGATCGGTGTATTTAGGTCTCGTTTTATGGCATGGATCTCGTCAATAATGAGTGATTGATTCACTTCATCAAGACCAGTCATAGGTTCATCTAAAAGCAAGAGATTAGGCTTTATGGCTAGAGCTCTTGCAATAGATACACGTCGTTTTTCACCACCGGATAAGTGATAAGTTTTTTTTGTTGATAATGATTTTAGTCCGAACATTTCCAGCAATCTATGTGAGTATTCTTGATCATCCATACCAAGACATCTAGGTCCAAAAAGGATGTTGTCGAGCACATTAAGATGTGGAAAGAGCCCACTATCTTGAAATACATAACCAACATGTCTTTTTTCAGCAGGTACATAAATTGATGGAGAATCCTGAAACCAAATTTGATCTTTAAAAGTTATTTTGCCGGAGTCTGGTTTTCGTATCCCTGCAATTAAGTCCAGTAATGTTGTTTTACCAATGCCAGAAGGGCCCATAATAGCCAAAGATTCAGATGTCATACTCAGCGAGTAGTTTAAAATAGTATTATGCATAGTTGTTTGACAGTCGATTTTAAGCATGATCCACCTCTTCGTGGTGCGGTTTACTTAATTTATTAATGCTCCATAGAGCTATAAAACTAATTGAAAGAACAACAACGGTTAATAGATTGGCTGTTTTCAAGTCACCAGATTCAACTGAAAAATAGATCGCAAGTGGAATAGACTGCGTACGACCAGGTATATTTCCAGCGACCATAAGCGTGGCACCAAACTCTCCAAGTGCACGTGCGAAGCTGAGGATAATACCGCTCAGGAGTCTAGGTGCTGCAAGGGGGAGGTGGAGCTTCCAAAATCTTTGTTTTGGATTTGCACCTAAAGTCATGCTTATTTTCGTAAATATGGGATTGATTTCACGAAATGCAGATTTTGCGTTTTGTACCATAAGTGGCATAGAGACAACAACGGCGGCTAAGATAGCGGCCCAAATCGTAAAAGCTATGTTCAGATTAAAAAGTTGTCCTAGAGGTCCATTTTTTCCGATTATAATAAGAAGGATATAGCCTACAATTGATGGTGGTAATACCATCGGGAGCATAACGATAGTCTCTAGCAGCCGTTTTAAGTGGTGGTATTTGGTTGATTTCTTAGCAAGATGGTACCCGATGCATGTTCCAAGCGCAGCGGTGACCAGAGTCGCCCAGAAACTTATAAATATAGAAACCTTTATTGCTGATTGCCAATTATTCAAAATTAATCACCTTGAAACCTTCATCTATAAACACGTTTTTTATGTCAGAACGGTTCATAAATTCTATGAGTGTTTTTGAGCGTTTGCTTTGCAGAACATCTACAATTGGATATTTAATGGGACTATGAAGACTCGAATCAACTTCAAGTAACACGTGTGCTCCTTCTAAGACGGCTAAGTCCGTTTTATAAACCAAGCCATAATCAGCTTCTTCTAATCGCACATAGGAGGCTGTCTGTCTAACGTTTTTTCCATAAACCAAGCGACTTGAAAGGGCTTCATAAATATTTGAGTTTTCAAGTGATTCCTTGGCATACATACCAGCAGGCACAGTTGTAGGTTCAGCTATAGCAATTATACCGGGTCTATTATTTAAATCAGCCAGTGACTCGAGAGGTTGATTATCAGTAAGACTTACAAGGACCAAGCTATTTTCAAGATAAGGTTGGACTTGATCAGAAGTCAAATGTCCATCTTCAACAAGTTGGTCGACGTGAATTTGACTTGCAGCGATGAAAATATCAGGGTTTGCTCCATTCTCAATTTGATGAGCCAATATGCCTGTGGCAGCAAGGTTAACTTCAAATGGAATACTATTTTCATCCTGATAAATTGAATTAGCTTCTTCGAGAGCATTTGTGAGACTTGATGCCGCCATGACTAATGGGCCCTCTTGTTGAGGCATTAGATATATGACGGTTACAATGAGCACAGCCATAGAGAATAATATAATGTATTTTTTCATTGTGACAACTCCTTAAATGTTCATAATGAATGTTCAGGGTTATTATAACATTTTACATAAAAAGATAATAAAATAACTCGAAAAGCAGAAAAGTTGAATATTGGTGTGAAAATTCATTGATTTTACATTTTGAAGCGAATTAATATGTCAAAAAAACCAGATGAGTTATAGTAAAGTAACAAACGGATGAATCGGTAAAAAATTCAGAAAATGCAATAAATAGCGCTGGATATTCAAAACTCAGCAAAATCAATAGTTTGGCAATGGTGAATTTTCTGAATATACTTACGATTGTGGGCGTGTTTTAAATGTATGTTGTATAAAAGTAACAAAGAAAACGTTTGCCAGAGGCAAAATTGCATACTTTTATTGACGCTATCACTTTTAGAAGCTAAAATGAAAAGGAATTCTAACATGACAAGCGACCGAGAAATCGGGGGAGATGCTTTCAATTAGAATTCACTATATATTCCACGCACCCCCTGTAGATGGAATATATAGGAATAAACGTTTTTCTCTGATTAGAGAAAATCGAAATGATTTCAGATTGCAGACAACTGAAATCTAATGATTCAGATGGTCACCCCTGCCGATTCATCTGATGACAGTCTGCATGCCCTTCAACAGAAACAACCTGCTGATTTTGTTGATATAAAATAACAAGAGGGAATACCCCTCTATTTTTGAACGGGACTTGCCGAAGCTTATGCTTCGGCAATTTTTTTATGTTCTATTTTGTTTGTGTCATACACTTTCTCTTAACTGTCACAAGACTGTGACAATATCAGTCTAGAATGGAATTAAGCTAATCCGGGCTAGGTAAAGTAATCAGATTGAGAGGAGAAAGAATATGAAAAAATTTAAAAGTATTATGATAATGGGTCTTGTTGCTGTAACAATGGCTGTGCCAGCATTCGCTGGTGTCATTGAAAGGCCGGTAGAGATATTTGCAGAGCTAACGGGTTTAACGGTGGAAGAAGCATGGGATGAAATCAGAGACTCAGGCAAAACATTCGGTGAACTCGCTATTGAAAAAGGTGTTGAAGAGCAGTTTCAACTAAAGATGCAAGAAAACAACACTGCAAGAATTAACGAGCTTTTAGAAGAAGGTTTAATCACTGGGGAACAAGCTGATGAAGTACTTGCTAATATAGATGCTTGTACAGGCGATCCAGGATCACATGATGGCACTTTGAGAGGCCTTCATTTAGGTGGTCAAGGATATGGAAATGGGTATTATCATAATGATGATCACGATGAAACACGTAGTGGTTTAGGCTATGGTCACGGTGGAAGAAATGGCTCTGGAATGGGACGCCGATTTGGTAATGATGACTAAAATTAGATTAAATCTTAAAAAGCTCTGTTTTAAAGAGCTTTTTTTGCGTATTCTGGAAGTATAAGGTTTTATGAGAGTCATTTGGAACATTTATTGAAGGGAGCACCCATATGGTGAAGATTCTTGTTGTAGATGATGAAAAGAGTATTAGAGATATTCTAGCTGAGATGTTAAGAGCTGAAGGGTATTCAGTAGATGTTGCAAATGGAGGTCGCGCAGGACTGGAACTTCTTGAATCGGAGTCTTATAATCTTGTGATCCTAGATGTTATGATGCCGGATATTGATGGCTGGCGTGTTTTGAGCGAAATTAGAGAAGTAGAGCATATACCTGTAATTATGCTTACTGCACGTAATCTTGAAAATGATGAGATTTTTGGATTTGAACTTGGTGCAGATGAATACATAACAAAACCATTTAGAAAAGCAATACTGCTCGCAAGAGTGAGAGCGCTTTTAAAGAGAACGGGTCAAGCACAGTCAGATTCCTATTATTTATATGAAAATATGAAAATAGACACACGCGCAGTTAAAGTTTATGTAGATGGCAAGCAAGTGGGACTCAGTCACACCGAATATGAGTTATTAATGACACTCGTTAAAAATGCAGGTGCGGCACTCTCAAGAGAACAACTTCTTGATAAAGTGTGGGGCATGGACTATTTTGGAGGTCTTAGAACTGTTGACACTCATATAAAAAGACTCAGAAACAAGTTGGGAAAAGCATCGGAGTTTATTAGTACAGTTCGTGGTGTGGGCTATAGATTCGAAGGTGAAACACATGTCAATTAGAAGAAAATTATTCGTTGGTATATCTACTTTTATTTTAATATTTGTGATCGTGGCATATAGTGGATTTACATTATTCATGCCGGATTTTGTTCAAAAAGCAAAACAAAATGAAATGGTACAGGTGGCGGAAACACTGGCCGAAATGGATGATTTCGATGAGATGAGTGAAGCAATATCAAATATATCAACGACATCTGATATTTCAGTTGTACTCACATCCGGGAATAACAATGTGGTTCTTGGCGCAGAAAGACAAGGACAAGGACACGGCAGAGGCAACATGCAAGCTGAAGGCCTTGTGAAAATGCTTCAGCCGAGTGGATCGGGCGGAGGTTCATTTTTCTATACCACAGAACACCACGCATTAAATGCCCCTTACTTGGTCTATGTGGAAGAGCTTAATGCAGATTATCAAATATATGTTATGAGACCATATCAATCGATAGACGATGTGGTTGAAGTTTCCAATGGTTTTTTTATGATGATTGGAATAGGGGCTATTGTTTCAGGGTTGCTATTCTCATGGGTGTATGCAAGAGCATTTTCCGGTCCAATACTTGAACTGAATAAAATAGCAAGATATATGTCGGAACTCGATTTTTCACATAAGTACAGTGGTACTCAGGGCGATGAGCTTGGTGAACTAGGACAGAGTGTGAATCATATGTCAGATCAGCTTAACAAGGCCCTTACAGAATTAGAAACAGAACTTAGACATAAAGAACATTTACATTTACTTCAAAAGCAGTTTTTAGCAGATGCATCTCATGAGTTGAAGACGCCGCTAGCGGTCATAATGGGTAATATGGAACAACTTACTGATACAATGAGTGCAGAAAACACAGATGAAAAATATTCAAAAGCTATTCTTCGAGAGATTGAACATATGGATCATGTTATTCAAGACTTATTAACGCTTTCTGAACTCGAAAGTGATACGTATATTCTGAAAAAGGATTTTGTGGATTTTTCATCTGTTTTTGATGATGTTCTCTATTCTTATTCGGAGTTGATCAATAGGCGCAAACTTAAATTGATCTATGAACTTGATGATTCGATCCCTATTATTGCTGATGAGAAAAATATGGAGACGGTTATTAGAAATATTATGAATAATGCAATCCACCATTCGCGAGTGGGTGCAACCATTAAGATTTCTTCTACGAAAATAGAAAGACTTTCGGATGATCAGGTGAATGTGCAAGGAACATCGATTGAGGTTTATAATGAGGCAGACCAAATCGATCCGATTGAACTTAAGTCATTATGGGATAGATTTCATAAATCAGCAAAAACGGATGATAAATCAACGGTTAAGAAAACTGGTCTTGGTCTATCAATTGTTAAAAGCATTTTAGAACTCCATGAGTTTGACTTCGGCATTCGCAATGCTGATAACGGTGTTGTGTTTTATATGACGATTCCAAATAATACAGTAAAATAATAAATTAAAAAGTGCTGATCTCAATCGAATGAGATCAGCACTTTTTTAAGTTGGGTATACGGTTCGTGATGCAAGAATTTCAGTTTCCATCTTATGAAGCTCTTCAATTTCAGTATCTGAAAGATGGGAAAGTATCTCTTGTCTGAACATGCGACTTAATGTTTCTCGTGTTGTATGTTCCTTATCTCTAAGGGCGTCCCAATGAATTTTTCGTCTTTTGAGGTAAAGATCATAGTCGACAATGCGTGTGCCATCATCGAGGAATTCTAGTCCTAGGAGGATCTTTTTTATGTGGATTGGATTGTAGAAGGTGAAGAATCTAACCTTATAAATACCAACCGATAGAAAAATTGTTGCAGCATCAGTGCCCCAAGACTCTCCTAGAATAAGCCCTAAATCAAGTTTTTCCAGAATGTATGCCAGGCGATGGTAATGCAGATCAAATTTTCCGTAAGCGTCATAGATTTTTATCTTCAGCTCATACCAATCTTCATTGTGAAGACCTGCATTAAGGTATTTTAAGTTCTGAAGGCGTATAGATTGCATAACCTCCCTGAAATCCCTATCGGTGTGAAGCGATACGGGGTGGAACAACTCGCAAGAAACAGGTTTTGTGATATCTCCCTTGGTAAAGGAAATAACTGTGCCATTTGAGTGTTCATTGAGCTGTGAAAGGATAGACGCTCCTTTTGCGTCAAAATCTTTTTTGACCAGATCAATAATTTTGTCCTCATCTCCGATAAGCTTCATGAGTACAATGCCTGGGCCAACACGTGTCTGGGTGATTAGATGCTCTTTATCATTATTGATAATTTTCATAAGAATATCAAACATTTCACCTTTGATTTTTACTAACGTATCAACCTCGGAAAAGCTCAGTGTGGGTTTCATTGCTGTGGTTAAATAGGTTACAACGGTGAGATCATTGGCGTTGCTGAGAAAAGCATGTATGCCTTCTTCTGTATTAGGGGAAGGGTTACTAACATCAACAACATCAGTATGATTTTTTAGGAAGTTAATGGTCTTTTCAATTTGCTTGACTTCTAAAATTAGAGTTTTGTGTCCACTACGAACGAGTTTGAGCATATGTATTCCTCCTATAAATTAGATGCCTATGCTATGCTTGCACATTCGACTGTCATTTGTCCCAGAGGGGTAATCCAGTCTATGAAGTTCCTTTGTTTCAAGATTGATCAAATGGATATTTTCAATCCCATTTAAATATGTGGTGATTCCTTCTACATGTGAATTCATTGATAAATCGTGACCAAACAGAGAATAATCTGAGTTCTGAGGAAGATTTGTTATTTTAGGGCTATAATGATTGATGTGAAAAATCAGGTTTTCAATGTTAACATCAGTCGGAGAATCGTAAATTTCAGACTTGCTGAATAGAGATCTAACGAGATCAGGGTCATCGTGATTTCCAAGAGCTATTATAACGCGTGCATTGTTTGAGTCTTGCAAGACTAATTTTAGTTTTTTCAGTTGTTTTGCATAATCTTCTTTGCGGTTTGGATACAGTTCTAACTTGATGTTGTCAATGAGATCGCCAGTATGTACAATATAATCCGGCTCAATTGTTTTAATGAGCATTTTTACATTAGATAGGATCATGGCGGGAGTATCTGAGACATGTAGCAATGTCTTACTTTTTATGTGTCTGACAGACTCAGGAATATATATTCCACCTGTGAGACGTGTCAATATTCTTTGAAAGTTTGACATGAACCCATCCTTTCTGCAAATGAGAGATAAGCATCCTTTTAATAATTATACCAGTTTTTAGGGCTTTTACTTATAAAAACAGAAGTTTCGAAAATATCATTTCCTATGTGTTGACGTAAGGAAAACGATATCATATATTAGTTTATAGACACGTTAACAAGGGGAGATGCTTATGCAGGCATATTTAGAAAACCTGATTTTAGAAAATCGTCACTGGACATCGCAAGGGAAAGTGGCAAATTATATACCTGAGCTTGGGAAGTCAGATTCGCAGCAATTGGGGATTTGCATTAGAACTCTCGATGGCGACATGTTTTGTGCAGGTGATTATGACATACCGTTTACGATTCAGAGTGTTTCTAAACCACTCGTGCTATTATTGGCGCTTATGGATCAAGGTGAACATAAGGTGTTTGAAAAGGTTGGAATGGAGCCCACAGGTGATCCGTTTAACTCTATGATTAGACTTGAAACATTTGACCATCATACGCCGTATAACCCCATGATCAACGCAGGTGCAATTGCTGTGGCGGGTATGATTAATGGTGAAGATGTGGATGAACGTCTTGAGCGAATTATCTCGTTGTTAAAGCGCTTAAGTGGTGGTGAGCATGTTGTGTTTAACGAAAGTGTTTATCTTTCTGAAAAACGAACAGGAAATAGAAACCGAGCAATGGCGTATTTTATGAAAGAGTTTGGAATTATAGATGGAAATGTTGAAGAAACACTTGATTTGTATTTTAGACAGTGTTCAATAGAGATGTCCTGCAAAGGTATTGCAAACATAGCCCTTACACTCGCAAACAGTGGCATAGATCCAGTTTCGGGTGAAGTTATTGTTCCAAAACGATTTGCACGTATATCTAAGACCTTTATGATGACATGCGGTATGTATGACGCCTCAGGCGAATTTGCTATGAATGTTGGTATACCAGCGAAGTCTGGTGTTGGTGGCGGCATATTATGCTCAGTACCTAAACGAATGGGCATAGGCGTATTTGGTCCGGCGCTAGATTCGAAAGGTAATTCTATTGCGGGTATTAAAATGCTTGAAGCTGTATCAAAAAAATATGATCTATCTTTATTCTAAGAGGATAATATCCAATGAGTTCAACTTGCTGTATTATGATTCAATTATTAGATTTTAATGAATATTTATCTATTTGAAGTTTCATAGATTAGAAAAATGTTTTATAATAGTAAAATATACAAAAGATATGACTCAATTAAGTCATATCTTTTTTCTAACTTGAGATGGGGGTATATCAATGCAGCAAGGAATTGGCGAAAATATTAAAGCGCTACGTCTAGGAAATAAAATGACGTTAAAGGATTTAAGTGAAGCCACAGGCTTGTCTATTGGATTCCTTTCTCAAGTAGAGCGCGGACTCACTGCACTGGCAATAACGTCCTTAGAAAAGATTTCTGAAGCACTTGATGTGGATTTGTCATATTTCTTCCCAATGAAGAATAAGAATGATAGTGAAGTTATGCGGTCCTATGAACGTGAAGTGTTCCAAGTTGAGAACAATCAGTTAATTCATTATCATTTAACAAATCAAATTGAGAAAATGGATATTTTGCCTAAAATGGTTGAAATCCTACCGATGGCTGAAGACAAAGAAATTCCTCAATATCAACATGACGGTGAAGAGTTTGTTTATGTATTAGAAGGTATATTTACGCTTATTATTAATAACGAGAGGCGTGATTTATATCCAGGAGATACAGCACATTTTGAGTCGAGCACAGTGCATAACTGGGCGAATCTTACAAATAAAACCGTGAAAATTCTTGTTGTTCATACACCGAATAGTTTCAAGACGAAGTAATGAGTGAATAGAATAGAAAGTCCCACAACATAGTGAAAATATGTTGTGGGACTTTTTTATGATTGCTATACAATTTTCTTAATGATATAACCGTCACCAATCAGTGCATTCATAATAGTTGTAAGATGCTCATGTCCATTCGTCTCAATGGTAACTTCAAGAATAACACGTTTAAATCTGTCAGCCGTTTTAAATTGGTTGTGATCAAGCTTAACCACATTGGCATTCGTCTTATATAGAAGTTCAGAAATCTTAAGAAGTTCACCGGGTCTGTCTGGGAGATCCACTGTGAAACAACAGACACGACCTCTAGAAACCAGACCTTTGTTGATCATTGTTGAAATATTGACAACATCAATATTTCCGCCACTGATGACAGAGACAACTTTCTTGTTCTTCTCTTTGAGTTTCTTAAGTCCTGCAAGTGGAAGGACACCAGCTGCTTCTGCGATGAGCTTATGACGCTCTAGCAATAGTAGAAAAGCCTCCATAATATCATAATCATCAACAATGAGAATATCGTCAACATATTTCGGGATGATCTCAAAAGCGAGAGCTCCGACTTTCTTGACTGCTACACCTTCTGCGATGGTATTTACGATATCAAGTTCATAAAGTTTTTTCTTTTCAAGTGAGAGTTGCATAGCTCTAGCACCGATAGGTTCTACACCATATACTTTAATATCAGGTTTGATTTGCTTTGCAGCGTAAGCAATACCACTGATTAATCCACCGCCCCCAACTGGGACAAGAAGTACATCTGTATCCGGGTGTTCTTCTAAAATTTCAAGAGCGATGGTCCCTTGACCAGCCATAACATCAATATCATTAAATGGATGCACAAATACTAAATCATCCTTTGCTTGAAGCTCAAGAGCTTTTTCATAAGCGTCATCATAGCATGAACCATGAAGAACGACGTCAGCGCCGAATCGTTTTGTTGACTCTACTTTAATGAGTGGTGTAGTAAGCGGCATTACAATTGTTGAAGGTGCACCTGCAAGTGTAGCTGCAAGAGCAACGCCTTGTGCATGGTTTCCGGCTGAGCTTGCAATGAGACCTTTTGCCTTTTCTTCTTCTGTCAGACAAGCAATTTTATGGGCAGCACCACGGAGTTTAAATGCGCCTGTCTTTTGAAGGTTTTCCGCTTTCATATATACTTCATTACCAGATTCTTCACTGAAGACATCAGAATAGATGATCGGTGTTTCATCAATAACACCAACTAAGTTCCTCTGCGCTCTTTGAACATTTTCTAAAGTGAGTCTTTCGCACTCGCATCTGATACTTTCTAATGCTGTATTTAATGTTTCTGTTGTTGCGTTTTCAACATTCTTTTTCATTGCCAAAGCGTTGTTTTCCATTTTCTATTCCCTCCGATTTTGTGTTAATACGTGTCACCGTGTGGTGGAGAATTGGAAAAAAACATATCTTCTTCTCATTTCAAACAAAAAAACTCGCCCTATTCAAAGGACGAGTTACTCGCTATACCACCTTCGGTTCAAACAAACCTACAGCCGCTAACGAGGCTAACCGTTCTAACTTACAGAACTTGATTTCAGTCAGAAAGCTCAGGAGTGATTAACATTAGAAAGTCTGTACTGATTCTCACCAAACATCAGCTCTCTTGAACAGGGGTATTTCCATGCATGTCTCCATCGACGCTTTAGAATTATTAAATTATCGTAATTCTATCATTCTTTGAGCAATTGTCAATGAAATCATGAAAAAAGGGCAATTTTGTTGGAATATATCGAATATTTTGGTAAAAGAATAGGAAAAAGGGGTAGGAAACCATGAAAAGAAGCGAGGTGAACCTATGAGAAGAATTGAACCAATTAGGGTGTTTGAACTATTTGAACTAATAAGCCAGATTCCAAGGTGCACTGGTGACGAGGAAGCAATTAGTAATTACCTTGTAGATTTCTCAAAGAACCTTGGTCTTGAAGTGAACAAAGATCAATTTGGGAATGTAATCATTAAAAAAGATGCAACTAAAGGATATGAAACTTCAGCGACAATTATTCTTCAAGGGCACATGGATATGCTTTGTATTAAAGCCCAGGATTCAGAACATGATTTTTCTGTGGATGCACTGAAATTGAGCGTGTCAGGCGACCTTATTATGGCCGACAATACAGCACTTGGTGCAGACAACGGGATTGCACTCGCATTCTACATGGCACTTCTTGAATCTAACGATATTCCGCATCCACCACTAGAAGTGGTTCTCACGGTTCAAGAACAAGCTGGACTAATAGGTGCTAGAGCACTGGATGTTACAAACTTACTAGGCCGTTACCTTATCAATATGGATTCTGAATCAGAAGGAGAATTTATCATTGGATGTGCTGGGGAGAAACGTGTTCATTTAACTCAAGACTTAGAAAGAGAAACACATGACTTTGATATGGAGTCCATTATTCGAGTATCAGGTTTAAAAGGGGGACATTCTGGCCTCAATATTCACCAGAATAGAGGCAATGCAGGGCAGTTAATGGCTCATATTTACAGAGCAATTTCTGAAGTGATTCCTGTAGCTCTTATTTCAATGTGTGGAGGAGAAAAGTACAATGTTATTCCGAATTATGGAGAACTAAAAATAAGTATGCCACATGATGCGGTAGAGACATTTAAAAGTCAAATGGAAGTGGTCTCAGATGTTCTTGAAGATTACTTGAATGAACCAGGCATACAACTGGAATTTGATATTTGTCCAATCCATCAGTCGACGAAAGTATTAAGTGACAAATCAACAGAGCAGCTTATGGACCTTATATTGATGCTTCCTATTGGAGTAAATAGTCTAAGTGATAAATCAACAGAACTCGTAGACACGTCACTCAATTTAGGTATTCTTAGGGTTCATGATGACCTTGCAAACATAAAGATATCGGTTAGAAGTATGACTGCTGGAAGATTAGATGTAGTTCTGGGTAGACTGAAAATCTTAACTAAGCTTACAAAGGCGAATATGAAAATAGAGAACACATATCCTGCTTGGAATGACGAAGGAGATAATCATTTAAGAAGAGTATTCAGGCACGCCTATAAGGAACAATGTGGTGAAGCCCCAACAATGAGGTCCATTCATGCTGGGTTGGAATGTTCAATACTAGCACAAAAGTTGAATGATAGAGAACTGCTGCCTGCTGTAGAGATGATCTCTTTTGGTCCAGATATTTTCGATGCTCATACACCAGAAGAGGCTGTAAGCATATCTTCAATCCGAAGAACGTGGGAATTATTCCAACACATTCTAAAGCAATTGCGTGAATAAATATAGGTGTTTGTCAGTTCTGTCCATATTTTATCCTCTATTTTGTGACATCTGCGAATAGTTTGAAATGGCGCAGTGTCATATAATGATTATAGTGAAAAGCTGAGTGGCTCGATTGAAACATCCAGCTAAAAGACGATGGAGGGATTAACAATGGCAGGACTTAAGTTAAATAAAATTAATAAGATCTATCCGAATGGCTTCCATGCCGCTAAGGATGTTGAACTAAAAATCGAGGACAAAGAATTTATGGTTCTTGTAGGTCCATCAGGTTGTGGCAAGACAACAACACTACGTATGATTGCTGGACTTGAAGAAATTTCACATGGTGAGTTATTCATAGGTGAGACCGTTGTTAATGATGTGCCACCGAAAGACCGTGATATTGCAATGGTATTCCAAAATTATGCTCTATATCCTCATATGACAGTGTATGACAATATGGCATTTGGTCTAAAACTTCGCAAGCAGTCTAAAACAGAGATTGACCAACGTGTAACAAATGCAGCTCAAATTCTTGGAATTGAACCACTACTAACAAGAAAACCTAAGCAACTTTCTGGTGGTCAAAGACAGCGTGTGGCCTTAGGTCGTGCGATTGTTCGTAATCCAAAGGTATTCCTTATGGATGAGCCACTATCGAATCTAGATGCAAAATTACGTGTACAGATGCGTTCTGAGTTGATTAAGCTTCACCATGAGCTTGCAACAACTTTCGTATATGTTACACATGATCAAACAGAAGCGATGACAATGGGCACACGTATTTGTGTTATGAATGCTGGTGAGATTCAGCAGGTTGATAATCCACACACTATTTACGAAAAGCCAGTTAATATGTTTGTTGCCGGTTTCATCGGTGCGCCACAAATGAATTTTATTGACGGAACTGTTAAAGAAGATGGTGGTTCAGTATATCTTGAAGTTAACGGAAGTCGTGTTGATGTTGCAAAAGACCGTGCGGATGTTATCAAGAGCAAAGGCTATGTTGGTAAAGAAGTGGCTGTCGGTATCCGTCCTGAAAGTATCATTCTAAATAAAGATGATTCAGGTATTGCTGGTCAAATTTCTGTAACAGAACTTCTTGGTGCAGAATCAATTCTTTACATTAACACTCAAGGCAAAGAACTTGTTGGACGTGTTGATCCAGATGTTGGCCTAAAAATTGGTGACAAAGTAAACTTCACGTTTGCTCCAGACAAGCTTCACTTCTTCGATAAAGAAACAGAAAGCTCAATCCTATTTGGTTAATTTTAGCTATATAGAGATTACTAATTGTTTTAAATTAATATGATAGAATATATTATGAGAGTCAGGCTATCAGTCTGACTCTCAGATTGTATAAAACCACGAATAAGCAAACGCCTTCGTGGCTTTATAGAGTGAGTCATAAGAATAGAAGCAAGTCAAAAGGAGGATGTGACATGGACTTAGAGATACGTCAACGGTTTGCAGAAATTCAGAACAGTATAAAATGGCCGATCTACCTTTTCGATTTTCAAGGAACGTGTATTGACGCCAATAATTTAGATAAGATTGGTGAGTGTGTAGACGTCCCTGATATAGCAAATGATGAAGTTGTTAAAACAGGCAAATTTCAGTGGATTTCAGTTGGTTCGCGTATGGGCGTTAATACGTATTATATAGCTCTACTCGGGTCAGATGA
>Ga0070724_10000605_pt1 | contig 24580 bp, 13 predicted proteins | sample tdDd001_FD_67278 | JGI IMG/M metagenome (GOLD analysis project Ga0070724, IMG submission 67278) | Marine sediment microbial communities from the Atlantic coast under amendment with organic carbon and nitrate - tdDd00.1 | ecosystem: Environmental > Aquatic > Marine > Coastal > Sediment | place... | reverse complement strand
ATAAGCGCTGGGATACCAGGTAGTTGACCAACGAGAGCTAGTGAACCAACACAGATAACGAAAGCCGCACCTGGAATGAGGTATTTATCTTTCGCAGAAAGCTCTTTCGCACGTTCGTGGTCGCCGATAAGGCCCATGTTGTCGAGCAGCATGGTGGTTGCCCAGCCAAATACAGGGTTTACAAACGCACAAGCGAAGATACAGATACCAGCACTCAGTGAGTCTTTGTGTTTGTGGATCATCTGCATACCTGCTTCAAGCAGTGGCAAGAATACACCCACGATAAGAGCAACGCGAAGAACTGGTTCCCACATGGCTAGATCCATCGGGTAACCGATAACCGCAGCTGCAATACACATCACACCGGTCAGCAGTGCACCACCCGGGATAGGACGCTTCGCGATAGCCGCTGGGATCATGTAAGTACCCCACGATGAAGCTAAGTTACCACCGCCTAGGAAAGAACCAATACCTTGACGGATAGAAGCAACCATCATGGTGTCATCTACGTCCATCAGAACGCCTTTTGCGTCTTTCGGGTAGTTCAGCTCTTGGAATACACGGTGACCTAGGTAGTCCGGAGACCACATCGCCACAGCCAGTAGTGCAAACGGTGTTACCGCAACAAAGTGAGCCAAGTTCGGCCAGCCTAGTTGCCAACCTGTGTCTTCACCCCACCAGTAGAATGGGCTGAAGTGTGGTAAACCTGGTTCAGTTGAGAACGCAAACTCAGCGCCCATCGCATAAGCGACAATACCCGCAATCAAAGAACACAGTGGGATAGCCAACCAGCGTTTATTCACTTTTGCTAGGTAAGCGTAAACCGCAAGGGTAACGCCAATAACTGCAAATGAAATGTAACCCTGATCGGTGCTTGCGGCCCAAGCTTCGGTTTTGTTGATTTGACCTATCAAACCCACCGCACCTAAGTAAATCAGCAAACCGCCCCGAACACCGACCCCAGTGAGGGTCATCAGTTTAGAGCCACCTTTGGTGTAAGCGAGGACAAGACCAAACACACACACCATGACACCGAGCGCTAACGGGTGCCCGCCGGCGGCGGCAATTAACGGTATTAACGGGATCATTGGGCCGTGGGTACCGGCCAAGTTTGCGTTAGGGTTTAGAATTGCTGAGAAAAGTATTACAAACAGAGCACCAGCAATTAGCAACTCGTAACGAACGTTTTCTGCGACAAACTCTGGAGACAGGCCAAACTGCGCCGCAAATACGGCAACCATCGCCGTTACCATAACCACTTTACCAATGGTTGCAGCTAGTGCCGGTACCAAGTCTTCAAGCTCGACACTGTAGTCACGCGAAGGTAAATGAATACCCCAGCGATTAAAACGCATGATCTTAAGATCATGATTCAAAAACTCTTCTCGAGAGCCAAACTCTTGCGCCTTACGACGCATATCTCTATAAAAAGTCTTGCTTTTTTTAGACATCTACTCTTTCCTTATAGGATTTCGAGCCGACCATTTCCGTCAAATTCCACTTGCGCTTGGTATACTGACCTTCGATCAGTACGAGGCGACGTCCCAGACGCTACCATGCATCTTTATCTATAAAACAAAGAGGGAAGTGAAGGCGGTATCGCTCGAAGATGAATAACCGGGAGGCTTATGCTCGTCCCGTATGGAATGCGATTTACGACTTCACCTAGAGTCTATGAGAGACATTTGTCGTGATTATTGATTTGGGTTAATTTATGCTCGAAGTGGGTGTGATGAATGTTACTTTTTAACAAATTTGCAGCGCAGCGCACACTTCTGAGTAAATTATCAATTGTTACAATTTAGCTGGTAATAACAGAATGAAGATCTCCGAACACGCTAGTCGAACCGAACAACTTTTTGGGGTTCGGGCGGAAGATATCCATAAATGGATAGATGGTTTTTTTGATCATAACGGCAGTGATCACTCGCTAAGAATGGCCAGTAATATGGATTATGATCCCTATGATCATCGTCGTTTTCGCCATTGTAAGGAAGCGCTGTCTGAAGCCATCAAAGAGTTTGGTGGTCAGTACACTAACCAGCAAATCAAAGACGTATTTGAAACACATATCCGCGACGACTACGCGGGGTATCTACCTTCTAGAGCGGATTTTGAGAATGGTACGTTTACGGCTAAGTATCACGATGCCGAGCATGGTGAAGAGCTAAGAGAGGTACTTGATGCAAACGAACTCGAAGATTACTTTAGCGGTTTGCACACGGCTCAACAAGAAAGCCAGCCATCATTAAACAGCTTTAGCTTCCGCATTGTATTACCAACCATTATTGCCATTGTGCTGTTTGTTACCGCCATCATATATGTCATTGTTCCGCTTGTTGAAGATTCAATGCGTGGCCAAAAGCGTCAGATGCTAAAAGAGTTAACCTCTACGGCCGTCAGTATTGTTGATAGCTATGTTGCGTTAGAGCAGCGAGGCGTGCTTAGCCTTGAAGAAGCACAGCTGCAAGCTGCAACAGAAATTAAAGCCATGCGTTATGGCGCAGAAAATAAAGACTACTTCTTTATTACCGACATGCACCCCAAAATGGTGATGCACCCGTATCGCAGCGATTTAACCGGTCAAGATCTTACCCATTACCGAGACAGCGAGAACACCACCGGTTTTCCGGTGTTTGTGGAGATCACTAAGCTTGTTAAAGCAAAGCAACATGGCTTCCTAGAATATCAGTGGCAGTGGAAAGACGACCCGAACATCACCGCACCTAAAATGACCTATGTTCAAGGCATTGAAGAATGGCAGTGGATTGTCGGCACTGGGGTCTACTTCCAAGACGTGCAGCAAGGGATAGACCGCCTAGAAGCGACCCTATATCGAGTTTTCTTTATCATTACCTTAGGGCTAACTGCCGTCATGGGCTATGTGCTTTCTCAGTCTAAAGTGATCGAAAATCGTAAAAAGCGCGCTGAACTGGCTCTACATGAAGCCAAAGATCGCTATCGCGCACTGGTTGAGTCTTCGAACGAAGGCTACATCCTAGAAGCCGATGGTAAGATAATTTTTTCTAACAGTCGCTTGCACCAATTACTCGGCTATAGTGATAGCGAACTAAAATCCCACTCCATTTGGAAAAAGCTGTTTTCAGATAGCCAGCAAAATACGGAAGTGCTGCATCACTTATTGTTGCTGTTTAATCACGAAAGTGAGCCGCGTGAATTTGAAGCGCAGTTGCAAACTAAAGGGGGCAAACAGATTGATATTATTCTTAGCACCTCGAAGATTTTCCTGTCTGAAAAATTAGGTCATGTGATCTCGTTTCGCCCAATTGTGCGTAAGATTTACGGCGGTCGTTTTGGTGCAATTAATCAAGTGAGTAATTATCAAAAGATCAGCGGTAGCATAGTGACTGAAATTGAAAATGGCAGTAGCCATGGCCAAGTGGTCGAGTCATTGAATCAACTTCCTGATTTGATAAGAGAAATGATTGAAACCGGCTCAAGGCCTGACTACCTTAGGCGTTTGATCGGCAGTACGTATGACGCCGCCATCTGCCGCTTCATTGAGTTGACGATAAATGATATCGGAGCGCCTCCGGTTCCTTTCTCGTTTATTTCGTTTGGCAGTAATGCGCGTCATGATATGACGCTGTTTTCAGATCAAGATAACGCCATCGTATTTGAAACCCCTGATGATGCCGACCTTAAGTCGATTCGACGTTACTTTTTGCATTTGGCAGAAAAGGTTTGCGCGATGCTCAATCAGGCCGGATATAGCTATTGTGATGGGCTGATCATGGCCTCGAACCATCAATGGTGTTTGAGCCAAAAAGAGTGGCAAGAGAACTTCAGACATTGGGTAGAGCAAGCCTCGCCAGACTCGATCTTAGAGCTGAATGTGTTTTTTGATATTCGTTCTACTTATGGCGAAGCGAGCTTAGTCAACGCGATTCAATCGCATATTCAGCTTTTGCTTCGCCAGCATCCCGAGTTTTTGCCGACCTACGCGCAAAACTGCTTGTCTTACGAAGTGCCTATGAATACGGCAGACGAGATAAAAACAGAAAAGCATGAAGGCAGAGAGTCACTGAACCTTAAAGACTGCTTAAGGCCGATGGAGATCTTCTGTCGTATTTATGCGCTAAAACATGATATCCGAGAAATCAACACCATGGCTCGGTTAAAAGGCTTGTTAGCCGAAGAGGAAATCGATGCGAAGACCTTCCGTGAAATGGTGTATATCTTTGACCACATTTGGCATCTACGCTTTATGAATCAGATCATCGAATATACAGATTTGCGCCAAGTGAATGACGTGTTAGCCATTCATGATTTGACTTACCTTGAGCAAGAAAACTTACGCAATGTGGTAAGCCGTATTTCGATTTTCCACGATAAAGTGACCCGAGATTTTTTTAACGGTGTGGAGCAATAGTTAAACGCCTTGCCTAGCGTGTGTTAGGTTTCCCCATAAAGCCCTTGCGCTGCGCGGATGCGTTTTAGCATCCGCTGGCGCAGATCAACCGGCGCTAACACTTCCACAATATCGATATTTTTGAGTAACCACCATTCAAAACCATGGCAGTCGCGCGCTTTAGCAGTGATAACCGAGTAACCGTCTTTGTCCTCAATAACAGATTGGCAGGGAGAGATCTTGGTTTCTTTAATGATGTGCTCTCCACTGTAGTTTTCAACCCTAAGCTTGACATCAATCATCTTGCCGCCGGAGAAAAAGTTCCAGTTTTCTTCTATCCAACTGCGGGTTTCAAACTCGTGGTCGTAGTTGGTGGCACTAAAGCTGATCTTGAGTGACTCAATGCGGTGAATCGCGAAGGTTCGATGCTCGTTAATATCATTTCGCTTTGCCAAAAGATAGAAGCTATTGCCGTGCAGCGTGATACCAAGTGGCGTGACAGTGTAACTCTCTCCGTTTGCCGCTCCGCGTTTTCGGTAGCGCATCTTAAGGGTAAGCTTATCAAGGATAGCGCGTTCAATGGTTTTGATGTGCTCGTTGTTGATTTCTGGGGGCAGTAACTGAAATTCGACCGGGGCATAGGCAAAACGTTGTTGCCATAAACGCTGGCGATTGTCGCTTTCAACGTTAGCCGTGCTAATTAAAGTAGACACTTCTTGGTGCATGCTAGGGGGCAGCATGTTTAATATCTCATGCTCAATCATTTGAAGTGATACCACAGAAGACATAGCGCTTGGGTTCACCGGGTGGAGTTGGCCATGCTGAACACGATATCGGTGTGGTCGTGTTTCGTCTAGTTTCTCAATACAATCGTGGTCTAGGCAGATATTGTCCAACACTCGTTGGATGGTTCTCATTTTAGAACGATGATTTAATTCGTCTTTTATCAATTCCTTGTTAACTAAAATCTCAAGCAATTCGGTGGTTGAAATGCTGTCGGGCGCACAAGGAATAGATTGCAAAACTTGTTGGTAACGACTGAAAGAATTAGACATAAAATCACCTAGCTAAATGAAGTGTGTAAAATATCAAACCATCTTTGCTAAAGCGACAAGTTTTGTCGCTTATCTGTCGCATAATGACGCCAGTTGTTGAGTTAGCCGAGTGCAGAGGTAGATATGAAGCGAGTATTGTTAGCAGTCACTGGAAATCATCCCCAAGTGGTCACGGAGACCTTATATGGGCTGCTAAAAAGTGGTGGGCCGATGCCTGAATCCGTTACGATTATTACTACCCGAACCGGCAAAGCACGCGCCGTGGAAAGCCTGATTAACCAAGGTGCGCTAGCTCGTTTTGTTGCCGATTACGATTTGGCGCCCATTAAGTTAGATAGCGACGATATCTTAGTGATGGGGAATGAAAACCACAGCGTTGAGCATGGGGATACCAGTGTCGACCAAGCCGTAATCGGTGATTTTATTATGGATACGGTCGCCCGTTTAACGCAAGTCGCCGATACGGCTATTCATGCGTCAATTGCTGGTGGCCGTAAGTCGATGAGCTTTTACTTAGGCTACGCGTTGTCGCTGTTTGGTCGCGAGCAAGACACGTTAAGCCATGTGTTTGTAGAGCCGCCTTTTAAGGGAGTTGATACGTTTTTCTACCCCACGCCTAAAGCGTGTTGGCTGGAGTCACAGGAGGGCGAGTTAATCAATGCGATGGATGCCAAAGTGGACTTAGCCCCCATTCCGTTTTTACGCTTACGCAGAACGATCCCAGAAGAGATGCTCTTTGAGGTCGTGGAAAACGGCCTTGAGCCACAATCAAAGCAGATTGAACAGTTCGACCAAACGTTATCGCTCACTATCAATTCGAGTGAACTGTCGCTAACGATTGCTGGCGCTCAAGTCAAACTCACACCTAAGTACTTCGCTTTTTATCTGTGGCTTATCCATCGTGAGTTGCAAGGCATGGCAAGTTTAAAAATCGACCGAGACTTTGAAGACGACAAAGAGATAGCTCGAGACTACCTCGATACTGCGTTTGCCGTTGTTCGTGACCCACGTTTTTACGAAACCTTTGGCGTCGAACGAGAAGATGTGGCCGAGAACGCTTGGGAGACACTGCGAGGCATGGATCGAAAGTACGTTGAGCAGTGCCGTTCAAATTTGAAGCGCAAACTGAAAGAGGCCTTGCCCAATGAACTTGCGGAGCGATTAGCGGTAAAAGCAGGAAAAGTCGATAAAGTCCATTCCTGTTGGTTGCAACTTGCGGCAAACGACATCGACGTTCGCTGGGTAGCGTAAGGGCGGGGCCTAGGAACTAGGAACCAGCTCCCATAAACTGGCTCCAGCCCCCCCACCATTAGCGCTCTAGCGTGAAATCAAACAACTCACTGGTGCCATCATCGTTGTCGCTCACGAGTACGCCTTTAACTTGGTTAAGGCTACTCTCAGCGATACCGACAGATTCGACTTTGGTGATCACTCGCTTACCCTCTTTGAGCAGCGGCACGGTTTCGTCGCGAAGGTCTAGATCTTGACGCTCATGCAGTTGGTCGACTTTCACCACACCGACAAAACTACCCAAAATATCCCCATCGTTGTAAGCGTCGCCCGTTGCTTCAATAGAGGCCGTGTAGATAAGGCTATCGGTTTCAGGCCAGTATTCAGCCCCAGATAGGCCGGCTTCAAAGCCATCAACCGTAGGCAAGGTTACGTGATAGGCCTTGATGTTGCTGACTTGCTGGCTTTTTCCGGTTAAATAATCATGGAATTCGTTTAGGGCGATTTCAAAAATTACGTTGCTGCCTGAGTTACCACGGTTAAAAATAAATGCTGACTTATCGGAACTGGCCAGCCCTTCAATGTTGAGCTCTTGTTTGCCGCTAAATCCACTGGCTTGGTACAGTTGGCGGTAAAGCGGTTTGAGTGAACGTTCGATCTTGGTTTGTTGATTGAAGTCGATAACAAACGCCCACTCGCGTACGTCGGCTTTGCTGCCTGAGCCAAGAATTACCCAAGATGGCTCACCGTGAATACTCATTTCATCCATTGCTTCAAAGTCGGGCTTCACCTTCTTTAAAATGCGGCCATTCTTTTTGGTTGGGTAGTGCTTGATAAGCTCCTTATGGTCGATGTCAAAATTATTGCTGATTGTGAAAAGGTAGGGCGAATCATCACCAACCGCATAAATTTTTTCGTTGTTCACGATAACGCCAGATGCCGATGGAAACTCTTGTTTTAACGTTGGTTCGGATACAGATAGTGAAAAAGGTGCCGCTGAAATTGCAGAACTAAATAGAATGGAAAGAGCCAAAGCTGTGACGAGCATAGTAAAATATCCCTAATAGATTTAATGTCAGACAATATCGACCATTAAGATGACAAGCTGATGACAGTTTAGGGTAGTGGTACAAACAAGTGCAATTGTTGAAGTAACAGAAAGGCAGAAAAAGAGAGTGGTACGACAAAAGAGAAATAAATTCTCTTTTTGGGGTGGTTCTTTGTTGTGGTGTTATGAGTTACTAATAAATAAGTAAATAATTGCTTTTGTTGACGTGCCATTAGTTTGTTTGGTTGTTATTTTGAATGTGTTACTTATTGTTTTATAAATAAAAATAGTAGTTATATTGTTGCTGGTTAGGTTTGGCTTGCATGGTGTTTTCTAATGAGTGTAAATTTGCTTTACAACTGGTATTTTGGCGCTAAAATGGCCGCGTTATTTTCCAGTTTTAGTTAGAGAACATCGATGAAACCAACACGTTATGGTGACGTGATGGCGGCGATTGCCTTCCTTATTTGGGGTATTTTGCCGCTCTATTATCAGTTTCTTCCTAACGCAGCGATGGATGAGCTGCTGGCACTAAGAGTGATTGCCTCTGTGCCTGTCGGGTTACTGTTAATAGTGGTAATGAAAGGAAGCCTACCCACTTGGCACCAGCTATTTTCAGATAAACGATCATTAGGCTTTGCACTATTGGCAGGCTTACTAATGTGTGTGTCTTGGTATGCGTTTACTTGGGCGCTTACTCATGAGCAAGTCATGGAAGCGAGTTTAGGCTTTTTTATTAGCCCGCTGATGATTGTGGCCGTGGGAGTTATCGCATTAAGAGAAACGCTCAGTTTCGGCAAGAAGCTTGGGGTCGTATTTGCGGGAATTGGCCTCAGCTACCAAATCTATCAATACGGCCATGCCCCATATATTGCTCTCACGATGGCGAGCTTTTTTGCGCTCTATGGTTTGTGCAAAAAGCAAATCAAGTTCGACTGGAGCACTTGCCTGTTCATGGAGGCACTGTTATTGACGCCAGTTGCTATTGCCTATTTGGTTTATAAGTCAATGACGATGGGCAGTGTGGCGCTCAACGCCGATATGAGTGTTTTCTTACTGTATCTTGGCTCTGCGCCTGTCACTCTATTGCCACTGGTGTTTTATTCCATTGCGATTAACCATACCAGCATGTCTAACGTGGGTTTGATGCAATATATCGAACCAAGCCTGCAGTTTATACTGGCCGTGCTATTGTTTGGTGAATTGTTTGATGAAGTGAAAGCGGTGAGTTTTGGCTTTATTTGGTTAGGCCTTGCTTTTACTGCTCTGGAAACCCTACATAGCCGTTATAAGCGGCGCAGACTTGAGCTTACCCCAGAGGGGGTGTAAGCCAGTTAAAGAAAAAAGAGAGCCTGTTTATGGCTCTCTTTTTGTATGGGGTGAAATTTCAGCGCTTTTACAAATGATCTTCAATCGGCAATACACCGCTAAACCATGCCCCGATCCGGCGGAAAATGCCAGCGCCTGGCTCGCTAGTGAATACTTGACCACTTTGGTGATCCAGCCAAACAATGTCGCCGTCTTCAACTTTTATTTCGTAAGCCGCGCGGCGCAGCAATTCCGGCATTTCTTGCCAGATCTTAGAGGAATATTCAGGGTGGTGGATAACGACCCCCATCTCGGTGTTAAGCACCGCAGAGCGTGGGTCCCAGTTCATTGAGCCGACAAACAGGTCTTTTTCGTCAATCACAAAGGCTTTGGCGTGCAAACTGGAGCGAGAACTCCCAGTGATGCTCCATTTTTTGGTGATTTTTGCATCGGCTTTGATCTCCCATAATTCAACCCCGCCTTCGACTAATGTTTGGCGATACTTGGCATACCAACCGTGCACGGCGAACACATCATTGGATGCTAACGAGTTAGTCACCACAATGATGCGCTTATTGGCTTTAATGGCATCGACCATCTGCTGGGTGCCAGACTCGGTTGGTACAAAGTAAGGTGAGATGATGAGCAAAGAGTGCTCTGCTTGCTTTAGCAGCTCTACAATACTGTCGGTGAGATCGCTTTGTTGGTCGCTGATCTTGGTTGGCAGATCATAAAGAACTTTACCGTCTCCCCAGTAGAAGTTGAGGCTGCCTTCGACAAATTGATGATAGATAGGCAGCTTAGCGAAATCGTATTTTCCACCGGAAAACTTCTGCTCGAGTTTGGCTTCTTCATTCCATTCGGTTACTTGTTCATTGGTGATGGTTTGCTGCTGATCGTTAAGCCACTCGATTGGAATGGTGTAGTCGTCATTCCAATATAGATCAAATTGGTCGCCGATCTGATCGACGGTGTTACCGACTAAAAGCAGGTCGAGATCGCCAAACTCAACATTGGCGGAAACCGAAAAATATTCATTGCCGATATTACGCCCGCCTATGATGCTCGCGGCGCCGTCGACCGATAGCGATTTATTATGCATCCGGCGGTTGAGCCTATCAAAATCGCTGATCAAGGCTAGGCTACGCGCATTACGGTATTGGTGAGGGTTAAACAACCGAACTTCAATGTTGGGATGACGGCTAAACAGGGCGAGGTCGTCGTCGTTGCGGCTTTGCATATCATCAAGCAATACTCGGACGCGTACCCCGCGCTCGGCGGCTTCGTACAATCGCCAGGTCAGCAATTGGCTCGCCTCATCATCGCGGTAGATATAATACTGAAGGTCGATACTGTGCTGCGCGGCTTCGATTAGCGCTATTCGAGCTAATAGAGCGTCGTGGCCTAAGTTCAAAGGCACGAAGCCAGTTTGGCTTTGCCTTTGGGCTAGGGGAATATCTAAGTAGCGATCAAGTGTTGAGCCTTCGACGTAGCCTAGATGATAGGAGGCTTGTTTATCATAACGAGCAGGATCGATAGTGCCTGCGCAGCCCACCAGTTGGCTCAAAGCTAATATTAAAAGTGCAAGATAAAAGCGAGGCTGGTTGAGCATAATAATGGAAAAACCTTGATATAAGCAAACGATTAACGGGCGCATATTATGCACGAGAGTTGCTGTTTAAGTTAGTAAAAGATTTAAGGACAGGCAAGATATCAAAGTGCATGTCATTAGCATGGATTTAGGTTATCCATGTCTCGCTAGGCTGGCATTCCTCTTCGGCGATAGCATACCCGTCGCCGAAGAGGGAAGGCTCGGTTTAGGATGGGGTAGAAAGCTTGTGAAGGTCGAAAAGTGATGTCGTGTGTTGATTGTTACCCGCAATGCTAAAGCATTTGTCTTGATGTTTGATAGCAAGTTCAACCAAGGTGTGATCGAGTTTACCGATGGCGACCATGTCAGATAAGATGGCGAGCACCTTATCCAGAGCCATACCTTTTCGGTACGGTCTATCTTGTACTAATGCTTGAAAAACATCCGCGACGGCAATGATCCGTGCCTCGGTACACAACTCTTGTTCGCTGGGGTGAAATGGGTAGCCACCTCCGTTAAGGCCTTCGTGATGAAACGCGGCCCAATGGGCGATTTCTTCAAGCCCACTAATTCGACGAAGGATCTCAAAGGTTTCATAACTGTGCTGATTCATTATTGCGCGCTCAGTTTCATCTAGCGGCCCTGGTTTTTCTAGAATTTCGTCGGGAGTATGCAGTTTACCAAGGTCGTGCAGGAGCCCTGCGATCTCGATTTTTTCGCACTGTGCGGCAGGCATGCCATACATTTTAGCCAGGAACTTGGCCAACTCTGCCACGCGCGCTGAATGTAGGGCGGTGAAAGCGCTTTTCTGATCGACAATATAAGCCATGATTAACGATAGGTGCTTGAGCTGCTTTAAACTAATGCAGGTGTCGCTTTTTATTTTACTCATGTCCCATACGTAGCGGGAGATATGCCGGTCTTCTAACGCTATCCAAAATGACTCTGATTTTTCTAAACTCAAGAACGCATCAACAAAATCTGGATTAAAGTAACCCTCCGACTCTTCGGTTAAGGTGGTGACGAGCTGATTTTTGGCGACCAAGATATCGCTACCGTAGTGAGCAGCGCTAAGAACATCAATTCGATCTGCTAGGTAAATAAGATTCGCCATTAACGCATCACGAGGCGGTATGTTCATTTTAGTGAGATCTTTCCACGGGGTGTGATGGTAAAGGATCGGCTGAGCAAAGTGTGCCAGTGGTTGAAAATCTTTAAGGAGTTGGTAGCCAACCTCGCAGTGAATGTTGGCTTGGCCCCAATCAAAATGGGTAACCAGATTAACGTGCATTTGGTTGGTTGAGACGCCACAATCATGCAGCATACCTAGCTCAAATAAAAATTGCAGGTCTTGCTTACTGTAGCCGAGTTCATGGCCCAGTTGATATGCGATATAGCCCACGCGTTTACCGTGATTGGTATCATTCATTCCGACCAAAGAAACGGTAGTTTCAATAGCCGTGATCATCTCACGCAAATTGATTTTGAATTCAGATGCGGTTTCCATTCTAGCCCCCAGACGCTGCTCTTGTTATTTGTTTTCCTGACATAACAAGCGTAGTTCATATTCATTCATCCAGCTGGATGAGTTTTATAAATAAAACAAAAATATGAGCCTAGCCTCGTGGTTAGCAGCAAGTTGGTGTTGGCGAAAGTGCATTGATAGCGATGGTTCGCTCAGCCTAAGGTGACGGGCGGTACAGATTTTGTACGTAGAGTTACCTTGTTAGCTATATCAGGCCATTATTGGGGTTAAATGCTGATTTATAGGTTTAATGTTGGGAATGTACAGGAGTATTTAGCGCATTTTCTTCCTATGTGGAACGAATCTTCTTAGTTAAAACAATAAGATATATAGGGTTATTGGTGTAAATCACAATAATAGGTATCTGTTGCATAAAAGCTGCTATCCAAACAGCTTTAAATATATATACTGAGTATTAAAGGGTGAGATGATTTCAGAGGAGTTGTTTTTTTCACCAAACAGTTTTCAGTAAATCGTAAAGGTAATAAAGGAGCGCGTATGGCAGCACAAGGAAGCCTATTTCAGTGGCAAAGAATAGGGCGGTTTAACACGCCGATATGGACAGTATTGTCGGGCACATTGCTAGCGCGAACCAGTTATTTTATGGCGTGGCCATTTTTGGTGGTTTTTCTTTATCAAGATTACAACGCATCAGAGATAGAAGTGGGCGCAATGCTTGCCGCTTCGGCGTTAGTGGGCTCTTTAAGCGGGCTTTATTCTGGCTATCTATCCGATAAATTTGGCCGAAAATGGGTGATGATTGCGGGCTGCGTTATTGCTGCGTTGGCGTATAGCGGAATTGGCATCGCAGATCAGATTTGGCAGTTCTTTGTCTTGATCCTTTTAACCGGGTTAATGCGTCCGATGATCGAAGCGCCTTCAAAAGCGGTGCTTAGCGATAACTTAACCGATTTAAAAGACCGCGAACTCGCCATGAACATCCGCTACTTTCTAATTAACCTCGGTGGTGCGATTGGCCCGTTGATCGGCATTACGTTGGCGCTTGCTCACCCGCAAAGTCTGTTTTTAGTGACAGGCATTGTGTATGTGGTTTATGGGGCGTGGCTGCTTGTGGGCATTGAGCCTAAATCGACGTCGGCAGCAATAGACAAAAATGCAGTGCCTAACTTTTCGGCGATTGTTCGCGTTATTAGCAAAGATGCGATTTTTGTTAAATTGATGATAGCGAACTTCTTGATGATGTTTGTCTACGCCCAGGTAGAATCTTCGATCCCTCAGGTGATTGTCCGCTCGTCGGTTGAAGACGCCGGCCAACTTATCGCAGGCTTAGTGTTGGTTAATACTCTTACTATCATTATTTTCCAGTTTCCAATGCTGAAGTGGTTAGAGCACCTGCCCTTGTTTGTACGAACTCGGATAGGAATGGCTTTGATGGCAGTGTCTCAGTTTGGCTTTCTGCTTACTCCGGCCGATTCTGCGCTTGGTTGGGGGGTAGCGTGCTTCGTGTTAAGCATGGGGGAGGTGATCGCTTTCCCAACCCTCAACGTTCAAATTGACCGCTTAGCGCCAGCCCATTTGCGCGGTTCCTATTTTGGTGCCGCCGCATTGTATAGTTTGGGCTTTGCCGTGGCGCCTCTTGTGGGCGGGATGGTCTTGGGCACATTGAGTTCTAACTGGCTGTTTGGCTTATGTGTGGGGCTTTGCGGCGTCATGATATGGCTGTATAAACGGGTAGAGCAATGTGACGAGTTTGAATTGCGGCCTCAAGAGGCACTGAAATAGCGAGGTGGCATCCGGTGAGAAAGGCCGTAGCCTAAAATAGCTTATAAACCACAGCATGTTGATGCTGTGGTTAAACCACGTTTGCATTTATTTTAAGTTCCAACTATCGCTTACCCAACCACCCGCATCTTCGTCGAAGTGACAGCCGCTAAATCGATTATTGCGTTCGGCTTGCTCTTCACACTGGGGTTTTTCATCTAACAAGTGTTGGATATAGCTCGCCATGGGATCATTGGAATGAAGCCGTTGGTTACGGGTCGCGATCTCTTTGATCAGCTGTAAACGATATGTTGAACTTGCTCTTTTCATCTTCAATGACCTCCCATTAGTTAAGACACCTAATAGGAAAAGTTAGGCCTGTATGTGACTGGCGTCAAATTTCTTTTTAGAGCGATTTTGATTGTTGTTATATCAAAAAGTAATCAATACATAAATTGTGGTTATTTGATATTGCCTTAGACCAGTAAGCATCTGGTGGGGAGCGTTTTAGGGTTTCCGATAACCATTGAAGGCAACGGAGCAGCAGTGCAATTGATGTTACTCCGTTCTCATGCATAAGAAGTTTTGCAGTGCCGCTCGTTAAAACTGTTAATAGAATTATCAGCGCTTAAACAACTAGATAAGGAGAACTCATCGGTTTTCTGCTTGTAGGAAGTGCTCATAGGTAAACTGCTCATTGAGTTCATAATCACGCAGTTCAATGGCGATCTCTCCCAGATTTAACATTTCATGATTTTTTATGCTGTCTTCATTCACGGTCAGCTTATCGCGACTCAAAATAATAAAATCGTCACCGTGATAACGGATCACAAGGCAGTTTGGATAGCGACTTTGCAAGAAATGAGAAAGCGCTTTTAACAGCTCATTACCTTTATCCCAGCCGTAGCTTTGATTGTAGGCAGAGAAGTGATGCAGATCGATAAGGTTTAGATGGCGGTACTGGTTATTGTTACTATTTAGCGTGATATGCAAATAGTCTTCATTGTATAACCCCGTTAATGAGTCTTGGAAGAAATACGCCATGCGACGTTGCTCAAGCTCGGAAGATGGCATTTGGCTGGTATGGGATAAGTCGACTTTTTTTAGTACCTTAGCAGCAGCGTCGGCAACTTCCGGGTGGAACTGTTGGCCGCTTTGTAATTGAATTTCTGCCAGCGCTTGTGGTATCGACTTACGCGGTTTGTAAATTCGGTTGGTGGTCATGGCGTCGAATGCATCTGCGACGATCATAACGTGAGCAAGCATTGGGATCTGTTCTGGCGAGGTAGTCAGTGGGTAACCGGTACCATCATATCTTGCGTGGTGGAATCGAATGATTTTTGCTAAGTCTTGATACATTTCGATCCGCTCGACCATTTGAGCGCCGACTTCGGAGTGCTGCTTAATTAAATCGTACTCGAAAGGGGTGAGTTTGCCGGGTTTGAGTAAGATGGCGTCGGGGGTGGCTACTTTGCCTATGTCATGCAAAATGGCGGCTTTTTCTAAGCGATGGATTTCCTCGTGGCTTAGCCCCATTTCTTTGCCAAGCAGAGCGCAATAATGAGCGACTCGAATGGTGTGACCTGCGGTGTAGGTATCGCGTTGTTCAATGATATTAACGAAGGCGAGAATGGTTTCCTCATAGTTGGCGATCCGTTGCTGCTCCATATCTGCGATGAGTTCTTTTTGGTCATGAGAGTAGAGCGCGATACCAATATCGTGCGCCATATTTTCGAGAATGCGCACTTCTTCGTCTTCGAATCCTTGTTCGCGAGTGCAGAACACCGTAACCAGACCGTAGATCGAGCGATCATCTCCAAAGACCAAAGGCAGCACGATAAACCACTTAAGGCTAGGGTAGTCGCGTTGAATGTTAGTGGGGAGCTTTTCGATTTGGTAATAGCGCGACTCGACAACGTTTTTCATGGCTAATAGCACCTCACCTTGCGAAGTGAGATCTTTTAATGCGGAAATACCCGAGGAAAGTGGGTTGTTACTTGAAGCAGACTGGCTGATGAACTCAATGATACCGTTGCGTATTAATGCCGCTGAAACAAACGGGTAGGCGTTATCTTCGGCAAGTTTTTGAGTGCTGGATTCCAGCAAGTGGCGAACAGAGTATGAGGATATTAAGATCTCGTTAACTTCGGTAATGATCCGCAGTACGTTCTTAAGGTGCTGCTCATAAGCCAAGGTGGAATTAAGCTCTTCGGTACGTGATTCTACTTTTTGTTCAAGGGAAGCGTTGAGTTGAATAATCGTTGCTTGATGGGAGTAAAAAACGTGGATCAGTGACAAAATGATGCCAAGCATCACCACGGCACCACCAATGGTAATGGCCTTATCTTGCGCGGCTTTATCTAAGATAAGTTGCATCTGCTGTTGATAGATATCTGAAGGCATACTGACACGGATACCACCTCTGATATCGCCAACTTTATAACCTTGCTCGGCATGACACGCCATGCAACTCTCTGCGACTCGTAGCGAGCCCATAAAATTGAACTTGGTACCTTGTTGGTCAAAGCGATAGTAATATTTAGTTTGCTTGTTGTGTTCAAAAAATTGCAGCGCTTCCGCTTCAAACTTATCGGCTAAGTTGTCTGGGTTGAGTGGGTTTAGGCTGGTTATTTTGAACTTATAATTGCTGTGTTTATTCGAGATGTCTGATATCTGCCGAGTCATCCACGCTGGGTTGACTTTAATCAGTTGGCGGCCGTCATCTAGGGTGATTTGGTTGTCTTTTAGGTACGGATTTGGCTTTAATGCACCTTGGTTGAGGACATACACGCCGCCGTGGCGCGCATTCCAACTTCGGGTATCTTGAATACTTTGAAAGTGCGCTTTTGCTTCTTGAGTCAGCTGTTCTTGTAGTAACCGTTGTTGAGCCGATTGGGAAGCGGATATTTGTTCAAAGGCGTATAGCGAAAACATCACTGTTAACACAACGGTGAACACTTGCATTACACGTTTTGATGTCAGATTACTCATAGCCATTCCTAACCAACAGTGTTACTTATTATGTTTAGTATTTCATATGCTTGCTGTTAGTAAGTTTAGTCACTAATTTCTAGTCGAAGGCTAAAAAAATAAAAATTGGAATAAATTTCTGTTTGATTAACGATCTGGATCATATATCAGAAGGGATGAGTATTTATTTATAAAATACTCACTGGAGCCGGTATTTCGCAAGGCATGCAAGAACCAAAGCTTGCTTGTTTAGCGCTAGCTTGACAGGGCCGCTAGTGAGCGAGAGTTAGGCTCATCAATGCGGCACAAAAATAACCAAAACTCTCTTAGTTTTTTTATGTTATTGGGGCTTGAGTTACTGCTCAGAATGTTCGGATTCTGAGCGGTTTTGTTGCTTGGCATCGGCAAACTGCATGCAGTTTCTTCCGGAGCGCTTAGCTTGATACATGGCTTGATCCGCTCTTTTGGTTAGCAGAAAGCTGGTTTCATTTCTATCAGAATGAATGGCAATTCCTATACTCAGGCCAAGGTGGCGTTTGTGACCAAATAAAATAAAAGGGGGGGCAAAACAGTTTAAGATCCGCTCGGCGATGTGGGTGAGGTCGTCAATTGTGCCAGGCTTAGGCAGTAGGGCGGCAAACTCATCGCCACCGAGACGGGCGACAATGTCGCAATCTCGGAGGTGGCTTTTTATTCGCTGTGCGGTTTCTTTTAACGCTTCGTCCCCCGCGTCATGACCCAGTTCATCATTAATGGATTTAAAGTAATCTAAATCGAAATACATGAGAGCGAGTCCACATGAGTCTCGGCGTGCACGAGCCAGCTCTTGCTCCATTTTTTCAGCAAACAAACGCCGATTGCATAAGCCAGTTAGATGGTCATGGAATGCCAGTTCTTGAATTTTATCTTGGAATCTACGGCGGTTAATCAAGGTTCTCGCCAACAACAAAGCCGCAAAGCCAATTAAAGATGTAACACTAAAGAACAGTACGAACATGAGGTTACGGGTGGCGCTCAGTTGGCTATTGAATTGTGTAGTTGGCAGTTGATTTATGAGTTTCCAGGTAGGCTGTTGCGAATACGTTGAACGGATGGAGTGACTAGTAGGCTCGGTACTAGAAATAAGTTGGATAGTCTGAAAAGTAACCAACTGGCTCTGAGTTTCGATGTTGCCACTTTCGTGCTCCGTTACTTGACGCCAAATATCTGGGTGTTGGTTGCCGAATGTGCTTGTTTTTAAATCGTTAAACATAAAGCCCCAGTTTTTTTCTCCCCCCCCATATAACCAGTAGCCTTTCGAGTTCACCATCATGATTTCTCCGATGGCGTTTTGAGTAAAGGTTTGCAGTTGGCTGAGCAAATAGTCACCACGTAAATTAATGATAGCGATGCCTGCTTTCTCACCTGTGGTTGAGAACACGGGTGTTGCGAGTCGTATCATTGGTTTAAAAGGGCGTTCAACGATGCCGTTTTCTACGTTGAGATCAAGAGGAGAAACAAAAACCTCACCTTGCTCAAGGCCGATGGTATGTTGGAAGTAATAACGCTGACTTTTATTTTGTAGTTCATCCGGGGATGACATAGCAATGTCGCTATTAGTGCGTTGCACGCGAATGAGTTCCTGACCATTGATATCCAAAACCCGTATTTGGTCATAGTAGGGTTTAAAGTGAATGGTATTGAAGTAGTGCTGCTCAAGGTGAACGACCTCGACACTTTTATGGCTCATGTACTCACTCAGTGTTGGATGGTTGGCAATAGAGAGTAGATCTAGCGTGGAGTTTTGAACTAAAAATAAGATGGATTGCTTTGTCTGTTTTAACTCGTTGAGGTTATGGAGAGCCAAACTTTGTTTTTGCTGTTTAACGATTTGAGAATAGGTGGTGAGCAGTATCATTAGAAACAAAATAACAAAGCAGCTAAAAGCGAGCAGGCTACTTACGGCTATCGGTTCGAACGTATTGGATCTGCTCTCATTGTAGTCAATAGCTGGTTTAAATATACAGCGGTTGATTAGCCAAACGGACAGCACGCTCAACATCACGGTATCTAAAATAGCGATTTGCCAGAAGGGTAAGTTTGTAGGAAGCAGTTCGGCCAATAGCATGATAAATGCTTCAACGCTAAAAACGATGATGCCTATTTCAAGCGCGATCCATTCGTTGCGGCGGTCAAGTTTAAACGCGATGGTATGTTTTTTCAGTTGATAGCTGATAACAGCAATGGCGATGATGGAGATGAGGCTCGCATCAAAAATTGTTGGCAGCCAGACACCAAGGTTATCGGAAAAAAAAAGCCCAAGCAGAACCATAATCAGGCTTTCTGCTAACGCTAAAGAAACAAATAGTACCGTAAGCGGTTTCGTTAGTTTAACCATTGTGACCTATATGTATGAACCCCAAACAAAGAGAAATAATGACCCAGTCAATATTACTGATAGCTCAATCAGTTAGATTACTACCCTAACTATAGAAGAGTTTGCTTTACTTGTAGTTGAATGAGTCAAAAAGCTCTATTTGGTTACAGCGCGATGAAGACTAGGGCTTAGCCACACAAATGATGATAGATCCTTCTCTTGGCGTTAAGGGCGGTCAGTTACCGCATTTTGGTTGTTTTAATGGGGGCGATGAATGGCACTTAGGTGGCTGACAACGTATCGTTACGAATTATCTTATTGAAAATACACTCGTTAATTCCCTCTGTAGTTCACATTTTTCTTTGTACGAACGGCGTAAAGTAAAAGGGTAACGTGAACCGGGTATCAATCCTTATTAAAAATAGATTCGCACGGCATTGAATGCAGCGAGGTTGGTGCCTTACTTGTAATTCAATGGAGAACAAAATGACCATCGGAAAATACTTAAGGTGGAAAGATGAAAATGGCAATGAATTCCGCCCTGTAGCACTAACAGGAACCGAGCTACTTAACGATCGAAACCTCAATAAAAGTACTGCATTTAGTTATGAAGAGCGTGAAGCTTTTCAGTTGGTGGGCCTGCTGCCACCAAAAGTTCAAACGTTTGATGACCAGCTAAACCGCGTTTACGATGGATTTCGTAACGCTTCAACAGACATCGAAAAATACCTGTTTTTACGTGCGCTGCAAGATCGCAACGAAACGTTGTTTTATGCCTTGCTATCGCGCCATGTCGAAGAGATGACCCCAATCATTTATACCCCAACCGTGGGTAAAGCATGCCAAGAGTTTAGTCACCGCTATCAAAAGGCGCGTGGTCTCTACATAACAGAAGACAGCGTTGATCAAATGGGCGAAATGGCGCGTCAGTTTGTGGGTAAAGATATAAAAATTATTGTGGTTACCGATAGCCAAGGCATTCTTGGGCTCGGGGACCAAGGTGTCGGCGGGATGGGTATCCCAATTGGTAAGCTGTCTCTTTATACCCTTGGGGCGGGTATTCACCCTGCTCACTGTTTACCTATCGCACTTGATGTGGGGACAGATAACCAAGACCTTCTTGATGACCCAATGTATTTGGGGATGCCGCGTAAGCGTATGCGTGGTGAAGAGTACAAACGCTTTATCAAAAAGTTTGTTAAGCAAGTGCAGCGCCATTTTCCAAAGGCGGTATTGCAATGGGAAGATTTCAGTAAGTCGAATGCGTTTGATAACTTGACCGACTACGAAGATGAATTGCCATCATTTAACGATGACATTCAAGGCACTGGCTCTGTGGTACTAGCCGGTATCTTGGGCGCGGTGAAGATCAAAAAAGAAAAGCTCAGCGACCAAACCTATGTGGTTTATGGCGCCGGGGCTGGTGGCGTTGGCGTTGCGGATCAGATTTATGCTGGGCTATTAAAAGAGGGCTGCTCGCATACCGCGGCGCGCGATAAAATATTTGTATTGGACTCGCAAGGGTTGGTATTTGATGACCGCGAAGGGTTAGATGAGTATAAAAAACGCTATGCGAAACCGCGCACACTCGCGGCAGGCTGGCAAACACAAGACTCGGCAAAAGTTTCTCTGACCGAGCTGATTGAGAACCACCCGGTGACGGTATTGCTTGGCACCAGCGGCATTGGCGGCGCTTTTAAAGAGCAGCACGTGCAAAAAATGATGGAATACACTGGCCGCCCAATGGTGTTCCCATTGTCAAACCCAACCGCAAACTGCGAAGCGCTACCGGAAGATATTTATCGCTGGAGTGATGGTCAGGCGATTGTGGCAACGGGAAGCCCGTTTGATAACGTGCAATATAACGGCCAAGAGTTTCGCATCGGCCAAGGGAATAATGTGTTTATCTTCCCTGGTGTAGGCCTTGCAGCGATTGTCTCGCAAACCCCTAAAGTGACCTTAGATATGTTTACCACCGCTTCGTATGCCTTGGCGGAGTGTGTGGCGGAGCAAGACTTGGCCGCCGGCTGTGTTTATCCACGAATTAGCGATCTGAAAGAGGTTTCTATGACGGTAGCCACAAGCATTTTGGAAAACATGCAAGCCACCGACCCAAATAGCTCGCTACGAGGAAAAGACATAGAGCAAGAGTTGGCCGCGCGTATGTGGGAGCCAGCTTACTTGCCGTATCGCCGCGTTTAAGCATTTCTCATTTCGTAAAGCCCTATGGCCCAGTGACGTATCACTGGGCCTTTTTGTGTTTGCAGTAGCTTTAGTTAGGGTTTGGTTTTTTTAAAATATAACTGTTGGTGATGTTTTAGATAAAGTTTCATGTATGTATTTGTATGTGTCATGCGGCTAAATTAGCTTCATACCCAATACCGAACACCAAGAGGTTCACTATGAAAACTAGCTTTGCTCCTTCTGTACTATCACTGGCGATTGTTGTTTCTTTTAACGCTGTGGCGAACGATTACGCTTCCATTGATACTTATGAAGGCAAGCCTGCATCTCAACACACGATTGAGGCGAATGCTGCGGTTGCCAATATTCTTCCATGGGAAGACTCATCGGCGTTTGAGCGCACCAAGCGTGGCTTGATAGCAGAGTTTGGTACTCATGAAGCGGGTGAGCTTAAACAGCGCTTTGAATACATGACCGACATGACGGTTGATGCGTTGCCGCCAACGGTAAACCCTTCGATTTGGCGCCAAGGGATGCTTAACTACGCTGCTGGTGGTCTTTATCAAGTGACCGATGGAGTTTATCAGATCCGCGGTGCTGATCTGTCGAACATGACCATTTACCGCACCGATAATGGCTACGTGATCCACGATCCATTACTGTCTAAAGAGGCGGCTGCCGCATCTTGGGAATTTGCCAAATCGCACCTTCCGGCGATTAATGGCGAGCACAAAATCACCGGTATGATTTACTCGCACATGCACGCCGACCATTTTGGCGGCTCGCGTGGGATCATTGAGTCGGGTGATTTTGGCAAAGATGCCCAGATCTACGCACCAAAAGATTTCATTAAAGAGCTTGCCGACGAAAACGTGATAGCGGGCACCGCGATGGGCCGCCGCGCAAATTACCAATATGGCACAACGCTCGATAACAATACCAAAGGCATTGTTGATAACGCCTTAGGCTTAGGCACGTCTCGCGGAGAAGTGACGCTAGTAGCACCAACCACTGAGATCCAAGAGCGCGAAAAAGTGGTCACCATTGATGGGCTTGCGTTCCACGCCATCAACATGCCGGGCGCAGAAGCACCTGCAGAAATTGTGCTTTACGTACCTAAGTATCGCTCGCTTAATACCGCAGAGCTTACCTACGATGGGATGCACAATATCTATACCTTCCGAGGTGCTAAAGTGCGTGACGCATTAGTGTGGACCAAGTACCTCACCGAGCTCAAGCTCCGCTTTGTTGATAGCGGTTTGGTGGACAACATCCACGCCGCTCACTCGGCGCCGGTGTGGAACCTTGCAGAGACAAAAGTGAACGAGATCTCGGAGTACATGGAGCTGCAGCGCGATAACTATGGCTTTATCCATAACCAAGCGATGCGTTTAGCCAATAATGGTGTGACCATCCACGATGTTGGGCGCGAAATTGACAAGATCATTCCGCAATCACAGCTTGATACATGGCATACCAACGGTTACCACGGTTCATATAGCCACAATGCCCGAGCAGTAGTGAACTTATATTTGGGTTATCACGACATGAACCCAGTTAACACTAACCCGTTAGCAAGTAAGGACAAGTCATGCGTGTATGTGAATGCGGCAGGGGCGGATACCTTGTATAAAGCTGGGATGAAGCACTTTAATGAGGGCGAGTATCAACAAGCATCACAGTTATTTAACGACTTAGTGCAGTGCGATCCTAACAACATCGACTACCGCTTTGCTCTGGCAGACAGTTTTGAGCAGCAAGGCTACCAATCTGAAACCATGGCATGGCGTAACTCGTACCTGCAAGGTGCGGTGGAACTGCGAACAGGGGAGATCCAAGAGTCGATCAAGTTAGCCTCGGCAGATGTGATTGCCAACACACCAACAGGCATGTTCCTAGACTTTATTGCGGTGAGCCTAAACGCACCAAAAGCAGAAGCGGCTAAACTAAACTTCAATTTCGGCGTTTACCACCCAGATATTGAAGAGCGTTACTATGGTGAAGTCTCGAACGCCAATATGTCGAACATCGAAGTCGAGGCGATACCGGCGGTTGATTTTGAGCTTATCATTAATAAGTCAGACTTTACTCAGGTTGTATTAGGCCAAACCACGCTAAAAGCGCTGTTCGAATCAGGCCAAGCGGGTGTGAAAGGCGACGCATCATTACTCGATAAACTGGCCGGTTCGTTAGATAAGTTCGATGGCATGTTTGAAATCCTGCCAATGCCAACCAAATAGCATTAACTGACCGAATCAAAGCCCCACCGACCCAGTGGGGCTCATTACGTTCTGCGCATGCAAAACCTCTCAATACGGCAAGAAACAGCCAGCTATTCCCCACCATTCCTACCTGATTATCCGCACAGTTTCCCCACCTCAGAGCCACGCTGGCCGCTTAGGCGACGAAAATCCACATATTGTGATATGCAACAAGAAATTAGTTTTGATAATTCACTGATTTAAATAGACTAATGAGATACCATAACAGCGACCTGCCATAAATAGGCGGCGGTAGCGCGGGTGGGATAGGCTGCGGTTTGCAGTAGATAAAGCGTTAGGCAAGGTACGGTGAGGTTCTCATTTCTATTTTTCTTTGTCCTCTCTAGCCATCAGTCTTTCTTAGTCGGCAATTCCACATTGTCGGCTCAAATTCTGAATATCTCCAACCGTAAAACATGCCAAAGTTCGTGGGTTGCCTCATTGGTTCTCAGTGTTGGTTGGTGGTGAATTTCACTGGCTTAAAATGTGGAAAGGGCAAGCTAATCGAAGCTTCCGTTTTTGTGATTAGTCCTCAGCTTTGAATCTATCAGGCTCAAAAGCTACTTTTTCGCTGAAAGGCTGGATTTCGTGGTTGTTGAAACCTCGGCTATAACATAGCGACTTCTGTGGTTCTTGAATCACAAAAAGTCAGTGGGTAATTGGTGGCTTCTAATGTTTAAGGTATTCTGTATTAAATCAAGTTAGTGAGCACTCGGAAATCTTGCCTAACAAACAATTCAAGCTGATTCGCAACGCTCGGCGCTTTCGGTTTCTATTGGTTTAGTGATTACGGCGAAGTGTTTAGGCAATGTGGCAGCGTTGCTCACAACTTAATTGGGCGTTGAGGCTGTAGAATTTCTCACTTTTTAGCTAGTTCCCCCCAATTTTTTAGCCAGTAACCCTATCGATATCAGCTTAAGTACTACGCTGTGATGTTGGTGTTTACCATGACAGTGAA
>Ga0070724_10000601_pt1 | contig 24666 bp, 23 predicted proteins | sample tdDd001_FD_67278 | JGI IMG/M metagenome (GOLD analysis project Ga0070724, IMG submission 67278) | Marine sediment microbial communities from the Atlantic coast under amendment with organic carbon and nitrate - tdDd00.1 | ecosystem: Environmental > Aquatic > Marine > Coastal > Sediment | place... | reverse complement strand
TCTTTTTCCGTGAAAAACAAGAATAGCAGATGCAAAAAGATGAGTAAAGAAATATGAATGCATTCATATTTCTTTACTCATCTTTTTGCATCTGCTATTCTTGTTTTTCACGGAAAAAGAGAAACCCCATACAAGTTTCCTCATATGGGGCTAGCTTTATTACTTGATTATTCTATTTTATACCTTACTAAACTTTTACGATCCATCCTTCTGGTGCTTCTACGTCACCAAATTGGATACCGTAAAGTGTATCGTATAATTTCTTAGTTACAGGACCAACTTCTGTTTCACTGTGGAATACATGAAGATTTTCTTTGTACTCAATCCCACCGATTGGCGTGATTACTGCAGCTGTACCACAAGCACCTGCTTCTTTGAACTCTCCAAGATTCTCAATTAATACATCTCTTTGTTCAACTTTAAGTTTTAAATAATGCTCAGCTACGTAAAGTAACGAGTACTTTGTAATTGAAGGTAAGATTGAAGGCGAGTCTGGTGTTACAAATACATCATCATTTGTAATACCAAAGAAGTTTGCTGCCCCTACTTCTTCAATTTTTGTATGCGTTGCTGGATCTAAATAAATACAATCAGCAAAGCCTTTATCTACTGCAACTTGATGTGGCATCATACTACCTGCGTAGTTACCACCAACTTTAGCTGCTCCAGTACCATATGGTGCTGCACGGTCAAAATCAGAAATCATGAAATTAACTGGTGCCATACCGCCTGCAAAGTAAGGTCCTACTGGTACACAGAATATGCCAAACATAAATTTAGGTGCTGGTTTAACCCCAAGATTATCACCAATACCAATTACGTATGGTCTTAAGTAAAGTGTTGCGCCCGTTCCATATGGTGGCACATAATGCTCATTAGCCTTAACAACTTGAATACAAGCGTCAATAAACTTATCTTCAGGCACTGTTGGCATTAAAACACGCTCACAAGATCTGTTTAATCTCTTACCATTTTCATCTGGTCTGAATAAGTTAATGCTACCATCTTTCGTTCTGTATGCTTTTAAGCCTTCAAAACATTGTTGACCATAATGTAATGCAGTTGATGCTTCACTAATTGTAATCTTGTTATCTTCAACTAATGCACCATCATCCCACTTACCATCTTCCCAGATTGATACATATCTCAAATCTGTATTCATGTAGTCAAAACGAATTTTACTCCAATCAATATCCACTTTTTTACTCACATTGCACCTCCGAAAATTTGTATTACCTACCGGAAGACTCTTTCGAGTCGTAATTGTCCTACACACTTTCTCTTCTCCTATGTTACATTATTTTTGTGCATAAATAAAGAGCGTAGCGGAAATTTATCAATTCAGATAATTTATTCATTTTCAAGTATTGCAACAGCTCGTACCGGCGAACCATCTGCTTCTATTATTTTTAGCGGATAACAAGAGAAGATAAACGTTTGATCCAGCAAGCGTTCAAGTGCATTTAAATTCTCTACAACCACCATATTTTCATTGAATAATACTTGATGCACTTCAAAATCTTCCGAGGACATCAAGTCAATAGAGATAGCATCAAGGCCAACCCCCTTTAATCCTTTTTTACTGATCCAGTCCGCTGCCTCAAGAGTCAATGCTGGAAATTCCTCAAAATAATTTTTATTTCCCCATCGCTCGGACCAGCCTGTACAAAAAAGTACAAATTCCGACTGATTGATTTGCTTCTCGTATTTCATTAATAACTCTAACGTTATTTCATTGTCTTTTACTGCCCTACAATCAACCACAACAGCCTTACCGACAAAATGTTCTATCGGCAATTGATCAAGGGTATTACCATCAAGAATCATATGCGCTGGCGCATCCATATGCGTTCCTGTATGTGAGAACATCGTAATCAATTTTTCTCTGTTCTTGTGTTCTTCAATCGTCAATGCGTTTTTAATCACTGGTGGTTCTGTTCCAGGAAATACTGGCATTTCGTCATGAATGACGTGTGTTAAATCTAAAATTTTCATATCAGTCACCAAACCTTCTTTATACGTATTTACTTCATTCTATCAGATGTTATAAAAAACACTATAATATTCTAAATTTTTGTAATATTCTAAAAAATACCTTTTTCTATGAAGGAGTCTTAAAAAAAATGTGTAATTACTGTAAAGAGTGGGCAAATATATAAAGTGGCAGAATGTCATTCTGTCATGCAAGGAAGATTATTTAGTTTTTCACATGATCTAAATAGCATTCCTTTATAACATGTAAAACTTTTGAAAGGGTGGTGTATTAATGTCTGACGCACATGTAAAAACAATGAGTGTGACCGATCTTCCTCAGGAAATGTTTGATGAGCTTGAAAAGTATATTAATACTCTTGAAGACAAAGAAGGCTCTTTAATTCATGTTCTTCATAGAGCGCAAGATCTATTTGGATATCTTCCAATGGAAGTGCAACTTTTCGTCGCAAGAAAACTAGATGTTCCTGGAGCAAAGGTATTTGGGGTTGTAAGTTTCTATTCTTACTTTACACAAACACCGAGAGGAAAGCACACAATCAGTATTTGTATGGGAACAGCTTGTTTCGTAAAAGGTGCTGATAAAATTTTGGATGAATTTTCAAAACAACTTGGTCTCGCTAATGGCGAAACCGGCGAAGATGGTCAATTTACTCTGCGAGATGTTCGTTGTATTGGTGCATGTGGTTTAGCACCAGTAGTTATGGTCGGAGAAAAAGTTTTCGGTCACGTTACTAAAGACGACGTCACAAAAATTATTACTGAGTATAAGGGGGAGTAAAAATGCCAATCAAATCATTAGATGAACTTAAAAAAATCAGAGAAGATTCTATTAAAAAAGTCAACTTAAGAGAAACTGGAGAAAACGGTGAAGATATCGTTGAATTGATGGTTGGTATGGCAACGTGTGGAATCGCTGCTGGTGCTAGAGAAACCCTCAATGCAATCCTTGATGAGATTGAAGCAAAAGGTCTGTCAAATATTAGAGTCGTACAAGTAGGCTGTATGGGATACTGTCACAGTGAACCAACGGTTCAAGTGAATGTACCCGGCAACGAACCTATCCTTTACGGAAATGTCGATCCAACAGTTGCTAAAGACATCATCGACAAACATATCGGTAATGGCGAACTACTTGATGAGAACATCCTCATCAGAACATTTGAAAAGGCTTAAGCTCAATTAATTTAACAAGGAGGTATAACATGGCAAGATACAGAAGTCATATCATGGTCTGTGGGGGAACTGGCTGTGTTTCAGCTGATGCTGAAGCCATCATTGATTCACTTAAATCGGAACTGAAAAATCACGGTTATGATAATGAAATAAAAGTAGTTAAAACTGGTTGCTTTGGATTTTGTGGCCAAGGTCCTATCGTTAAAATCCATCCTGAAAACGTATTCTACGTTAAGGTTAAACCAGCTGATGCTGCTGAAATAATAGCAGAACATATCGTTAAAGGGCGTCGTGTCGAAAGATTATTATACGAAGAGCCTCAATTAAAAGAAAAACTAGATGAATCTAGTAAAATGAATTTCTATAAAAAACAATATCGTATTGCCTTAAGAAACTGCGGCCTTATTAATCCTGAAGATGTCAATGAATACATTGCATTTAATGGTTATGAAGCTCTTGGTAAAGTATTGACTGAAATGAAAACAACTGACGTTCTTTCACTGTTAAAAGACAGTGGATTAAGAGGACGTGGTGGTGGTGGTTTCCCTACTGGTCTAAAGTGGGAGCTTACAGCAAAACAACCAGGCGAAGAAAAATACATTATGTGTAACGCCGATGAAGGAGATCCAGGTGCATTTATGGATCGTTCTATCCTTGAAGGTGACCCACATAGCGTTCTTGAAGCCATGGCTATCGGTGGTTATGCAACAGGCGCTAACGCGGGTATCATCTACATTCGTGCTGAATATCCATTAGCAATCAAACGCCTTGATATCGCCATTAATCAGGCCAGAGAACTGGGCTTGTTAGGTAATGATATCTTCGGTACTGGATTCGACTTCGACATTGAAGTGAAATATGGTGCTGGTGCATTTGTTTGTGGTGAAGAAACGGCGCTTATTCACTCTGTTGAAGGTTCAAGAGGTGAACCAACTAAGAAACCTCCGTTCCCTTCTGTAGAAGGATACAGAGGCAAACCGACAAGTGTAAACAACGTTGAAACCTTTGCAAACGTGCCACCAATCATCCTTAAAGGCGCTGAATGGTTCAGCAACATCGGTACTGAAACATCTAAAGGTACAAAAGTATTTGCACTTGCAGGTAAAGTAAACAACGTTGGACTTGTTGAAGTTCCAATGGGTACAACTTTAAGAGAAATCATCTACGATATCGGTGGTGGTATTCCTGATGGCAAAGATTTCAAAGCCGTTCAAACCGGCGGACCATCTGGTGGTGTTATCACTGTTGCTGATTTAGACACACCAATTGACTACGAAAGTCTTAAGGGCATCGGCTCTATGATGGGTTCTGGTGGTATGATCGTAATGGACGAAGACGATTGTATGGTCAACATTGCGAAATTCTATCTTGAATTTACTCAAGATGAATCTTGTGGTAAATGTACGCCTTGTCGTATAGGTACGAAGAGAATGTTTGAAATACTTGAAAGAATTACCGAAGGTGAAGGTAAGCCCGAAGATATTCCAAACTTAAGACAATTAAGTGAAATGATCAAGAGTACGGCACTTTGTGGTTTAGGTCAAACAGCACCAAATCCTGTTCTTTCTACCCTTCATTTCTTTGGCAATGAGTATGAAGCACATATTCAGGACAAGAAGTGTCTGACTGGTTCTTGTAAAGCATTGTCGAAGTACACGATTGATGCAGAAAAATGTATTGGTTGTACAGCATGTAAAAGAGTTTGTCCAGTAGACTGTATTGAAGGTAAAGTGAAAGAAGTCCATATAATTGATGGCGAGAAATGTATTGCTTGTGGCGCATGTTATGATGCATGTAAATTTGATGCCGTTATTAAACCATAGGGAGGTGTTGTGATGGATATGATTAAACTAAAAATTAATGATTTTGACGTTGAAGTACCAGTTGGCACTACCGTATTGGAAGCGGCAAAGAAAGTTAATGCAAAAATTCCAACACTTTGCCATATGCACTTAGATGATTTTGGCATCGTGAACCAAGTTGCCTCATGCCGTGTTTGTATGGTTGAAGTTGAAGGTAGACCAGCACTTGTACCATCTTGTTCAGAAAAAGTTTACGAAGGTATGGTCGTTAAAACCGATTCAATAAAATCGATTAACGCAAGAAGAATGGCTGTAGAATTACTACTGTCGAACCATCCAAAAGATTGTCTCATGTGCCCTAAGAACCTTGAGTGTGATTTACAAACACTTGCTCAGGAACTTGGCGTTAGAGAAATCAAGTGGGAAGGCGAAATGATGGATTATGAAAAAGATCATTCTTCGTACTCTATCGTTAAAGATCCAAATAAATGTGTTATGTGTAGACGTTGTGAAACAATGTGTAACGACGTTCAAACATGTGGCATCTTATCAGCTGTTGACAGAGGATTCAACGCATTTGTTGGTCCTGCATTCAATTTAGATATGGCTGACACATCTTGTACGTTCTGTGGTCAATGTGTTGCCGTTTGTCCGACTGCTGCTTTGACAGAAGTCAGCAATATCGACAAAGTTTGGGATGCATTACAGGATGAAAAGAAACATGTAGTCGTTCAGGTTGCACCAGCTATTCGTGTAGCGATTGGTGAACTGTTCGATATGGAACCAGGTACAATTTCTACTGGTCAATTGGCTGCTTCATTAAGAAGACTTGGCTTTGACGGTATTTTTGATACAGATTTTGGTGCTGACTTAACAATTATGGAAGAAGCATCAGAACTTGTTCATCGTGTGGAACACGGTGGTACTTTACCGATTCTTACAAGTTGTTGTCCAGCATGGGTTAAATTCTTTGAACATCAATTCCCAGACATGTTAGACATTCCATCGACATGTAAGTCACCGCAAATTATGCTTGGCGCCATTGCTAAGACATACTATGCAGATAAGATGAATATCGATCCTGAAGATGTTGTTGTAGTTTCAATCATGCCATGTCTTGCTAAGAAAGCAGAAGCTGAAAGACCTGAATTGACAAAAGACCACAATAACAATGTGGATACAGTGCTTACAACAAGAGAATATGGGTTAATGTTAAAAGAAGCTGGTATTGACTTTGCGACATTGCCAGATAGCGACTTTGACTCTATCCTTGGTGAAAGTACTGGTGCATCAGTTATCTTCGGTACAACTGGTGGGGTAATCGAAGCAGCTGTTAGAACTGCTTACGAGTGGATTACTGGCGATGAACTTAAGGAAGTGGATTTCCATGACTTAAGAGGACTTGAAGGTATCCGTAGTGCGACTGTAAAAGTTGGGGATATGGACCTTAAGATAGGTATCGCTCATGGTCTTGGTAACGCAAGAAAACTGCTTGAAGATATTAGAGCTGGTAGATCACAATTCCACGCAATTGAAATCATGGCTTGTCCTGGTGGATGTATCGGTGGTGGCGGTCAGCCATTTCATCATGGCGACATGGAAATCATCAGAAAACGTCAAGAGGCTATCTATAGAGAAGATGCTGGTAAGGAAAGACGTAAGTCACATGACAATCCTTACATCAAGAAACTTTATGAAGAGTATCTTGGCAAGCCGTACGGAGAAAAAGCACACGCACTTCTTCATACGCATTATGAAGCAAAAGAAAAAATTTAATCCACGTAATAAGTTGCACCGACCATCGATATTGGGTGCACCGGCAACTAAAAAAACAGGGCCTTGGCCCTGTTTTCTATTGTGCAATTACTATCTATTTTTATTTATGTTAATTCGCTTTATAATATGTTTTGCCATATTCAACTTCAATTTCCAAGTTGTTTGTTGCTTTCAAGCCTTGTTCAATTCGTGCTTTATTGTCATCCGATTCCACCGGGTTCACTGTTCTCTCAATGCCATCGACGATCGTACTGTATTTTTTATAATTGATTCCAACCATCAACTCATCTTCATGCCAGCCAGCATTATATCGAGTGCCTGAACACAGCATCGATACATTAAATCCTTCATTGATCAATGGATTCACTGTACATTCAATACAAACAGCTTGATTACCTGACATCATTAAATCTTTTGACACGCCAAAATGATAAGTGTATCCCTGGATAATTCTCATCGCATTACGCGCATTTGTCGTTACCAAAACAACATCCGGCTCTACATCAAACTTTTCGATCGGTTGAACAGCAATCCCAAAAGTATCAGGTTTGCAGATTGGCACCCGCTGAGCGATACTCGAAGCCACATTTGTATTCACACAAAGCCCCATATCTGCACCTCTTTTTCCATTAAAATAATCCATGGTTGCAGGTATCAAGCCGAGTGCTCGATTACCACCTGAGCATCCAGACGACAAGCAATTCAATTTAATACAATGTCCCGACATCGCAGATTTTACCGCAACACAATAAGGAATCGATTTCTTTAATTCCCTTGCATTAAACGCCTCATATTCCGTTCTTGTCTTAAAAAATTTTATGCCTACAACATGTCGCTTCAGCTGTAATAGCTTGTAAAATTTATCCGTATACTTTTCAAGCAAATTCTCTACCCCACAATCTATTCTAACAATATTACTATATAACCCAAACCACAAAGCGTCCAATAGAAATATTCACTTCACAACAAGCAGCTATAAGTTTTCCCTATACCTCATTAGATATACAGCAACAAAGCCGCTTACGCGAGAGTCATAAAAAGGCGCAGCAACAAAGAGATTATTGTTTCAATGGAAAACCGAATTATAAAAAGATAGCTGGTTTTTTCAAATATGTCCTAGATCGAGGCGCAATCATTTTTGAGGATCGACGCGTAACTGCTTACGCGAGAGTCTCAGAAAATGTGCAGCAACAAAGAGCTAGGGCAGATTTGAGAAAACCAGCCAAAAAAGCAAAAAGCGTGGATGAGCTCCACGCCTTTTGCCAATACATAATGTTTAGGGTATATTATAAGGATATACTTAAGCCTAGACTTAAGATATACACTTAAACTTAGTTAACGACAACACGAAAAATTAACACCCGTTCGTATGCCTATAACTATTATAATAATCCTTCCTTAATTTAGCAAGGCTTATTTTCACATTTTTTAATTATTATGAGCAATTTAATCTAATTTGCATCAATATTCCTTTATTATGGCGTTGATTGTACATCCACCTAAAACTTCGTTTTCGTTGTAAAATACAGCAACTTGTCCAATGGCTACAGCGCGGGCAGGTTCATCGAATATAATTTTATGACATCCATTTTCCTTTATAATTATACAGTCCAACAGATAACCCCATTGGCAAACTTTGACTTTGAGTGGCTGATTCAATGGCACTTCATCATAGATGGTGAAATTGAATCTTTCCCCTACGAAACCATCAACATATGTTTCATGATCATTTCCTAACACGACTTCATTGGTGTCTGGGTTCAATTCAATGACATACATTGGTTTATTGAGTGTCGGAATCAAGCCTCGACGCTGTCCGATGGTATAATTTACAATACCGCTATGCTGACCTAGCACCTCGCCATCAGTCGATACGAAGGCTCCAGGTTTTACTTTACCAGGTGTGTGTTTCTGAATATACTCATAGTATTTGCCATTTGGTATAAAGCAAATATCCGTCGAATCCTTCTTCTGCGCAATATCCTCTCGAATTGATTCTGCTATTTCACGAACGGTCGATTTTTCCTCGATATCAGCTAAGGGCAGTACCAATCTTCCTAATTGATGTTGCGATAAAGAGTGCAGTAAAAACGACTGATCTTTTCGTGGATTTTTTCCTTGATAGATTCTATAACGTTCCATCGATTCATCATATATGATGTTGGCATAATGTCCTGTCGCCATATATTCTGCACCTAGATCAATAGCCGCTTCTAGAAATGCACCATACTTAATAGTCGGATTACACATGGCACAGGGATTAGGTGTTTCACCTCTCAAATACGCCGCTATAAACGGATCGATAACATTCTCTTTAAAATCCTCTTTCAGGTTAACAATATGATGTGGAATACCTAATGTTGCACAGACATTCTTTGCATCTTCTAAAAAAGAAGGTGGTCGCATCTCGCCATCAATTTCTTCATCAAATAAATACATCGTTACACCAAATACGTCATACCCTTGATCTATGAGTAATTTGGCACAGACCATACTATCAACGCCTCCGCTGATACCAACTGCTACTTTGCTTTTCATTTCCCATTCCTCTATTTCATCAGTTCTATTTCTTCTGGCTTTGGTATAATCACCAACCAGGATTTTTCATAATCATGTGGGTCTTTCGGACTTGACTGAAACACAATGAATGCGCCTGTTGGCGACCAACTCGGTTTGGTGTCGAAAAAGTCCCCTTCCGTCAATTGAATCAGCTTTCCATTATACAGTCCTTGTATCATTAATTTGTTTTTTGCCAGTTCTTCACCATCAACAGCCTCATCTGTTGTATAAACAAGCCACTGACCGTCTGGCGAGAAAGATCCAAATGTTTCATCTCCCATCCCTTCAGTAAATCGTCTGTGGTGTCGACCATTAAAATCTGTTATGTAAAGACTCCACTCTCTAAATTGACCGTCATACTGCTCATAGGACAATATATAACCGTCCGGTGACCATCTTGGTCGCCTCTTTTGGGACAGACCACTGGTTAGTTGCACCACTTCGCCAGTTTCAAAACTGCGTTTATATATTTGATGTATCTTCGTACCGTCAATTAAAGTTTCACCAGATGGCGCATCGTAGACAAGCCACTGTTTATCTGGCGATAAGGATGGGTGCCAAATCTGATTCGATCCATACTTGTGGTCTTCTTTTACAACAACATAATCTGTTGTTTTATCATTCTCAAGTACCAATAGTTCTCTTACTTTAGACTGTTCATTGGTTTCAACAGTAAATAGAATACTGTCCTCCAGTAACAATTGCGCATTCTCCGTTGATATCCGCATGTTTCTCTCCTGAGTCAGTTGTCTTGTTTCACTGGTTTTAACATCCAATGTATACAAGTTTGAATAATCGTTTTCATAACCACCAACTGCAATTGTGAACAAGACCTGCTTGTCGTCCGACAACCACGTCGGCGATTCAAAGCTGCCACCTTCATCGATTTTATAAATCATTGCGCCGTCAGGTCGCTTGATTACTTGGGAATTCCAAATCAATCCTTGACTGAACCCAACCGTTTGTAAAGCGACTATTAACACCGCTGTTATGATTAATATTTTTCTCATTTTATCCATCCTATAAAAATAATTTCTTTATATTAACCATATCATATTTCCCGCTATCTGAGTATAGGGCTTCTGACCGAACTTCTATGTTCCGTGGCCACTGCCACCGCTCAAAAGTCTCCTCAATGTAGGCCTCAATAATATCTTTTCCAGTGTTACTGATTACATAAAGACCATAAGATTCGCCATGCCTTTCTTTTATTACAGCAACATCTCTTAAATCAATGATCAGACACATCTCGATTTCATCTTTTTCTTTCAAGGCATCTACTACTGTTTGGGCGTTAAACTTCCTTCCATGAATGTTATACTGGGTGTCTCTACGACCGTCTACATAAAGATACCCCGCCTCGTCAATTTTGCCATAATCAAAAGCAGACATCAATTCATATTCACCCTTTACACTAAAAGGCGACCGGGCATATATGACGCCATCTATAATTTCATTGGTTACCCCGGGAAAGACTCTCCCTACAGACCCTGGCCTTTCTAACAACTCCTCGTGAGTGATTACAGAGATGTGTCCGATTTCCGCCGCACCATAATAATGATGGATCCTCATATTTTTACAGTTACAGTATAACTGCTGAAGCACTTTTTGATCTAGTGCTTCTCCAGCAGTAGTTATTTCAATAGAATGGGCCCACTTTTCATCAACCGCTTTTGCCAACAATCTTAGTTTAGAGGGCACGAGAAATGCGGTCGTACAATTATGGATTTTCACTTCCTCAGTCCACTTTCTTGGATTCAGTTCCTTAGAAAGTACAACTGTTCCACCGCTATGTAAAGCGTGTAAAACACTATATAAATTGGCCGTATAAGCAAGAGAGCCATTGACAAATAAAACGTCATTCTCATCAATGTCAAAGACTTCACCATGACCAGAAAAACTATCTAGCCAGTGATGCGTCCTTTTAAGCAATGCTTTTTTTCGTCCGGTTGTTCCAGATGTTGTCGCTATCAAAAAAACATCCTGTAGCTCTGTCTTCTCCAACAAGATCCGATTCTGCAACTCTGTTCTCACTACATTAAGCATCTCCACATCACCAAAAAATACAGGCATGCTGTTGCACAAGCCGTAAATCATCGATTTCAGCTGTTCAAAGGGATTTTTCGAATGACAAGCAACTATTTTTTCCTCAGTTATGTTGCTATTTTTTCCTAATACATCACTTTCCAACATGGTCTGATAAGAATAATGCACCCCATCATATATCACCGCTGTTTTATTTCGCACTTCAATCCATGAATTCATCATTATACTTTCCTTATCAATACCGCTATCCCCTGTCCACCTGCTACACCCATTGTAGCAATACCATACTCTTCTTCTCTTTGATTCATACCAACGATCAAGTGAGCCATAAGAATGCCGCCTGTCGCACCATATGGATGACCATAAGCAAGTGCACCGCCAAGAGGATTTATCTGGTCCTCCGAAAAATCAAAATAGGTTTCCATTGCCCATGTTTTGACTGCAAATGCCTCGTTTACTTCCACCGTGGCAATCTCCTTACAGGAAATATTGTACTTGTGCAGAAGTTTTCTAGTGGCAACTACCGGTCCTAGTGGTGAGTAGTTTGGATTCAATCCTGCAGACTCACTCCCTACAATCTCTGCAAGAGGCACCAACTTGTATTTGTCGACAACCTCCTCAGATACAAGAGCTATTAGAGACGCACCGTCATGGGTTAAACAACTGTTGGCGACTGTTGTATACCCACCTTCTTTAACCAGTGGTTTTGCCTTATCAATCAACCGCTTGGACATACGCGGGCGTATACTTTCATCCTCTATAATCTCTTCACCGGTCAACGACTGCATCGGACAAATAATTTCAGACAGCAATCCTTTATCTTTGGCAACAACCGCTCTTTCATGACTACGAAGGACAATAGCTTCAATCGTCTCTTTGGGTGGCTTCAAGAGTTGATAACAGTTTTCTGCGCCATCCAACATATCAGGATCCCCTAACGTCAGCGGCGAAAACTGGCCTCTTGCTTCCGGTGTTTCTCCATGATACAGCGGATCAGTATGATTCAAGAAGACTCTCGGTTCCTGGGATGTACTTTCTACACCACCGACATAAACCACCGACTTATGTCCGCTGGCTATTGAGAAAAATCCATATTCCAACGCTTTTAATGCCGCGCCACATTGAAAATCAATTGTCGTGGCTGATGTCTGCATCGGTAATCCCGCTTCAAGGACAGACAGGCGTGCTAGGTTGCCCCCTAATCCGACTGCATTTCCAACAATTACTTCATCGACGGGCAATTGTAACTCACCATGTACTTTTTTTAACAGATTTGCCATCATTTTCTCTGGCCTTAAATGAGCCAAAGCCCCATTGGTTTTTCCAACAGGGCTTCTTTTTATTTCTACAATATATACTTTAGTCATTTAAATATACCGCTAATCTTTTTCTTAAGGCATAAGCTAGGTTAACAGCAATAAACACCTTGATAAAATCACCGATTAAGAATGGCAACGCACCTGCTTTTAATGCTGTTGCAGCATCCATGTTCAATAAGAATGCCATCATCGGCACACCACATGCATACACCACTAGAATACCACCAACAATTGCTGCCATATACATTTTAGCCATGCTGACATCCTTGCCTTTTAAGTAACTGATCGCTACAGCACCAGCTAAGAATCCGATAATATAACCACCACTTGGTCCTGCCAAAACACCGATGCCCGCTCTACCACCAGAAAATACCGGTGCACCTGCTATACCAACCAACAACCAAGTTGCAACACTATAAAAAGCCTGCTTTGGCGTCAGCATTAATCCTATTAACATAATAGCCAATGTTTGACCAGAAATCGGTACTGGCGAGATTGGAATTGGTACCGATACATAGCCCATAACTCCAATAAGCGCTGCAAACATTCCTGCTAAAATCATATCTTTTGTTGAAACGGTTTTCATTACTTTTCCTCCAAAATCAATTGTGCGATCAACTCGTCACATTCGTTTTCTGCACATCCACTTGTATACATCTTTATAACGTTGCCACTTTGACAAATGTTATAGGACGTATTTGCATATAGCGGTGCGAGAAATCTTACATCCCCTAAAACACTAGCTTCTAATTGTCTCTTTTGTAGACTATTTAACATTTTTTCAAGTATCAGCAGTCCAGGTACAACTGGATTGTCCGACTGATGAATCTCATTGGAATCATCTATTGCTTTGATAAAGTCAACAATTTCATTTATGGAAATCCCTTCACCTCTTACTGAAGGCTCTAATCGAAAGGCGATATCCTCTTCACGTACATCAATAAACAAACCTGATTGTAGGCAATTGCTACTTTGATAAACTACATTATAATAACCACAATCGTTTTTATAACGTTTTTTTATCTGCCATTTGATTTCCTGAGATAACGCCCTCTTATTGCAATGACAGGAAAATTTTAATCGTCCAATCATAATCATTGGCGGCATTTCACTCTTTAAGACAGCCAAGTCTCGAACAATTTTCTGAATCAGTGTTGTCATATCTTTACCTCTCAAGCCTATTATAGACACAAAGAAAACCATTGTCAACCTATTTTAGTATTAGGTTAACAATGGTCATTGTTATTTTATTTAGTTAACGATCTTAGTCGAATTTTCGATGATGACTTGTGTCACCTTCTGTTACAATATCGAATCCATCTTCAGTTGCTTCAAGTATCGTTAAGCTGGTTTGTTTCATAAAAGGACCTTTCCAAAGATCTTTAAGTGGCTTCTTTGCAACAGCGCATAAAATGGACTTAAGAACAATGCCGTGGCTGACAACAAGGACGTTCCCTTCATGTTTGCTTTTGATTTCCTCAAGAACCCCGTAACTTCTTTTAATGACTTCTTCAAAAGTTTCCCCTTGATCCGGTTGATAAAGATGAGGCTGCTTCCAGAAATGATGATAACGCTGGGCATCATCCTGTTCTATTAATCTGATTTCTCGCCCTTGCCAGTTCCCCAACATGATTTCCATTAATTCAGCACGGCTTTCAATGGGCATTTCTCTATTGCCTCTAACGATTTCAGCTGTATGGTAAGCACGATTGCTCGACGACGAATAAATTGCATTGAACTTAATATCTTTTAAACGATCACATAACCACTCGGCTTGTTGCTTGCCTGTATCCGTTAACGGCGAATCCAGTTGCCCTTGAAATCTATGGGCAAGATTCCATTCTGTTTCACCGTGTCTTGTCAAATATATTGTTGTCATTTATATCGCCTCACTTTTCTATAATATGTATTGAACTGTTATTATAACGTATCATAAAACAAACTGCAAACAAGAGAATCCTCTTAGTTTGCAGTTCTTTGTTCTTACTTATTCTTCCCTAATTTCAGAAGATTTTCGTAAATCTCCAAATATGGGAATTCTCGTTCGGTGGCTACTTTAACTACCTGATCCACATCGTAATCCACTCGATGAATCGTCAATGAGAATTCATTGTTTCCAATGGTTAAAACACCATAGGATGCGCGAGGATCCTCATCTAAGGAAAATCCTATTCCGCCTGGATTCATTATCTTCTTTCCTTTATAAAATCCGATAAACGGTAGATGTGTGTGACCACACAGGAGCAAATCAAAGGTATTATTGGCCATCAGCTCATCGAAATAACTTAATGGTCGCATAATGCCTATCGCTTCTTCAATAGAATCTGGCGATCCATGAACGCAAAGTATTTTCTTGTCGTTGACAATCACAACACTCTGATCCTGAACTCTGACGAGTCGTTCAATTTGTTCTGCAGTCAATCGCTCTTTGGCATATCTATTTCTCGCTAACATCAATGCCTTTTTAGGTGTGTCCTCTTCTGTATCGTCATCAAAAAGTTCTAACCATTCATCTGTATTGCCTTTGATCCAAACTTCCGGTTCTAACTGATCAATAATTTCAAAGACTTCTCTTGGACTTGGTCCATTCATGATCAAATCGCCTAAAAAGAAATAATTATCAATCTCCCGCTTTTCAATATCTTGTAGTACTGCATTAAGTGCTGATAAATTTCCATGGATATCAGAAATAATTGCTATCTTCATTTTACCATCTCCCAATCCTTTAAGAACCGTTCTATACCTGCATCTGTCAAATGGTGATGTGTCATTTGCTCAATAACTTTATACGGTAGTGTTGCAATATGCGCGCCTGCCATGGCAACACGCTCTGCATGCAATGGACTACGAATACTCGCCGCGATAATTTCAGTTTCTATCCCATGTATTTCAAATATCGCTGCAATTTTCTCCACCAAGTAACAGCCATCCTCACCAATGTCGTCTAATCGCCCTACAAATGGGCTTACATAAGCCGCACCGGCTCTCGCTGCCAAGAGCGCCTGATTAGCAGTAAATACAAGCGTAACATTTGTCCGTATCCCTTTTTCTTTGAGAATCCGAGCGGCTTTTAACCCTTCAACTGTCATCGGTACTTTAATGATAATATTTTTATGAATCTTCGCAAGCGGCACTGCCTCTTCAACCATGCCATCAGCCTCCAGACTAACAACTTCAGCACTGATTGGTCCATCTACGATTGTCGTAATCTCTTTAACCACTTCGACAAAATCTCGTCCTTCTTTTGCAATCAGAGAAGGATTTGTTGTGACGCCTGCTACAATGCCCATATCATTTGCTTTTCTAATATCCTCTACATTTGCTGTATCGATAAATATTTTCATTTGAGTCCCTTCTTTCGTTATTAGTCCTGTAACTAGAAAAAGAATAGGTAACCTATTCTTTTTCATTTCTATATACATGTTATATATATCCAATTATTATGCGTCAAAAGCAATTTTATTTAAATTAATTACATCAAATTCTTTTTCATGGCCTTTGTTTTCTATAACATCAACATACAGTGCCACCGTATCCAGTGCAGTGAAGATACTCATTCCTCTTTCAATTGCTAGACGTCTGATTCTAAAACCATCTTTCTTTGCATTGTATCCAGCAGTTGGTGTGTTGATGATAAAATCGACTTTATCCTGACCTATTAACTCTTCAATTGTATTTTCTTGTCCTGACAGCTTTTCAACTTTAGTCGCATCAATGCCGTTGTCTTGAAGATACTGGCATGTACCTGCTGTTCCGTAAGCTTTGAATCCAAGCTTATCAAGACGTTTTGCAATGCTTAGGAATTCTTCCTTGTCCTGGTCTTTTACTGTTGCCAGGTAAGTCTTATGAGGGAACTCAAACTGAGTACCGCTACCGATAAATCCTTTGTAGAAAGCTTCATTGAACGTTGTCCCTATTCCTAAAACTTCACCTGTCGATTTCATTTCAGGTCCTAATGATATTTCTGCATTCTCCAATTTTTGTGTTGAGAACACTGGCATCTTTACACTTTTAATGTCTGGTTCTTTATATAGCCCTGTGCCATAGCCAAGCTCTGTCAGTTTTTCTCCTAATGATACGCGAGTCGCTAACTCCACAATCGGCAGGCCTGTTACCTTACTGATATATGGCACTGTACGGCTAGCTCTCGGATTTACTTCGATTACATACATCTTATCCTCATGTTGGATAAATTGAATATTGAAGATTCCTAGGACACCGATGCCCTTGGCAATTTTCTCTGCGATTTCCAAGATTGTCGCTTTGTCTTCATCCGTTAATGAGATTGCCGGGTAAGCCGTCATACTGTCCCCAGAGTGAACTCCTGAACGCTCGATATGTTCCATGACACCTGGAATCAGGATGTTTTCTCCGTCATACACCGCATCGATTTCAATTTCTTTTCCGACTAAGTACTTGTCTAGTAGGATAGGATTCTTCTTGTCTCTTTTAAAGCCAGATTTCAAGTATCTTCCAAGTTGTGCTTCGTCATATGTGATTTCCATACCACGTCCACCTAGGACATAACTTGGTCTTACAACAAGTGGATAGCCAAGGATATTTCCTTCTATTACGCCTTCCTCAGGGCTGTAAACACATTTCCCTTCTGGTTGGGGTACACCGATCTCCGTCAGTAGTGCATTAAACTCATCTCTATCCTCTGAACGTCTAATACCTGTCTCACTTGTTCCAAATACTTTGATGTTCTTTTCTTGAAGGAACTTTGATAACTTGATTGACGTCTGTCCACCAAATTGGATGATAACGCCATCTGCGCCTTCTTCTTCGACGATGCTATGAACATCTTCAGGTGTAATCGGTTCAAAGTACAGCTTATCCGCTACATTAAAGTCCGTACTTACTGTCTCTGGATTGTTGTTGATGATAATCGCTTCGTAGCCAAGTTTCTTTAGGGCTTTGATACAGTGAACCGATGCATAGTCAAACTCGATCCCCTGTCCGATCATTATCGGGCCAGACCCAACAACTACAACCTTCTTGCCAGTTGTCTCTTTAATGTCGCTTTGCTCGTTGAAAGTCGAGTAGTAATACGGCGTTTCCGCTTCGAACTCACCGGCACATGTATCTACCGCTAAGTAACTTCTTTCTATTTTATAAGCTTTTCTTAAAGCATATACTTCTTCAATCTCGCATCCAGCCAGTTGGCTGATGCCTCTATCCGACAGGCCCATTTCCTTGATATGAATCATCATGTCTCTGTCGATGCCTTCTAAGCCTTTTGTTTCGATCATCATTTCTGTGGCCATGATTTCCTTGAACTTATTTAAGAAGAATGAATCTATTTGTGTCAGTTCGTACAGTCTGTCCATGCTGTATTTTCTTCTGATCAACTCTCCAAGCGCAAAGATTCTCTCGTCATATGGTGTCTTCACCATGTCTCTTAGTTCAAGAATGTCTTTTGATGCCAAGCCTTTATCGCTTAGTGTATGTCGTTTGATTTCCAGTGATCTGATACCTTTCATCAGTGATTCTTCCAAGGTTCTACCGATAGACATGATTTCACCAGTTGCCGTCATTTTCGTTCCAAGCGCATTGGATACCCCTTCAAACTTTTCAAATGGCCACTTTGGAATCTTTGTTACTACATAATCCAGCGATGGTTCGAAACAAGCGAATGTCTTCTTTGTTACGTCGTTTAAAATCTCTTCCAATCTGTACCCCAGTGCCAGTTTCGCCGATACCTTTGCGATTGGGTAGCCCGTTGCTTTTGAAGCCAGTGCCGAAGATCTCGATACTCTAGGGTTGATTTCAATAACTGCATATTCAAAGCTGTTTGGATTTAAGGCGAATTGTACATTACAGCCGCCGACGATTCCAATTTCATCAATGATCTTTAAAGCCGATGTTCTCAGCATTTGATATTCTTTGTCTGATAGTGTCTGACTTGGTGCCACTACAATACTGTCGCCTGTATGAATCCCAACTGGATCGATGTTTTCCATGTTACACACACAGATTTTACTACCAGCCGCATCTCTCATTACTTCATACTCTACTTCTTTCCAGCCATAAATCGACTTTTCAACAAGTACCTGTGTCACCGGACTCAATTTCAATCCAAGTGCCAGTTTTTCTTTAAGCATTTCCTCGTTATCCACGATTCCGCCACCAGTACCGCCCATTGTGTAGGCCGGTCTTAATACCACTGGGTAACCAAGATCTCTTGCTGCTTCAATCCCGTAATCAAGAGTTTCTACAATTTCACTTTTGATAACCGGTTCGCTGATCTTATTCATGAAGTTTCTGAAACGGTCTCTATCCTCGCCATCTTTAATACTTTCAATCGATGTTCCAAGAACTTCAACACCGTATTCCTCAAGAACGCCTGTATCGTTTAATTCTACTGTCAGGTTCAATCCTTTTTGACCGCCTAGTCCAGCAATAATGCCGTCTGGTCTTTCTTTTTCAATGATTTTCTTTGCAGTTTCAAGTGTCATCGGTTCGATGTATACGTTGTCTGCTGTTTCTGTATCTGTCATGATTGTCGCTGGATTACTGTTCAGTAATACCGATTCAATCCCTTCGTCTCTTAGTGCTCTACAAGCTTGCGTACCCGAATAGTCGAACTCCGCTCCTTGACCAATTACAATTGGACCTGATCCAATAACCATTACTTTTTTGATTCTATCTATTTTTTGCATATTCACCCTCGCTTATCGTCTCTACTTAGCCAACTTTAAAAACTCATCAAATAACGCTTGTGCCTCTTCCGGTCCTGGACTTGCCTCTGGATGGAACTGTACACTCATAATTTTCTGTTCTACTTGTCGCATACCTTCTAAGGTCTGGTCATTCATACTTCTATGTGTTTCTTCAAACCCTTCCGGCATTACATTGACATAGTAGCCGTGATTTTGACTGGTAATATATACTTTGTCTTGTAAATAATCTTTTACTGGATGGTTACATCCTCTATGACCGAATTTCAGTTTTGCCGTATCACCACCACATGCTAGCGCCAGTAGTTGATGTCCTAGACAAATACCTGCAATCGGTACTTGACCGATTAATTCCTTAATCGTTTGAATGCTTGTCGTTAAATCCTTTGGATCCCCTGGGCCGTTCGATAAGAACACTAGATCTGGATTCTCATTAAGGACCGTTTGGCTGTCGACGTCGTAAGGTAAGATTGTCAGTGCAGCGCCACGCTTCACCAGTTGACGTTTGATGCTTTCCTTTACGCCGTAATCGATCATAACCACTTTTTTCTGTCCTTCAGGATTCATTGTTTTCTTTTCTTTTGTGCTGACAGCTGCAACAGCGTACGTATTGTCGTAACCAGAAAGTCTTGCGATCGCCTCGTCGTTTGATACTTCTTTTCTGACGATGACCCCTTTCATTACACCACTTGATCTAAGCAGCTTTGTCAACGCTCTTGTATCTACCCCTGCAAGACCAGTCAAATTATTGCTCACTAAATAGTCGTGTAGGGATACTTCATTTCTGAAGTTATTTGGCGCTTCACACGCTTCTTTAACAATGATACCGCTTACCTTTGGTCCATCCGATTCAAAATCGTCCAAGGCAATACCGTAATTTCCTATCAATGGATAAGTGAACACAAGATGTTGTCCATAATAAGATGGATCTGTCATTACTTCCTTGTAACCTGCCATCCCTGTATTGAATACAACTTCACCTACTGTTTCCAAGGGCTTACCAATGATTTTCCCTTCAAATACCATTCCATTTTCTAAAACTAGTTTTCCATTCATTTTTAACCCTCCACATTTAACTTTAGGTTTTTAGACCCAAAAAAAAGATGACATTTAGAGCCACTGCTCCAAAAAATATCATCTTTTTGATTATTATTATCTATTATGTTTTTATTTTTGCACGCAGAAATAAGCGTACATGCATTCATGTAATTCATGATATTTCCTCCTTCTCAGCCTCTCTGGACTAAATTTAAAGATTGAAACGTTGTATTTCTATACATTTTATTGTATATTTTTTAAACTGTCAAGGATTACTTTTTTCTAATCCAGACAGTTTCCGTCATTTGGATAGGATCATTCATCTTATTGGTATAAGTTAATTGATCGTTATTTAATTGAAGTTGACAGTAATAATTGAGTGTCACTTCCGTTTCCGATGATTTGGAATGCTCATTGAGCCTACCAATGATGTGTATTATCAGTATTTGTGCGTCATGGTCGATAGATGTAATGTGATATCTTAGGATATCCGTTACCTGTCCATTTTCCTGTCCAATGATGAGCACATCATCATCAAACCGCAACAGCCACGATTGATCTTCTTCGAATAGCCAATCCTGATTGCCTATATTATCCAACAGGACAACATCTTCAGGTGTGAACAACGTCATGTCGCCACCCATCTCCATACTAGACGTATGGTTTGGCGGGTGCTTCTCTGGCGTTTTGCCAAGTGCTTCTACTTCGTCATCACCATTTACCACCTGCACATCATCATCGATCTGCAATTCAGTAACCGTTGATGTATCTGCCTTTTGTGCAGATGCGCTACAGGCCGTCAATAGAAGACATATGGTTAGTAAAGTAATTACGGCAACTCTTTTCATTGAATTCAACACCTTTGCTGGTTTATGTTAAATCTATAGTAGAATAAGGGATTTTCGAGGATTTGTCAAGAGATGTTATGGTTTATTCATAAAATTTAAAATTGTATTAGACTATTTAAAATGTTCTTGTTAGCATATAAGTGTGTTAGAGAATTCGAATTCCTCACAAATCTAATTTGGAGGATTATCTATGTACGACCATTACAATATGATATATAAAAGAAAATCTATGCGGAAATTTAATGAGGATCTAACCGTGTCTAAAGAGACACTTGTCGAGCTGGAAAGAATGATCGCCGCCCTCGTGCCCCTTGATCCAAGCATTTCAACTAAAATTAAATTGGTCGACCGGGAAGAAACCACCGCAAAACGCGGCAGTCATTGTCTGCTGTTTTATAGCGAGCGTAAACCTCATTATCTGCTGAATGCTGGGTATTTACTTGAGCAGATAGACTTATTCCTCACCTCAAGAAACATTGGCGTTTGCTGGTATGCCCTCGCAAAACCTCTAGATACTGAATCAGAAGACCTAGACTATGTCATCCTGCTCGCCTTTGGCCAATCAGAGGACAAGGCATTTAGGACAAGCACCAAGGCCTTTAAACGAAAACCTTTAGACTTTATATGGGAAGGGAATCTAGATCAAACCATTGGCCAAGTCGTGCGATTAACACCTAGTGCCTGCAATACCCAGCCTTGGCGCATCAAAAGCACGGAGAATGTGTTAACAGTGTATCGAGCAACCGATATAAAATCCTTTATACCCGCAAGTAAATTGCCTTATTACAACAGCATCGATATGGGCATTTGTCTGTACTTTTTAGAATCAGCACTGCATCATCACGACCACGCATTCGAGAGGCAATTATTCACCGAGGCCAATGAGGATAATTCCTTGATCCCAATCGCTCGATATAACCTTTCTTAAGTTCAACTTAAAAAGCGCCTGACATATCGAACTATGTCAGACGCTTTTACTTATACCTAAATGCTTCTGAATACAGATAGCAAATAAAAACATTTCGTTTGAAATACGTGTTTCTTGCAGCGAAGATTATTAAAACTGCTAGATCTGTGATTATGAAATTGTCTGAAAAATGCCCTTATCGGGGAGTGTATGAAAAATGCCTCTATTGAGTTTTGAAAGGAATGACCTGAATAATGCAGTTCTTATGTCGCTTCAACACAAGGCTTATTAAGTACTTTCAAAATTAGGGGCTGTTAGAATATTCAAAATATTGTTGTTGAAAGAGTGCGTATTAAATGTTAAAATTTGGCGGTAACTACTTCAATTCCTCGTAAAATACATGAGAATAGCGAATTTAATTGCGATTTGAAAATTGACGTGGAATTTAGGATTGATTAATAGGAGAAAAGAATGATTACATTTTTCAGAGGCAAAGCAGCAACAGGAAAATCAACGATGGCAAATTACATTGCCGATCAACACGACATAGCAGTTTTAGACAAAGATAGTGTCTTTGATAAACTCCTTAACGAAGGCGTTGACTGGGATACGGCGACTAAAACAACCTATGACCGTTTGGTTCAGGACATTCAGTGGCATCACGATAACAATATCCCCGCAATCGTTGATATCGGTCTCTCGCATACGCCATTCTTTGAAGGCTTTTTAATGAAAATGTCCCTTTCACCCGACAAAGTTCGGTTGTTTCTTTTCACATGCAGTAATGATTCGGTTTGGGAAAGCCGAATTCTGGCAAGAATCGAAAATCCGGAAGGTCCGAACCAGTGTATTTGGTCTACGGTGAGTGCACATGAACACTATGCGAAATATGATATTTATCCGCTTGAAGGTGAAAACATCATTGATAGTGTGGTGGCAAAAGAAGAGATTTACTTAACGGTAATGAGAACATTGCATGACGGGCGGCATATATAAATCTAGTAAGCTATTACGTATTTAGTTTCAAGTTACAACTAATGGGATTGAACTTTGAGTGAAAGGAAATATAATATGTCGAAGTATCCTAAACTAGCGGATTTTGAGACACTTAGTAACTTAATCAGAGACTATTCGACTTTAAAGTAGAGGAAGGTACGTCACAGGTATCAGAGATTTTAAGTGAGCTTGATGAATCACGGAGAATCCCATGGAACTAAAAAAAGCTTCTCAAGCACTATCCAAAGTCGATATCACCATAAATGAATCGACCTTCAACCTGAAAGTGCTTTGTTCAGAGTCATGAAGAAAGAAGGCGACTTTTGGGTTAAAGAAAATCAAATGTATATCACAGCCCTAGGTGTTTACCATGCTCAAAAGTCAGGAAGTATCAGTAATTATATTGAGTATTCCCTTTATATTCACTCATAACTCTTTCAAACAACTTCGGAATTATTGCTGGATAAGTCATCATTTCCGGCAATCCATCAAAGCTTTTTATTTCTGCTATCTCATGGATTAATTCCGATTCAAACCGCTGAACCTTAGCGATACACAAGAGACCATAAGAGGTTTCCTCATTCACTGTCACAGCATAAGTACACAGCGGTTTAATATCAAATTCCGATGCCCCTGTTTCTTCAATCAATTCTCTATTGGCCGTATCCTCAATGAGCTCCCCAGCTTCTCTCCTACCGCCAGGAAATTCCCAAGTGTTTCTCTCCTTATGTCGAACAAATATCCACTGATTTTCATGCCTTGTGACGATAACGGCATACTTATGTAACTCATTTGGCACTGAAGCCTGATCCAAAAATTCTATTTTCATTATTCATCCTCTATAATTCTTGTTTGCCCTTAAATACGCCATTCACTCTTTAGCATATCAAATAGGTCTGTCACAAGTAAAGCTATGTTAAGGAACCCACTGGTTTTTCTGCATCTATCAATCCAGTTGTCGATAATTGATCCACCGCCAGTTTCATCATATGTATCCAAATCTTTAGTTCTGTTATGTCTTTCCACTCGCCCAATCTATTTAGACATAAACAATACTCATCAGCACCAGCATCGCAAATGCCCGTTTTATTGAGGTATAATTCAACCTCGGTTCTTACCCTTAGAAAACTGTCTAATTCATCAATAGACAGTAAGGACTTCAGACCACTGTCATTATTCCCTGTAACATTAAATCCATTGTAACTGTATTGTTTTTTCTTATCCACAACAATCGTCCATATAGAATTTGAAAGTGAATCCGACAACTTGAATTGAATATCCGCCGACGATTTCACCACGGCTCTCAGCCGCGTATACTGAATCGGTGATCTGCCAAACCGCTTATACTTATCAAACTCAAACTGCCAGTTCTTATACCCATATACAATCCTTGGCGGCTGTCCAACATGTGGCGGAATATACGTCGCCCCAATTTCTTCAGAAAGCTTTTGCCATGATTTTATATTTGTATACGGCGTTAAATCCAACAACCCCATAATTCCCTCCATTACTCACAATCATCATCAG
>Ga0070724_10000600_pt1 | contig 24667 bp, 13 predicted proteins | sample tdDd001_FD_67278 | JGI IMG/M metagenome (GOLD analysis project Ga0070724, IMG submission 67278) | Marine sediment microbial communities from the Atlantic coast under amendment with organic carbon and nitrate - tdDd00.1 | ecosystem: Environmental > Aquatic > Marine > Coastal > Sediment | place... | reverse complement strand
GGCCGGACGTTTCCGACTTATGTTGCCGATGAAAATGGCAAACCTAAATTAGAAACTGAGAATGAAGTATCCAATACTGTGGTGATTGCCCGCAACCCCGAGCCGGTCAGTGGCGCAGTGTTTAATGAATGGCTGGTCCCCAAGGACAAGTGGGAAGCGACTTATGGTGAAATACCGGAGTATAGTCAGTTTGCACCGTTCAAACGGCTTAAAACCATAAAGGCTATTCCCATAACCGATAACGTATTAACCTTGTTGGGTAGCGAGGATGGTGAAACCGCAGTGATTGCGGTCGAATGGAATGAACAGGGTATGACAGTGTACAAAGATGGTTATCTTGCTGATGGCGGTTATGGCATTGCCCCAGAAGAGATGGCTAAAACGTACGAGGAAGTTGAGTAGAGCTCATCAAGGTGTTTAATGATAGGTGGGCGAAAGTTTGATTTAGTTAAAAACTTTCAGATCATGCTTCGTTCACAACTATTATTCAGGTTACTTATGCTTTTCTGCTTTAGAATGTAATCTGTTAGTCATAAATTAAAAAAGACTAACCAGTAGTTATGAATAATAGAAGAGTTAATATCTTTGTGGTTACAACAGTAGTTTCAATGATTCCCGGTTGTAATCACTTTATCTCTGAATCTAATCAGAGTGATTATACAATCTGGACTAACAGTTTAGATGAGATTACAAACAGGTTTAATGTTCAAACTGAGGTTGTTAACTCAGAGCAAATCATAGATGATAAAATGATACCTGTTGGCTCTATAGGTGGTGGTTATCATGTTTTTAGAGATTATGAAAACACTTATAAAGGTAAGCCAAGTTATCTTTTTGTAATGAAAGATGACATGAAAAACCGTGTAGAGTTTTCTGCATTATTTACAATTGACAAAGATATAAGTCATCTATCATCGAGTCAGCAAAGTGATAATGTAAAAGCCAAGTCTCTTTATCACTATGGAAAAGGGAAAGTTAGCAAAAGTCGAAAAACTTGGATTTATTCATATGGGATTTGGTTACCTTCATCGCTTAATGAAGAGAGTAAAGGAATTATATCTCAGTGGCATGGAATACCCGATAGAACAACTATTCTAACCCCTGCGGGGAAAATTATTGAATATTCATTAGGTGACTTTAACTCTGAAGTATTGAGTGAAATGTATTTCAAATCAGGTTATGGTTATAATATTGATAATAAGAGGGAAAATGGTTTTATTGTTGATCAGGGGGGCTATCCACCAGTGGCTTTGAAAGTTGGGAATGGGTATCTGTTCTTATCGGTAAGATCAGATACAAATCGAGTTACCAACAAGAAAGATCGCGTCAATTTGCGTCCTCCGCTTACAGGACCAAAGGCAAGCAATCTTGGAACTAAAACTATTTCAATACCTTATATTAAGCTTTTATCAGAACTTCCCAAAGATCAATGGATTGATATGAGGTGGGAGGTCACATGGTCTGATATGGAGAACCAGAGAGATGACAATATTCTAGAGAATGATGTTCCAAATAGTGGCTCTATTAAATTATGGATGGATAATACCAAAGTGCTTGATTGGAATGGTAGCCTAGGCAGTAACGACAAATATGGAACCTATTTCAAGTATGGCATTTATAAGCCTGGAAAGTCTGGTATCGAGATAAGACTTGCTGGTTTTAATCAAGAAGAAAAGTTGAATTAGCCTCTTTTTGGCTTTTAATAGATTTAAATTGAAAACTCTGCATAGCAGAGTTTTCAATTTGACACCTAATTAGCTGAATGAAATATCAGCGTTGTTGCGTTACCAGTTTGTACCAACTTCAGCTTTAGTTAGTGGGAGTAAAATATTTCCACTTGAATCAGTTGGGAAGTCAAATCCAGGTGTTGAAATGTTTTGCAAACGAGTTTTAACTGATTTGTATTCATTCCAAGTGGATTTTAGGGCTTCCATATCAGAGAAGTAGTTGGATGGCTCTTCATAATCAGAAATAGCACTTGACTTAGGGATTTTTATTCCATTTCTAAGCTTCAAAGTCATGGCAACATTGTCAAACCCAACAGTATTATTATTGTTTGTTATGTTTGCTATGTAGTTATTAAAAAATACATTATCTGGATTAGTTTGAATTTCACCTAAAGAGTTGTCAGCCTTAAAGATAACATTGTTTAAGAGATATAACTTACCTGGAAGTGTTGTTCTATCTTTGATATCGTTTAGGTTGTACTGGCTTCCAATAAAAATTGAGCTATATTTTGACTTAACAATTGTGTTATTTAATAAAAATACATTTTGAGTCTTAGGATAATGATAAGGGTTTAAACCTTGAGCTGCCCTTGCCTGATCGGGAGTAGTGGTTGATGCTCCGAACGAGACAGTACCGTAATCTTGGTCAGATGCAGTTGGTGTCATGTTGAAAAAGTAGTTATTAAAAATAATATGGTCTTCACCACGTACAAAAACGCCAGTTTCCTTTGTTTGTCCACTACCGATAAAGTAGTTGTCAATAACAACATTACGTTTACCTTGTCGTAGGCTTAAATGACCTCTTGAATTTAGGAATGTATTATTTCTGAAAATGTTTTCACTACTTTTAATTGATACAATTTCAGATTCACCATCCTCATTTTCAAATAGATTATACTCAAAAATAACACGAGCGTTATAATCGTGCATACTACCGTGCCCAACTCGAGATGCTGAACCTCCATTGCTGCCAAGTAACGGACGAGTAAAGTAGTTATAGTCAACTTTGTGATAAGATGGTTCAGTTGATGCTATATCAATATTTATATAACTACCTTCACTTTGTTTACCTGAAAAGCTATTATGATCTACTCTATTATATTTACCTTGCAGCTTTATCCAAGCACCTTTCTTATCATCAAAGTCACTAAATTTGTTATTAGTAATTCGGTTTTTTTTCCCTGCTACTGTAATTAGATCACCTTCTACAGATCGACTACCATTTTCAAAGTTAATTCCAGAAAGTTCAAAGTATCGCCCATTAATGTCAATATCTAAATCACCAGTAAAGTTAACGGAGCCTGGGTTTACAGCGGTTACTCTTAATTCCGTTGTGTCGGTACAGCTTTTAGATTCGGTAAACTGGACATCATTATAGTTCCCATCATTTAAAAAAATATTGTCACCACAAGATGAAGTACTAAGAGTATTTTCTAAAGTTGAAGTATCGTCAACAAAATAATCACTAGCATAGGCTGCGTTACTTAGTGAAAGGAGTAAGCCTAGTAGTATTGGATTTCTCTTCATAATTATTACCATTTTGTCGCACAGTTAAACTCATTTGCTCTTCTGTGATTAATGTATGTATGCATAAAGTGGCATTATCTGTAGTTAGAAAGCTGCCTATCATGCTTAGTTTTGTTTGCTTTCGCATTGATTAAGATATCACGGAGTATAGACATTTTGAAGGCTTTCGAAAGCACCGTGATAAACGTAGATCACAAAGCGAAAGATTTAGCCAAAAGCTATATTCAAAAAGTTGGGTATTAATGAAGAGAACATTTGAGGAAAAGAAAGAGCCTTAAAAGATTTGCTATAAGGCTCTTAATGATATTGAGTAAGTTGTTACCAGTTTACGCCAACATCTTCTTTGGTTAAAGGAGCAAGGGTCTTGCCTTGGGCATCTTTAATTTCTGAGAAACCTGCATTGGTGACATTTTCTAATCTTTGTTTTAGAGGGGGATATTCATTCCAATCGCTTTCAAAAAGATTCATCTTCTTTATATAGTCAGTTAAAGATGCGGATTCAAATGACTCTTTTTTTGTAGGTAATGATAAACGACCCTGTTGAGTAAATGTGATATCTTTCTTTTTCAACCCTTTATAGGATTGTTTAGATGCCATACCAGAAATGTAATTGCTATCTAAAATGTTGTTATTATTTTCTTTAATAATATTGATAGCAGATTTTGCATTAGACAAAATATTATTAATGATATAAATGTTTTCTGGGAGGGTACTTCTATTCTTCTTATCCTTAAGTGAATACTGGCTACCAATTACAATAGAACTGGATTTTGATTGCACAGTAGTGTTATTAACAAGAAAAACATTTTTTGTTTTAGGGAAGTGATACGGGTTTAAGCCACGATCGGCTCTTTTTTGATCAAATTTTGAGCTTGAAGCACCAAATGAAATGGTACCAAAATCCTTGGTTTTCTTTGATGGCGCCATATTGTAGAAGTAGTTATTAAAAACAAGGTGGTCTTCCCCTCGCACAAACAAGCCATTCTCTTTTGGTGCACCACTGCCAATAAAGTAATTATCAATAACAACATTACGCTTCCCTTGTCTCAAGCTTAAGTGACCTTTAGAGTTTAGGAATGTGTTATTTCTAAAAATATTCTCACTACTTTTTATTGAAACAACTTCAGATTCACCATTTTCGTTATCAAATAAATTAAATTCAAAAACATTTCTTGCGTTGTAGTCATGCATACTACCATGGCCAACTCTTGATGCTGAACCACCATTACCACCGAGTAATGGGCGTGTAAAATAGTTATAAGAAATACTATGATAACTTGGCGTCGATGGATCGATATCTATATTAATATAACTTCCTTGTGTTTTCTTACCTGAAAAACTATTATGATCAATTTTACTATATGTGCCTTCCAGTTTAATCCAAATGCCTTTGCTGTTATCAAAACTGTCAAATTTACTATTTGAAATTCGATTTCCTTTGCCTTTAACTGTAATTAAGTCAGCATCGTAATCACGATTTCCATCAACAAAACTTATACCTGACAGGGTAAAGTAATCACCTGAAATCATAATATTAACGTCACCAGTGAAAGATACCTCACCTGGATTAGTTGCACTTAGCGATAGTGGCCTTTTGCTGCTACAGACTTTGTTTGCTTTAAACTTAACATCTTCATAAATACCATTATTTATATAGATAGTATCACCACATTTAGCGCGCTTAATGCTTCTTAATAGTTCTGAGTTATTATTAGCTTGAAAGTCATTTGCATGAGATAAGCCACTAAAAATAAAAAGCAATGATGCTGATAGTAATTTAACTTTCATTTATACGCCTTTATACATTCTTTGATAAATCATAAGTTCAATCTTACGTATTGATCGCTTTGAAATCAAATGCAAATTAATAAGACTAACTTGTGTTTTTTACATAATTGATTGATTAATATGATATTTTGATCGATGTTGTGATTGGTTTAATGCTGAAAGTGTGATCTTGACACACGCATTGTTGTTTCGTTTGGTTTCGATGTGGGTTCTGGTGTCTTTATGCATGATATGCAAGTCATATCACTAAATTGTGACATGCTTTTAGATTTATAAACTAAGAATAATTTCAATAGTCAAAAGAAGAGATTTAAGGATGAAAAAAATAACACTTTGTATTCTGGTTGTATTTCTTTCATGGATATACGACGGTAGAGATAAATATTTTTCCTTTAAACGGTTTAATTAGTAATAAATCCAATGTGACTTCAAGATCAAGCTGTTACAAACATAAGAAATCATTTTTTGAACAACATTATGTGATTGAATTTGATGTAGTGTTTACTGGGTAGCATTACAGACTGGGTTCAGTAGAATGAGCTTTTTACTACATTGTTGACGGCAAACAGAGGTATCGGTGGAGATACAACAGATGGAGTATTAGAAAGAAATAGATAGTGTTATCAAGACAAAAGCAAAGAAAGCATAGAGATATTAACATTAAGGTGAGAGAGCTAAATCTTATTTTGAGGTCTTTGTCAAAGCAGCTAGGGGTTAAGTATTTTGATATAAACTTAGGCCTTACTAATGAAGGTGCTCTGTCGAAAAAATATACGATAGATGGTATTCACCTGAATGGGGCAGGTTATACAAAGAGGAAAAACAGGATTGAAAGATATGTGAATACCTCACAGATATGATTGATTACATTCAGAATATTAACATTTCGGATGTTTTTAATTGAGATAGTTGTGTTTGTTGCTGTCGGTGAGTGGTTATAATCTTTAGCTTCTATGATATGATAAAACTAGTATGGAGTTTAGTTGATGTGGATATGAGCGAGAGCATGAAAAAAACATTGAATCTCTATTTCAGTTTCCGAGCCCTTTTCTAAATGCTCCAGACAGCTTAATTAGCCTGATTATAAGTCAGGGTGAGTATAAGTCAGTTATGAATGGAAAAAGAATCTATAGTTCTGGAGAAATATCTGAAGGGTTTTATGGTGTTCTTGAAGGAAAGATTAGGTTAAGCAAAATTACTCTAAAAGGAGATACCCACATTATCAGAGATTTTCATGCTGGTGAATGGCTTGGTTTTATAAGTTATTTTGCATCAATGAATAGCCCTCATTGCGCAACTGCTATCGAATTAAGTAAGGTTATATATTTACCTAAATCGGTGATTGATCAAATCTATGAACTTTTCCCGCATTGTTATCAAAGTACTCTGAAGCTTGTATCTTCAGCCTTTGTGCGATTAGCAGATCATCATATTCATGCTGTCCATTCACCTTTAATTGTCAGAGTTTCTAAAGTTCTTTTGATGATTAATACTTTAACTGAAACAAGTGAACTAAAATTATCTCAGGCTGATATAGCTGCTTTTGTAGGTGCGACTAGAGAAGCTATCAGTATTCAGTTGAAGCTTTTGGAAAGTCAAGGAGTGATTAAGATTGGATATCGAAAGTTAAATCTTATAGACAATGAAAAACTATTCGCATTAGCTAATGGCGAATATTATCTCTAATATATTAAATTTAAAACAGCCAGTTTTAATAGCTCAGAATAATTTACTAAACTAGTATATTATTGAAATAACTTGTTATTACCTTCATTCTTTAAATTTCTTTTTCATTATCTCAATCCAGTTGATTATTATAGCTACTTGTAACTCGTTTTAACGTCACGTGGCATTACGACTATTTCGCTTTTATAAAACAATTAAATTCACGTTGAGTTTTTTTAATTGTATGGAAATGTTTGAAGTTATTTTGATTCTAACTCGGAATGGGTTTTTAACTGTAATCTGATTTGCTTTCTGGTTTTAATATTTTTGCTAAGATGTATTTTTAAACAATCAATTTGGAAATGCCTGCTATTTATTGTTTTGTAAGTTTTCCCATATAGTGACTAGTCTACTAGAATATTAACTATTCTCGTTGAAAAACCCTCATCAATAGACGATAATGCCGCTCGGATAAGCACTAACGTTTATATCTGAATGGGTAGCGGCTAGGTACATGTAACACCGAACGTGGAAACGTTCGGTGTTTTCTTTTTTGGGGCAAAATGAAATGTTTTACATCCTCGCGCATCCGCTGCAACTTCTTAGGTAAGTTACCATCAGGCAACACAGCCAGTACCCTTAACTGAGTATCGATCAAGCTGATTGCGGCCGTGAAGCTTATCCTTGTCGGCTCAACTTTCGCATCTTGTGCAATTGAAACCATTTCCAAACGTATTAAATTGTAAGCCAATAAAGCTCCCCACAGTTCTTGTTTAACGCCTTCTGGGAACCGACTCCGTAAAGTCACATGGCTTTGAAGTTGTGTCTGCTTTAGCTCGCCAAACCCCTCCTCAATCTCCCAGCGTTGCCAGTAAACCGAGAGCAGTTGCTCCATTGGGTATTTGTCCTTATCTAGCAACGAGGTGATAAAGCCTTTTATTTCTCCCTTCGGGTGTTGGTAGGTCACCAGGCGAGCACGCCATGTGTTCGGTAAAGTGGGGTCTTTGGCTCTAGCCTGAGGAGACGTGGGCATCTCAATCAATAGGTCATTGTCACTGTAATGCTCGATAACTTCGTATCGAAGCCCTGACTTTACCGGGGTTAACCAATGTGAATTGCAACCAAGTTGTTGCCAGCTAAGTAGCAACTCTGCAGAAAAATAACAGCGGTCAAATAACGTCAGAGAGTCATCTGGAATATCCATCAACAGCCGCTGGGCCAAACTGATTTCACCTACATCACAACCATCAAAGGCTGCCCCCAGAAGCATTCTTGTCGTGGTAGACATCAGTCCTACCATGCGTAATTGAGGATATGGTTTTATCGTTTTTGAAATAAATCCAAACGTATCTGCGTTTTGGGGTGAGTCTTGACACCGAAAAACAGTACCGTCAACAGCCAGGATATGCAGGCCAAGAGAGTCTTGGCGGGATAATGCCTGTTCCATCCAGGCTACGCTTGATGTCTTGAACAAATAAGACATCGGAGCCTCACCGAGACGCTTTCGGCAGTCGGTTAGAACACTAGGAGCAACATGAGACCAAGTATTGGTTCCCGTTGACTGCAATGCAAGATCCATTGAGCCGCAGACTTCTTTGATCGATTGATTGCGCATCAACCCCATGAGGATTACAAGCCAAACAGCTTGCTGAGCCGGCAACCTGCGCCGCCGGATACTGGCTTTGTCTGTCGCAAAAAGAGACTGCTCTATCCAATCAGCTTCAAATGAACTAATAACCGAATCAAATGAGCCACTTTCCTCTACAGACTCAAAGGCCAACTCAAGCTCTTGCGCAAACATAAAAAATCCCTAACCAACAATGTGATTAGGGATTATCTATCAGCCACAGGATCGTTCAAGCTCTCCTAAATGATCGGCATTACATCAATAGACGAGGGTTTTTATTATAATAGAATTTTCTCGTTAGCTATGTGAGCTCGCTGCTTTTGACTTCGCTTTCGCTTCTAGATAAGCATCAATGGCACATGCACCTTCATGGTTTGTATAGCCTGGTTTATGATCTCGCCATTCATCGTCAACATCGACAGCTAGCGCCTTGAAGGGATCAACCCATTGTTGGGTATAGGCTGTAAATGCCTCTCGGTAACTGTCGAGTAGAGCTTTTGATGTTGGATCAGAGGCAAGGTTCCGAGTTTCTCCCGGGTCATTGACCATATCAAACAGCTCCTCACCGCCTTCTTGATATACAGTATATTTATGTGTCTTGGTTCTATACATTCGAGCTGGCTCAATGGTCATTTCACGGCTGGTATACCATTGACTAACAACACTCTCCCTCCAGTCTGGTGGTGTTTCTCCTGATAGCAAGGGCAGTACGCTTCGACCATATAGGCCATCAGGCACTTCTATATTTGCGTAGTCACATAATGTTGGGACCAGATCACAAAGGGTGACTAGTTCATCATTTTGTTTACCTGCTGGTATCCCCGGCCCGGCAAGCACAAACGGAACGTTTGTTGTCTCTTCATAGAAGTAATTAAATTTCGTAACAAGGCGGTGACTACCCATACCATCACCATGATCACTAAAGAAAACGACTAACGTATCATCAGCTGCATCAGATTGTTGTAGCGCATTGAGTACCTTGCTTATCGAATCATCACCCATTTTGGTGTAATGGTAATAAGCCGCTAGATATTGGCGGTAATTAAGTTCATTCCAGTGTGCCGCTTCATGCATTCGATGGTGGGTACAACACATGTGCTGTATGGCTGGCGGACGGTTTGTTATTTTATCCTTGTTTTCGAAATTATGTCGAAGTGGAGGTAATGGACCGATACCTGGGATATCGTTATGGGGACCAGCAAAAGCACCAACCCAACCACATATATTGTGTGGGTTATTAAAGTCTACAGCCATAATAAAAGGCTTATCATGCTTTTTAGCTAGGAAGTCAACACTTTTTTGCTCGGCGTATACATCTTCCCGTGAGTCGTAGTTAACAGGGAAGGCAGTTGGAGCTTCCAGATCAATTTCTACTTGTTCGCTACAATCAAAGCCTTTAAGCGAACCGAAGTCATGGCGCTTACCAAAATGTACCGCTTCATAACCAGCTTCACTAAACAACTCACCAAGAGTGGTCATTGTTTCAGGAATATCTGGGCTGTTATTACCATGGACACCATTTTGATGCGGAAGTCGCCCTGTCCAGAATGAAGCACGAGAAGGACCGCACAAAGGATAAGCACAATAGGCGGAATTAAAACGTGTGCCTTTACGAATTAATTGGTCAATTGAAGGGGTCTGTACATCTTTATTACCATATCCGCCAACAGCATGTCGTGACAGTTGGTCGGCAGTAATGATAAGGATATTCTTTGGCTGTTCGTTCGTATTAGGTTTTGAGTTAGAGAGTGAACTGGAGTTGCTTGCGAGTGCCGTTGCTGCTGTGGTCGTCGCAGCAGCACCAGCTATGCTTTTTATGAAGTTACGTCTTGAGATTGACATGGTGTCCTCTTTGCGTCCTTGTATATGTTGCAGATTAATCTAATGAATACACTTTAAAGTCATCGACGCGTAGGTGGCTTTTCCAGGTTCTGAAACCGAACTTACCGGATTGGAACTGCTCTTTGTCTTTGATCTCATAAAGTTGTTTGTCGTTAGCAAAGACTAAGATCTTATCGTCCAGATTTACGATCTTTATGTTTGTGTGCTTGTTAGCCGTGTTCATGAAGGTTTTTGCACTGACATCGTATTCAGGTAGCAAGGGACGTGTGCCATCACCCGGGTAGCGACGGAAACGTGTTGTGCTGTTATTGTTGGCACCGTAGCCAATATAGTACAACCGCATAGGATCATACTTACGCATGTCACCACCTCGCCAAGCAGACTTTTTGAAAAAGTCATTGCTGCCTGGTTCTTGTGCCATCCAAAAGAAGTTCAAGTCAGTGCCTCGGTCGTTAGCACCACCGTTGACGATGACAGCGCCGTTAAATTCAATTACAGAAGGCGTTTGAATATCTTCCTTGAACCAGATGGTAACCCCGGCACCATCATTAATATCAAGCTCTTGGTTTATCAGAGTAACTTCAGTTTTATCAGTCTTCTCAACTACCCATTGGTCTATACCCTGGCTAAAATCATCGCTATATAACAATGTGCCTTTTTCTGTTATTAGTGCCTGAGGATCAATTGATGTTTGAGCCTGGGCAAAGCCGGTACAGGTCATTACAGCTAAGAGTGTTAGCGTTTTTATCGATTTCATCGTTGTTATACTCTTGATTTATAATAAATAATTTTGTTACTAAAGGTTCTTTATTGAGTGTTCGATTTAGGTTTAGTTTTGACTATTCATTGAAAGATAACGCTCATAGCTTATATTTACCCTCTTCAACTAACGTCACTTATGATGAACTAAAACTAAAGGTCTAACCCATTTGAAACTTCTCATATTTGGTCAAGTCTCTTGCTAATAACGCGATAGCTGAATTTGTCAATCAAAAGGACTTGGCTTTCATTGTCTTTCATATCGTAACCCTGTGAAGGTTTGTTGGCTAGTATTTAGATCACAAAAAGGGAATGAAAGTGGCTTCTAGCTGTCAGATCAAATAGGTCAAAAAAGGAGGGATCGTTGGAAAGGTCTGTATAATTAAGTAATAGGGCAACTGGCACTAATCAGTTGCCCTTGATTCGCTTGGTAGACTAGATGCTGAAGTTATAACCCAAAATTAACTTAATTGTTGTTTTATCAGCTTTGTTTTGAGGGTCTTCTTCACTTAAACTAGCAACAGTGGCATCTGGGCGATAGAAAGCTTGTTTGTAGTTAACATACCAACCTTCGAACATACCTGATTTGGGTTCGTAATTTACTTTGATGACATGCTCGTACTCTTTACCGTTATTAATCTCTCCCGTTAATTTGCTTTTTGCGGGTGAGTCACTCCAGTTATAGATATAACGGATGTCTAAACCAGGAAGGTCAAAATTACGGAAATCGTAAACGGCTGCTACAGACATTGCCTCTTGGCCGTCGCGACGGAAGCTACCGTAACCTCCTCCAACAGGAGCTTTAAAGTAACCTTTTGCGTTACCAAAACCATAACTGAAGCTGCCCAATTTGGTATCACTTTCAAGTGGAGCATTGGTTTTCATATAGCCATATATGAGCTTCATTGCATCGTGTTCAAAGGTTACCATATAACCAATGTTAGATGCATATTGATCAAAGTTAACTTTTTCTTGTTCTCGATCTATATCCCATAGCTCACCCGCTGAGTGGTTATAGTAGTATTGGCCATGCAGGTGGATATTTGTTTGGGCGGCAAGTGGAACTCTTACCCAGGCGTTTGTCATATATCGGCGCAAGTAATCCTTGGCTTCACCATAGGCAACTTGAAATCCTGCATCATCACCAATTTTTCTCTTCACATCAGCAGTGTATAGGTAGTCATAAGTGATGCTGGGCTCAATATCATAGTAGTTGGTCTTACCCTCTAGATCACCCATTTCACTTTCGTTACCACCCATAAAGCCGGTTACAAAGGCTCCTCTGAATGTGTAGTCTTGGTACTTTTGCCTTACCATGACGCCGCGGTAGCTCGATAGCAACGCATCATTTTCATCGGCTGTTGAGATTAAGCCGGCAGTATAGAACCCGTCACCGACCCACATTCCCCCTTTTTTCCAGCTAAATTGAATGTTGGCAACAGGAAGCTTTCCATAGCCACTGGAGTCTTTACATTTGTAAGAGCCTGTCTTTGGTTCTTTTTTTCCTGTCCAATAGCAGTTTTCACTTTGGAGAATTTTTTCGCCGCCATTCCAATAATGTTCATTACCAGGATAGGAAGTATCAAGCTCAAAAACGTAGCCATAACCAAGGTTTAATCCGGCTCTTACTGGAGTTTTTGGAACGCGAATTTTTCCTGTACTGTAAAAAAGACCAGCAGACTGTGCCCACTCATATTGTCGATCCGTTTCAGCAATGCCTTTATCTTTATCCTTAAAATATTTTTCAGTCGTTTTAAAATAGTTTACTAACGAAACTGATATTTTGCTTTTAGAAGTAAAGGCATCATAAGTTTTGCTTAACGCTGAGGTATGGCCAGCAATTGGAAATATAGCAAGGCTAGTAATTAAGGCGGGTAGCAATAATTTATTCTTATTAGCAGGACCGCAAGGCTTTTTGCCAGATAAAGGAAACATCTTACTCTTCTACTCCATGTTTCAATACTAAACGTTAATCCACACTGACAAGCAAACCTGTCAAATGCTGCTTATTCATATTTTTGTAAACAATACCACGGGCTTTCGTTTTCTTTCGTGGTTTATGTCACGAAACTAAAAACAAGACAAAATTAGAAAAACAAAATGAAGATCACTGAAAAAAGAAAGTTTAGGACATATCATGAAAGTCAATGAAAGCCTTGGGTGAGTGTGTGCGATGCTCATTATTCAGTCAGAGGCTAAGCGTATTGATATGTAGAAGAGGGAAAGACAATGGCAGTAAAGAATGCCAAGCTACAAATGAATAAATCAGTTTTAACAGTTGCTATTGCCGCTGTGATTTCTTTGGGAGTTTTGGGAAACACAGCTTCAGCTACGGAGATGAGCGTTGCTGATCGTGCTGTAGCCGGTGGGGCGGATGCTACGGAATCGTATGTTATACGTCGATTACAAGAGCAGGCAGCGGCTGATAATAACAGTGAATTACAATCACTTCTTGCTTCTGTGTCAACTGATGCTGATGCTGCGCAATTGGCTGCGGATTTTACGCCAGATCGTAGTGGGGCGAATATTTATGGTGTTATTCAAGCGCAAGATCAGTTTACCAATGCGATCCGTACAAGAACGACAGATTACCTGTTAGGAAGTTCATCAAGGAACTCGATGTGGGTAAGTTACCTGTCATCAGACTTTGAAATGTCAGTTAACTCCGTAGGGACAAACCGCTACGATGGGCTTGACTCTAGCTCTAAAGGCTTTGCTGTTGGTTTTGAAAAAGTGTTTTCCGAATCAATGGTGCTGGGCGCAGCTGCCAGCCAACAGAAAGTTGATGCAAGCAGCCGATTATATGGTAATGAGACAGATATCGACTCTTATCAGGCGGCAGTTTACGGTACCTATGCACTGTCTGATGTGTATTTAAGTGGCCGTGGCGTGATTGGGTGGAACTCAAATACGAGTAAACGAAATATTGGCGATGTGTCCAGTGTAGATACTAACAGTGATGCCAAAGCTATGTTTAATAGCCAAAATGCGGCAATACAACTTGATGTGATTTATCCATTATATTGGCAAAACTTCACCTTATTGCCAGCAGTATCAGCAGACTATACGTGGATTAAAGTTGAAGATTACAAAGAAAACTATGTGCGAACTTTTAACAAAAAAGATGAGCCAGTTTTGTCTGCTGGTTCAGCTGCAACTTTGGCTTACGAGGCACAGAGTTATCGTGAGATGAATCTTGGTCTTGGGCTAGAGGTTGCTCATAGTTTCTCCTTTGAATATGGCTCAATTCAAACTCGTTTAGGCGCTAGTGCCAGTTTTGAAATGTTAGATGATGACCTTACTAAAACCGCTCAGTTGGCTAGCAGCAGTGACAGCTTTACGGTTGGTGTGAATCAACGTGAAGACACTCGCTATCAGGCGCATGCCACCGTTGTTTGGGAAACTAATAGCGATCTTGCTTTAAGTATCAGTGCCGAAAGAGATTGGGATGATAATGCTGAAAATATGATTGTCTCTGGTCGCGCTCTATATGCATTTTAATTATGCCGATCGTTGAATGTGGTAATAAATAAATGAACAACAATAAACTTTCGAATTTGGCGCTGCTAATTACGACTGCCGTTATTAGTGGCTGTAGCCAAAGTGAAGTAACTGACCCTATTAGTAAGTTTGATACGTCATCATATCAGCAACCAGGCGGGATGATGTATTTCTTCGAGCAGGGCATGCCGAATACTGTTTCTGCCTCCCCCGACAGTGAACTTTCATTGTCGCAATCTCATTTTAAGGATGGGACGACAAGTTTGGCTTGGACTTTTCAAGCCGGCTCGAATTTAACGTTTTCTCAGCCTGTTGGTTTTAAGCCATTTGTGGCCAATGATACCGATCAGTCACAAAGTACTTTCTCGGCTTGGGTTTATAACCCGCAGGCACAGGATGCACAACTTACATTCGAATTCGGTACGGATGGTCAGGCACAGGTTTCTTTCGATATTAACATGGAGTTTAAGGGATGGCGCCATCTACTTATTCCATTCAAAGATATGAAAGGCAAACCGACTGAGACGATGGACTATATGCAGGTGTCATCACCGCAGAATATGAAATTGGGCACGATTTTCTTTGATCAGGTTATGCTGAGTATTCCAGCTGATCCTCGTTGGCCAACAAGAGACAATGTTGTTCCTTATATTAATAAGGCCTCAGATACTGCTCCAAATCGTCACTGGTTATCGTTATATCGTTATCAGAATCTTCTTGATAAGGCTCAATCTGATGCTAGTGCACAGCCAGTTGATATAAATTCGATTCTTGCTATTAATGCCAAACTTGAAAGTTTGGCATTGGAAGGTAAGAAAAATAAGCCTGATGTAGCACGACTTTATAAGAAGTATGACTCTTACGAATTAGTAGATAAAAACGGGGTAGTAACTGGGAAACCACTAAGTAATAAAAACCGCTTGAAAATATTTCTTGATAAGGGCGTAAACAAGGGGCTTCTTGATCAAGAGGGGTTTGAAACGGTTTTCAGTGGTACTGAAATTCGTAAATACGGTGAGTATATGCTGGAATTGGCTAAAGCCATTCGCAGCAGCGATATCTCTGAGCAAGATAAGCAAATGCTATCAGAGATGTATATTCAGTTAACAAGGTACGCACTTGATCAAGGTTATACCGCTGGAAGTGGACTGGGTACATCACACCATATGGGGTATAGCTTCCGTTCATTGTTCCAGGCGCATTTCCTAAGCCGGGATTTGCTGAAGAGTAAGCAGTTGTTGGATGATATTAGTAATATGATGTCATGGTTTTCTCTAACAGGACGAATCTATCGTCCTGAATCAGAGATGACTAATCTTAATGCTGATATTCTGAATACCCAGCTGCGGGGTATGCTTTACAGTATACTGATGCAGCCGAATGAAAATATTCAGGCACAACATCTACAGCAATTCACTCTCTGGTTATCTCGTTCGATTACAACCTCTAATGGTTTAGGGGGCGGTTTCAAGCCTGATGGTTCTATTTTTCACCATGCCCAGCACTATCCTGCTTATGGTAAAGGGGCACTGAAAGGACTCACTTCTGTCGTTAATGCATTGAGTCGCTCCCAGTATGCGATCTCACCTGACGCCCACAGTATGCTAAAGAATGTTGTCGCAATGACCGCTGTATACAGTAATGACACGTTGACGTTAGTATCGATTAACGGTCGTCACCCTGTTGAAAAGCAAGATATTGATTTATCACCATTCATGCATATGGCTATGGCAGGCTCCCCTGATGGCAAAGAGTCGATTGACGAGGAAATGGCAGGTACTTATCTGAGGTTATCGAAAAAGAAAGATAAATTCAGCCGATATCTTAAGAAACAGGGTCTTACGGCAACCGCAGCTCCGACTGGTCATTGGTCAATGAATTATGCCAACTTGTCGATTCAACGTCGTGAAGGTTGGGTCGCAGCGGTTCGGGGCTTTAGCCGATATCTCGTGGGCAATGAAACTTATGCCAATGCTAACCGCTATGGACGCTATATCAACTATGGGCAACTGGAAATCATGGGGCCTGATGGTAAAGAGAGGGCATTTAGTCATGATGGTTGGAATTGGAATCGCTGGCCAGGCACGACTGCAGTACAACTTCCATTTGATGAGCTGAAAGGAAAGTTACGCAATGTTGATGCGTTTAGCGGACTGGAAGAGATGCTTTTCTCGGAGCAAACCTACTCAGGCTCGCTAAGTCACCAGAATAACGGCATGTTTGCAATGAAGCTTCAAGGGCATCCGAAATACGATGCAACATTTGGAGCCAATAAGTCGGTATTTTTCTTTGATAATCGTATTGTCTCCCTAGGATCCAATATTCGTACTGATGAGGAACGCTTTGCTACTCAGACAACGCTTTTCCAGAGTGTCTTACGTGATCCAAATGATGTGGTGACGATTGGAACTAAGCCTGTTGCTGTTGCTGACGAGTTGGAAATTGGCAGTAACAGCACAGTTTCAGTATTGGTAGATCCACAAAATAACGCTTACTTCGTACCAGCAGGTGAAGTAATAAGCCTAAATGCTGGCGAACAGCGCTCTGTGAATCAAAAAAATAGTAAGCCAACCCAAGGACGCTTTGCAACGGCGGTACTCGATCACGGTAAAGCACCGACTGATGGGCGTTATGAATATGCCATTTTAGTTGATGGTTCTAAGAATCAGGTACGAGATTTTTCCCGTCAGATGAATAGTGATCAACAACCATATGTGGTGAAGCAGCAAGATAGCAAGGCCCATATTGTTTGGGACCGGATCTCGAATACAACGGCTTACGCATTGTTTGAGCCATCGGTGGCGATAGCTGATGCTCTTATTGAAGCTATTGATACGCCAGCAATGGTGATGGCAACCCCAGCTAATAATCAATTGAGTCTGTCGGTTGTTAATCCTGATCTGAACTTGTATCAAGGGGTTGACCTTAGCCAGTATGACGACAAAGGCGTTCAGAAAGAAGTCAGTATCTATTCCCGCGAATGGAAAGATAATCCATCAAAGCCCGTTACCACCAACCTGACTCTGAGAGGGAAGTGGAAAGCGTTTAAGAATTTGCCTGCGGGGGTAACGCTTACTGCACAAGCTGACGGCAATACGTTGTTAACTGTTATTTCGGTGGCAGCTGAAGGTATTGATATCGATCTTCGCAAGATTTAATCAAGAGTCTATTCAATAACTCTATATGACAGTTAACGATTGATTCGTTAACTGTCGACAAGGAATTGAGCATGTTAAATACAGTAATTTGGGGCAATAAACGCACCCTGGCGGCAGCAATTTCGTTGGTGTTATGTAGTTGCGCTTCCTCTGGAGGTGGCAGTCAAGAAAAAGCCATACAATCTACAGCTCCTCAAACGAAAACAACACAGTTTGACCCCATGGAGTCACAAATCATTTCGTTTGAAGAGCAAAGCTTGCCAGATTACATAAGTGCATCTGCAACATCGGGTTTGAATATAACAAAAAAAAGGTCGGTTAATGGTAGCCAGTCCCTTGAATGGAATTGGAATCCAGGTGACAGCGTTAAGATCAACAAGACATTCCGTTATTACACGCCAGATGAGGCGGAAAAGGCTTATGGCCGCCGATCTTCAACAGTTTTTTCAGTATGGATTTACAATGAAAAGCCGAGTGATGGAGAGCTTAAATTTCAGTTTGGCTCGTCGGGAGGTAGCAACTTCTCAATGAAGTTGAATTTTACCGGTTGGCGTTCAGCCGGTTTAGCATTCCATCGTGATATGCAAGGTAGCCCATCATCGGCAATGAAGGGGTTAACTATCACTGCTCCTAATGTTTCTTCAGGCGGTAAGCTATATATTGATCGAGCAATGGTTAGTATTGATGATATTCGCTATCAATGGACAGATTATCAGGTAACAACACAATTGGTAGAGCCGGAGATTGACTATGGTTTAGCTGACAAACTACCTGCGGTCACGCCAGACGAACTGAAAGCAATTGATCAAATTAAATCTAACCTTACCAATTACTACCTCAGCGACAAGTTGTCCGACAAGAAAATAGCAAAAATACGTCAACAATATAGTGAATATAATTTACGAAAAGAGAGCGGTGTCATTAATGGCCCACATATTGTGACTAAGAAACAGTTAACTTTATATCAGGTTAAGGCGCTATCTTCGGAAGACAAAAAATTAGTCGATGAATATGTAGACCTACGTGGTTTTACCGAGTTCATGCTAGAAGTTGCTCAAGCTTGGCACGCAACATCAGATCAGAAAGTTAAGCAAGAAATGCAGCAAATGTACCTGTTAATGTCAGAGCATCTGCTGGATCAGGGATATCAGAAAGGCAGTAGTTTGGTAGCAACCCACCACTGGGGGTACAGTACTCGTAGTTGGTATGCTTCGATGTTGCTAATGGAAGAACTGTTGAGGCAAGTTGGTTTGTTAAAACCGATTCATGAATCGCTGCTCTGGTATTCGCGTGAGTTCAAGAAGCGTGGCTTTGATATGAAGGTGGGGCCGAAGAGTTCAGATATGGACTACTACAATACCTTGTCGCTTGCCCATATCATCATGCTGTTGCTCGAAGAAGACGAGCAAGAGCGTGTTGCGCTGATGCACAAGTTTGGTAACTTTATTTCCGGTAATCTAGCTCAGACTCCTCCTGGTTATGGTGATGGCTTACGGCCAGACGGAACAGCATTTCGTCATAAGGGTAACTACCCGGGGTACTCTTTCTCGGCATTCCGTTCTGCGGGATATGTTGCCTACCTGTTGAGTGATACTCCGTTCGAGCTCAGCCAAGAAGCGCGTCAGAATTTGAAAAAAGCCATGTTGGCAGCCCGGATTTACAGTAATCCTAATCCCGGTGTTGGGAACATTGGCCGTCGCCCTTTCTATGGAACATCAATCAATAAGGTTGCGAAAGGCTATCGCTGGTTGGCATTGGCCGGCACCGATGACAATGGTGTAGATAAAGAGCTTGCCGCAGCCTATTTGCGCGTGACTAATGGGACGGCAAAAGATGGCGAGGCAGAATTTGGTCTGCCAATTCTGCCGGAGGACCATCCACAAGGTGCTTATAGCTTTAACTATGCGGCAATGGGCGTATACCGTTACCAGGATAAGATGGTTACCATGAAAGGGTGGAACCGTTATGTATGGTCATCGGAGATTTATCATAATGCTAACCGTTATGGGCGTTATCAAAGCCATGGTAGCGTTCAGATCCAAAAATGGGGTGATGAAGAACAATGGGGTTATAGCCAGAAAGGCTGGGACTGGAACCGTATGCCGGGGGCAACAACTATTCACTTGCCGTGGAAATTGTTAGAAGCACCTAATAAGCATACAACCATGTTACGAAATAAATCCAGATTCAGCGGCGCGACAGATTTGAAAGGTAAGTATGGTGCATTTGGATTTAAGCTACAAAATCCTAAAAAGTGGCCAAATGTTATCGATCCAAGTTTTACGGCCAAGAAATCTGTATTTAGCTTTGATAATCACCTTGTCCTAGTCGGTAGTAACATCAGCAATAGCAAAGATGATTATGCGACTGAAACCACTTTGTTCCAGTATGGATTGACCAAGAACACGCAGGATATGTGGGTAAATGGTGAGAAAGTAACGTCATTTCCTTATGAGCGAAAGCTTGAAGCTGGTGACTGGTTAATTGATGGTATGGGTAATGGCTATTATGTAGTGAAAGGTGGTGACGTGAACGTTCACCGTCAAACTCAAAAATCACGTGATAACCAATATAAGAAACCAACTACAGGTGACTTCGCGACGGCATGGATTAATCATGGTAACGCACCTGATAATGCCGATTATGAGTATATAGTCATTCTTGATGCGACACCGGAGGGAATGGCTAAACTAGCAGCCCAAATGGATAAACCAGAGACGCGCCCATATCAAGTTATTCGTAAAGATGGCAAGGCTCATATTGTTGCTGATAAAGCATCTGGTGTGACTGGGTATACTGCATTTGGTTTTGCCCGGGTTTCAGATGAATGGGTTAATGCTATCAGTACATCGTCAGTTGTGATGATCAAAGGTGCCGATAACAAACTTGAAATGAGTGTTGCTAATCCTGACTTAAATATGGGAAAGGATACCCTTAGCAAGGTTGTACCAGTGTCGGTAACTTTGAATGGAGCATGGTCTCTGGCAGAGCCAATGGAGAATGTGTCCCTTAAGCGTAAAGGTTCGAAGACCGTAGTAACTGTTGAGTGCAAGGACGGTTTACCGGTACAGCTCGACTTAAATAAAGTTTAAGTTAGGTTTTATTATTTAGTAAGGCACCTCTTTTAGGGGGGCCTTTTTGTTTCTACTCTACTCAAAAGTAAGTGTAAGCAACAAGTGTAATATCAATAATAAATATACTTTCGAAGCTAAGCTTTGTGTTGTCATTTATTGTCATTTTAGATCACAAATTTCACTTCGAAAGCTTTTGAAGCTGCCTTTCTCCGGTTATAGTTTATTCGAAATTAAACGAAAGAAGAATTCCCAAGCCATGTTTCTATAGGTATCGGTTACGTGGTTGTTAAAACTTAAAGAGACGCATATGAATTACAGACATAGTACTCTAGCTTTAGTTATTGTTACGGCCTTATCTGGTTGTAACGTTGAAGATAACAAGGAATTAGATAGCAAGAATAATAATATCTATGCACCAGTTATTAAAGGCGACGTGACCATACCTGCTTTACATGTAGGTGAAACAGTATCAGGTGTTTATCAGTATTTTGACCCTAACCCACAGCCTCGTCTTGAGGGGGGAAGTCAATTTGCTTGGTATGATGATCAAGATAATGTTCTTGGAAATGAACAATCTTTATTGCTTACCTATGATCACTTTAATCAAAATTTGAAGTTTTGTGTGACACCTGTTGCAGCAGACGGCAGTAATAAAATTGGTGAGCAAGCATGTAGTGACCCGAGGGTAGTAAATCAACCTGTGGGAGAGCGTCCTGTGGCGCAAAATGTTGCAGTCGATAACATTAGCCCAGTAACGGGTGATACACTGCGGGGTAACTATGATTACTCACATTCCGAAGTCGGTGAGGGGAATTCTCAACTAGTTTGGTATGCTGATGGTAACCAGATTGCTGGTGAAGAAGCAGAAACTTTGTTGTTAGCCCCCGCAGTTACTGAAGGCAAGAATATAAAGTTTTGTGTTATACCTGAGACAAGCGCTAATCTGACCGTGCGTGGCGAGGAAACATGTTCCGCCCCGACGGCACCTGTTGCGGCCTCAGTTGGCTCAGCGCCGGAAGCTAATAATGTTGCGGTGGCAGGTAAGGCATTTGTCGGTGCTAAATTGAATGGTGGCTACGAATTTGCTGATGCAGACTCTGATGCCGAAGGTACCAGCCTCTACCGCTGGATGCGTGATAGTGATGTCATTGCCGGAGCAAATGAGGCTCTTTATCGCGCAACGGACGATGACGCAGGTGCAACATTGAAGTTCTGTGTCACACCGGTCTCAGCGACAGGTCTACCAACAGAAGGGGCTGAAGTCTGTCTGGCCATGGATAGTCCGATAGCTGTTAAAATTGAGACCCCACCAACAGCAACCAATGTTGCCTATACAACGACAAATGGCCTGCCTGAAGTTGGCGCTACGTTAGTTGGTACTTATGATTACCAGCAGGCAGATGTGCCCCCATCGCCAGAGGGAGATGGGGATTCGCGTGCTTTCTGGAAGGTTGACGGCACCGCTCAGAGTGATTGCTCCGATGCGAATGCATGTACTTACACCGTAAGCAATGATGATTTGGGCAAGATGCTTGAATTCTGTGTTGAGCCTGCCACTGAGTTAGGCACGCCTGCAGGCCAGGAGTTTTGTTCGTCTCAGATTGAACCGATGGGAATTAAGATCACAGGTGAGCTTGAATATACCAAGCAACTAATTGCAGTTGCTTATGGTTATCAGGATGATCTAAATACGAGCGGCCAATGGAAAGTTGACAGTAGCAATCAGGATGGACCTGCGGGCGATCTAAACCCTACTGTTCAGGGGCTCGGAAATACTTACCAGATTAGTTCAGCAGATGCTCGTAACTTTATCGGTAAATCAGTCAGATTTTGTTTGGCTGCGAATCAAAACCACGGTGAGAAGTGTGTCAATGCTGCTGATTCTGAGGATGTGACAGGAGGTCTGTACTACAATGCTTCAGACGCTACAGTGCGCGCTATTGAACCTGTTCGTGAAGTTGCGATGGGCTCATCAACCTATCACCGTCCATTGACCGAAGCTGAAGCTTCACTAAAAGGTGCCGTTCAGCTCGGATCTGTTCCTAACGCCAATGCCAGTGTTGAGATTAATGGTATCTCTTGGGCGTTATTTATCCATGATGGTAATAATGTCTTTAACTCATGTCGTAGCCTGAATACTGATGGTTCTTGGTATCTTCCTCTAGGCTATATGGAAGATACTGCAAAATATCAGGCAAACAGCTATGCCGGGAATACCCCCCCAATGGTTGTAGCAGAAAGCCTCAAGAAGCTGATGGGTGCAATCGTAGATTCTAACGATTTGATGATGAGCCCTACACATGGTTGGCCAGTTGGAGCATCAGATTCAGCTAAGATCACATACGCTACAGCGACCAAAAAGATTGGTGGTGATGAAACAAGGTACTATGCAGTCAAGTTTTATGGTTTGACGACAGGAACTGCTGCTGCTGATGAGCCAGTCTTTGTTTCCTGTGTAAAATAGATTAACGGTAATAACCTGAAGTGAAAAAGCCAGCATATGCTGGCTTTTTTTATAGCTTATTCGGTAAGAGATAATCATATGAGAAAGAAGTTAACCTTATTTGGCTAAATAGGTGACTAATAAACTAACCGTGCTCCTAACTATGCAAATTCGACAGAGATTTTAATGTAAAGCTATTAGATAGATATAAAAAAGCCGCCTAAAAGGCGGCATAAATTTCACAGGCTTAAAATAAGGCCTAAATAAGAAAAGTCTCTAGGATTCAAGACAAAATTATTATATCAAGCGTTTCGAAATGATCAAGTGAAAGTTTCGAAATCTTTTCTTTGTCTTCATTTGTCCATTTTTCATCTTTTTTTCACACGCTGTAATGTTCGTTATAAATTGATGTTCATCAATGATATCTGTCTTATATCTTATAGATATTCTTATTAATCAATTGCTTGAGTTTATTCTCTTGTTAATGTGGTATGCATTCATACGAGTATTATGAATTTCATTTTATTTTGCTTTATGCTGATAGCTTTCGATTTGTTGTGCGCAACTGTGATCTATGTAGCGATATTTGCTTTCGGTGCTTTTCTTTTTGTCGTAATACCTATAATTTAAAAGTGTTCGTAAGTTGTGGTTGATGTATGAAAGCTTGCCTCTTTCGGTTTGTAATTGATCCCCAGCATAAGAGCGAAGCTTCTGATTACTAAACCAACAATACAGAATCGAATTAGGTTTCCTTTTTTGAAACCAATAAATATACAAATAAATAAAAACACAATTGGAGTTTTACTATGAAAAAAAGCATTTTGGCGATGATTATCGCTACTTCTGCTTCATCTGCGAGTGCCGTTGAACTGTACAATAATGATGCGACTACTGTTGCGCTTGGTGGCTATGTCGCTGTTAAGGCAGAATCAACGAATAGTACAACAGAATTAGATAATAGCGGTTCTCGTGTGAAAATGGTTTTCACTCATGCGCTTGACGGCGGCTGGGATATTGGCGCAAGAACTGAGTGGGCACTGGATGCACTTGCAAATAGCAGCAAGGATCAGATTTTTACAAACCGCTTAGGCTATATTACTGCTGATAATGAAAAAGTCGGTAACTTTACTCTAGGTAAGGCTTGGTCTGTTTATTATGATGTAGCAGGCGCGACGGATATGTTCTGGATTTACGGTGGTAATACATCAGGTACTTATGATGGTCTCTCTGGTGACGGTGGTGTACATGGTACCGGTCGTGCTGATGATGTAATTCAGTATCGTAACAACTTTAATGGCCTACAGGTTGGTTTGCAGTACCAGTTCTCTGATAAGTCTTCAGATGAGTACAAACGTGATTCAGGTTATCAAGCGATGCTTGGCTATGATTTTGATTTTGGTTTAGGCCTTAGTACCGCGATTGCTGAAACCAAGTTTGATGACCGTGAAGATGCCAAAGTGTTTATCTATGGTGCTAAGTTTGAGCAGGAGCAATTTTATGCTGCGGTAAACTACAGTATTGCTAGTGACCACCAAAAAGGTGCGGATTACTTTGAA